>Ga0210248_100490_pt1 | contig 35152 bp, 46 predicted proteins | sample ChrtobMetP3_32mM_FD_155493 | JGI IMG/M metagenome (GOLD analysis project Ga0210248, IMG submission 155493) | Chrysochromulina tobin associated microbial communities from unialgal haptophyte culture, Seattle, Washington, United States - P3_32mM | ecosystem: Host-associated > Algae > Haptophytes >...
GTCGGCAGGGGCCGACGCAAAGGTCATGGTGACCAGAGTGCCCCTGAAGGGTAGAAGCGCCTGACAATGCCGTCAAACCGATCCGGCCAGTCCCCTTCGCGGGCGGGTTGTCCACACCTGCACAGCATTCCGACGCTTCAGCGGTGTGCAGGCCCCTTTGGCAAATTGGTCGTTATCTTGACCACGCGTCCTTTATTGGTCACTATAATGACCAAATGACCAACGCCCCTATGTCCGCTGTGCTCGAGCGACAGCTGCTGCTTCAGCTGGGTGACCGGCTTCGGCAGCTGCGCAAGTCCCAGGGGATCGGCACGATCGATATGGCGGCGCGGGTAGGCATTGCCCGCAACACGCTCAGAGCCATCGAAAACGGCGATCCAGCGCCCTCCATGGGCTCCTACCTCCGAGTCATGTCGGCTCTGGGGGTGGTCGGAGAACTTGCACTTCTGGCTGGCGACAGCATGACCCCAGCTCCGCAAGGAACGGCAGGCGCAAGGTCCCGGCGCGAGAAGCCAAGCATTCAGGTGACTGTCACGGCGGACACCTCTCGCCATGAGATTCAGGATTTGCAGAGCTTGGCCCTTCACCAGGCGGCCGTTGATCTTGTCAAAGTGGACCCAGCGCAGCTGGCAAGGGCGCAGGCAACCCTCGCTCGATGGCTGGGGTCTGGGCCTTCTCGATCAACCAGTCTTTGGACCGAATGGGAGGAAGTCCTCAGCAAACGGCAGTGGCGCAAGATCCTTGGCCGCAGCCGGCGCGCGCAGGAGCTTCGCCAGAGTTCACCGTTGGTCACCCTCTTGCCCGAGGACACACGCAAGAGCGTCCTTTCACAGATCGGGGCGCTCAAAAAGGGCGTGGTGATCAGAGATGCAGTGGAAGAGGACGTGCGATGAACCGTGAAGACCTGGAGCACATCATTCGGGCCAGCAGCGACGTGACGAATGAGTACGAGTTCATCATCATTGGAAGCCAGTCGATCCTCGGCCCGATCCCCTACCCCGAAGATGTGTTCAAGGCGTCGGCCGAGGCCGACATCTATCCGTACCAGGCGCCGCAGAAGGCCGACGAGATTGACGGTGCCATCGGTGAGGGATCACAGTTTCACGAGACCAACGGCTACTACGCGCAAGGCGTAGCACCAGAGACAGCGGTCCTTCCGCGGGACTGGATCACGCGGGTTCACCGCGTCCAAAACAGCAATACAAACGACCGCGTCGGGTACTGCTTGGACGTGGTCGATCTGTTCCTGTCGAAGGCTGTTGCGGGGCGCGACAAGGACCGCGAGTTCTGTACCGCACTCATCGAGTTCGGGCACGTGGATCCAAAGAGAGCCATCGACATGGTTGCGCAAATGCCGATAGATCAAGAAGCGCAGCGACGTCTGCGTGCAACCATTCGTAGGTGGGCTGGCAGTGCGATCTGAGTAGATCGCCCACCCAGGGTTGCTCGGCCACTGCGGGGACTCCTAGCCTCGTGCGCGTGGCTTCAGTGTCTTGGGCGCCGTTTTACGGGCTGTGGCCACCCTGCCTTGGGCATCGAGCGTGAACTGCACGCCATGAGGTTGCCCGTCCTGCGGCAACTGCCCGGCGGCCTGGTCGGCTTCGGCCATTGTTTCGTACAGGCGGATCGGCGCTCCATCGAAGAGCTTGCCGTCGTGCAACCACTGCCCTGACTCCAGCTGGTACTCCATCGAGCCTCCACCGTAGAACCTTGCGACACCCCAGTTTTTCGCCATCGAATCCCCTCGTTTTTGTTCCCTTAAACGCTTGGACCGGTTCGTCTAGTTGCGCAGGGTGGCTTCAGTAATGGTCCTAGTCGCGGGCAGGCTCAGAACGCGCTGGCGTGCTCAAATTGATCACCCCGAGCATGAGCACGATGAAGCCCCCTACCATAGACACGAGCCCAACGGCGGCGCCGAAGGTTGCTCGCACTTGGTTATCGGCTGTAGCGGACCACGCGGCCAGACCAATTGCCTCCAACGCAAGGAAGGAGGCAAGCACCGCAGCGCGTTTAGTTGTGGTGTTCATGTTGTGATCTGTGCGAGTTTGGCAACGAGACGGAAGAAATATTAAACCGTACCAGTTTTTGTAGAGCGAAAGCTGGTCGGCTTCTGGTCGAGCGATGCGACGATCGCAGCGGCCGTCTTGGGCCCGATTCCCTTGCACAGCACGAGCTCAGCGGCGGACGCGGTAAACACCGCGCGGGCGCTTCCAAAGTGAGCGATGAGTTTTCTGGCCACCTCGGGTCCCACGCCTGGAAGTCCACAAACGAGGTATTGGGCCAGTGCTCCGTCGGGGTTGTCCCTGGGCTTGGCCACACGCGTTGCGACCTCGTAGCCCAGTCCGTTGACCTGGTGGTGGTGCAGACGCGCCAGCAGGCGCGCGGTGCCCATCTGGTTGGGTGCGGTGAAGATCGAGAGCCCCCAAAAGACCGAGAGCGCGGAGAGCGCGCCAGGCAGCGAGTCGGGGTGCATGTCGTTGGGCAAATCCTGAATGTTTCCTTCTATCAGCAACGCCGGTCGCTCGGATGCCAGAGCGATGGCTTCGGCCTGGGCGAAGAGGCGCGCGTCGAGGATGGAGTTGGCCAAGTCGGCGATGCTCTTGCGCTCGATCAAGAAGGCCCCCACGCGGTAGTCTCCCGCAGGCATCTCCTGCATGATGAATTCCACACCGAGGTCGCGCAGGTGCGCCGGGATGCGGCTGTTGGTCTCGCGCGAATCGACGACGATGGGATGGGCGTTCTCGGTGGCGGGGGTGAGGTTCATGCGGCCGTGTTCGTGGATGAAAGGCAAGGTTTGCTGGCGCTGCCTTTTGGACTACAGGCTGCGGTTCTTGCTGTTGTCCTCAGCCTCTTTGAGCCGGCGAGCGAACTCCTCCATGCCGATGGGATTGGTCTGTCCACCCTCGGTGTAATCCTCCAGCACTTCGGCCAGAGAGTGCTCATTCACGTTGAGAGCCACTGAAAGCGCGTGCAGGGCGGCCCAAAAGCCAGCAGCAGCTATCCCGCCGACCACCACCCCTATGGCGGACGAGTCTTGGGCTTCTTCGGCACCCTTCCAGTCCATCACTTGGTTGAGCATGCGCAGCCCATCCCGGCTGGCAGGCAGGTAGCTGGTGTAGTTGGCGCGTTCGAAGTGCGCGTGCACCTCGTTCTCCAGACACACTTCTTCGGAATTTTCGTTCCACTTCTGCAACTCGGCTTCGAACATGGTCAGGTCTGCGGTCGCGCCGGCGCCGGCGTGTGCTGCAGAGTTGGATGGGGATGCTTTGGTTTCGGTGTTCATGTCCGCCACGATACAACGTCCGCTCTCCCTTGCAACTGCTGCAACGTCATGTTCTGCGCCTCTTGGAGGACTGGCCAGCTATGGGAGCCCCAGAAAGCAGAAAAGCCCTCCGCTTGTGGCGAAGGGCTGGTCTGTGTTTTCTAGGTGCACCGGTGAGGGCGCACGCCTGTTTGGTCAGGCTTCCTCGGGCTGCAGCTCCAGCTCGGTCTCGTAGACCGTGCCATCGTGCAGCGCGATCTTGACCAGGTAGCCGCGATCGGTGAGCTTGGCCAGTGCCTGGTTGAGCTCAAACGCCAAGGGATTCAGGCGGTCGATCTCCACCGTGCCCTCCGGCAGCACGCTGTAGGCATCCTTGGTCAGCGCCAGAACCGCAGGGTGCTCGATGCTCAGGGCAGCGAACAGCGGAGCGTTCCAGTTGCCCTGTACGTCTTTCACCGGATGCCCGGTGTCGAAACGCATGGTGCGAGCCTCTCCCTTCATGAGGTAGAGCGACTCGAAGAAAGCTGTGGTGCCGTCCTCGCCGTAGCCCATGGCGCTGGGCATGCGAGAGTTGCCGTGGAACGTGGCCATGCCCTTGAGTTCGGCCATGAACTGTTCCCGGTTGTCGCATTTGACATGACTCACATCCTGCTCGCAGTAGGTGATGGTCTGCATCAGGTCTTCGTTGAAAAACGTGCCGTAGTACCACGCATCTTGCGGCGTGCTGTAGCGCTTCCAGCCCGCGTTTGCGCGCAGGATGGGGTTGAGCGATGCTGTCGAACCGTTCTCGATGAACGACCGTTCGATCACTGCGCCGCTGGCCGTGCGCTCGGGTGGCGCCACCTTGCGGTGTTGCTCGAGCATGGCGATCGTGGCGCGCATGCGCTCGATCTGCACGGGGTTGAAGGCCAGTTGTTGCCCAGACCACCAGTACATGGTGCCCAGGGTTTCGGAGATGGCCTTTTCCGTCTCGGTCACATTGAGTTTGTCGATGTGACGCAGGCGTGCGTGGTAGCTGATGCTGTCGGCATAGACGCCTGACAGTTCGCGCGGCACGCCATCGGTGTTGACCTCGTAGGCGGCGCAGAACAGGTGCCCCAGTGGTGCGCCGTGGATCACGGCAACCGTCTCGTCGCGCCCAAAGAGCAGGAACCCGCTCTCGCGGGCGAACTGCAGGCGCTGTGCCATTGCTTGGCTGCTGAGAGGCGTGTAGTTGCGCACCTCCTGAAAGTACAGGGGCAACTGCACGAGTTCCATCACCTCGGTACCGACATGGCCCGCCAGGTGGGGCGAGCGGATCAGAACCAGTGTGGCGTTCTCGGGGCCGTTGATGCCGGCGAAATCCGGCTGAGCGTCGAACTTGCTGTGCAGGAGGTCCTGCAGGTTGCGCATGTTCTGGGCGTTGAAGGCCGGGTCTTCTTGAACCTGGACCATCTGGTGCAGGCGTGACTCGAAGTAGGCGGGGATGAAGGCTCTGGTTGTCATGGGTATTGCCTTTAAAAGGACAAAGCCCGGACAAGCCTTCCCCCTGATCGGGAAAATGCTTGCCCGGGCTCAGGGGTGGTGTTGAATGCTATGCACGCCCAGACCGTGAGGTCTGAACGGGCATGCCGGATTCGCGGTGGTGCGAAATCAGGTTGTGATTCTCAGGGTGGACGCGGAGGTGGGCAAGCGAATCGGGCCACTGTTAGCGCGGGGTCCGAACCTCGCATCCACACCAGTTCGTGATGGCTTTGGTTCAACAACCAGAGTCAAACCCGCGGGCCTTAGATGGCAGATCGCCTTTCCTGGCTGCCATCAATGCGATGACAACGGGCTCCACCCCGAGCACTTCGTCAAATGGGCGATGTCACCGCAGGAAAACTGATGAGATCGAGTGGAACCGTGATGTCATGATGCTGCTTCATGAGATCAACAAAGCTTCGCCAGTCTTCAGGGCACGCGGGCTCGTGGGTGCAACTCAGGCACTGCTCCTCTCCCGACATTTGTGCTGTCATCGTGCGATGCACATCGACCCCGAATCTCTTGGAGAACCGACCCACCGTGCTCCCGTCTAGCGCGTGGATCCAGACGGTCCCACCGTCCTCAGACACCTGGATCTGATCTTCTGCCTCAACCTCCAACAAGGCGGTCGATGTGCTGGTAATCACTTTTCAAGCGATGGGCTGGGAGACTCGCGCGTGACCCACATTGCCACGCTCGAAACTACGCCAGTGATGACCGGCGAAATCACTATGAGCATCGCCCACCAGGGCCAATTGAAAAACGGCTCCGAGATCCAACTCGTATCGAAATCCGTCAAGTACCAGCGCTGGAAGAAAACAAGGACGCAGGCGGATAGAGCAACTGTAATGGCGATGCGAAGGTAGTTCATGGGACTCGTTTGCAAGAGATTCTGATTGAAGAGATGCTATCCGATTGATGCCGAAAGTCAGCAACCTGGACGCGGCTCAGAAGGGCGACTCGACGATCTCTTCATCGCCGCGCACCCGGACCCACGCGCTGTCTGGTTCACCATCGTCATCGGAAGCACCACGACCTTCTGTTGACGTGTTTTCTGCGGTTGGCTGATCGCCAGTGTCGGTTGGCTTGTCCGCGTCTTCAATCGCCACCATGTTGTCCGCCGTTTCTGTGCCAGTGGCCACCGATGGCGTGACGCTTTGCGGCTCACCCGCCTGCTCCTGGGCGCCCTCGCCCTCACCCTCAGTTCCTCTTCGTTGCCCAGCTGGGGTTTGTGCCCCCTTGGCCGTGGCATCTTCCTTGTCTTTCGCGCGCTGCAGGGCACGCTGGCGCTTGTCCTCGATCTGTGCGATCAGGTCTTCGAGCTTCTTGCGCAGGCCGCCTTCCAACGAGGCGAACGCCGGGTCGGCCTTGATTTCCTGCGCCACGCCATACAGCGCGGTGCCCGAGCGCTCGATGATCTTCTCGCCGGGGTCCTGCATGAACTTGGAGGTCACGCGGGTCTTGCCCCGGGCCTCCGCCGCCTGCAGCCCTTCGGTGATCTTCTCGGCTGCCTTCTCGCCGTGCTTGGCCATGGCCTGCAGCGCGGCGGTCGCGGAGATCTTGTTGTCCTGGACCAGCTCGCGCACCTGCACCGGGGCCTCGATCAGCGCCAGGAGGTCGCGCACGTAGGTGGTGGTGAAGCCGCAGCGCGCCGAAATGCGTTTCTCGTCCCAACCGTAGAGCTTCAGGCGCTTGACCAGCGCCGCCTTCTCCAGTGCCTCAAGAGGCTTGCTCGTGGCGCTGCGCACCACCACCACCGAGAGTTCTGCGATGTCGTGCTGCTGTGTGTTGACCACGACCGGCAGCCGGTCAAGGTCGGCGCCCTCGGCCACGGCCTTGTCGAACCCTTGAAGGCGGCAGTGCCCATCGGAGATGTAGATGATCGATTCGTCGCCCTCGCGGGCCACGTAGCCCGAGAGTGGGTGTTCGAGCTTGAAGCCCTCGCTGAGCATGCTGTCGGCAAGGCTTGCGATGTGGGCTTGCAGTGCTGCGTTCTGAATGCGCACATTGAATCCCTCGATCACGCGGATGTGACGGCGCGGCACCATCCACAGTGGGCTGGGGGTCGCGCCGGAGTCGGCCATAGCTTTTTCAATGGAGCCCGCAACCAGCGTCACGCCGGGCATCTGCGACAAGGCCAGTGCCTGCTTTTGTTCCTCGCTCATGCCCTCGGTGGGGTCAGTTGCTGCAGGCGCGGCGCTCAGTTCGGTTTCGCCGACGGTGTTGGTTGTGGTGGTGGCGGTGTTGGTTTTCTTGTTGGTCATTGTGGTGGTCTCAGGGTGGTTCGGGGCTGGCTTGGGCTGCTCAGGCGTGGGACGGCGAGTTTCCGGCGCATGTGGCGCCATAGGGGGCCACGTGGGGCCGCGGGCAAGCGCGCGCGATCATCGAGCGCACAAGGGGCAGCAGTTCGTCGCGCGCTGCGTCCTGCACGTCGCGTTTGCGCTTGATCCAGCCCCAGGTAAGGCTGGCAGCGCAGGTGAGTCCCATGCAGATGGCCAATGGAAGTGCGGCGGGCGGATGCAGGGCGGCTGCCAGCCCAGTCAGCATGACGCCCAGCAAGCCGGTCAAGAGGCCAGCGCCCGTGTACCCGATGGCCACGCGGCTGTGCTCGACCGTTGCGCCATGCTGCAGTGTTGCGATGGCGCTTTCTCGGTCAAAGCCCACCAGTCCGTTGCTCGCGTTCACCGCGCACAGGACCAACGTGGAGCCGTCTCGGTGCAGGCTGTAGATGAGACTCAGAAAATCCCCCATCTTCGGCTGTGTTCCCAGGGCATCGGTCTGCAGGTGCACGCGCGGGCCGTAGCCCCGATCGATCACGACACCGTTGGACTCGTTGAAGCTGTAGACGTCACCTGCGATCAAGTGCAGTTCGACCACCGCGCCGTAGCTGGTGGTGATGGTTTTGACCTGGGTGTGCTCAGAAGCCATCGAATTCCTCCATCGCCTCGAACGCGGCGGCCGGCATGGTCTTGAAGGTGATCGTGTAGCTCGCCGCCTCGTCATACTCCAGCCCCGCGCGCGTCATCCAGTTCGCGGGAATGGTGAGCGTCATGCCTTGGGACTCGACGCGAGCGACTTGCACCGTCAGGGGCTCCATGGGGCCGGGCGATGCGACATCGGCGGGCTGGGGCTTTTCCGCGCGCGGCGCTGGCTTGTCCGCAACGGAGGCCTGAGGGGTCACCGGAGAGATGGGTTTGCGCAGCGACCACAGGAACATGCAAAGGTTGGCCACGTCCAGCGGGTCGCCGCGCTCGATCAGATCGCGAAGCATCCTGCTGAGGTCTTCCCCCGAGCACTCGCGCCAGCCGCTGCGGCCCTTGGCACGGGTGGCTTGAAGCTTCACGGCCATGGCGTGGGCGAAACTGCGCACCGCGGCGTCGTCGTTCATCGCTTCGAGGTCATCGGGGCCGGACGCCGTGCTGACCCGCAGGTTGGTGTCTTGCCCCGGTTTGAGTTCGTCATCCAGACTGCCGAGGTCGACGGCACCCTCTTCCGGGTAGTCCGTGCACCAGGCGCGCAGCCCGCCCTCGTGGTCGGCCAGGGTCACATGGGCCTCCTCGCCGCCAAAGAAGTCCACAAGCTCCTGGGCTTGCCGGTGGTTCATGGTGATGGTCATGTTTTCAATCGATGGGTTTTCAGGACACGCGGTTGGCGCTTTGCAGCGTTCCGCCCAATACAAGCTACCGAACAAGCGCGGACATTCAAGCCCCCAAAAGCAACTTTTCTCGACTCAAGCGATGGGTTCGGCCCACATTGCGTTTCTCAAAACAAGTCGCTCCGCGGGCCGCTTTGTTGCTGTCTGTATTGGATTTCAGGGTGTCGGTTTTTGTCTGGCCATCTGGGTCGGTTGATGCAGCCATTCGCCCTACACCCCGCATCAAAAGTTGGTTTTTTGTGCAGCCGCTGGGCACAGCCGGTTACGCCGTCGCGCGTGCAGTGCGACAAATCTCACGCGTGCCATCGCCCTGCGGCCCCTGATGACCCTTGGTGCGGGCCGATCGCGCTCACTCGGGCTGGTTTTGGGCGCTATCGACAGGTTTTGCCCCTGTTGGCCGAGGCGCATCGCTGCATGCGCCCTCGAAAATTCCTTTGCTGCTTCATTCGCTGCTGCGAACGCGCACGCGTACATCAATCTGGAGGTTTTCTTGGACCAGCATCAACGACCGCTATTTCTGCAGATCGACTCGCAAAAGGAACGCCTGCGCATTGAAGATGGCCAGGGCCGTACTGACTCACGGGTAGGAGCTACCAGCTGCTGCGTTGTGGATGGCGCGCTGAATATCTCCACATACGGAAGCCTGAACGAGGTGATTGCCGCCGGTGCCTGGAGGCGCTACTGGAAGGAGACGATCACCACCCACATTTGCCCATCCTCCACCGGAGGTGCGCAGTGAAAGCCCCGTTCTCCACCCTCTCCCCTGCGATGCGCAACGGGATGTACGCCGGGGCCGGCGTGTTTTTGCTGTGCATGACGGCCTTGACGCTGCCTCAGCAGGACTTCTTCTACCTGCTCGGTCACCTGTCCTTCGCCATCACCTTTCTGGCCTATGCCCAAAGCAACCTGATTCGCCTTCGTCTGATCGCTGTGGCCAGCTTGGTCGTGGGCCTGGTCTACAACACCTATGTGCACATGAACATGGCCGAGGGTCAGAACCTCTGGCCGGTGCTGCTCTGGATGGGCGTTTTCCTGGTTCAGAACGTGATCAACAGCGTGCGCGAGGTCAACCGCTCGTTGGAAATCACGATCCCGGCCCATGAACGACTCATCCAGGCCAGCGCCTTCCCGCGCATGCATTCCCGGGATTGGGCGGCTTTGAGCGAATCTGCCACCAAGAAGACCTTCCCCAAAGGCCACGTGCTGTTGGCCACCGGCGCAGCCACCGACAGTCTGCAAATGCTGGTGTTCGGTACCGCGCGCGAGCAGCGCAAGGACCAGTTGCCTCTGCGGCGGCGCATGGGCGCGCTGTGGGGCGAACTCACCTGGGTGCTGGGTGAAGAGATGTTCAACGCCTCGCCGTGTGATGTGGTGGTCACTGCAGACGTTGCCGAGGTCTGGGAGTGGCCATACACGACTCTCGATGCGCTGTGCAAAGGCAACGACCGGCTGGCCATTGCCCTGAAGGACGGCTTCGTGCGCTCCGCAAGTTTCAAGCACGGTCTGCTCGCTGATCGATGCGATGACCGCGCTCCCCTTGTCGAGGCAGCGAGGGCAGCGCAGACCCACGAGCCTTCAACGCGCGCGAGCGGGTTTCCCGACACCAATGTCCCGCTTGCGCAGTCGATTGTTTGAAGCGGCCCTTTGACGGCCCGCATGCATCCGATGAACCCTGAAACCACAGCATCCAAGAGCACCCTATGAGCACCACCGACATCCAACCACCAGACAGCGAAACGCTCACCCGCACCGGCGCCCACAACCATCAGGAGAAGGACTCCACCGCTGTGTTGCACAACATCCTTGGCCTACTGGTCGACGACAGCCGCCGCCGCGAAAAGTCCTTGCGCCGCGACGTGTGGTTTCGTCGCGTGTCCATTGGTCTCCTGGTGGGCGCAAGCTTGGTGGGCTACTACAGCTTCTTCAAGGGTCTGGTGGGTCCAGGTGCTGGCAAGACCGACGGCCCCACCATGGCTGTTGTCGACGTGCGCGGCGCGATCATGCCGGACAGCGCGCTCGCATCTGGCGAGGTTGTTGGAGCGGCCATTACCAAGGCGGCCAAGGATCCCAACGTGAAGCGCATCGTGCTGTATGTTGAGTCGCCGGGCGGTGCGCCGGTCGAGGCCGAGCGCATCATGCAGGCGGTGGACAACGCCCGCGCCACCTACAAGAAGCCCATCACGGCCGTGATCGGCAACCTCGGTGCCTCAGCTGGCTACATGGTCGCGCTGTCGGCCGATGAGATCGTGAGCGGGCGCTACTCGTTGGTGGGCTCCATCGGTGCGGTCATCCAGTCCTGGCAGTTGACTGGTCTGCTGGACAAGCTGGACGTGCGCGCCAAGAGCTTTGCATCTGGCGAGCTCAAGACCCTGCTGAACCCCTACGAGCCCCCCAGCGCCAAAGCTGCTGCCAAAGCGCAAGAACTGGTCGACACGCTGGGCGGTCAGTTCGCGCAACTGGTCAAGGACCGCCGCGGCGACAAACTCAAGCGTGACATCGGCACCTACACCAGCGGAGAGGTCTGGAACGGGGAGCAGGCGCTGGCACTGGGGCTGGTCGACGCCACCGGCACGCTGGAGAGCGTTGCTGCCGCTCACCCCGATCTGAAGGTGGTGGACTTCAGCCCCCGCGAGCGCAAGGGCCTGGTGGGGCAGCTGACTGGTGCTGTGTCCTCGGGCATCGCACAAGGCCTCTCCGGCGTGGTGCAGAACCACTCTGCCCTCAGCGTTCAATAGTTCGAGGCAACGTAGGGGCTCCCGGGCGCCGCGTGAAGAAGAAAGGCCCGCAAATGCGGGCCTTTTTGCTGGGGGCCTGTGGTCAGGGCTTGTCCGGGAAGCATTGAAGCGGGTATTCGAAATCCGCATCGAGCACGCGAGCGCACATGCGCGGGAGCATCCGGCCGATGAAGTCGTTCGTGAACCACTCGTGGAACAGGTCCATGTGCTTCATCTCCGCTTGAGACTCCACCTGCAGCACCAGGGTGCGGGACTCAAAGGGTGTGAGGTTCACGCCCAGGCTCTGCCCAAGGCGCTTTTCGAATGGCGCGACCGAGAGAGGATGCACGTAGGTTTTCCAGTCGTTGTAGATGCGCGTGCGCACGCTGGGGCTGTCGGCCTGAGACAGGGCGCTGCACAAGACGACTTTGTGGTTGGGGCTGTCGAGGATGTAGCCCCACTCGCACTCGTAGAAGCCCACCTCCGACTCGCTGGCCATGTCGTGGAGATCCTGCACCAGTTGTGCGTCGCCACTGCCCCGGAACATGGCCAACACCCCCTGCAGTTCCTGCCGCGCGCCGTTGGGGTTCTTTCGCAAAAGGTGATGCGTCTGCCGTTCGGTCGTGGTGATTCGCGCATTCCCCAGGCCACCCGGGTCGGGGTTGTGGGCCACACATGCGGCAAGCATCTGATCGCGCCAGCCCCTGTCGGTGACCATGTTGCTGAATGCCCAGCGATCCTCAGGCGTGGCCATGCTCAGCAGGGCATCCTCGAATCGGTCGTTGCTCCTGAGTGCACCGAACATGCGCAGCTGCATCACGTCCACGTAGGTGCGCTGCAGGTACTCACGGATTTCCCAGTACTGCTTGCAGCCCAGCGGAGCCCGCTCATAGGTCTGCTGCCACCAGGCGTTGGTCTGCTCGCTCGTGGCGCCCTCGGGCGGAAGGCCGTAGCCTTGAAACAGCACATCCTGCAGGCGACGCATGTCATGTAACAACATGCCTTGCGAAAGGGTCTGACCGAAAGCTGGCTTGTTCATGGGATGTGGCTTCTCTTCTTGTGGTCTTGTGCGAATCATCGGTCAACTCCTGAGGGATGACCATTGTTCGTTCAGCGAGGGGGTTTTGTCGCGTGATCGGGGTCAGTTGTGCTGTGCGGCACAGGCCTCTCCTGTTGTTGCCACCTCCCGCGCCGTCAGTCCCACGCGAGGTGCTTGCCGATGCGACCGAACGCGCTGCGCAAGCGTTGGCGGATGGACTTGAATCGGTTGCGTCGGATGGCCAGGCGCCTCAGCTCGTGGACGGCCTTGGTGGTGCGATCCAGTATGTCGGGCAGCTTGGCCGGGTCGAGGGCGTTTTCTGCCACGGCCGTGTTGACCACGGCGCCCAGGTAGCGCAGGTTGGCGGCCAGTTTGCGGGGCAGTGGTGGGCGCACGCTGTCGACCTTGGAGTGCATGCCGCGTCCGCGCGCTTGGAAGTCTTGCACCAGGATGTGCTCGATGCGCAATGTCAGCCGCGCAGCTGCACCCAATGTGGCTCGCCCCCCTGTGCGCCCGGGCGCTGATTTTGCGAACGATTTGATGCTTTCGACTTGTGCCCCCACCTGCAGGGGTTCGTCGTTTGCGCAATCCAGGTCCTGCGTGCCATCACGCAGAGCGGCTTCGTAAATCTCTGCGATGGTCAGTTCTGGTGGAGTTCTCGGTCGCCGGCGATTGTTCGCTGGGTGAAGGGAACGGGCATGCATGGTTCTGGGCCTGCGTCGTTTGGCGGGGTGGTGATCAGAGCGAGTGCAGGCGTGCCAGTGCGCGCGTGCTCGTGCTGGGCTGGTGCGCAACGAGCTGCTCGGACTGCGTGTGGAGCCGCTGCCCCATGTTCTGGAGAAGGGCCTTGCGCATCGCAGCCTCGAGGCCGGGGTGTTCGTTGAACAGGACCTGCAGCGTGGTGAAGCCGATGAACCAAACGCTTGCCTGGCTCGAACTCACCCGAATGGTGGAGCCTGCTGTGCGCGGCAGAAGCTCGCCCATGATGAATTGCTCATCGCCGATGACCGTGCCAGCCTGTCGGGTCAGCGTGGCCAAACCGGGGCGGGACTCACTGGCCTCGCCATGGGTGATCACATGCAAGCCCTCAAAGGTGGCGTTGCGGCGCTGCACCACTTGGCCCAACTCCAGATTGCTGGTGCTGCCCGCGGGCTCGATCAGGGCCCAGTGCTCGCGATTCAGGCCGGGGATGGGTGACTTTTCCGCACCCTTGCGCACCAGGTAGGCTTCACGCCACCCCGCCAGCGCTTTCTTCAGCATGGCAGAACCTGGGATGAGGGTCCACAGGCAGGCAGTGGTCACCGCCCTCAGTCCGGGCGTGTCCTCACCGCTCAGCGCGGCCAGCGACATGTAGCCGGTGGCCACCAGGATGTAGGCGGCCGGCACCACGGTGGTCATGGCCTTCGCGAACGAGTCCAGTTCCAGAAATCGGGCGAATGGGGTTGAGGGCTTCATGGAGCAGCCTTTTTGATGGACGGAGAGGCCAGCTCGGAGAGCGGCACCTTGCAAACGTGCTTCCATGCGCCGGCGGCAAAAATCTCCTGAACATCGTTGCCGTGCATCAGCACGAATGCCCCGTCATCCACGAAGCAACCGTGATAGCCGGTGAACGCTCGGTGCTCGCCTGACGTGAAGGTCAGCAAGATGGCGTGACTGCCTTCGTCCACGTGCATGAAGGTTGGAGTCATCGTTTGCTGGTCCTGATCGAGAGGGACGATGCGCCGGCGCGCGGCGCGAGATGTGGCGCTCGTAGCAGGTGGGCGAGCAGCCCGGTTCGGTAGACGCCGACGAAGCTGGTGATGGCGAAGCCGATCTGCTGCACGATCAGGCCGTGGTGCCCATTGAGAAGTGCGAAAACAATCGTCAGCCCGTTGGCAAAGAGGTAGATCAGGAAGCCCCAGGGCGAGATGCGCGTGTTCACACACAGCAGGGCTGCGCCGAGCAGACTCACCACCGTGGCGCTCCACTCGAAAACCTCACTCAACAGGGTCGTGTTGATCTCTTGCATGAAGGACAGATGGGTGGGACTTCTTGGCTTCTGGCATCCGTGCTGGATGTCGCCTTTGAATCTAAGGCCCGCCCGCCCGGGTGAGCCCTGGACATCGCACCCAAACGCATGCGTTGGAGCCCTGTTGCATGCCGTCCTTGTGCTCAATGCCCCACTGACCCGAAGCCAGTTGGTCTGCTGCTGGGGAGCGCTCAAGCCTGTGGTTCAGGGGAGATCGCGCATTCTGGTGAGGTTCTCCGGCAGTGCCATGTCTTCGCCGAGACCGCTACGCACGCGCATGCAAGCTGCGCAATCTGTAGCGTCGTCTGTCTCGCTCCAGCTGCTGAACACCCCCCGAGGGGAGCCCCCGCACAAGGCCTTGGCTGTGGCGCCCAAGTGCTTGGGCCAAAGGTGAACCACCATGCCGATGGACACGGGCGGTGCATCGCCGCGCGGAGCGCTGCTCATGCGGGCTGAGACGAGTTGCTGATGCACTTCGCCTTGCTCGGTGGACGTCTCATCCCCCCGGTCAAGGATTGCAAAGCGGTCTGTGCTCATCCAGCGGCGGAGGGGTTGATTTCGGCTAGCTTGGTGCGGGCCACGCGCGCCAGGTGAGTGAGGTCCACACCATGGCGGCGGAAGTAGGCCAGCGCCCATGCGCGCACGCCGGATTCTTTGGCCAGACGCGTGACCAGCGTTTTTTCGCGAGCCACGAGCCTTGCGATGACCTCTGTCTCGTGCAAGTCGAGTATCTGCAGCGCCATCTCCATGAAGGGGTCGCTGGCCATCGGACGAAGGTCTGCGTAGGTGAGCGTGCTGACCAACTGCCCGCTGGCTGGGCCGCTGCCTGTGTGGTCTGCGCCCTTGCGCGCGGCTTCGAAGAAGCATTCCAGCCGGGCGGGGTCACAGGGCACATGCGCTTGAGTGCTGAGCATCCAGCTCAACTTGAGCGCGATCTGCGCGGCTTGCAACGTGCCCAGCGGCTGGCCGTCGACGGTGCAGGAGCTCAAGCCCCCTTCGTTGAGACTGCACACCACCGTGGTGGCCAATCCCTGCCCGTTGTGGTGTGGCACGACGAACGCGAGGTGCACAGCGGCGGCCGTGTCGACAAATGGGTTGGCCGGGCCACAGTAGTTGGCGCGCATCTCGACAACCTGCCGCAGTGAGCTGGACATGAGGTCGTGCAGCCCCTCGGTCCAGTCCATCGCCCGCGTCAGATCAACCTGGTGGATCTCGAACTCTTTGACCCAGGTGGGCACCAGCAGAAAACCCATCACTGGCGCTGGTCGCTCAGTCGTGCGCCGGCCGGGCACTTGGGCATGTAGTTGCGCCAGTCGGCTGAGCAGGTTGCCGTAGATGATCATCTCACGGCGAAGTGAGTGTGGACCGGGGGTGCCGGTGTCAGGTTCGGTGGCGTGGCGCGGGCGCAGGTGCTGGGTGGCCTGCAGGCAGTAGCCCTGAATTGCCATTGGGAAAAGGCTGCTGCCTGGGGCATTCCAACGCGCATTTGGCTCGACATGTGCGCGGCGCGAGAGGCTTTGTTCAATGAACTCAGAAGCTGTCGCGAAAACCGGTGAAGCGTAGCCACCGCTTTCGATCCGCGCTGCGCGCGTGCGCTTGTCAATCTGACCCGTGAGTTCATCGGCCGGTACGTTCGGTTGCGACTGCAGGTTCTTGCCGTGAGGAGATGTCATGCCACTGTGCCTTCAAATGGAAACCTGCAGGCGGCATGCCTTTTGGGAGGCGTGACCTTCTGCACGAAAGCATTCAAAGATAGGTCCCACAAAGCCCCAGCGGTGCGAGCCAAATGACCGAAAACCATGCGTTGGTTTGAGTTACTCACTCCGAGGCATCTGTTCTGTTCGTATTTCTCCGGTCAACGATCACCAAGACTGGGTCAGCGCCAGAAGAATTCGATGCTCCCGGGGCTGCGTGTCTGTCGCTCCATCCACACCTGCAGGCCCGGGTCGCTGGGCGGCTGCGACTGCGTGCCAACCCGTGAGCACATGACGCCGGTGTAGACCACCATCTGGGTTTCGAACAGCCCGACCATGGCCTTGTGCACGTCTGGGTCGGTGTTGGAGCGCTGCAGCGTGAGAGAGTCGTACTGGGCGCTGAGCATGGTGCACAACTCGCTCATTGGGTCTGTGTGTTCCCTTTCCATCGGGCTCAGCGTGTTTCTGCCTGAGGTTTCGATAATCTCGAACTTGGTGGGAGAGGTTCGCGCAATCGCGGTGGCATACACAGCCTGGAGATGAACTTCGGTGCGAACGTCAACGACGCATTGGTGGCCACGGGCATAGCACAGGTGGGCGAACGCCGCCGCAGCTTGCGCCGCCTTGGTCCCGGGAAACTGCTGCTGCCACAGGCCGTTGCTGTGGATCGTTGTCAGCCACTCACCACGGTCATTGCACGAGATCACCACATGCAGGTTGAGCTCGGCGGCCGATCCTTGCAGCACTGGGAGGGCAATGTGCACATCGCGGTAGCCCTTCGCTTCGATCAGGGGCAGTGTTTGCTGCAGCGCGATCTCATGCTCCAGCAGGCGGACGATGTCAAACCGCTTGAGCACCTCATCCATGTTGATGATCTTCACGCAGTAGTCCCCCAGCCAGTAGGGGGTGATCATCACGGCCGTGAATTCGGGCTTGAGCAGGGTTTTGGGATCGAGCGAGCCATCGGTGTGGATGGCGCCTTCCAGGCACTGCTGAATGAAGTTAAGCCGCATGGTGCGCCGGCGGCGTGAGAGGGCAATGCCCAGGGGACTGTAGAGCGCGCTGGCGTGCTTGAGCCCCTTGGCCTTGAAGTGGCTCACGCCGCAGGCCGTTGGCAATATGTGCAGTTCGGACTCGCTGTTCGTGCAGGACCGCATCACGGTGATCAAGGCCTGCGCAATCTCGCTTTCATCTTTTGTGCGGTGTGAGTTGCGTATTTCGGTCGCTGCTGGACACTCAGTTCGGCTACTTGTGGACAGCGGGAGCGTTAGGACCTGGACAGCCGGATCGGCTCTCTTGGACACGCGCAATTTGATGCAGCTAGGCGTCGATCCTGCGGCTCCCAGTTGCGATGTAGGTTGGCCAGGCGGGTGCGAGGCCGGCTAGACTTCTGCAATCGGCCATCAGGAGTCGTTCGGGTCGGGCGGCTCTGTACAGCCGCGGCCGCCGCAACAGCGCGGCCAGCTGCTGCATGCTGCATGAACCCCAGCGAGCTCATAACCAGGTGCGTCGTCCCTTCGCGCTAGGGCGTCTTGAGCTTGAGCTCCACCTGACCGGCGGCGTTGAGCTGCACCCGTCGTCGGAGAGCGCCGGCCGCGTGAGACCCGTACAGGCGCTCGGGCAGATGGAGATCGCGCAGGTCAACCTGCTGATCTGAGTGGTGATCATCCCGGTGCTGATAAAGGTGGACTTCGGCGACCTTCATGGGGTGCGCCGCCACTGGCGCGGCATCGGGGTCAAGCTGTTCGTCAACTGGGCCGTCAAGCCCATCTCGATGGCGCTGCTGGGCTGGCTCTTCGTGCGCCACCTGCTGGCGCACCAACTCGACAGCCGTGTCGCCGGCCTGATCCTGCTGGCCGCCGCGCACTGCACGGCGATGGTCTTCCTCTGGAGCCGGCCGACGAACGCGGATCCACTCTTCACGCCCAGCCAGGTGGCGCTGAACGACACGATCATGGTGCTCGCCTTCGCGCCGATCGTCGAGCTGCTGCTCGGCCTGTCGTCGGGCGCCGTGGTCGGCGTGCAGATCGAGGTGCCGGTGATGCTGCTGGTGGTGCGCGTGGTCAACCGCTTCCGGGGCTGGTACTAGGCCGGGGCCATGGCAACGGCCGTGAAGCGACGTTCGGTCCGCGGCGTCTGAACCGGCCGCGTCGGGACAACGGGTCCCGACGCGGCCCGGCGATGTAAATAAATGTGTCGACTTTTCTTACAGATCGTCAGTCACGCCGAAGAAATCCCTGTTAAGTCATTGTTATTGTTGATGTTATTTGGATCGGCACAAATTGTGCTTTGTTGATCCAAGGTGACCGTGCACGGGCCGCAAGTGTGGCAGTGTCGCTCGCCCGGTATCGGCTTCAGATTCAATTCATTACCGGAAAGGTTCACTCCGTGTCGAAGACATTATTGAAGATTGGCTTGTCCTGCGCGCTGGCACTGGGCGGTGCCGCCCAGGCCGATGTCGTGTACCAGATCCAGAACGGCAAGTTGCAAAGTGCTACCGGCTTGATCATCAACAGCGAACAGTACCGCGTGACGTTCGGAAACTCATGCGCGTCGATGTTTGCCGGCTGCGATCAAAGCCTGTTCGACTTCACGACGTCGGCCGACGCGATGGTCGCGATGAATGCCGTGTTCGCCCAGGTGCTCGTCGACAATGTGGTGGTGGACGGCACCACCTACAACTTCGACACCCGGCCCGAACTGGTCAACAGCTGCGACCGGGGCGGCTTTTGCGAGATGTGGATCCCCTATCTGGATGCGGGCAATGGCAACGCCACATCGGCCTGGTTCGTGAATACGTCCAGCATCGACTATCTGGGGAGCGCAAATTACACGGTCTTCAAGGCGTACGGCGACTCCCAAGACTACATGGCGTTCATGGACTTCGAGAAGGTTGTCGTCAACGGCGTGCCCGAACCGGGATCGCTTGCGCTGTTGGGCATCGCCCTGGCGGGGCTGGGTCTCGCTCGGAAGCGCGCCGCGGGCTGATCTGCGGGCGGCGCTTTCGAGCCTGATGGGGGCCCAAACGAGCGGGCCCGTGCATCACGGTCCACCCGGAAGGCGGGGCGCAGGTTGCGGCCAGAGTATGGCTGAAGTACCGTCCATTCCCGTGCCACCGGGTGTCCGGACTGATCTCGAGCGTCGCGACCTGATGCACAACGCCCCCTGCATGGCCGGCGCCTGGGCCGCCGCCGGCACGCTGCCGGCCGTGGCTGGCACGCCGCGCAGCTTCGCGCCCTCGCTGCTGATGGACGACCGCGGCGACCCGCTCCAGGCGGAGACGCTGCAGCCCGGCGAGGCCTGGCTGTTCAACTACCCCGTTCGACGCCTCGCCGGCCGGGATCGCGCCGCAGGGCAGCATCGTCGCGTTCTCGGCGATCTGCAGTTACTAACCAGTGTACCCGACGGAGATGAGCAGCTTCATCGGGCTGCGCAAGGGCGTGGGCATCCGACAGTTGTCACTCCAGGGGCTGCTTACGCTGCACTACCGACGTACAACGGTGCTCGACGAAGGGCAGCAACGGGCCCTGAGGCGACGGTGGGTATCCCGTCCCAAACCGGTCATTGGTACAGCTTGCTCGGCCGTCCAATGGATGGCAGTTAACTGTCATGGCTATGAAGTACGTCTGTTCGCAAGCTATATTTGCGCCAAGACATGCATGCCGGGCCTCAAGGAATTTTCATACTCGGACACTCGGACAGTGCATTGCCTTGAATTTCCGGTTGGCAAGCCATTTTCATGAGGCCCTCGTGACCAGAATACCTTGCACCTTCCAACTTATCCCGCAGGCTCTGCGGGGTGCATTGCATTAGCACTCAACATGAGCGGAACTCTTATGCAGTGTGACTGCTGCGATTACTACACAGTCACTGCGGGACACGATTATGAAATTTGCCCCGTCTGTTACTGGGAGCAAGATTGGCAGGGCGTGTCCGAACCCGACGAGCAGTCGGGCGCAAATCATGGCCTTACCCTGAGAGATGGGCGAAGGAACTTTCTTGCTATTGGGGTGTGCGCTGCGCAGTTCAAATCAAATGTGGTCACCACATTGGAGCGAGAAAAGTATCGTCATGTTGCTAGAAGCATCTAGTTCTAACCTTTCATTGCAGCCGACTTGCGCCAGCTTCTCTGGCTGGTCAGCTGAATTTTTGCTTTAGGCCTTCTATGCACTGGGTACAAGCTGTCATCGCATCAGAGCGAGCCGCAACTGAGGTACATCGCCTCTTTCCCTCTTTGGTCATTTGCCCGCTTCCACAAGGCTTAGCGCTAGTGCCCATTACTCGTGAAGCTGAGCAGGCGCTTGCGGCAAGTGACTTCGCTTCTCTTGAGCCCTCGCCCCCTTTGGCGGATGAAATGGCGATTGGCCTTGCAGCACTCGCAGCGAGGGTCTCGGTTCATGGCCCCGTGGTTTATGCAGCAACCTTTATCCATGGCGGAACCGGCGGACAAGATGCTTTGGTCTGGGTAGCCGGCGAGTTGGTGCTTCGCCTTCATGACACTGAAGAAAATCCGTCTAAGTGGCCTAACTCGTCTATCAGTCGGGCACTTCGGCACGTCGGAGTTAAGGTGGAAGAAGGGGAGGACGAATTCGACGCAATTGGTCTTGGAAATCACCGCAGCAATGAAAGCTGGGCCAAGGCGCACGCCAAGGCTTAACCCCTCCGTCAAGGGGACCTCCACATGCGGGCTTCACCCACTTCCGACCGCCCTCTAAGTCGAACGATGAACGTCCGCTCTCGCGTGCGGTCACCGGCTGCTCCTGGCCGATGACCGCCATGGTAGCTGGGGCAGAGGCGGGCCCAAAGCAGTCTCAGCGCCTCGTCTCGCTGGCTGCCGCTCAGCTAGCTGCGCTCCAGCAAGAGAAGAAGTACGGACACAACGGCAAAACCGAACGTGCCCAAGGACATCACGACGTAGATTCGAGATAGCCTGTCCCCGGCCAAAGCTAACTCCCAAATGCCATGCAGCCCCACGCGGCGCGTCGTCATGACGTACACGAGAAGCAGCATGGTGGGAACCAGCAGACCGAAAGTGATAAAGAGCAGCAGTGTTCCCACAAGTCATTCCAAATGTCTGCAGATGGCCGATGACTGCCATGCTAGTCGAGACAGGCTCGGGCCCTGAGCAGACAACCGCCGACGATCTACAAGCGGCCCATAAACCGGTCGCGTCAAAGTAGACATCGTTGGCCCGTTCGGAAGTACGCAGTACATTTTCACCACCCCGGGTCTGTCCTAGTGCCTTCATCGCCCGGTTGGCTCCAACGTCAGGTGTCTCATGGACAAATTTGTTGTCGGTTCTGATCCAGCTATCCAAGCAACTTTTCATTCGAAACGTTATGGCAATGACGGCTGGCTTGATTCGTATGCGATTGATCTTGAAGCCCACGACTTCCAAGCAAGCGTTAGGATTCAGAACCCAGGCTTTGGTCATCCTCCGACTCAGTTGTTCAATGATATGGCGGTCAATTGGAGTGGCTGGAAGGGCAAAAAATTCTGGGCTGCCCTCGACGGTGAGTTGGAGATAGAAGCAACTGCGGATGCGATAGGGCATGTCACTCTCCAACTGGCAATCACCGACTATGGAAATGCTCGACTTTGGGCAGCACAAGGTTCACTTCTTGTCGAGGCCGGTCAATTGGAGCGCCTTGCGCACGAAGCTGAACTCTTTTTCGCGCAGAGAGACGCCTAAAGAGGTCTTTGAATGCGCATACCTCAGATGTTCCTCCTGACGCGGCCCAAACAGCTACCTCAGGGCGATTTGTAGCCGCTCCTCATATCAAACGTAGGCGTCATAGGACACACTCTGCAGCCATGCTCATCAAATTCATCATCACAAGCTGTAGCCTGGCGTTTGCCGCATCACTTGTCATAGCCCAGCCGGCTGCGCTTGAACAGGATGCACGCGTCGTGGAAGTACTTCGAAAGAACGGTTCAGACTTTGCGAAGCTTCACCGAGTCGACTACTTCTTTGTTCTGCCGAACGAGTACAGCGCGAGGGCCATCGCGGCAGATTTGGAGTCTAAAGGTCTGGAGGTTCAGCGAATTGGCGTACCACCCAACCGGAAGACATGGGAGGTTCACGTTCAACGTTCGCAACTGGTGAAGCTTGAAGCGATGCAAGCAACCACTATTGCCTTCACGAAACTCGCACAGAAGTTTGGTGGCATTTACGACGGTTGGGGCGCCCCCGTCGCCAAGTGAACAGTGGCGATGCAGCAAGGGTCAGGCTCACAGTCGTGGTCGTTCACAGCACCGTGGCCGCAGTCGATCACTGTGACAAGTGATGGCGCCTAAATTCCTCAATCAAGAGAACATGCCCCGAGATTCCGGGGTATGTCTCTCACCTCAAACGTTGAACGTCCGCTTCGAACCATCCCCACCGGCTTCTTCTGGCCGATTCCTGAAGTCTAGCCTTGGAGCTGGGGGTCAGCTAGCCATCAAGAAAGGATCGCCGGCGGCCTACGTATCGCCAGCCTCTTCAAACAATCGGTGGGCCTCGGGGGTTCTAGACAGGGTGGCCGGTGAAGTTCGTTGGCTGAGGTGCCGAACACTATGTCAACGGTGTCGAACTTGATGTCCAAGAAGCCCGAAATACGCAGCTCCACCGTGAACACACCGGGCACGTAGTCCAGCTTCTCGGCCACGTCCTCGCCGACGCGCTTCATCTGGCAGCCGCACTGGCACAGGGTGGACTCGGGCTCGTGGCGGATCTCGCGACGCGGCAGGTTTGCTGGCAGCGGCGCGCGCTTGGGAACCTTCTTCTCTTCCAGCTTGGCTGGTGCCTGCGCTTCCTGCAGCGCATCGATCTCCGTGGCCACGGCCGCCAGGTCGGCCTCGATCTCGTCTTCAAGTAGGCTCTTCTGCTCGGGGTTGAAGCGCTCGGACTAAGCGGCAAACTTCATGCGCTTCAAGAGCGCATCTTGTGCGTGAGTTTGTCCAGCAACGCGCTCTGGTGGCGCAACTGCGTCATGAGGCGCGTGGTCAGCTCACGCAGCTCTTCTGCGCTCAGGCTCTGCAGGGATTGAGGCTCGACCACCATGGGCATCCACTGTGCCAGCACTGGCACATGCGCACCATTGGCGCATGCCCCAATTGGCAAGCGCCGGTCTGCTCTTCAGAGTCAGACCACGGTGATGACACCACCGTCGCCAAGGCGCTGCCAAGGCAGGCCCAGCACCAGCGCATCGAACTGCGCGTCGCTGAGCGAGGCGGTACTTGCTGCATCACGCGGCAAGACGAGCTTGCCGCTGTTCAGGCGCCGCGCTGCCAGCCACACACCAATGCTATCGTGCACCAGTACCTTCATGCGGTTGGCTCTTCTGCTGGCGAACAGGTAGGCGTGGTGCGGACGCGCCGCACCGAAGACCGACACCATGCGCGCCAGCGCGGTCTCGGTGCCCGATCGCATGTTCAGCGGCTCGGTGGCCAGCCACATCGCATGAATCCGGATCACTTGAGCAACTCTCGCATCCAGATGGCGCACTGCTCGGCCGACTCAAGGGGCCAATTCACTGACACGCTGGTAGCGCCACGACGCAGCTCGATGCGGATGTCCGGTGCAGGTGCGCACGGCGCTGGCTGCAGCGGCACCGGAACGAATGCGGGAGCCTGCAGTGCAGGCAGCGCGCTGCCATCCTGGCGGCGCCATTTGTGCACGACATTCGCGTTGATGCCGTGTGACAGGGCAATGCCGGCCGCCGAGGCACCTGGCTCGGCGCACTCGGCAAGGATCTGCTGCTTGAGATCGGCGCCGTACCGTCGGCGGGTCTTCTTCTTGGCTTCATTCATGGTGTCCACCTAATTGCTTGGTGGACACCATCGATGCCGCTTAGACCGATCCCTTCACGGGTGGGATGGCCGCGCGCCTACAACAAGCCCGCGCCCGCCTCTCCATCTCCTCAATGAGCGCACACATCAGCGCACCCAGCCCTGAGCGCCACTGCACAGGTCCTCGCTGTCCGTGCCCCGCTCAAGAGGAATGCATTCTTCGAAGGCGGTCTAGGTCTTCAGGGTGAAGACAGGGAGGACGCCTGGGTGTTGGCCTTGATGGCGGTGGCCTGCACGAAGATGCGGGTGTGGATAGTGAACATGTCGTTGTCGGCGGCGGTGCTCGCAGAAGGCGCGCCGCGAGCGATGGACTTAGCCATGAATGGGCTCCGGGGAATTGCGACTTACAACAACCGCCGCCACCGAGACCAATCGATGGCGGCGAGCAACGGCCAGACGGCTCATCCAGCGGACCGGCACCGCGACTGCCGGCTGCTTGAAAGTGAATAAATCAGGGTCGACCACTCGCCCGCCAGCGGCAAGAAGCGGCGACGCTGCGCAGTTTTCGCGGTGCGGCTCGTCTGGGCCATCCGCTGGTGGTCTGGCAAAGGTGAGCGAGCGCGTCACGATGCAAAACGCCCGTGCTTCCGTTCAAGGTGATGTTGGGCAAGAACGCGTCCTACGTCATGAGCGGCGACGTGCTACTCGCGACGTGGGTCCTGTTCAACGTGCCGAGGTCGGCCAAGTTGCCTTGCCATCAACCAGGTGTTCACCCGAATTTCAAGACGTCTCGTCAGGCTTCGCACCATTCACGTCGGGGAAAATCCAGATCGAAAACACCAAGAATGCGCCGAAGAAGATGGTGAGGTAGGTCGGCCAAACAAGGCCTTTCGAATGCTCGTACATTGCTGTCAAAGCAGCGATCGAAAGCATCAAGAGCGAAGCCAGAAACTTGACATAGAAGGGCATGGTCCTCTCCTTGCGTTAGTTGCGTTCGGCCGCCTGCCGATTCGGCACTGGACGTGTGCCTGCTGCATTGAACGATTTCTGCAGGCCAGGGCGAACGTGACTCTCGTCGTAGCCGTTGAACAAGTGTCCCCAGAATCCGCGATCAAGGTCGGAAGTGCCCATCATCCAATCCGGAAGTGCAGTGCCGATGCCCATATTCACACTCATCATTAGCTGATGGTCATGGTGCGCCGTGTGGTGTCGTCGAGCCGTGTTGATGAGAGGCATGTTACGGATCAGCCAGTTGTCATCAATGTGGCAGCAGAAGTGGATGAGTTCGTAGAACATGTAGCTCGCAGTGAATGCGGCCATTAGCAACCAACCGACGTTCTCCGAAATTATGATGCCCGCCGCCAAGGACGGGATGATCGACAAGAGCGTCAGGCCAAGCATCGTAAATGGCGGGAAGAATGTGACCCGCCAGTCTTTGTGGTCTGCGAATCGCATTCCTCCTTGGTGAAGAACTGGTGGTGCATCAACGTGTGGCGGATATATAGCGCCCTCAGCACTACGTTCTTTCGCGGGCGGTGCATGACATACATGTGCAGTATGTACTCGGAGGTCTGGTAACTGACGAACCCGAAGGGCAGCGCCAGCCACTCCCACCACTGCACATTTACCGTGTTCGCACCATAGATGTACAAGGCAATGGAACCGGCGAGATAGATGATCATGACGTGCAGCCACCCGTTGTACCAGCCGGCGACTCTCTCGCGATACGTCGCGCGATACTTCCGCTGCCGTTTTCCCATGATTGTATTGACAAGTTCCATCACGTTCTCCATTGAAATAGTCCAAGTTGATTGCCTTACGGCCACGCGTCAACAGTCGCGTTGTGTGTGGCTGCGTCAGGCGCGTTGGCCCGTTCGTTCGGGCGAATTCAGTACAGCCTCGATATCGGCGCTCGAGATCGACCACTCGTTGTCGAGCCTGGCGACACAGCCTTCGACAAATCTCGGAACCAGCGCCTTGGCTCGGCTCGTGTCACCGAGGTGATCGATCAAGATGGTGTACGCGAGCTGGCGCGGGCCCGGGCCGTCGTACCCCCATTCGAACCCAGTGTCCGAAAAAATCGCTCCGCTCGTATCAGGCAGCAAGTGGGCTTGGTTCACGAGCACGATCACACCGTCGATAGTTCGATCGCCCGAGTAGGTCTTCATAATTGCTCCTTCATGATTCGACTCCAGTCGCGTGTCCTGATCGGCAGGCCTGCAGGATCTTCTGCAGCGCTCGCGACTGTGTGAGGTGGGGGTTGTGGGATGCGTCCAAGGTAAGAAACTGGCAGATGGATCTCTCTCGAGCCCGTTGAGCCGAAAGGCTGAAGGTGTCGTAGACATTGGTGCGCGTGCAATAAACGTAGGTCGTCGGAAGTGTTCGACATCGCCCGGTCAGTTTGATTGGCAACGTGAACGTCTTCATGGGTTGGGGCCCGCGGCGCTGTTGTGCGAACTGCACTGCCTCGGGTGGTGTATCTGCTGGCAATGGGGACGCGGGGATCAGCCACCCCGCACCATTCCGATCAACGTCGTCACGGAGCATGGCCACTTGAGCGGATGGCATTAGGTCTAAGACACATTCACCGTCGTCTGGCATAAAAGCGTCGACATAGACCAGGTGCCGCACCCGGTCGGGCATGCGGTCGGCGACGCCCGTGATCACCATGCCACCGTAGCTGTGGCCCACCAGCATGACGTCTTGCAGATCCTCCATGAACAGGCCTTCGCAGATGTCCTGGATGTGGTCTTCCAGCTCAATCTTTGGTGTGAGCAAGTGCCGACGTTCGCCCAGTCCTGTGAGCGTCGGTGTAAAGACTGTCTCTCCGCCGCATGTCAGCAGCGCACGGAAGTCACGCCATGCCCAAGCCGCCGACCATGCACCGTGAACGAGAACAATGCTGCTCATCGCTGCAAGCTGCCGGTCAGTAGGTATAGGCGGTGTAGCCGCCGTCAACCACCAAGTCAGCGCCGGTGAGGTACGAGGCCTCGTCTGAGCTGAGGAACAGGACAGCCTTGGCCGCCTCCTCGGCAGTTCCCTCGCGGTTGATCGGCACACGCTCGAAAAAGCGGGCCCGCATGACTGGATCGGCAGATACCACCGAGGTGCGCATCGGTGTCATGAGCCCAGGCACCACGCTGTTCACACGCACACCTTGGCGGGCGTATTCGCCTGCAGCGCAGCGTGTCATGGCAAGCACACCGGCTTTTGCAGCGTTGTAGCCCATGTGCTGACCCTCGAAGCCCTCATAGGCGGCAATCGAGGACAGTGTCACGATGGCGCCGCCTCCGGATCGGGCGATCGCAGGCGCTCCGTGTTTGATCGCTAGGAAACAACCCCGCAGATGGATAGCCATGATGCGGTCTAGGTACGCCGTGTTTTCACGATCGTGCACGAAGCCGCTGATACCGGCGCTGTTGACCAGCACATCCAGGCGTCCCAGTTTCTCCCGGAGCTCATAGATCGCTGCCGACCATTGCGCTTCCTGCGAGACGTCAAGATGAATGAACGTCGCTTTTCCGCCCTCGTCCCGGATCGCCCGACACAGTACACCGGCCTCCTCATCCAGGAGGTCTGCTACGACTACTGACGCTCCTTCAGCGGCAAACATTCGAATGCACGCCTCGCCGATCCCGCTGGCACCTCCAGTGACCATTACAACTTTGTTCCTAAATCGCACGCTCTGACTCCTTGGTTGCATGAAAGGGTTGGGGCTTTTCAGTACCCGAGGTAGTTGTGACGCACCCGAGGCTCGTCTGAAAGCTCTTGGGCAGTTCCACTCAGTACCACGCTGCCCGACTCGATGACATATGCGCGATCTGCCATTCGAAGCGCGAAGGACGCGTTCTGCTCCGCAAGCAAGATGCTCAGTCCACCGGCCGCCAGGTGGCGGATCGCGGAGGCGATTTCCTCCATCACAATCGGCGCTAGCCCCAAGCTGGGCTCGTCCATGAACAGCAGCCTTGGACGACTCATCAGACCGCGCGCAATGGCCAGCATTTGCTGCTCACCACCGGACATCGAGCCGGCCTTTTGCGCACGGCGCTCCGCCAGGCGTGGGAACAGGCCAAACACCTTGGCAAGGTCACCGTCGATCCGGCCGCGGTCAGGGCGGTGGTAGGCCCCCATAAGCAAGTTGTCCAACACGCTGAACTCGGTGAAGACCTGGCGGCCTTCCGGCACCAGCACAAGCCCTTCGCGCACTCTCTTGGGGGTGCCCAAAGCATCCATGCAACGGCCGTGGAAGGCGATCGATCCGGCGCTGGTCGCCTTCAACCCGAGGATGCAGCGCATGGTGGTAGATTTGCCCGCCGCATTGGGGCCAATGAGCGCCACCACCTCGCCCTCGCCGACCGAGAGTGACATTTGGTGCAGGACCTGCTTCTTTCCGAAATGGGCACTCAGGCCGTTCAGCTCAAGCAACATGTGCGTCTCCCAAGTAGGCTTCAATGACCGCTCGTTGCGACAGCACCTGCGATGGGGTACCCTCGGCGATCTTGGAGCCGTGGTACAGCACGATCGCCCGATCCGCCAGGGCACCGAGGAAGCCGACCCGGTGGTCAATGACGCACAGTGTCATGCCTTGACCGCGCAGGCGCCGGAGTACTTCCGAAAGGCGGTCTAGCTCATCGTGCGAGAGACCACTTCCCGGCTCATCAAGCAGAAGCATGCTTGGCGCACACATCAGTGCCATTGCGACACCGAGCATCTTCTCGCCACCATATGACAGCGAGCCCGCCAGTTGGCGCGCCTGCGCTTCCAGTCGGGTCATCTCGAGCACGGCAGCCACTCGCGCGTCAATCTTGCGTGCTGCCTCTGTTCTGAAAGCCGACGGAAAGATGGTGCGCACGCGTGCCGCACCGAGTTCCGACTTGAGCAGCAGGTGCCCGGCCACGCGTACGTTTTCGGCGACTGTGAGCTCGCGGAACAGCTGCGGGTTCTGGAAGGTCTTGACAACACCGCAGGCCGCGACCTCGTCGGTGCTGAGGCCACCGAGCGCGCGGCCCTTCCATCGAACTTCGCCCCGAGTGGCCGAGAAGACACCGGCAATCACGTTCATCAGCGTCGTCTTTCCAGAGCCGTTTGGGCCGAAGATGCCCACGATCTCGCGTTCGGCGATTCGGAATACCACATCGTCGACGGCTACAAGACCGCCAAAGCGCTTGGTCACATGATCGATTTCAAGCATGTTTGCGAAGCCTCTGCAGTGATCCGACGATGCCTTGAGGCATGAGCAGGATTGTGAGGATTAAGATGAGGCCATAGATCAACAGACGCCACTCGGCATTGAGGTCGATCAGGTGCGGCAGTGCAGTGACCACCAACGCCCCGACCACGGGGGCGGCCACCGACCCCGTGCCGCCGATCAGCGCCATCGACAAGATGGCCAGCGACTGGTTGATGTCGAGCAGGTGCGGGTCGACGAAACCCATGTAGTGCGAGTACAGACCGCCGGCGAACGAGGCCCCCATGCTGCCCAGCACGAACGACAGAAGCTTGTAGCGGAAGGCATTGAGGCCGAGGGAGGCTGCCACGTCCTCGTTGAGGCGTATGGCCTTGAACGCGTTGCCTATCCATGAGTTCACGACCAGTTGATATGCCAGCACGATAACGACGACACAAGCTAGCGAAAAGTAGTACCAACGTACAGGCCCTTCGATGACCAGCGCTCCGACTCCGGGTACCCCCACGCTGGGCTTGAGGTTGAAGTTGATTCCTAGCGAGCCATTGGTCAGGCCGTGCCAATTCATCACCACCAGGCGGATCATTTCTGCGAACGCCAGGGTCACGACCGCGAAGTAGAACTCCTTGAGCCTGAAGCGAAAGCACACGATGCCCAGGAGCAGCGAGACCACGGCCACGCAGCCCATCGCGAAGGCCGATCCCAGCCAGAAGGAGATGGACCAGTGGGCCATCGAGAGGTGGGTGGCGTACGCCCCTACACCGAAGGCCGCCGCGTGAAAGAGCGTGAGTTGGCCAGTGATTCCGTAGATAAGGTTGAAGCTGACGGCAAGGATGCCCAGGATGAACGTGAACGTGAGCACCGACAGCACGAGGTTGTTCGCGGTGAGCGCTGGGACGAGCGCGACAGCGCCACACAACACAAGCAGAAGCACTCGCATCAACGCCTCCCGAACAGACCGGCCGGCCTGAAAAGCAGCACTAGTACCAGCATCAGCAAGCCATAGGCGTCGTTGAATGCAAGCGGCAGGAACACCGAACCCAGGCCTTCGGCCACACCGATTAGAATGCCGCCGAACAGCGCCCCGATCACGCTGCCGATGCCGGCCAGTAGCGCCCCTTCGACGCCCTTCAGCATGTACAGCGCGCCAATGTCGGGGGTCAGTGAGTAAAGCGTGGCGTACATCGACCCAGCGAGTCCGCACAAGGCCGCACCAAAGGCGGCCACGCCAACCTGGAGGCGACCGGTAGCGACCCCCATCAAGGCAGCGGCCTCGGGGTTTTGCGCATAGGCGTAGGCCGCGCGCCCCATCCACGTCCGCGTGAGTCCCAGGTAGGTCATGCTGACGATCAATATGAGCACCACCCCCATCAGTAGCTTCATCTTCGGCACGACTACCCCACCCACGGTGAATACGCCCGTGACGAAGGGCTGCATGTTCTGCGGGGTGGATGTCCACGTCATGTGCACGAGCGCCACGATCACTGAGACCAGACCGATCGAGACGATCAAGCCGTTGATCAGGTTGTTGCGCGTATGGCGGAACAGCAGCACATCGGCCACTAGGCCGATCAAGGCGACCACACCCATAACCAAGATCACGGCAAACGGGAAGGCCACGCCGTAGGTTTCGTTGAGGTGCCAGGTGAGGTAGGCACCGACCAACATGAATGCACCCAGCGCGAAGTTTACGACGCCCGTGATTCCGCTCGTCAACGATACCGCCAGCGCGATGATTCCGTAGAGGGAACCCACGATGATTCCGTTGATCAACTGGCCCGCGATCAATTGCATCATTTGCTGGCCGGCTTCACGAGAGTCATCTTGAGGGCACCGCCGCGCCGCATCTCTGCAATCTCATAGCTGTGGATGCCACCGCCTACGGGGTCGAATTTCTGCACCCATAGACCGTCGTAGGTCATCGACAAAAGTTCCTTCTTGATCGCAGCCACGTCGTTGATCGAGCCCGCGCGCTTCATGGCCTCGGCAAGCATGAAGACGTGGTCATAGGATGCCATAAACAGAAGCGGGGCCAGGTCGTACGGGAAGTCCTTGACCTTGAAGAAGTCCTTGTAGTCCTTGATGAATTTCGCCACTTTAGAGTCGACTTTCTCGGCCTCTTCAAAGTATTTGGGCATATAGGCGATGTATTCGTCGATCGAGGCCTTGTTGCGGATGGCGGGGCCGAGCGAGCCGCGCACCAGCCAGAATTTGGTGAGCCCGAGCTGGGTAGCCTGCTGCACAATGTCGTAGAGCGCGGCGTCGGTGTAACCAGGGAAGAGGTAGTCTGGCTTCCATGCGGCGATGCGCGCCAACACAGCCGAGTAGTCCTTGGTGCTTGCCTCGAACCAATGTGTCTGAATTTCGATCCCTGCCTTGGCGAAGCTGTCCTTGTAGATGTCCACCGCGAACCGTCCGAAGGCGTCGTTCTGCATCAGGATGGCGACCTTCTTCGCGCCCTTGCTGCGAAGCATTTCGACCATGTAGGTGCCGAAACCCTCCGGGGCAGTGTCGAAGAGGACTGGGCGCAGCAGAAAGCCGTAACCGGGCTTGCCCAGCTCGGGGTGCGCAGCGGTGGCCGGCGCGAACATCAGCAGTTTGCCATCGTAGCCGCGAGCGTACTCACGCACCCCATTGAAGACGTTCGAGAGCGTCGGCCCAAAGATGTACTTCCGGTGGTCCTGCTCGAGCATCTTCTTAAGCTGAATCAGGCCCTGCTGAGGACTGCCCTGTGTGTCGGGCGAGTCTAGGTCGATCGGGTACTTCTTGCCACCGACCTCCACGCCACCGGCTTGATTGATCTGGTGAACTGCAAGCTTTGCACCCTGTGTGGCCATGAAACCCAGACTGCTAGACGGGCCGGTCTGGGCCTCGATCTGACCGATCTTGATGGCATCCTGCGCAGCAACGGGGCTTGCAAGGCCGAAGCTGAGCGCCGCTGATGCAAGGAAATTCAATAAGCTTTTTCGCATACCGTGTCCTTAATATGAGTCTGTCGAAGCAGTTTATCGCGATTGCGATACAAATTACGCACAACTAATATAGCAGTTGAATTTGCTTCACATAGTTAGGACTAACCCTCACTCCACCGCGCTGGTGGCCGCCGAGCCTTCATGAGAGGAAGACCCAAGACGGAACTGGTGCTCAACGATGCGCAGCGCGAACAACTCACGGCCTTGAGGCGCGGCCCGGCGCGCGTCAAGGTAGTTGTCGCCTGAGTCACGCAGCCTTGAGCTCAGTATGTGGAACGCAGGCAGCCATTTTGACCATCTCGTCTCGTTCCGGATTGAGGATCACCCCGTCGATGTGCGACCAGTCTCTGGTGGCGCCCGACCAGCGCGCCGGGTGGCGCTCTTGGGCCTGGAGATACAGCGTGTGCCGTGCCGCCAAGATGGCTTGATCTGCCGGGGGTGTGGCGCTGCTGCGGGCTCACATAGCGGATGCCGCTGTGGCGGTGCTCGACGTTATACCAACGCACGAACCCAGCGGCCCAGGCGCGGGCATCGTCCAGTGTCTCAAAGCCCTGCGCCTGGAACTCCTGGCGGTATTTGGCCGTGCGGAACAACGACTCTGCAAACGCGTTGTCATCGCTGACACGAGGCCGCGAGTAGGAGGGCTTGATGCCCTGCCAGTTGAGCATGGTCAACACCGTGGTGGCCTTGCTCGTGGAGCCGTTGTCGCCATGCAGCACGGGCTTCGGTGTCATCGCCGCGATGCCCTCAGCCAGCGCGGTGCGGCGCACCAGGTGCACGGCGTGGTCGGAGTCATCGCTGTCGTGCACCTCGGCACCCACGATCTTCCGGCTGTACAGGGCAAGGATCAGGTTCAGGTGGAACCAGCGGCCCATCACCCTGGCGGGCAGGTAGGTCATGTCCCAGCACCAGACCTGGCCTGAGGCGGTGGCGATGTGGGTGGTGGGCGGCTTTGTTGCCCTGGGTGCCTTGGCACGTCCTCGGCGCTTGCGCTGCCCGGCGGCCTTGAGCACGCGCGCCATGCTGGACTCGCTGCCCAGGTACACGCCCTCGTCGGCCAGCATGGGCACGATGCGCGCCGGTGGCGCGCAAGCAAAGTGCGGCTCGTTGGCAACCGTCGGCAGCGCCGAGCGTTCGGCCGCACTCAGGGCATGGCTGAGCATCGGGCGCACGGCGCTGGGTCTGTCATCGCCCGCTGGAAGGCCCGAGCGGGCCTTCCAGCGCTGCAGGGTGCGCACGTCAATGCGCGCGACTTCGCAGGCCGGCTGCAGCCGCGCTCTTGCGGCATGGGCCGTGTCGATGTCTTGGGCCAGAGCTTGGCGATCTTCGAGGCCGATCACTCGTCCTCTCTCCTGCTGAAGATCGCCGAGACTTCCTAAGAAACGGCCTCGGTCGGTTGAAGTGTGAAACCGAACCTTGCAGCACGTCGATGCAGTTGCTTGACCACCCGCTCCCGATAGCACGCCTCGTAGAAGTTCGCGCCGGGATCGACGTATTTCATAACGAAGCGCATTACGTCGTAGAGCAGAACGACAATCTTGCGCGCGGTGGCGGTGACCGCCTTGGCCTTGCCGATTCTCGCCCCCAGCCTGCGGTAGAAGGCCCCAAGAGCGGTATCTGTTTTGCCGACCGTGACAGCCGCCATCCGCAGTATCCACGTGATCCGGTTGGCGGTCTTGCGGGTGTGCGCCGAGAGAACCTTGCCGCCGCTGATCTTGCAGCCCGGGGCAAGCGACAGCCATGATGGGAAGCGCTTGGCGTTCGGCCATCCTCGACCGGCTCATGCACCGATGCGCGATGCTGGAGTTCGAAGGCAAAAGCTACCGACTGAAGGAGATCGCCCCACGCATCGCCATCACACCCGGCAAGCCCGAAGTGGCACAAGGAAAAGTTCAAGATTTTCCGGGGAACAGATCGCGTACGCGCTGCGGTTGGCTGATCCGTGCACGCCTGTGGCCGATGTGTGCCGCCAAGCGGTGTGTCAAAGGGCTGCTCAAGCGGGTTCAATTCGGCCGTATCAAGGGTTTACCTGAGTGTCAGAACTGCTCCTGATGGGGAGGTGCGCGCTGGCCTCGGTGGTTCAAGCGCCAATACGGCGGAGGTGGAACTGGTTCTTCGCCAGCGCGGAAGCCACGTGCGCATCGTCGCGCATTCCCAGGGCCAGTGCGGAGCGGTGTAGTGCAGGCTGAGCAGGAAAGGCTTGCCGGCCTTCTTCAACAACGAGGGCACCTCGGGCGACATCGTGTACCCACGATTTGGTCCGATCAATCGCAGCTACATATGCATATATATGTTACATTTTACTTGTCGGTTAATTGCATTGCATAATGTGTGACAGTGCCATATTGTCTGTGGTGTAAACTTTCGGAGTACCTTCACGTGGTCATTAGGCGAAGTGGAAGCAGGGGTGCCTCGCAAACGAGTGGCGCGGCACCGAGGAGCATGGCTACCCGACTCAATGAGCCAAAGGCCAAACTCACCGATCTCGCCTATCAAATGATTGAGGAGGCCATCGTTACCTTGCGCATCCGGCCCGGCACATCCCTCTCCGAGCAAGCGCTAAGCGAGATGACCGGTATCGGCCGCACGCCCATTAGGGAGGCTATCCAGCGCTTGGCGCGCGAGCACCTCATCCTCGTAATGCCGCAACGCGGGCTCCTAGTATCGGAGATGAACGTCAATAAGCAGCTCAAGCTCCTGGAGACAAGGCGCGAGATCGAGCGCTTGATCTGCCGCAGCGCCGCCAAGCGGGCCAGCGATTCGGAGCGCCAATCCTTCCGGCGTCTCGCCGACGAGTTCACGAAGTACGCTGCGCGGAGCGACGATGTGGCTTTCGTACGTGCCGACCGCGAGTTCAATGAACTGTGCCTCAGTGCGGCAAGCAACGAATTCGCGGAAGGTGCGATGCGCATGCTGCACGGGTTGTCGCGGCGATTCTGGTACCTGCACTACAAGCAAACGGCCGACATGCCAGAAATGGCTCGCCTGCACGCTGCCGTCGCGCTGGCGATTGGCAAAGGCGACATCAAGCATGCCGGGGAAGCGCTTGATCGCCTGATTGACCATCTCGAAGGCTTTACGCGCGCCACCGTCCTGTAGCTCCGTTTGGTGGCATGCAGGCTCTGACGCACGACCGATCGTGCGAAGCCCAGCTTGGCGCTGTGCTGGCGGATGATCTTGACAACCGGCGACTGCCCGATAGCAACGCGCAAACGCATCGAGGTGTTGAGTTCCACTGATCTCTGACCCGAGATTTCCATCGAATGCTGACCCACCCGCTTGTGTGAGCAAAGCAGCTCACGTTGTGGATAAGTGCTTCGTTTTCTCCTTTTCAGACTTGGGGCCTGCTG
>Ga0210248_100493_pt1 | contig 35044 bp, 22 predicted proteins | sample ChrtobMetP3_32mM_FD_155493 | JGI IMG/M metagenome (GOLD analysis project Ga0210248, IMG submission 155493) | Chrysochromulina tobin associated microbial communities from unialgal haptophyte culture, Seattle, Washington, United States - P3_32mM | ecosystem: Host-associated > Algae > Haptophytes >...
GCGTACGTTGGCTGAGCGCATCGACTGTACCAGCCGCAGCTGTGCGCGGCACGCCGCAGACAGCGTCGCGTCCACATTCATCTTGGGGACGGGCGAGGGGAAGGCGACGCTCGGCGCCTGGGTCTAGCCCTAGTGCGCTGCCGTGCCCCGGTAGTCCACTGATCGGCCTCAGCCCCGCTGGTCGTCACCTGGACGTCTTGACACCTATGCACGCGGAGGCGAGCCGCGCGTGCACAGTCATGGGAACGGGCGTCGGGAAGACGACGCTCGGCGCCGGGGTCTAGCGCGTCGCCGTGCCCGTCGCTGGACGGGCACGGAATTCGCACCGCTCCTGTTGCCCTAGCGCCTTGCCGTGCCCCGAGTCTCAACCGGTCGTCCTCAGCACCAAAATCGTTGTGCGCGGCACGCCGCAGGCACATGACGCCGCATCGCGTGCTCGTCGTTCAAAGTAGAAGACCCCTCAGGATGGCACGCGCTTCCACTGCTCGTGGTATGGGAAGCCGAGGCGCTGATGTAGGACAGCCTGTGATGTGCCGGCACTGCGTTCAGCAAGGCGTGCAGCGGGGCGCCTGGCGCAAGCGGCGCGGAACGCGTCGAGGGCTCGGCCGGTGGCGCGATGTACCACCTCCGGTTGAGGTGAGCCGTGCGGAACGAATGCGATCGGAGTCACGTAGGCCGCGCCGGTGTCATAGATGGCGATGTCGTGAGCACCAGGGACAGAGATGACGCCGGACTCGAACGCGTGCTTGTCCCCGAATAGCGCCTACGTAACCCGAGTGGAATAGAGCGTGAAGGCGCAGTTCTCGAGCACCATTTTCCTTTTATTAAAAGCCACCTGCGAGGTTCGAACTCGCGGCCTCCCGCTCCTTAGCGTGACTACCATAGTTACTAAGCGGGTGCTCTGCCAACTAAGCTAAGGGGGCGCTCCGACAATGAGCCTTCCGTCGCAGTATATAAACCATGTTAAGCGCATCGGAATTGGTTTTATCATTCACACAAATTCATTACCACAAACCCTCACCGTTCCCTTGGTGCGTACGTTTTAGGCCTTCCCAGATGGAATGTGTTCTGGATTAATTTGGAAGACGCGCGTGCGACAGTACACCCTGGATGGGGGCTGGGGCGGTGGGGAAGCGGGGCACGAGTTCCGACAGGAAACCGTCGACGTCGCCCAATCCCTGCGCTCGCGCTCGACGCCTCGTCCGTCTCGCCCCCGGGGCACATGGACTCCTCCGCCGACCTGTACGCCGACATTCGGGTGCACACGGCGACCGCCACGAGCAAATACCTGCACGAGAACGTCGTGCTCGCCGCCGTCGAGGAGATCCTCGCGGCGCAGGCCATCCCGCGCTCGCCGGTCGCGTACCTGGGCGCGTTGATGACGAGCCTGGAGGCGCAGGGCGACACCGACCCAGCCGTGTACGCGGGCATCATGACGCTCCTCGAGCGCGCGCTCGCCCACGTGCCCCGCGCCGTGCTCCTCAGCAAGGGGCCACGGATCGCGTCCGCCCTCGTGGGCGTTGCCAACCGGCACGCGGAGCACGCGCCGGTGCTGCGCGGCGCGCTCTCGTGCGTGCTGCGGCTGCTCGCATCGCAGCCCGCGGGCGCGCCCATCACCGCCGACACGCTCAAGCTCTTCCGCTGGCTGCTCGAGTTTGTCGTGCATCCCAGCCCCAAGGTCCGCTCGCGCGGCCAGCAGGCGTGCACTTCGGCCATCGAGCACACGCCCGCGCTCTCGGACGCGGCGGCGCGCTTTGTGGAAGAGCGCCTCGCGGCGGCCGCCCTCCGGGACGTCCAGCCCGCCCTCTACGTGCTCAACTTTGTACGCGCCGCGCTCGGGGCTTTTGAGCCAAGGCCACTCTCGACGGCCGTCCAGGCGGTGCTGCGCTTGCCTTCCTTGGGTCACCCGATGCTTTGTCGGGGCGCGACGCAGGTGCTCGCGGACGTGTGCTCGGACGCGTCGAGCGCCGGGCCCCTCCCCGCCAGCGCCCTCGCCGCCATCGTCGACACCTTGCTCGCCGCGCGCCCGGCAGCGGCGGCGGCGGCCGAGCGCTCGGGAACGAAGCCGGGCGTGGCCGTCACCTCCCCCTTGGTTGAGGCGAGCAGCGTGCGCGCGTGCGTGGCGGCGGCGGGCGCGCTCTTCGACGCGGAGCCGGCCGAGTGCCACGCGCGCCTCCCCGCTCTCGTCACCGCCTTCGTGCGCGTCCTCTGGAGGCAGCACATCGAGGGCGGCGGCGGCGGCGGCGGCGGCGGCGGCGGCGGCGGCGGCGGCGCGGCTCACAATGGTACGGGCGCGGCGCCCAACGGCAGCGGCGGCGAGGGCGGCGGAAGCGCACCCGAGGGGCCGCTCGCCGCGTCCGAGCTCTGTGATCTACTCGATGCTACCTGCCGTCCGTCCATGCCCTCCGAGGCCGCCGGCGCGCTCGGCACAGCACTCGTCGACGCGCTTGGACCTCGATTCGTGCCGCTGCGCGAGGTGGTGCTCAGGGTGTGCGCGTGCTACTACCGCGGGCTGGGGGAGGCGGCGAGCCCCGCGGGCGATGCGCTCCTCGTCGCCCTCGCCACCTTGTACGCCGACGTCACCCTGGGCGCCGCACGCCCATTGCTCCTCTCCACCTTGGGGGCGGCTGCCAAGGCCATCGGGCCCGAGCGCTTCATCGAGCGGCTGCCGATCCGGGTGACGACCGACGAGGGCGGCACGGACACGTCGTGGCTCCTCGCGGCGCTGCGTCACCACATCGGGCACGCGCGGCTCGCCTTCTTTGGCTCGTACTTTTTGCCGCTCGCTCAATGGTTGGATGGGCAAGTGACGAAACTCGAGGCCGACTGCCGGCCTAATGAGGCTCGCAATCTGCGCAATCTCTTCGAGCAGGTGTGGGCGCTGGCTACCTCTGATTACCTCGGATGACCTCTGATTACGTCTGATTACCTCTGATTACCTCTGATTACGTCTGATTGCCTCTGATTACCTCTGATTGCGCAATCTCTTCGAGCAGGTGTGGGCGCTGCTCCCCGGCTTTTGTGCGTGCGCACGTGATGCGGCTGAGGCGCTGCCCTCGATTGCGCAGTCGCTCGGGCGCGCGCTCGCCGAGAGGCCCGAGGTGCGCGGCCACGTGCTGAGCGCCCTCTCCCTCCTCGTCCTCACCGCCCGCTCGCGCAAGGGGCTGCCCGCGCCCGGCACGACGCCCGCGCCCGGCACGGCGCGAGGCCCGACCGAGCTGGCCCTCACCCCCGACGCCGAGGCCGCCCTCGCGACCGTCGGCCGCTTCGGCAAGAACTTTCTGCCCCTCCTCTTCGAACTGCACCTGCGAGAGCCGCCCGCCAAGCGGCCCGCCCTTCAAGAGGCCGTGCGGACCGTGGCTTCGGTCACGCCCGACGCGACGCTCGGCGAGCTGTTCAAGGCGCTGATGCGCAAGCTGCTCGAGCCGAGCGCCGCGGCCGAGGCGCCCGCGGCCGAAGCCCTCGAGGCGCAGCGGAGTATGCTCGATCTGCTCCTCGCGGTCGCTCCGTCCCTCTCCCTCTCCCACGTGGCGATGCTCCACCGGGCCGTGCAGCCCATGATGCTGGCCTCCGATGTGCTCCTCCAGAAGAAGGCGTACAAGGTCCTCGGCGGGCTGTGCGAGTATCACGCGGCCTACGCCACGGCCGAGCTGCCCGCGCTCAAGACGGCGCTCGATGAGGCGCTGCCCGCGTGCCTGCCCGGTGCCAAGGGGAAGCGCCTCGCCTGCCTGCAGGCGGTCGCGAGCGCGCTGCCCGCGGCCGCGCTGCACGAGCTGCTGCCCGCGCTGCTCGGCGAGGTGGTGCTCGCGTGCAAGGAAGTCAACGTCAAGACGCGCGCCGCCGCCTTTGAGTTCCTCGTGGCGCTCTCGAGTACCGCCGAGCGGCGCGCCGTCGGCGGCGTCACCGCCAAGGCGGACGCGGTCCGTTCGATCCTCGTCATGGTCGCCGGGGGGCTCGCCGGCAACACGCCGCACATGATGGCCGCGGCGCTCGCGGCGCTCGGACGGCTCACATTTGAGATGCGATCTCGACCTGCGCTCGAGCTCACACTCACACAGCTCTTTGCGACCGTCCTCAGCCTGCTCTCACATCCGGCCCAGGAGGTGGCCAAGGCGGCGATCTCGTACTGCAAGGTCGCGCTCATGACGCTGCCGCCCGACGCGGCCCGTCCGCTGCTGCCCCGCCTCGTCCCCCCTCTCCTTCTCTGGTGCTCCAACAAGCACCCTCACCTCAAGACCCAAGTGCGTTACATCATGGAGCGCCTTGTCAAGCGCTTCGGGTACGACGCGATGCTCGAGGTGACGCCCGAAGCGCACCATCGGCTGCTCGCCCACCTGCGCAAGCAAAAGGCGTACGCGCACAACAAGGCGGTCGAGCGCCGCGCCGAGCGCGACGCGCGGCGCACGATGGGGTTGCGAGAGGGCGGCGGCGAGGACGAGGACGAGGACGAGGCGGCGGCCCGGCGCGAGCGCCACGCCGAGTACGAGGCGTTGCTCGAGGAGGAGGCGGCGGAGGCCGACGAGGGTGGCGACGAGGGCGGCGAGGACGAGGGCGCCGAGGTCGCTGACCACGCGCGTGCCGCCGGGCGCAAGGGGCGTGGGGCGCTCACGAGGACGCCCCGGGGCGCCTCGCTTCAGGGCACGTGGCGAGATCAATCGAGCTCCGCCGCGGGGCTCGACCTCCTCTCAGCGCCGATGCTGCCTGATGGCGATCTGGGCGAGCTCCGGCGGGCGGCGGGCGGCAAGCGGCGCCGTGGCGAAGCGGCAGGCGCGGAGGCGCACGTGGCGAGCGTGGCGAGCCTCGCGCAGGCGCGGGCGGAGCGCGCGTCGAGCCGGGCGGCGGCGGAGGCGGCGGCGGAGGAGGGCTCGGTGCGTGTGGACCCAGAGAGTGGCAGGCTCGTCATCAGCGAGGGCAGGCGCTCCGCGGACGTGGTCGCGATGGACGGCGTGGTGGAGGAGCCCGAGGAGGAGGGGGGGCGCACGGGCGGCGGGCGGCTCGAGCAAGCGAAAAAGAGGCGCCGCCTCGCCGAGGGCGCCGTGGCGAGCGCGAGCAAGGCCGAGGAGGACGAGGCGGACGCGCCCACCGCGGCGCCCACCGCAGCGTCCACCACCCGAACGGACGAGCGCAACAAGCGACGGGTGACGCCTCGCGGTGGCGGCCACGACGACCATTTTGGCGCCAACTTTGGAGACCAGTTCGCGGGCAAGAAGGGCGCAGGGGGCGACGTGCTGAGAGAAGGGTCGATGAAGCCGTACGCGTACCTGCCGCTCAACCCGCGCCTGCTGGGCAAGAAGCAGCAGCGCAAGGCCATCGAGACGCTGAGCAAGCTCGCCACGCCGATGACGAAGCGAGCGCTCAAGGCGGCGCGAAAGGCGAGCGGCAGCCGCGTAGGGCTGCATGGGCTTCAAGCGCGGCGCTCCAAGGGGGCGCGACGAAACAATTCGGGCGCCAGGACGGCGTGAGCACATGGCGGAGACGACCACACGGGTCTCGGCGGGGTGCCGGGGGTACGCATCCGTGGGGTCCACAGCGTGCGTCACAGCCCGCGCGGGGTATCGTTTATGTGTGTGCACAATGCGTCCCATGCGTGTGTGTGCGTGGCGGTCGTCGGAGGTGTGTTGCTGGTGGCATGAAAGAGGCTTGGCTTGTTACAAGGAGGAAAGTGGTTGTCATGTGTGCGCCGTCGACCGGCATGTCGACCGGGCGCGAAGGCGGACGCATCGGACCCGCGTGTTGTACAAAACGTCTGGATGGTAATCTCTCGCAGTCGATGTTTTACATGCTATGACTCAGGCCCTTGGCAGGTCCCACTGGCACTGGCCGGAGCGCTCGTTGCAGTATACTGGCCGACCGGACTGCGGATCGACCGACGCATACCAGCCAGCGGGCAGTGGCAGGGCCTGCTGCGGATATCCGCCCTGCAGCGGAGACGGCGGGTCCCACTGGCACACGCCGGACTGCTGATTGCAGTACACCATTCGACCGCATTGCGGGTCGACCTGCGCATACCAGCCTGGTGGCAGGTTCTGCTGAGGATATCCGACCGGGTCGATCGGGCACTCGTCGGACTGCTGATTGCCGTAGCTCTGCTGACCGCCATAGTTCTGCGGATACCAGCCCGGCTGTTGCAACAGCAGGTTCGAGGAACGCGTGTTCACTGCCTCTTTTGCGGCCACCGACTTCCACTGCATCGGTGGCCGCGCGATCGAGAAGGCGCAAGCGGCGAGCGACGTAAGCGCAAGCATTGTGCTAAATTGCTAATCAAGACTTGACTTCGTCAAGTCAAGTGCACGGGTTTTCGCGCGGAATGGATGCCATCTGAATCCGGCTACAAGTACCACGTGTCCCCTTTCATACGCGCTCGTCAAGGGCATCCCATGCTCCAAGCCCGTCACAGGAATCTTTCTTAGGACGGACTCTGTCGATGCGAGGATGCCACCGGTGCTTCGCTTACGCGGCTCCGGCTGCTGCTGCTCGTTGCCCGCCCCGTACTCACCCTCATTCAGCGTTGGCGGCGAGGCCACGATCACTAGACCACTCCGCCGAGTGAGAGCAACCGATCACAGGGCCATCCCGCTGCTCATGGCGCTCAATGAGCGTCTCGAGGACGCGCTACGCTCGGGCGCGATCAAGCTGATCGTCGCTGACCGCGTGCGTGACGGCACCATCCACACGAAGATCGTGCGCCGGCAGGACATCGAGGCGCGCGAACTCGCCGAGCACCTCGCCCTCTTTGAAACGCCCGACGACGCGATCGCGCTGCTACGTGGAAACGGTCGCGAGATCGCCTCGCTTACTTACGGCTGGGTCTCGACCGACGACCCCGACCCGTCGGGCGAGTACCTGCGCGCCGTGTGCCGCTTCCTGAAGAGCGAGCTGGGCGCGCACGTGCGCGCCATCTTTTGGGACTTTGCCAGCCTGCCGCAGAAGCCGCGCTCCAAGAGCGACAAGAGCGACGCCAAGATGGTCGCGACGGCGCTCAAGGTGATGCCCGACGTGTACGCTTCGGTGCTCGGCACGATGGTGATGCGCCACCGCTCCGTGCCCGCGCGCCCGGCGAGCCTCGACGGCGAGGTGATCATTCTCGCCGACGACAAGGCCACCGAGGCGGCGGTGCGCGGCGCGCTCGAGGCCCACGGCGCGCTCGAGAACGTGCGCCGTGATGAGCAGGGCCGGTGGCGCGCTCGCTTCGCCTCGCACGCGGACGCGGGGCGGGCGGCCGCGGCGGGGCCGTTTGTGGGCGCGACGGCCATCTTCACATGCCACCACGCGCGGGCGTACGCATCGCGAGGTTGGCCGAGATTCGAAAGCGGGGTGAGCACCGAGGGAATCATCCGTGCCTTGCATGCAGGTGCTCACCACGGCGCCATGCCTTCCCCACAGGTGAGCACCGAGGGAATCATCCGTGCCGCCCACTGCCCCGGGCTCAAGGCGACGCTCGAACGGCTGCCGCCCAAGCTGGTCGAGATTGACGGCGAAGCGCCCACGGTAGCGCGCGTCCCGTACGGACCGAGCATGCAAGTGCTCACCACGGCGCCCTGCCCTCCCCTCTCCCCACAGGTAACGAGCGACCCGTACGGGAGTGCCCACGAGGGCGCGTCGCTTCGAGTCCAGCGCGTGCGTTCGAGCCTGCACGAGGCCTTCTTCACCTCCAAGGGCGACAGGGCCCTCGTCGTGAAATTGTACAATGAGCACATTGCCAAATTAGGCAATGTGATGGTGCGCTGTTGCGAGGCGATGGATGGCGAGTACGAGGGCGAGCTCAACGCGGCGGGTGAGATGGAGGGGCTTGGCACGAAGCGGTATGCGGACGGCAGCGTCTACGAGGGCGAGTGGGAGGCGAATCATAAGGCGGGGCGCGGCAAGATGCGTGGGGCCGACGGCAACGTCTACGAGGGCGAGTACTCGGACGGGCAGAGGGAGGGGCGCGGCATCTACCGGTACCCTAGCGGCGCCACCTACGACGGCCAGTGGAAGGCAGGCAAGATGGACGGGCGCGGCACGTACCATTTTGCCAACGGCAACGTCTACGAGGGCGAGTACAGGGCGGATAAAAAGGAGGGACGGGGCGCGTTCAAGTATGCGGACGGCGACATCGAGGTGAGCTGCTTTGAGGCGGGCGCGCGCGTGGGCGAGGGCGTCCGGTGGGCGGCCGACAAGCACATGGCGTGGCGGTTGCATGATGGGCAGCCGGTGGAGGTGATCTCGTTGGAGGAGGCGAAGCGCCTGATTGAGCGTATTCGGGTCTCCGACGCGCTCCAACCGAATGGCATCTACCTTGACGTCTCGTCGACCTTCTTCCATTCGAATCCGGCCTTGAATCCCATCACGGATGCCATCACGAGTGCCTTCACGACGATTCGGACCACCGAGGTCAGTGCGTGATGCACTCGTGCACTCGGGTATCCGGCCACGGAGACAGCGAATACTACTGATCTACGAATGTTCGAACCTTGAAGGTAGTATAAGACTGAGTCTAGAGGGAGCCCGGGATAATTTAACCATTAAGGTACTCTACGCGCGACGGTGATGCCATGCGGAGCTCTCTATTGAGCTTGTCGTCTGATGCTCCGTTTGGCGGCGATGCGCGCGCTTTCGATCAACGTGTCTGTCGAGTCTTCGTGGTTTTTGGTTTTAGGCCCCTTAGTTTCCCGGCCCAAGAAGAGTGGTCTTTTGTCTCACCGGACCGAACCTACAGTAACGAGGCGGGCGACCATCGGGCGGCTAGAACCCCCCCTTGCGAAGGCCCTACTGAGCCACAATCCACCACTTGCACCGCTGTGGAATATTTGAAGTTTCAGAGTTTATATTTGGCGAAACTTGTTGATTCTGTCCGGAAAAACCGTGCAGCATGAGACCTTGCGGAGCGGCCGCGGCGCATGTCCTATGTCCGGAATCGTCGGCATCGGCATCGCACTCGAAGTGTTAGCCGGCGTGATGCTCTCGTTCTCGTTGGTGATTCAGCGGCACGCGCTGATCCATCAGGACAATAAAGTGCCACTCGGCTGCTGTCGCCTGCGGCGATCGCACGCGTGGGCTGCAGGAATAGTCTTTTTCGTCCTCGCTTCGATCGTGAAGATCGTAGGCTATAACATGGGGCCAATCACGGTTCTGGGCTCCGTTTTTGTCGGCGTGGTGCTCGTGACCAACCTCGTACTCGGCCGTTGGCTGCTCCAAGAGGAACTCACGCCTACCAAGGTCGTCGGCTCGTCGCTCGTGCTCACCGGCGCGGTCATGTGCACCGCTGCCACGCCCTCCGGAGTGCCCACCTCGTTCACCACAGCAGACATGCGGACGCTCTTCGAGAGAGGTCCGCCCTTCGGCGGCTTCTATCTCGGTATGATCATCGGCATCATCCTGCTCTGCCTCGGCTTCATCGTGGCCGTCGAGCGCGCCTACCCGCCGCCAAATGCATTGAGGCGGACTGAACCGACCACGAATCCTCGCCTCAGCCGCCATTCCTCGCCCTTTAGAATGCCGACAATGAATCCTCGCCTCAGCCGCCAGTCCTCGCCCTTCAAAGCAGCATTCCGATCAGGCATGAAGCGGCCGTCGCTGCGCCTCCGATTGGTCATGGTCCTCGTCTACCCCGGCTCGCTCGGACTGAACGAGGCGTTCGTGGACGCTTGCGCGCGCGGCTACTCGTCGATGATCCTGCGCTGCCTCAGAGAGGAGGAGGGGCTCGCGGCGTGCAACGACTGGCCGTTGTACCTGATGATGTGTGTGGGCATCCCTGCGGCGATCGCAACGGGCTACTGGCTCAAGGTCGTCTTTGCACGCTACCAGACAACCCTTGCTCTGCCGATCGAATACTCGATGCTCAACATCTGTGCCGTCGGGGGCGGCTTGCTCTTCTACAACGAGGTCGTCTACATGAATCATTGGCAGCTGCCGCTCGTGCTTGCGGGCTGCGGCGTCATGACACTAGGAGGTTTCATGATCGTCGCTGTCGGGTTGCGCGAGGAGCTGCGCCCCAAGCGCGGCGCGCAAGTAGGCTTAGGCTTGACTACGCCGCCCGCGCTGACCCGCAAAGAGGCGGTCGCTGTGGAAGAGGTGGTCGCTGTGGAAGAGGCGGTCGCTGCGGTCTTGAAGCTCCAACAGCTCTTCCGCCGTCGAAGGCTGCGGCTTGCGTGGTACCAGTTGATCAACGACCTGCGCGATTGGAAAGATCTCGTCAAGCAGATCGAGGCAGCCAGGCAGCAGCAGAGCACCCTTTCAGCCTAACACGGCGCTTTCAGCCTCACGAATCCAACACGGCGCTTGATACCAACACGGCGCTTGATACCAACACGGCGCTTGTAGCCTCACGAATCCAACACGGCGCTTGCGGTCGATCCTGATTGGATACCAACACGGCGCTTGATACCAACACGGCGCTTGATACCAACACGGCGCTTGCGGTCGATCATGATTGGATACCAACACGGCGCTTGATACCAACACGGCGCTTGATACCAACACGGCGCTTGCGGTCGATCATGATTGGTCCTCTTGGGCTAAGATTTTATCGTGGCGCGGCGGTGCGGGCGGGTCCTTAGCCCCGCGGATTGCGGCTGGTCATCAGAGGTCATCAGAGGTCATCAGAGGTCATCAGAGGTCATCAGAGGTCATCAGCCCGCGGATTGCGGCTGGACCACCACAGGCGCCCGCACTGGCGTCACCGGCACCGCAGCCGCCATCGTCGCGTTGAGCGTGTAGCGTGCGCGCTGGGTGCGCGTGCGGTACCGGGGTGTGTGCATCGACTAGACAAGATCAAGCATCGTTTCCGCATGTCCGGGTCCGGTCGTCCAGTGTGCACACAGCCCCATTATGAAAATTACCGTAACGGGTCTGGCCGAAACTGGTACGACGTACACGTGGTCGCCCGCGCCCGCCCGTCGTCGCCCGGCGCAGGCAAAACACGACTGTAGACTGCACAGCCCCAAACGAGAACGCAAGCATGCAGAATGGTCCCACACACCGCCGCCGCCGCCGCCGCCGCCGCCGCCGCCGCAGCAGCAGCAGCAGCAGACTCGGGTCACGCTACCTTGCAGTACCTTTAACCGTCCCATGCTTACAGTTGTCACAGTACAGCAGTATACAGCTGTATTAGGGCAAGGCTCATCTGTGCAATAGCCCAGACCACGAAATGGTGCAGCCCAAAGTGTCCGCGAGCTCCACCGCTCGCTGCGCCCGGCCGGCCGTTCCCCTGCGCCCTGCCCCCGCCCCCGTCCAGCTTGCACCCGCTCTCACCCTTCTACTCCAATGGGCCACACACTGTCCACGAGCGTCTACGCCATCTGCTTGAGCACGTAGACGTCGAGGTCGGCCATGTTGTAAGCGCCGAGCTGGTCCAGCAAGGCCTTCTTCTCCTGCTCGCTCGTCACGACCTTCTCCACCTTGAACTGCGAGTTGGGCGGGAAGAGCACCTCCTCCTCGCTCGGGATGGCCGAGAAGTGGCGGATGTCTTTGGCGGTGATGGAGTCGATGACGAAAAGTGACCCCGAGAGCTTGCGCCCGGGGAGCACATTGACAAACTCGAGCGTCGCCGTCTGCTTCTTGGTCGAGGACGAGAACGCCTGCCACGTGATCCGCTTGCCGGGCGCGTAGACGTCGGGGTTGAGAAGGACCTTGATGCCCCGATAGACCTTGCCCTGCATTTCGCTCACGTGCGTCGGCAGGCTGCCCAGTGCGCGCTCCGTGTGCCTCAGATAGTCGGCGTACCTCTTGAGGTCGGTGTCGGTCGGTGTGCTGTCTGTGTGAGGCGTGCGCATCGTGTAGTTGAGCGTCCCATAAAGTGGGGTCTCCTCCGTGTACGCGTAGAGGGCAGCTGCGTGAGCAGGGGCGAGTGGGGTGGGCGAGGTAGATGCCTTCGCGCGGCCGGCGTCCATGATCTGCTTAACGTGGGAAGCGCTGTGCCCAAAGCGAGCGATCGCCTCGGGCACATCCAGCGTCACCTCGAAGCCTTGTGGCACAAAGTTGCGCGACCCAGCAGCAGGCGCTTCGAGCCCGTCTCCCCATCGCTTGACACGTCCGGCTAGAGATGGCGGGGGAGGTGGCTGGACAGGGACGGAGACCGCCGCCTTTTGGACGCGCACGGGGATCTGCACATGCAGCGTCGAGCCCGCGGAGCTTCCGCGGGGCACAATCACCATCGTCAGCTGACCGTCGAGCGAGGCCTGAAACTGCTGGCCGGCACCGATGCCTGCCGGCACGGTGACTGCGAATGTCTGCATCATCGCCGCCTTGCCCGCCGCCGCCGCTGACTGCCCAGGCGTCGCCTTCAAGTGCTGCGAACACGCGCACACGCACACGCACACGGCGCGCGCTCAGCACGCGATGTGGCCATCGTGGCCGTCTTGGGTCCCGGCGCCCTCTTGATTGCCACCGAGTGCGCCTGAGTGCTGCTGATTGCGAATGATGGCCAAGGATGGCCTCTGAGTGCCCTCTGATGGCCTGTGAGTGCCTCTGACTGCCCTCTGATCGCCTCGGATGGCCTTTCTGCGTGCCGCTGACTGGCCTCTGAGAGCCCTCGGATGGCCACTGAGTGCCCCTGATGGCCTCCGAGTAGCCTCTGAGTGCCCTCTGATGACCGCTGATTACCCTCTGATTGCTCGCAAATCGGGCGCACCTGGCCGCTCGCAAAGAAGGCCTTGACCTCGGCGTTGTCATTGTACCTGGCGGCGAGGTCGGCCGGCGTGCGACCATCCTGCGGCGCGGGCACGCGGAGAACAAGGGCGGCGGAGCGAGGGTCGTCAGCGGCGAAAGGGACGGGGAGGTGCGCACGACGATGGCGCAGCAAACGGGCGCACGCGCGCCGCCGTCGCGCCACCAATGATGGCGCTGGCAATCTGGGTCCTCGTGGCCGTCTCGGGTCCCGGTGCCCTCTGAGTGCCGCTGAGTGCCCTCTGAGTGCTGCTGAGTGCCCTCTGGGTGCTGCTGATTGCGTCTGATTGCGTCTGATTGCATCTGATTGCGTCTGAGTGCGTCTGAGTGCGTCTGAGTGCCATTGAGTGCCTCTGAGTGCCTCTGAGTGCCTCCGATGACCTCTGATGACCTCTGAGTGGCCTCTGCGTGACTCTGAGTGCTACTGATTGCCCTCCGATTGCTCATGATGAGCACTGATTGCCCTTGATTACCTCTGACTGCCCTCTGACTGGCCTTTGATGACCTCTGATTGCTTACGATCACCTCTGAGGGCCTCTGAGGGCCCGCTGAGGGCCGCCGAGGGCCACCGAGAGGCCGCTGATTGTCCTCTGAGTGCCGCTGAGTGCCCTCTGATTGCGAATGATGACACCTGATTGCCCTTGATTACCTATGATGACCGCTGATGACCGCTCAGGGCCTCTCATCCACGCGGCAAGGGGGGAGGGGCGGCGTACCTTGTTCGTCGCCTTGGCGGCCTCCGGGTACGCCGCGAGGAGCGCCTGCACCACCGCCACCGAGGAGCTGTCACGAGCGGCCCAGTGAAGGGGCGTGTACCGCCCGTACTGTGCGTGACACCCGTCCTGTGCGTGGAACACAGCAGCGATGAGAGGAGGATGAGCGACGAGGTGGGTGGAGTAGATGTGAGGGACAGGGTGCCTAGACGCGCTATACTCAGGGCGAGGGGCGGTGAAGACCGCGTGCCGAGGGCCCTCTTATACCTCTGCGTGCCTCTGAGTGCCGCTGAATGCCACTGAGTGCCACTGAGTGGCTCTGAGTGGTCGCTGATGACCTCTGAGTGCCTCTGAGTACCTCTGATCACCTCTGATGAGCCACTGAGTACCTCTGATGGCCTCTGAGGGGCCCGCTGATGGCCTCTGAGGGGCCCACCGAGTGGCCACCGAGTGGCTCTGAGTGCCGCTGAGTGCCCTCTGAGTGCCGCTGAGTGCCCTCTGATTGCGAATGATGACCCCTGATTGCCATTGATTACATATGATGACCTCTGATGACCGCTCAGGGCCTCTCATCCACGCGGCAAGGGGGGAGGGGCGGCGTACATTGTCCGTCGCCGAGGCGGCCTCCGGGTACGCCGCGAGGAGCGCATGCACCACCGCCACCGATGAGTTGTTACGAGCGGCGCAGTGAAGGGGCGTCCGCCCCCACTGTGCGTGGAACACAGCAGCAAGGACAGAAGGTGGGTGAGCGACGAGGTGGGTGCGGCAGATGTGAGGGACAGGGTGCTTGGAAGCTACGCAGGGCGAGGGGCGGTGAAGACCGCGTGCCGAGGGCCCTCTGCGTGCCTCTGAGTGCCGCTGAATGCCACTGAGTGCCTCTGAGTGGCTCTGAGTGGTCTCTGATGACCTCTGAGGGCCTCTGAGTACCTCTGATCACCTCTGATGAGCCACTGAGTACCTCTGATGGCCTCTGAGGGGCCCACCGAGTGGCCACCGAGTGGCCACCGAGTGGCTCTGAGTGCCGCTGAGTGCCCTCTGAGTGCCGCTGAGTGCCCTCTGATTGCGAATGATGACCCCTGATTGCCCTTGATTACCTATGATGACCTCTGATGACCGCTCAGGGCCTCTCATCCACGCGGCAAGGGGGGAGGGGCGGCGTACCTCGTTCGTCGCCGTGGCGGCCTCCGGGTACGCCGCGAGGAGCGCCTGCACCATCGCCACCGATGAGCTGTTACTAGCGGCCTTGTGAAGGGGCGTCTCCCCGTGCTGTGCGTGGAACACAGCAGCAATGATGAGCGATGACGTGGGCGGGGCGGATGTGAGGGACAGGGTGCTTGGACGCTACGCAGGGCGAGGGGCGGTGAAGACCGCGTGCCGAGGGCCCTCTGCGTGCCTCTGAGTGCCACTGAATGCCACTGAGTGGCTCTGAATGCCTCTGAGTGGCTCTGAGTGGCTCTGAGTGGTCTCTGAGTGGTCTCTGATGACCTCTGAGTGCCTCTGAGTACCTCTGATCACCTCTGATGAGTCACTGAGTACCTCTGATGGCCTCTGAGGGGCCCGCTGATGGCCTCTGAGGGGCCCACCGAGTGGCCACCGAGTGGCGCTGAGTGCCTCTGAGTGCCCTCTGAGGGCCGCTGAGTGCCCTCTGAGTGCCGCTGAGTGCCCTCTGAGTGCGAATGATGACCCCTGATTGCCCTTGATTACATATGATGACCTCTGATGACCGCTCAGGGCCTCTCATCCACGCGGCAAGGGGGGAGGGGGCGGCGTACCCTGTCCCTCGCCGAGGCGGCCTCCGGGTACGCCGCGAGGAGCGCCTGCACCACCGCCACCGATGAGCTGTTCTCAGCGGCCCTGTGAAGGGGCGTGTACTCGTACTGTGCGTGAAACACAGCAGCAAGGACAGAAGGTGGTGAGCGGCGACGTGGGTGGGGCGGATGTGAGGGACAGGGTGCTTGCGGGGGGCGCGCGAGCGATGGCGAATGTGCGGAGTCGTACGGCCGCGCCGCCGCCTCCCCCTGCGGCCCTTCCCCTGCCCCCGCCCCGTCGATCGCTTCGCCACCGGGCGGCGCTGTCCCGAGCGCGTCGCGTGCGAAATGCGGCGCACCCCATCCGTCGCTCTGGCTGCTGCTGGCGTGATCAGCGGGAGGACCTCGGCGTCGGGCCGTTTGTACGTGTGCCACTCCAGGAGGCTCATCCGCTCGCCTGGTCGATTGCGTGCGGAGGGCTGCGGGTGGGACGGACGCGGCGTGGTCAGCACGGTCCGTGGCAGCGCGCGGCACGGCAGAGGGCAAGGAGCTGCAGCTCGAAGGCACCGCGAGCAGCAGCAGCTGTCCACGTGGTGCACGGGACGTGGTAGAGAGGCTGCTGGGGGCGAGCGAGCGGCGGGCCGGCGGCGGAGGACATTAGCGCGCGACCCAAGTACAAGGGCCGCCTGTGTGCATGCACTGCGCGCAGCTGCTCGAGTGCAGGTGGCGATGGGAAGCGCTTGTGCCGAGTGCGAGATGCGGCGGCGGCGAGCGGCGGGCCGGCGGCGGAGGACATCGGAGCGCCACCCAAGCACAAGGACCGCCTAGCACGCGCTATCGGATCGGTTGCCTCGCGTGCGTACCTCCTCCGCCGTCAGCAGGGTGGCCTGTCCGACCAGAAGGGACGTCCAAGTTTCGGCCGCCACACTAATTTAACGTAGTAGCCCCCCCCCCCCCCCCCCCCCCCCCCCCCCCCCCCCCCCCCCCCCCCCCCCCCCCCCCCCCCGCCCCCCCCCCCCGGGGGGCGCCGCAGGCGCTCCCCCGGGCGCGGGCGCCGTGTCGGCGACCTTTACGGTTTCACCATGAGCCCCGTGCGCGCCAGCGATTTCAGAGATGTCTCGCGCCAGCGATTTCTTAGAGAAGCTGTGGGGAGGGAGGTGAGATCGGCAGATGTTCACACTTCGTCCGGATTCAATGGCATCAGTCGAAACGTTCGTGTTGGCGCGCGCTTCGACAAGGGCCGGCATCGTGCGGAGCGGCGGCTTTTTGCGGCGGCGGCGGACGACGCGGCCGCCGCACGGCGTGGCTCCGGCACAACGTGCTCGAGGCGGGTTACCATGAGCTGAACCGCGTGCAGATGCCGGCGGTTTCGCTGCTCACCAGAAGCTCGCCGCTGCTCACCAAGAAGCTCGCGGCGGCCGCGTGCGCTCACGCCGAGCGCGGCAGCGGCGGCGGCGGCGGTGGTGGCATCGGCGGCGCGAACGGCGGCGGCGCGTCCAGCGGCGTGTGGCGCCGGTACGACGTGATGGTGTGCACGCTGCTGCGGCTGGTGTCGCTGCTGCGCAAAGGCGCGCTGACGCTCGCGTCCCTCGAGTACCTGGTGCCGGACAAAGCAGACAAGCTGCTCGAGCTCGGGTTCCTCGAGCAGCGCGACGAGGTGCTCGCCGCGTGCGATGGCGCGACGGTGTAGCGCTGCCTCTTCTCGGCGACGATGCCGCCAGCGGTTGATGACCTGGTGCACTCGGTGCTGCGGCAGCCGGTCAAGGTGGTTGTGGGCGAGAAGAACGCGGCTGCGGACACGGTGGAGCAGTCGCTCGTCGTCTGCGGGCGCGAGGACGGCAAGCTCGTCGCGCTGCGCCAGATGGTGCGCGAGGGGCTGCGGCCGCCGGTGCTCATCTTCATGCAGTCCGTCGAGCGGGCGATGCAGCTCTTCCACGCGCTCGTGTACGGTGGGCTGCACGTGGACGTGCTGCACGCGGAGCGCACGGCCGCGCAGCGCACGGCCGCGCAGCTCGAGGCGACGGCAGCAAGTTCCGCGCCGGCCAGGTGCTGCCCAGTCGCCGACTGGATGCTGACTGGATGCTCAAGCTCAAGCTGATGGCAAGGACTAGCGCGGGCGGCGCGCGCGGTGGCGCCCATTGCGCGCAAGCCGATCGCACCGCGCCCGCGGCTGCGGCGCGGCGCCGGACGACTCTGAGGCGGCCGACGAGGGCGAGGCCTGGCACGGCCACGGAAGCACACGGCGCACGGGAAGTGCGCGAGAGGGACACGAGAGCCGGCACAGTGAGACTGGTCGGACTCAGGCTCGCGTCAGCGTAGGTGCACGAGGTAGATGTGTTTAGATAAACACGAGATAAAGATGGACACCCGCGCGCATCGACGGACCAGGACATGGCGCGCGCGTCGAGACTGACGAAGACCAGGGCATTCGACGGCCGCATTCGAGGCTCAAGGCGCGCGCAGGATCTGCGCTCGGACCGGCCGCCACACACCGGCCGCTCACAGCGACCCCCCAAAACACAGCGGTCAGCGCGCGGCGCGGCGCGCCTCCCCCCAGCCCGTGGCCTACTACTAGCTCAGACCATGATGAGGTGACCCGCCGCCGGCGGCGGCGGCGGAGGTGGCGGCGGTGGGCCACGGCCGTGCGGCGGCTCGTCGGGCTCGTCGAGCCCCGACGGCTCGTCCTCGCCGTCCTCTTCCTCGTCATCGTCCTCGTTTAAGGCCCAACCACGAAGAGTGCAGTAGCCCGGCCGACCTCCGTGGTCCAGGCCGCGCACACACAGTGGGTTCTTGGCACATTGTCCGCGGTCGCCGCCCTTGGCAAACGCCTTCGCCATCGACTGCGCGCGCGTGACGCGCGCGTGGAGCACGGCCTGCATCGACTTCGATAACTTCCCTGCGAGACGGCGAGCGAAGAGAGCAGCGATGAGAGCATGAGCATCGAGACGCGCTCTCGCAAATCCTTAAGGACAGCGCAACTCACCGGGCTTTTTGGGGGCGTACTTCTTGGCGATGCACGAGTCTAAGCGGGCGCATCCTTTCTTGTTGCGCTCCTTCCAGTGCTTGCCGGCCTTCACGTCCTCACAATACCGGCATCGCGTCCGTTGCCGTTTGCTCTTGGGGGTGTTCTTGCGCCGGCGCGCACAGAAGTTCTTGTGCTTCGAGTGACGTCTGCGCGGGTCGGGATAGGGTCAGCAGCACAGGAGGGACGTGCCGCGCACGCGCAGGGTCGAAAATTTACGGCATGGGGCTCGCACCACGACGGCCGGGACGAGAGAGGGCAGTACAATAACTGTGACGGCCTCCCCGCACCGTAGCAGACACTGAATTTGGCCGTTACATATTCCCCCAAAGTCTTTCCGAAGTTCGCAAATGTAACGGTTGCGCTTGTTTAGATACTTGTGTTGTTTCGACTAATTAGCTTGCTTGCTTGTAACGGAGGTTGCCAACAGAGTGTTCCAATCTCCTCAATGAGAAACTGGCGTCCCACGAACATGACACACGAACGATCGATCGCTCCGAGGTAAGAGGACGGCCATTAAGAGAGGAACATACATGTAACATGGTGCCGCTCAGGACGTCAGGAGGCGATCCGCGGGGCTATCCGCCCAGCATCCTTCCATCCACCCGTTCTGTGAGCAGCGGCGTCGCACTCGGCGGGGCGAGCGCGTAGCCTGTCACGTCGAGCGGCACCCCGTCCTTTGGCATTGCACAAAGGAAATCGGCCAGATGGTCGAGCACAACATCGTCCTCGGCTCCCGTGTAGGAGGGCACGGGCAGCGCGTTTGACGGATTGCGCCGGTAGGTCGCTGGCGTGTCGTCGACGATCAGGCAGCGGCTGAGCGGCCGTCCGCAGTGTGTGGCCAGCCTCTGCAAGCTCTTCGTCACCGTGGTGCGGCCTGCCTCGCAGGTGATGATCGCCTCGTCGCGCGAGAAGACGCAGCAGAGCGCGTCGCTGAAGCCAGGCTCCACGGCGTTGATGCCTTCGATCATCGTCATCGCGTAGCTATACGAGGCAGCCGTGAATACTGCGAGGTCAAAGTCTTTGCGAACAGCCTCGAGGAAGTCGGCCAGGCCCGGTCGTAGGCGCGTCTCGGTCGCAGGCGCGTCTCGGCCGAGAGAGGTGGTGAACGAGGGCTTTCCTCGACGAATTCCGGACGGAGCAGTGTCGAGAAGCGTGCCATCGAGGTCAAGCACGAGCAGCGGCTTCACACTGTACGGACTTGGAGTTGGCGTGCGAAAGCAGGCAGCAAGAACGGCTGCTTCGCCTTTGCGCTGCCGCCGTTCAGCGGCCAGCTGGCTGAGCAAGGAGTTATCCTGGCTCCGCCAGTGTGCTGGACAATCGATGCTCGTGGTGGGTGCCGTGATCATCTTGCCGAGCTCGGGCGACATGCTCAAGACGGAAGCGAACGCCGCGAAGCACGCCTTTCGTGCCGACTTCTGTGTGCGCGCTTTCGAAAGGTTGTTTTGAAATTGAATCAGGCTCAAGTATGTCAGCAATGTTGTCGGGGGCACGACCATCCCGCTGTAAACTTCCGCTGTAAACTTGGTCGCGTACAGGTTGGTGATATCAAACTACAGACCGTCAGAGACCAAGAAGTGTCAGAGACTCTACATGTACATGTACACAAAAGGCAGCCTGGCGGGAGCGGCGGCTCATCACGACAAGCGCCGCGGGACCCCGAGCCGCGTAGGAATCCTAACTGTTGGGCGTCACGCGCGGCATTCTTGTTACAGATGCACACAGGTGGCGGGGGCTCGAAACGACAAAACGCATACAAAACGGCGGCTACAACTACTCAACTAGGGAGCCCGGCTACATGTAAGCTGAGGTCTTTCCGTGGTTTCTATGGTTTCCGAGAAGATATTCGCGAGGCGCGCGCGCTCCGCGAAATTGACCGGTCAGTCGTCAGTGCCGCGATCCGAGTTTCAAGTGTACAAAACATCGTAAAAGCTAAAACGTAACATGAAGGTAAACTCTTATGCAATATGGCAGGCGCCGAAAACAGGCCGCAACTTCGAAGCGGCCGTTTAGGAGGGGACGGCGTCGGTACGCCAAGTCGTGCTCTTGAGCACGCCCACTCGTTTTCCAGAACGCGAGCACATCCTCAAAAAAAAGCCGAGCCCCTCGTGTCACATGCGGAGCTACCACCAAGTGCGAGAACGCCAATCACGCGCACGCCGTGGGCGCGCCGACTACATGACAAACAAGAGCCGGCGATCGATTTCAGAACGTGCAGTCGATCATCGCGACGTGCAGAGAGGCCGATTTGCCGCGCGTCTTCAAGCCTTGGGCTACTTTTGAGTGAGTAGAGGGTGAAAGGAGAGAAAGGAGAGCGGAGTGCAGGTGGATGAAGTCATGGGAACGGGCAACGTGTTCGTCGCGCCCTCGAGATGGTACCGCGGTTCGGTGTGACGCGTACAGCCGAGCCTTAAAGCGTGTAGGACCGTGGGGGGACGTCGTCGTCGAAGAAACTAGAAAGCGAACGCGGAGAACCGGAGTGTAATAGTGCTCTGAGTGAAGGCGGTGCGTATCCGCGGTATCCTGGCCTAACCCTAACTGTTTTCTCTAGATACAGCGAATCTTCCGACGCGAGACAGCGGCCAGACACTGGAAACCATTGGAAACATCGATGTCATGTCGCACAACGGAAATCAGCGGCTTCCTCCAGCTCCACGGAGTGGCGATGATTATAGGCGATGAGACTACTTCCCAAGATCGAGGCTGTTTGTGGCGACGCGGCGAAGGGCGGCCTTCTGTAGAGCAGGACCAAGGCGGCCGCTGGCGATGAGGGGTCGGAGTCCGGGAGCGGCCTCGTCGACGCCGTCATTGAACCCACCAATGTATTGACCGCCGACCCAAATGTGAGGAATCGATGTGCGGCCTGTCATGGCGCCAAGCTCGGCAACGAGAGCAGAGCCATCCTCGCGCGTGTTCCACTCGACGGCCCGAAAGGGCACGCCCTCGCCTTCGAGCGTCTTCTTCGCGGCAAGACTGAAGGGGCAGTACGTGGCTGAAAAGATGACGACATCGTCCCCAGCGAGGATGGCATCTAGCGTGGTCCGAGTTTTGGCCCGGTCGTAGTCTCCTGCAGCTTTGGTGGTCACCCAGCGCTTGACGGGATTGTTCACCATCCACATTGGCGCCGGGTGCTCTGTGAGCCATTTGCCCACGCCGTTGTACATCGCGCCAAAGAATCCCGGGTCCTTTTCCTGCAGATCGACCGCGCGTGCTCTCTGCGACGTGGCTGGCAGCATGACCGCCACCGTCTGGATGGCGGTTCGACGGCTTATGTGGCGAAGAGCCAGCGCACACGTCGATGGCATGGCCAAGAGCACGAGCAAGCTCGCCAGAGAACGCGCCATCTCTGCGCCGTCTTGAGCACACTGATGGCCTTGAGATTGCTGGAGGGTTTTCCGCCATTCCGCAGGTCTGTGAACGTTCGCGAGACGTAGTACAGTACATGTACTGTACACGTGTGTGTTTGTCAACGAGGCGACGCGACCCTGTGTCCCCGTGGCCTCGCCGCCCCGCCGCGGCTGCCGCGCGACTATGAGGTGCCATCTTCGACGACTAGGCCGATGAACCCGGCAACTGATGAACGTGCTGTCTACACCTTCGCCACCCCCTCCCTCCCCGCCCCCGCCTCAATGCCTCAACGCACACCAGCTGTCGGCAACGCCCACTTAATCACAAGTGCCCGCAAGCATGGAAGAGGCCCATGTAGGTGCGACGCCCTGGCGACCATCGAACTCTGCTGCGCTGCTGCTGTGCTCTGCAGCTGCCGCCGTGCCGGACACGCTATGAGGAAACTCCATCTTCCGTAGATAGGGACAGATGACGCCTTATGGCGAATGATTCTGAAACTTCACTTGGCTGTGGTACTGAGCATTGTCCGCGCGCTTTCCGCTGGCCGCGGGCCTAGCTACAGAACTGGCCGCGAGCCTGGCTGCGGTTGCCGTCCCTTTGTGGCGCCCTGTGTGACGTCCCTGGGTGGCACCGCTCTGTGCACTACCAACAGCCTGTCCGCTGTTGGCGATTTCTATGTGAGCTTCGATCGAGAGGCCTGACCCTCCTCTGAACCTCATCGAGAGGGCGGAGCCACCGGCGCGTGCATACCTCGCCCGGCAGCTGCGTTGAGTGGCGGGTGGCGCTAGTGCCCTGATGAGCGTCGCACCTGCGACCACCTTCAGACTAGAGTATCCGAATCGCCCGTGTGCGAGACTGAGGACCTCTGAGACCCTCTGAGCTTCGCGCCATCCCACCTGGCTGCTCGGCCTTGTGTGCTCTGCCCTGGCTGGCCTGGCCTGCACCCCATCTGCACGCTATCATCAACCTGGGCGGAGAGTCTTCATCCTCTGCTACGGGCTAAACCGGCTGTGCCACATTCACACCCCACGAAGCGCTTGCCATCGGCGAACCTCCAATGTCCCGCCGGTCTTCCTTTGCGCCCCGACATTTGTCTCACCGAACCCTCGTCCCTCGTCCCTTGGCCTCACTGTGTGCAGGCGACGGTCGTCGTTGCCGGCGGTGTCGCTTTGGCGGTGGCAGCAGGGGCGGCGGTGGAGATCAAGAGGTCGAGAACCACCGCTCACGAGGGCGCAATCTACAGCTGTACGAGGCGAGGTGCCCGAGGCGACTCCCTTCTCGCTTGAGCTGCGGCATGAGAGGTTTCGGCAAGGGGCTGGGAGGTTTCGGGCGTTGCTGTGCGACCTGCGCCGCAAGACGGATGCGCTCATCGAGTGGCACGTGCCGCGCGGCCCGTAATATGACGGCAGCTACCACCACTTGTTCGACGAGCGGGAGTACGAGCTCCCAGGCGCGGAGGAGCACAACACCTCGGCATTAACGACCTTCGAAGCTCTTCTGGTGGATGCTGCGCAGCCCGGTGTTGTCGCACAACGCGAGCCTGGGCATGGTGGTGAGCGGTTCTCTGCTTTGAGTGAGGTCTAGCGATTCCGTAGTGCGTAGAAAGCTTTATTAGAGTTCAAGCTAGGCGCGTCTGAGGATGACAATCATGTGTGCTGACAACGGCTTCGTCCGGCGGGAGGGCATGCGGGAGGGACACACTACCGTACTACAATTGTAATACCGTACTACGGGTAACCAGCCACGAAGCGTTCAGGGTCGTCACGAACGGCTAACGTAAACCTAAATAGCACACTTTTCGGTATCAAGTTCAAGAGCAAGTGCACTTCGCAGGCCTTTTCGTTTCCCCACAGAGCAGGGGGCCTACCTGCCGCGAGCTGCGCTGCGCTGCGCACACCCTGGATGGCGCCCTTGATGAGGAATGTAATTGGGCTTTGCGCCTTGTGCTCTCGACGATGGTAAACGCTGCCGCCGAATACCGTGCTTCCGCCCCCCGCTGACTGATGGACGTGATTCGGCACTCGTTTCGCAGCCGACCGGCGCGGGTGGTGGCTCCAACAAGGCCCAGAAGGCCGTCGTGAATAAGAAGGCCAAGGGCAAGAAGGATGAAGATGAGGACGACGACGAGGTGACTTGCGCTGCGATCATCTGCACTCGGCCTCGCTTGGCCTCGCTCGGCCTCGCTGACATGGGTTGGCATGCTTGTGTGCGCAGGGTTCGGTGGCCCAGAAGGAGCAGCTGAAGGCTCGCAAGGCGGCTGAGGAGGCCATGCGTAAAAAGCTGGCGGGTGGGAAGTAGGGCCTCGCAGCCGTCCATGATGGCGCTGCTGTGTTCGCTGTCTTCGAGCGTGGAGAGCTTGACGTGTGCGTAGGGGTCAATGCAGACTCGCACACACGGTATCGGCCACGCGCCTCTGCTCCATGCACCATGGCCATTTGGCGTGCGGCATGCGGCCCCATGCAGTCGCAATTCAGTAATGGGTTTAGAGCCGCCCCGTCCGGGGCGTCGAGGCCTCGCCCTGCGCGCAAGAAAACCCCCCTTTAAACCACCCACACGGTCTCACACGAGAGAGTGTAGAAGAGAGAGCTTACTACCGGAGACATGCGCTCATGGGACATGGCGCGCTCAGCACACAAGGACACCCGGCCACGCCTCGCTCCATCTCCAACTCGCACGGCAGCTACGGCAGCTACGTCCATCCGAAGCGGAGGCTCTCTCAGTCCATGGAGGAGGCTGCACGCGGCGGCCGTTGGACGGGCGTGTGCGCCATCGGCCTGTCCTGGCTGCTCTGCGGCCGTTGGTCGCTCGCCGGCTCACCCTCGACAGCGCCCCGATCGCCTGCGCCCGTGAGCGAGTGGATATGCTCCCGAAGGCGAAGGATCTCGGCGCGCTGTACGGCCATCTCGCGCATATTGGACTCGAGCGACATGAGGACCTCCGCCGTGCGCGCGCGCTCGCGTCCCATCGCGCCCGCTGGACCCTTGAGGAGACGACCATGCGATCCCGAGGCGGAGGCAGCGCCGCCTCCGATAGTCATGGGCGGCGGCAGCGATGAGGAACCCTCGGCCGTCGACGGGCGCAGCAGACCACTGGGTGTGCCAGGACGGCGCGGCAGCCCACCGGCCGATGACGCGCCCGCGCGCCCCTTCTTCGCATCGGCGTTCTGCAGGTTCTGCAGCTCCATCTGCGCCTTGGCGAGCTCTCCGCGCACCTCGCGCACCTCGCGGCGCAGAGAGTTGCACTCAACGATGAGCTTCTCGTTCTCAGCAACCTTCTTGGCCGAGTCGCCCTGTTTCTGGCCCTCAGCGCGGTTGAGACGCCCGCGTAGCGACTCGAGCGCGCGCTCCATGTAGAGGCGCTGGCTCGCAAACTCCTGAGCGACGCCCTCGTCCTCCTCGTTCGCACCCGAGCCGGCACCCTCGCCCATCTCCCGGTACAGCACCTTGACGCCCTCCTTGATCGCGTTCGGGTCGGTCAGGTTGGCGAGCTTCTGCACGTCGCGAGCGAGAAACTGGAGTGCCCTCTCCTTTGACAGCACCTCGCGTCTCACCTTCTTGAGCTCGCCTTGGAGGGACTCAATCTTGGCCTGGCGCTCGGCGAGGCCGTGCTCGAGGCCCACCGAGGTCTTATAATCTCGCTGCAGCTCGTCGTCGAGCTCGCGGATCGTCTCGCGCATCTGCATGATCTGCTCGTCGCGAGGCTCGATCTCCTTGGCGAGCTCGCGCAGCTTGTAATCGAGTACGAACTTGAACTTCTCGAGCTCCTTGTTCTTGGCCTTGAGCTCGGATAGCCGGCGCTCCTTATCCGCGATGGACTCCTCGCGCTCTTGCACGTCCTTCTTGAGCAGCGCGATGACCTTCTCACGATCAGCCACGTCGTGACGAAGCCCCTTGATCGTGCTCTCGCGCTCATCCAGCTGTGACTTGAGCTTCGCCATGTCCTGCTGGAAGTTGGCGAACTTTTTGCGCATGATCGCCTGCTCGCCCTTGATCGTCTGCTTCTCCTCGCGCTCGTGCGTGAGCAGCTTGAACGCCGCCTCCTCCTGCCTCTCGATGACGGTGTCGTTGTCTCGCTCCTCCTGGGAGAGCATCTCCTCGTACTTGTGGGCGAGGGCCGCCTGCTGCTCCTCGCTCGCAACCAGCTTCTGATCGGCGGCCGCCTTGATCTCTTCGCGCTCGAGCTTGAGTCGCTCCTCGCGCTCCTGGCCCGCGACGACGAGCGCGTAGATGCGCTCCTCGAGCTCGCACTGCATGTCCTCCTTGTCCTTGCGGAGGGCCTCCCAGCGCGCCGCCTCGGCAGCCAGCTTGCGCTCATACAGGTGCTCCAGCTCCTCGGCTGCGCGCATGTGAGCCCCCTCCATACTCTGGGCCGCCTCGGCCGCCTCGCGCTCGGCCGCCTCGAGGAAGCGCTCGAGCCCCTTGTACCGCTCCGCCGCCTCGTGCAGGGCCTCCTCGCGTGCCTGGCGCTCGAGGCGGAGCTGCTCCTGGAAGGTCTGCTCGGCTAAATGGGACTGGTACTCGGACTGCAGCTGGATCTCTTTGACCTTCTGCTCGAGCTCCTCCGCGACAGCCACGCGCTCAAGCAGCTCCGCCTTGGACACAAGCACCGTGTTGTTCTCGGGCGAGGGCCCGTCGCCTCCTTCCTTCCCCGCGCCACTCCGAAGTGCTCGCTCTCGGAGTGCGGCACCTTCCCCGAGCATCTCCCACATCAGGATGGTGCCGTCCTCGGATGCGGTGAACAGGTGCGCCTCGTCATGGCTCAAGCGCAGCTGCACGATCGGCGCCAAATGGAGCATCGCGTCATCGGACGGCTCCGACTCGGCGGTGAGGGGCAGCTCATACGTGCGAACGACGCCCGCCTGAGAACCGCAGAGGAGCACGTTATCCGATTTGGAAATGTCGAGCGCCATCAGCTTGCCCAATTCGGTGCGCTTCTCGCAGAGCAGCGAGCCGCCCGCCAGGCACTTGAGCGCGCCGTCTTGGGCGGCCGTGAAACTGACGAGGGAGGCAATCAGAGGCGGTCAGAGGCGGAACAGAGGCACTCGGAGCGCCGTCCCGGGCGGTCGCGTACAGTGTCGTCACCCCTTTCACGCGAGCGCCGCACTTGACAGCTTCGTTCTTGGCCACCTTGATGACGTAGTCGGAGCTCTGCAGCCGCTCCATGATTGGGGCATCCGGCCCCCATTCCCACTCATATACGGCACCGTCCACGCCCGTCGAAGCGAGACCTCGATCACCCTCGCGCCACGAGATCGAGCGCACGGCCCCCGAATGCCCCTTGAGCGTGCACAGCTGCTCGGCCGTGTACCTGATGAGTGAGGCACTCAAGCTCAATGAGAGGCAATCAAGAGGCACTCAAGAGGCACTCACGAGGCACTCACGAGGCACTCACGAGGCACTCACGAGGCACTCAAGAGGCACTCAAGAGGCACTCAGAGGGCGTGAGTGGCCACTCGGCGGCGCACGTGGAAAAGATGAAGATGTGAGGGCCCGAGACGGCGGCAAAGTACTGGCCGCCTCGCGCGAAGGAGACACATCGGCAGCCCTTGACCGCGAAGTCGGCGACCAATTGTAGGTCATTCATCAGGATGTTGAAGAGGCGGAGCTTATCAGAGAAGCCGACGAGGATCTGCGAGGGAGGGGATGAGGGAGGAGATGAGGGCGGCTACAGAGAGGCGAGCAGGGATGCGAGCAGAGGGGTGATCATGGAGGCCCAGCACGCACTTGGTTGCCCGTCGGGTGCAGAGAGCACCCGAGCGGCTCGTCCGCAAAGTGCTTCACATGCTCGCAGATGCGCCGCGTGTAGTTCCATACCCGGACAGTTCGGTCGGCGCCGCACGTGACCAGCAAAGGCTTCTGCACGCAGGTGTCGAGGCCGGTCACCGTGCCGTGATGGAATCCTCCGCCGGCGAGCAGCGTGAAATGGCACTCGTCCGACCCGGACGAGAGGATGTCGATGTTGGCGATCGGGAAGGTGGCCAGTTGCGAGTTCGCACAGGAGCAGATCAGCATCTCCTCGCTTGGGGAGATCGCGAGGGCGGTGATGTCGAGGGGCTGTCGGCCGGAGGAGGCGGAGGAGGAGCTCAGGGGCGACGAGGGCGCCCAGCAAACGAACGTGTGCGAGAGCTGGTAAGGGACACGCTCCTCGTCCTTGGGCCCTTCGAAGATGCAAATGAGGCCAGCCGCCCCCGCGGTGATGAATCCGCGCGCGAACGCGACCACGCACGAGAGCGAGGCGGCACCGGCCTCACGCGCCGAGGTGATCGTATGCTTCACCTCGCCGCGCTCGAGAAGCTGCACCTCGCCCATGTCAGTGCAGCCGACGACGCGGTCATCACCAGGCAGCCACGCGTGGTCAGTGTATACCGGCGGCTCCTTCTTGATCGCAAGGCCAGAGCCTGGCGCTGGCTTGAGCTGGCCGTCGGCGAGGCGCCAGAGCCGGAAGAACTTGGCGCCAGTCGTGCAGATCGTCGCGCCCTGGGCGTGCTCGCGTGGGTCGAAGCTAATGCGGCTGATCGCGTATGGCACCGAACTCTTCTGGAACGCGAGCTGCCGCCCCTTGTCCCACAGCCAGAGTACGAGCTCGCCATTGCCGGTGGCGGCGGCGAGTAGCTTGCTGTCCGACGAGAATGCGGCCGTGATGAACCGGTCCGCCGTCGAGTCAGCCAGCGGCCCGCCCTGTGGCAGCACCTTGGTCTTCTTCTGCGAAGAGACGTGGTAGATCGAGATCTGCGCCGTCTCGTTACGCTCGCAGACGGCAAGGTACTTTTTGGAGGGCGAGAGGGCGAGCGCGGTCACATCGCCCTTCTCGCTCGTTCCGTCGCGCACGAAGGCCATCTTGCGCGACTCGAGGTTGTACAGCGCGATCGCGCGGCCGACGGGATGCAGGATTGTCGCCTCGTCCACGGCGAGCACGTTGTTCTGCACGTCGTTCGAAAGGCCGAAGGCGTGCAGTGGCGCGAGCACCGGTGCAGCCGGGTTATGGCTCATCGCAGCCGCTGCGGGCGCCGGAGGCTCGGACATGTAGGACTGATAACTCTTCTGAACCTGTCGCGGGCCGGCAAACCGCTCGAAGTGACCAACCCCTACCAACCCGGGGAAAACAATTCACGCTGACCATTCACAAAGGACGGGGAGGTTTCGCTACTCTCGTTCAGCCGAACGCCCGAATACGGACGTTTAACGTTTTCCGTTTACATGTAGACCGGCGCCCGCGACGGCGGCCGCACCGCGTCGTACACTTGTAGTAAGCGTTGTAACGTCCGACGACACGATAAAACACTAAACACGGCGGTTCGGCGCCGTCCTCGTCTTCGTAGTTTTTCAAGCAGAGGAGGGCGCATCTCTTCAAAACTCCACAATAGATAGTGATTAGACCCTCAGACCCGGGTTCCTCGCGACGGATATGCTCCGACCATCAATTGCCGACCATCTGCATTCATCTCTATGGGCGAGTCGGGACTCGGGTCTCGCTCTCGGGATGCTCATCGGATTCGAACATTCGATATCATGGGTAATTCATCTGCGAGACACACGTCTCAGCACATGTTCGGATCGTTAAGGATCGTTCCCGCCAGTGCCGCGAAGTCTTCGTGATGAACCAAAACCCAACACTGAGTCAGAGTCTCTATCTCGGCAACACTGCTAGCGACTTGTAGTCAACATTTGCTCATATGAGCCGTTGGCCGCGTTTGGCAGTGTCAGCGTCATTTGTCTCTCATCCCGTGCGTGGCCGTGGCCGTGCTGACATCGTTTCCACCATGGGTTCAAGCGTGTGGCGATGGCATGGCACTCAGGATCGGGCAAAGGAGGACAGCGCTGTCTTGAGCTCCTCCAGACGCGCGCCATGCACCGTGTCGCCCCAGCAACCCTCCTTGTGCTCATACGCGATAGCTCCTTCTGGTGAGAGAGCCCAGACGCCTCCGAGCTTGAAGCCCTCACCTTTCAGATTGCCACTCACGCCCTTGGCGTTGGCACGCTCCAGATTTGTGGCCACGGCACCGCCCAACGAGTAAGAAAGGACGCCGCTCAACAAGCCTTGCTTCCCGGAGCCCATCGTGTTGAACAAGCCCGTCTTTCCGAGGTCGAAGAACAGCTCACCTTTCCAATATTGGCCGTCCGTCTGCCAGTCTTGGTGGCCCAGGTGCTCGCCCGCCACCGCGATCAACCTCACAGGTGGCACACGGGAGTCGAGGAAGGTCTTGAGCGACGAGAGCTCCAAGGCCTCCTCCCGGCACAATTGTCAGCCTAGCCTCCTCACGAGCATGACGACCGCACCGCCGCCCTGGTAGAGCGACGAGAAGGCAATCGAAGCTCCGCTCAAATCGCTGACTGTCGCGCTGGCAATCTCAGCCAGCTTGTCTCGCACGTGCGTCGGCATGACTCCCCTTGAGTTCTGTAGCCAGTGACGAATGGTCACCAAATGGCACTCAAGGGTCAAGGCGACCCTGGCGGCGACATGTGGGGAAATGGGTGAGAGACTGATTTCATTCCAGCATTCCCCCGCAACCACCGCACAGCTCATATGACTTATATGACTTCATAACGATACAATTGTAGAGCGTAGGTCACCTCGCCGCGGGGCGGATCAAGGCGGATCACCGCGCTCGAGGCGGCGGCGGCCGAGCGGACGCGCGGCATTTTCCGGCGCGCACGCCCACGCCCCCTCTCGAGTCGCTCGCGAGTCGCGCTACTTTGGTCGAGCCCGTGCGTGCTCGGCCGGTCGCGCGGCATAGAGCTCGATTTTACCGACGCATACATAAAGTAGCGAAGCCGACATGACTCAAGCCGCATGCGCCCGCGAGCGGCGACCGGACGCCCCCGGTCGCCCCCGGACCCGTCGCCGGCTTCGGTGATGGTCCACCTCGGGCGGGGAACGTCTCTTTTCAGTCACCGCGGTTGTCCGCGCCGTATCCGCGCCGCCCCTTGCGGCGCCCCCCGTTTTTGACGCCTGACGTTGAGGCCCGGTTGCCCCACTGTGATTATAAGGACCCTAAGCAGGCCCGGACCCGAGACGATGCAGCACACACACATACAATGCACCCCCCACAGACTCTCACATAGACTCTCACATCCTCTGCAACGATGGCCCACCCCGCATGCGCCCCGTGCGACAGTACTGCTGGTGCTGCTACTGCGCGCGCCGATCACGCTCACTCGCTCAGCCCCACCGCTTGTCGCCCATCAGGCTGCGGTGCTTGTTGATGCTGTCGTCGACCTTCCCGTCAGCCGAGCCATCCATCATGTCAAGCATCATCGCGATATTCGACAAAGGCATCTTCGTGAGCATCAGCGGCGGCGCCTCCGACTCAGGCATGAAAGAGCCATCCGTCTTGCCAATATCCTCCACAAAGTCCATCCACGCGATGGACTCGAACGCGCCCGGGCGGTGCCGGTCCTCGGCACCCGTGCCGTACGCGTTGTCGAGTGCGAGCAGGTCCTCCTCCGAGAAGATGAGGTCCTTCTCGAATAGAATGACGATCGTCGAGTTCCAGCGCTGCGTATTCATGGTGCCGTACCGCGTGCCACCCTGCTGGGTCATGACGCTGGTCAGATCGAGGTTGCGCAGGTCCACCTGGCGCCTGATCTTTTTTAGCAGCGGCTTGAGCGACTCTGGAGGGTCGCGCACGCGGTCGATGGTGCCGTCCGAATCGCGGTTGTTGCCCTGCATCATATTCTTTGGGCCCTTCTTTAGCAGATCGTAGTTGTTCATCAGCGCGAGCATCTCTTGCGCCGACATGGCTGCTGCTGCTGTTTGCGGCTGATGTGGGTGCACGTCCTGGTGCTGGGCTGCTAGCGCCTAAGCAGAAGAGGCCGTCACTGCCAATGTCCACGCCAAAGTTTGACAGCCAAAGTTTGGTTTCGTTTCGAAACTACAAGGAAGTCTCCCCCGAACCCCTTTGATGCAAATGACTGTCCAGTGTTCTCAAAAAATACGTTGCGACTACAAAAGGGGTCACTCTCGCCGTCGCGCAGCTAGGAGGATGGAGCTCAACCAGCCTGAGTGTCCCTATGCAGTTTTCAGATGGGATGAAACTGCAAACTCCTTGCCTTCCTAGATTTTTCGTCCGCGTTCAGGCAAGAACCATCGAGCTCAGCCATCGTGATCAGTGCTCGGCCGGTATCGTGAAAACTCCATCGTGAGTGCGACCTCTCCTTGCGTGAGAGAGCGAAGCGCGTTCGCGTAGCCGACAAGCGCCGAGAGGGGCACCTCAGCATGCACCACGTGGCGCTCGTCGGCGCTCTGGCCGCACTCAGCTGGCGAGATGAGCTCGAGCACGTCACCGCGCCGCTTGCCTGTGAGCTCGCGGAGCACCGCCCCAACATGCTTCTCCGGCGCACGAAGCTCCACAGCCATCAGCGGCTCGAGCAGCACGGGCGCCGCCTGCTCGGCGGCGGCCGGCAGCGCCTCCGCGCAGGCCTTGCGCAGCGCATCGGGTGCCGTGCCCTTGGGCCGTCGTATCGAGAGGAGCGTTGCGCGCACGCCGTGAAGGGGATAGCCACGGACAGGCCCATATTGGGCAGCTGCCTGAAGGCCTTCGAAGGCCGCGTCAAGCTCTCGACGGGTGAGGAATTCTCGCACTCCCTGCGTCGCAGCGCACTGAAAGCCGCCGCCGCCGCCGCCGCCGCCGCCGCCGCCGCCGCCAGCCCCGCCGCCGCCAGACCCTCCGCCGCCGCCAGCCCCTCCGCTGCCAGCCCCTACAGCAGCGATGCCTTCGGGGTTGGCAACCCAGGCGGCGGCGGCGGAAGTGGGGCGGAGGGAGAGGCGTACGTGGATCTCTTTCTCGGCGCCGGGGGTGGCCGCGTGAGAGCTCTCATGCACCAGCGCCTCAGCCAGTCCCTCACGATAAGCTACCTGCCCACGTGGCCATAAGGAGGTGAAGGGCGAGGGTCAGAGTGAGGGGAAGGGCGAGGGGAAGGGCGAGGGGAAGGGCGAGGGGAAGGGCGAGGGGAAGGCGAGTGGAAGGGCGAGGGCTCGGATGAGGGCTCGAGTGGAAGGCTCGGGTGCAAGGTGCGATGTGATCTGGACGCGCCACCTGCATGGGACCCGTGTAGAGCTCGAGCTTGTGCTCGCGCCGGATCCGCTCAGCGACCACCTCGAGATGCAGCTCGCCCATCCCGCCGAGCAGCTGCTGCCCAGTAGTAGGGTCGAGCCGCACCACGAGTGAAGGGTCCTGTGAGGAGATCGTGCGGAGATCGTGCGGAGATCGTGCGGAGATCGTGAGGAGATCGTGATGAAGAGCGCAATCAGCGGCAACAAGGGCATCAAGGGCAATCAAGGGAGAGCGCACCTCGAGGCAGAGTGCCTCGAGCGCCGCGTCGAGCGCGGGCTGCTGTACCGCAGAGCCCACTTCGACAGCTGTGAAGAAGACGGGCGTGGGGACCCGCAACACAGGCTGCAGAGCGATCTCCGCCCACTCGGCCGCTGGGCGCACCACCAGTGTGTCGCCCGTGCGCGTGTGGCGCAGGCCCACGGCGGCGCAGATGGCGCCCGGCCCGACGCTCTGCAGATCCACCGTCTCCTCCCCATGCATCTGTACCAAACGGGTTGGCCTCTCCTCGAGGCCGTTACGGCCGTTGAACATCGTGACGCCCGGAGCGAGCTCGCCAGCGTATGTGCGCAGCCACACGAAGGGTTTCTTCGAGCGCCGATCATACACGACCTTAAAGGCGAGCGCCACCGCGGCTCCCGCCGCATCCAGTGGCACCGCCACCGCCGCCATACTGCTTCCGTCAACGCCGCCACCGCCGCCCCCACCGCCGCCCCCGCCCCCGCCACCACCACCACCGCCGGCCCCACTGCCCCCACCACCGCTACCCCCACTCCCAGCCCGCCTGCCCGCCTCAGTGCTGGCGTTGGAATTGGCGGCCACGGCCAAGAGCGTCGGCATGGCTCGGTCGAGGGGAGACGGCAAGTAATGGCAGATGGCATCCAGGAGTGCTTCCACGCCCACGCCGTGAAGTGAGGCGCCGCACAGTGCGGGGACTGCAGCGCCCGCCAATGTGAGCCGACGCACCTGCGGACAGAGAGGCAATCGCACCGGCAGCCCACGGGGCATAAAGAAATCAGATCAAGAGGCAATCAAAGGCAATCAAAGGCAATCAAGCGGTCCTCACAGGCAATCACACAGGCTCTGGAGGCATACCGCCGCACGCAGCTGTGCAGATGTCACGTTGGACTCTTCGAGGTACATCGCCGCCACGTCGCCCTCGGGCTCCAGCTCTGCTACAGCCTCGACGAGGGCACGCCGCGCGCCGGCCGCCGCCTCCAGCACCTCCGCCGGCAGCGTCGCCGCGGGCACCAATGCCGCGGCAACCGCCCCGTCGCAACCGTCGATCGTGAGAGGCAGTCTCACGAGGGTGAGAGCGGCGCCGCGCTGTGCGCGGCCGCCCTGCTTCGCCTCCGACGGCCGGTATACGAGCGCCTCCATCTCGATCAGGTCCACCGCGCCGCCCACGATGCCCTCGGCCGTGGTGAGAGGCAGCTGCACAGCCAAGGGCATGATGTTGAGCCGCTGGCGTAGCGACGCAAGCGCAGCATCGAAGCGCGCGCCCTCGCGGTCCATTTTGTTGATGAAGGCGACGGCGGGCACGCCGTGCGAGCGTGCCTGTCGCCACACCGTCTCCGTCTGCGCTTGCGCACCCGCCACCGCGTCCACGATCAGAACCGCGCCGTCGAGCACCCGCGTCGTGCGCTCCACCTCGATCGTGAAGTCGACGTGGCCGGGCGTGTCGATGAGGCAGATGCCGAAGCGCGTGGCCGCCGCGGCCGCCGTCCAGTCGAAGCGGGTCGCAGCCGCCTGGATTGTGATGCCGCGCTCGCGCTCCTGCTCCATGAAGTCCATGACGGTGTCGCCAGTGTCCACGCCGCCGGCAGAGCGCGTCATGCCCGCCAGAAGCAGCATGCGCTCCGTGGTGGTGGTCTTGCCCGCGTCTATATGCGCGATGATACCCACGTTACGCGTGGTGGCCAAGCCTGACAGCTCGCGGCGGAGGAGCTGACAGCTCGCGGCGCGGCGGATGAGCAGCCCCGCCGAGCACGGGTGACGCATCGAAAAACTTTACGAAGTGTGAATCAAAGTGTGAAACATATTCTTCCCCACCCCCGTTGGAACACCGGGAGGGAAGCCTCTGAGATTAACCGCCCGCGTGAAAATAGCGCGCGCGCGACCCGATAGGTTTTGGCCGGCGGACCCTTTTTTTGTGTGTCTGTGTGTGTGTCTGTGTGTCTGTGTGTCGGCCAGTCTGTCGTCCCAAATTTGGATTCAACAGCCTACCGGTTTGAGAGAAAAGAGATTGTCCGATTTCCACCTTATCCATTTTGCTCGTCTGCCTCGCGGAGCCTCGCGGAGCCTCGCGCGCCCAGTTCTCGACAAAGTAGACCCGTGGTCGAGCCACAGCTCATAGAAGATGTGTTCGTATGTTGCACCCGCTTCCTAAGAATGTATTTTCATTGCGTCTCGTCCCGACATTGGCCATCACCACTCAAGCACCAAAATGCTCGTCCAGATCGTTCAATGCTTGTCGCCGACAAGCTCGCCAATGGCGAGGAGCCGATACAATCCCGGC
>Ga0210248_100496_pt1 | contig 34949 bp, 29 predicted proteins | sample ChrtobMetP3_32mM_FD_155493 | JGI IMG/M metagenome (GOLD analysis project Ga0210248, IMG submission 155493) | Chrysochromulina tobin associated microbial communities from unialgal haptophyte culture, Seattle, Washington, United States - P3_32mM | ecosystem: Host-associated > Algae > Haptophytes >...
TCCGCAAGCGTAGGGGGCATGTTCATAGAGGTCATCGTCACTGGCACCATGGTGGAAGTGAGCGAAGGGTGCTCGACCCATGGCGGTAAAGGGGTAGAGGACCTCGTACGTTCCCCGGGCATCATAATATGGCTCATCCCGGGCCACGTAGCATGTAAGCGCCTCGTCAATCGTCAGACGATATGATCCGCGACGGCTAGCGAACAACGCGCACAAATCGCATGGAATCGCTCGAACGCGGAGTTTTTTCTCGAGGACTCAAAGTGCGGAAAAATGTTACCAAGTGCTGGAAAAGTTTTGACAGGGGGTTTAAAGATTGCTGGGGAATGCGACAATTGCGCTGACGAGCGTCGTGCTGATGCAAACGCACCCATCCCACTCGTCGACTGCGAGGCTGATTGCACGCTTGCTGGATTGACAGCAAAGGGCGACAGCGAGACTGCAGCAGGGGAGGAGTGCGCCGGAACGAGTGGACAGAGCTCGAGCATCAGTGAGCGCGCCGCGGTCCTTGACACGGCTGCGGAGAAGCACGAGGCGCACGCGGAGCTCAACGGCGACGACATGGAGACCGAGCTCGACGTAAGCGGCGAGGCGGCGGATCTGCGGGGCGTGCAGACGGATGAGCAGCGCGCGCAGCGACGGCGCGACATTGAGGATCGGCTATGGCGCGACAGGCTCCGCTCAGTCATCGACGCGACGGATGCGTCTGAGGGCGACAAGGACAGGGTTTATGAGTACTGGACCGGCGAATACCAGTTGGAGTTCAATGAGACCGGCGAGAAGTGCACCGACCGGCGAGTGCTTGAGTTGCTGCAGCGCGTGCTTACACCCGAACGGGTGATGCAACTGTCCAAGTCCGTTAAGGAGAAGCTGGCGACCGGGCTCGATGAGTTTAACGTGGTGCTCGTCAAGCAGGGCGGGCCTGAGCTCGCGAAGCTCTTCGCTGAATCCATTGCGATTGAGGTGGCGACTTTTTCCTTTCCGACGAGCTGGACTACGTGGCATGCGACGTTGATTCCGAAGCCCGGCAAGGATAGGTGCAAGCTAAGCGGCTGGCGAGAAATATGGATCCAGGCACACCTGTGGAAGTTGGTGGTCGGCGCCATCTTGCCGGAGTGCGCCGAGGTCATCGCGCACACCGGCCGTGGTGCAACGCGGGTTTCGAGCCCGGGCGCGGCTGCCCGGAACAATCTGCGGCACTGCGGGCAAGGTTAGAATTGCACATGCGGCTGCGACAGCCCCTCCACATCTACTTCCAGGACTATAGCGTCTTCTTCCCCTCCATCTCAAGACAACTTGTCGCCTTCATCCTACACGAGCTCGGCGTCAATACCATCTCGGTCCAGATCTTACTCGAAGTTCAGGATCAAGTTATGGGCGCGTTCAAGACGGCGGGCGGTCCCACTGAGCTGGCCCCGATGCTGAGAGGCGAGCCCATCGGCGGCGTCGAATCGCCGTTGTTCTCGCTGCCTGTGGCGGCGCTCATACAGCGCGCACTCGAGAACTACGTGCCGGGCAGCCCACTGCCGGATCGGCGCGAGCTGCGCGTCGCGGCGCTACAGCTTTGGTACGCCGACGACGGCGCACTTGCTGACGCCGTCGAGGGCATCATTCAGACTGCTGTGGACATCATGATCTTGCTGTCGGAGGATATCCTGGGGCTCAAGGTCGGGCACGACGCGGCCGAGGCGTCCAAGTCGGCGTCGCTGTCCTGGACATGGGACAAGTCGCGCAACGAGTTCATTCGCGGCGACGGCAACAAGTTCAAAGTACCGCTGGGCAGCTCCCGCGAGGATATCGAGCTGGCACGGGCAATCTCCTATCGATACCTGGGCATTGACTTCGACCCTGAGCTCGACATGACCAAAGTGGAGGAGTCTTACCGCGCACGGGCCAGCGCCATCGTCACCATGATCAATAACTTGGGCGGTGGCAGCTGCGATCAGCTGTCGCTTGCAATCAATACGGTCTGGCAAGGTATCTTCATCTTTCCGGCGAGGACTATTCCGTTCACTGAGAAGGTTGCCAAAGCGCTCGACGCCAAGGCCACCAAGGTCTTATGCAACCACGGCAACCGGCTACGGCACTCCAAGATTGTGGGAGCCTTTATCTCGGGCAAGTGCGGAGGGCTTGGGCTGCGGCCAGTGCAGTCTACGATGGCGGCGGGCTTCATCGACGAACGGGCGCGCGCGTTTGGCGGCCGGCGGGGCGAGCCCGCACGCGCGGTGCAGCTCGCGGCGCACTTAGCCTTTGCTGCAAGCCTCGGCTGGGACGGCCCGTCGCACGAGGCACCTACGGCCTTCGACTTCGTGATCTCGGAGCGTTGGCTACCGTTCTTACGGCTCGACGTGCCGAGCGAGTGCGTGGCGCTGCATCTGGCAAAGCTTGGGCTTAATTGGCGCGGCACCTGCGTGGCAGAGTGCGCGGCTGATGCACGGCGAGCAGCTGCTCGCGGCGAGCAGACGGCAACCAAGGTGCGGCTCATCAACATGATCAACGTCACGCCCTCGCTGCGTCTGCACGGGCTCGGAATCAATAGCCTCGACGAGCTACACGCGGGCTGTGGCGAGCTGCTGAGCGCCGAGCGAATCGAGCTCATCTACGCGAGGCCTGGATGGGTCTGGAGCGATATTGACAAGGCGCACGTGCGACGGCTGTTGCGCGAGGTTGCCGGCGACGCGCGCGCGATGGTTGCGCTCGGCGATTGGCGAGAGCGTGGCGTTCGGATGGAGGGCGAGATCGCGCTCACTGAGCTGATCAACGTGGGCAGGCGCAGGGCGCTGAGCATGCTCTCGCGGATTGCGGGGATTCTGTGGTGCAAGGACGCTGGCGGTGGTCGGCTCGACGAGCGCTCTTACGAGGTGATCTTTTGCGGCGCTCGGCGGCGCGACGCGGTCTGGCTCACACGGGCGCAAGTGTTGGAGGGCGCGGCTAGGCGTGACGCGGCGAGACGCGATGCGACGACGGCAGTGAGCTCGTGCGGTGCGTCGGCCGAACACGTTGAGCCCAATGAGACTGATGAGGTGATCGCGTGGATGGACGAGGCAGACGTCTCGAGATGGGAGCCGAACACGTTCAACTGCTTCCTGCACCGGCTGCGAGGGCCGGCGCGTGCTGCTGCGTTTCTCGCCGCGGCCGGACGTTCTGCTGGCATTGAGCCGCGCGCGGCGGCTGCGCGCATCGAGCTCATCGACCTCCTGCTGCTCGATTACGCGGCGTTACGCGCCAAGGGCGTCTGCGCCAAAGAGGTCAACTTGCGAGAGGACAGGGCTGCGGATAAGGCCGGCAAGCACGCGGCCGGCGCGCACACGACGGCGTGGTCAGCAACGTGCGCTGCCGAATTACGACGGGCGAATGGCTTCGAGAATCGCGTGGCGGCGATACGTGTGCTGCCTGCGCCGCGTGACGCTGACGGGGCGAAGTTCACGGATGCACTCGTCGAGGCCCGGTACGATGGCGTCGCGTGGAACAATGGGCGGAGTAACGGCAGCTTATGGCGAGGGTGGCGCACAGCGGCGCACGTGCCTTCTCACTTTGAGCGCGCTCCGATGGCGTTCGCGTGCGCCGTCACGCGGAGCTTTATGCGCGATCGCGAGGCGGAGTGCGCGGACGAGGGGGCGCTCTTTGCGAACGCGTACGGCGAGCCGTTGAAAGTGCGCATTGCGCGCGACGAGGCGGCGCTCATCGCCACGGACATCAATTTGGCGCTCATGGGCGAGATTGGCAAGATCGAGGTCGCCTGCGTTGCACGCGGACGCGGCGGTTTCCTTCTCGTCGCGGCTACGGACGGCGCGTTCGTCAGGGCCAAGACGCTCAGCGCGCGCGAGGCGCTGCGTTACGCTATGGCGAGCGACGAGGAGCGGAGCAGCTTGCGCTTGCGCGCGCCGTACGAGCCGCCGCAGGTGGCGAGCGGTGTCTTTTATGGTCTGCAGCCGATAGGCAGCGCATGCCCGGTGCTGGAAGGGCGGCGGCTGCCGGCGCACTACGACAACAATCAAGCCGAACTCGACGGGCTCATCCTCGCGCTGCGCCGGCACGTGGCGCTCCTGACTGGCCTCACGGTTCACGAGGTCCTCCAGCAGAGAGCAGTTGCTGCTCGACTGCGAGCTCGTCACCGGGCCTGCGGCGAGTGCTGACGAGGACGCTGACGACGGTGCTGGTCTCTGTGCGGAGGGCAGCAAGAATAGGGCACCCAGTGGCGCGCGCGACCTGCTCGTCATCATCGACAGCGAGAACATATGCGACTTTTTCGAGCGCGCGTGGCGCTACGGCGACGTGAGACGGCTGCGCGGTGAGACTTACGGTCTGCGCATGGAGGAGGCGCTGCTGCTACGCAGATGGCTGCAGATGTTGGATGCCGAGGTGCACACGCTGCGCCTGAGCTCGCATTGCGGGTTCATTCCCAATGTCTGGGCTGATGCGGTCGCCAACGCGGCGCGGCTGCTCGCTCTCGACGGTGAGCCGCCTCTGGTCGTGCGGCGCACGCTGGCCTTCCTGTGCAAGGTAGGCGGCGCAGGCATGACATGGGGTCCGTCATCGACGTGCTCTGATCAGGCTGAGGGCGCGAGGTCGGCGGCGGAGCTCGACTCGAGGCTGTCCAAGAAGGTGCGCGCGCTCGCCGACACTTGCGCGGTGCAGCTGCTCATCAGGGAGGGGGTCAAGGTGTGGCAGATCTTTCGACGGGGGCGCGAGGCGCGGACCGAGATCGAGGAGCTCGTCTTTCTGGTCAAGGAGGGGCCGGTTAGTGACGACGAGATGACGGGGGAGGGCCGAGCGGGCAGGGATGCGCGGGCAATGTTTGAGCAGGCGCAGCGCGATCTTCTCTGCGCAGTCGACGGGACGGCCTCGCCGGAGCTGCTCGAGGGGCGCCTCTTCGCCACTCCCTTCTTTGACTTCGAGGGCGAGGGCTTGGACGTCACCAAGGGGCAGCAGCTGTTCGATCGGCGGATCCAGGGCGCTCTCTCGATTCAGAGAGGCGGTGGCTACGGTAGCCAAGTGGAGCTCACGAGGGTGGGCATGCGCCACATCTTGCGGAACTTCGCTCAGAGCGTGCTACCCGAGCTGGGCGAGGGCGTTGCGTCGAGCACGCCGACCGAGGGCGAGACGCTGCCCCTCTGCATCTGCCCGGCGTGCCACGCTGAGTGTCGTTGCGACTTTTTCCACTTCTTCGAGTGCGCGAGCGGCATCAGCGAGGCAGCCAGGAGCGCGTGCTGCAGGGCTCTCGAGCAGCACGCGACGATGCTCGACGTGCCGAGCGCGGAGGACGGCGAGGGTGAGGGCGACCTACACCTCGAGCTGGCATGGGCGAGAGTGGCGCTGCTGGCGAAGCGGCAGCCGGGCGAGCTGGGGAGGTACCGCAGATATTTAGCGGCCAAGGCGCTGTGCGGCGCGTTCGCGATGCCCTCGGCGGCTTCGGTCCGAGCAGCGGCGATGGCCGACTGCTGGCAGTGCGAGTCCTCGCGGCAGGAGTCTACGGCGGAGGCCGCGGCCAACGACGACGACGACGAGCTGGACGAGCTCGAGTGCGAGGAGGCGCGGCCGCGGAGCGAATTTGACTACATGCGGCTTGCGGAGGCGCGACGCAAGTTCAACAAATGGTACGTCGCACGGGCCATCGCGCTCAACACGGTGGTTATCGATCATCTGCGAGCCGAGTTCGGCGATTGGCTGGGGCGCATGAAGCGAGGGCATGCGGGGCTGCGCGGAGCGTACGGCGGCGACTACCAAAGGCACTATACCGGCGGGCGCGGGCGCGTTCTCGACGAGCAACTTTGCGGCATGTTTTATCCGGCCAATGGCAGTGCAGGCGTGCCGATGAGCGAAGCTGACTTTGACAAGGGCATCGCGGCGGAGCTGCAGCCGGGGCGTTTTGTGCGCGTCGTGGGCGGCGAGACGCTCGTGCGTACGCACGGCACGGCTGACGCGCGGCGCGAGGAGCTCCGCAAGAAAAGGGATGAGGGCAAGGAACGGGAGCGGTTGAGAGCTGAAGAGGGCCGGTTCAAGTATGCTCGGCTCGAGCAGGAGCGAGAGCTTGGCGAGCTGCTCGAGAGGCGCATCGAGCGCGGCTTCGAGGGTCTGTCGGAGCCGGACGAAGAGGAGAGCGCGCTGCTCGCCGACGGTGGCCGAGAAAGGGCGCTGCGGCTCATGCGCGAAGCGTCGGCGGTGGGCGCGCGCGCGTGGCTGATGCCGGATGGCGGCGAGGCGATGAGGGCAGCGCGGGCTATTGGCGGCGCAGACGAGCGCGCAGATGAGGGCGGCGTTGGCGTGGCGCCGGCTCACATGGATGGCGATTTCGACGAGATGATTGTTGATGATGTGGCAGCGCCTCTACTTCAGGCGACGCAGCTGTATGGCACGGTGAATGAGGACATCGAGGAGGAGTCCGAGGTCGACGAGGCGGTGCGCCGAGCCCCCTTTTGTCAGGCGACTCAGCAACACGGTGTGTCGCTGGCCGGCGAGGATGCTGTTGACGACGACGACGAGGCGGTGCAACGGTGCGGCTGGTTTGACGCGCGGCTGGCAGAGAGCACAAAGGGCCTCGCCGCGAGATGGGCGGCGTGCGGACTTGAGATGAATGATGAGCTCACGGGCGAGCTGAGCGCGGCGAGAGAGGTTGCCGAGTGCATGAGTGAGATGGCGTCTGACGACGTTCATGATGAGCTGATGTGTAGCATGGATGTAGTAGCGGAGGTGCATGCACAGGATGCAGAGAGGGAGCAGCAGAGTGAGGGGGTGTCTGTAGGGTGCGTCCGGCATGACGGCGACGGCGTGAGCGGCGGCAACAGCGCTGATGGACGAGGGCTCGAGGGCGAAGACGGCGGCGACATGGGCTGCGAGAGTGCCGACGGCGTCGAGCAGGGGGCGTCGATGGCGGCGTGCGAGGCGGAGGACAGCGACGAGGACGAGGCTATGGTGGGCAAAGAGAACGCGTCGATGCAGCGCGCAGAGTACGGCGGCGGCGCGGCTGGGGACATCAAGAAGAGGAAGCACAAGCGGTGCATGAGGAAGGGCAAGGGTCATCGGAAACGGTTGGCAATGGCGAGGGCTAATGATCTACGACTGGCGGCGGACGAGGCGAGCGTGAGCTGAGCCGAACGGTGCGAGGGCGAGGGTTCCGAGTCTGTGTTGCTCATGCGACTGCGGGACGGGCCCTCTCCCTTGTGCTGGTAATCTCGGTGAGCGTGACGCGGCGCCGACCGGCCTCGAGCTCCTCGGTCGAGCAGGCGCTTATGTCCCTCCCTCTTTCTCTCCCCAATCCCTTCTCTCTATCTATTCTCTTCGATCTCTACCTGTACTCGAGGGCACGCAGGCTAGCACCCTGTGGCGTGTCTCCTCCTGGTCTCCCTCCCGTTCGTGCTCCTTCCGTTGTGTCTCACCATCTCCGTCGACTCTCACCCCCACTGCTAGCCTCGAGAGCACATTCGATAGGCTTCCGTTAGGTTGTCTGTTGTTTATGAAGTAACTTAACTTAACTTAACTGGAGACTTTGGAGGCTAACGCTTTGGACTGCAGCTTTGGACGACCCATTCATGACCCTCGTCTGCCCCCGGTCGACGCCACCGTCTCAAAGTAAATTGTTTAAAACCACCGGGGGGAGCCGGGACACACACGGGCCACACGGATCACACAGTCACAGACAATCTCAGTACCTCACAACCGACCCTCCCGACCCACCACCCACCACGAGAACGCTCCCACTGAGAGCCGCACAGGCCGGGCACACGCTTGCAAAACACGCAGCGAATAGTTGACCACGTCACGACCCCGGAGCTGACCAGCCTGTTCAAATAGCCGCGTCGGAGTAAAACAATGAAGGCGCGCGCTGCAGACGCGTAGCGGCTCTAAGTACCGGCTCTAAGTATCCGCAGCTCAAATCCGCAGCTCAAAGCCAGCCTTTCCTTGCACTGCGTTACGAATGGAGGCCTTCCCTTCGCTGTCAATGCTGTTGTAGTTGAGGTTGCACTCGGTTAATGAGCTTGTGACGGCCACCATGGCCGCCACTGACTTTGCTCCCACTGGACCAATGCTGTTGTCCTTGAAGTTGAGCGACGCGAGTTTCGTCTCCTTGTTGCTCTGGATGGCCTCGCAGACTGCGCTTACGCCCTCATCCTTGAGGCTGTTAGAGGACAAATCCAGGGCTGTCAGCCCGCCATTGACTCGCAGAGCGTCGGCAATCGCTGTGATGCCCTCTGCAGTGTAGGTGCCTGTGTCACTGCCGAATGTCAACTGAACTCCGCAGAGTGCGTTGTTGGAGAGGTCCAGGCTTGTCAGCGAGCTATTGACGCGCAGAGCGTCAGCGACGGCTGTGATGCCCTCCGCGTTGTAAGTGCCTGTGGGCATGCCCTTGTGAAACCAGACACCACAGAGGCGGGTGTTTGTGAGACTCAACTGCACAGGCTAAGAAACAAACGGGTCAGGAAAGAGGGGTCATGCGGATGTGGGCTGATAAGGAAACGTAAGGAAACTTACCTTCCTGAGCGAGCTGTTGACACGCAAGGCGTCGGCGACCGCTTTGGCACCCTTCCCACCAAGGTAGTTGCCCTGCAACCTGCAGGCACAAACACCAGAAAGCACACGGTACGAGTGGGTGCCGAAAGAGCTCAGGTGCTGGCAACGAGTTGTCCACATTCGGTAAGTACGAGTCGGGGGGGACGTACTCTATTTGAGTCAGCGAGCTATTGATGGCAAGTGCCTTAGCCAATGCGGTCGCTCCCTTTGGGCCGAAAATGGTTGATGAAACCGAGTTGCTCAGGTCAAGCTTGCTGAGGCTCATACTCTGCTCGATAGCAACTGAGAGCGCCTCCACACCTTCGTCGCCCAGCTTTATGTTATCAACAAGCGAGAGGTGTGTCAGCGCGCCTGTGACACCGGCCTGTGACAGGTCCGACGCCAGCAGCATCGCATCGGGCGGCTTGAGGCTCTGCTTGGAGAAGTCAGCGGTGGTCTGGCTGCGCTGGATGCCGCAGAGCGAGATACCCTTCTGCTTGGCGACTTCAGCGAGCATCTTGGCGGACTCCGCATCAAGTTGATTGTGCAGGAGGTCAGTCACCTTCAGCGAACCTGTGACAACGGCCTGTGACAGGTCCGACGCCAGCAAGATTGCATCGGGTGGCTGGAGGCCATTGCCGAAGAAGTCAGCGTTGGTTTGATCGCGCCGGATGCCGCAGAGCGAGATACCCTTCTGCTTGGCGACCTCAGCGAGCGTCTTGGCGGACTCTGCATCAAGCCGATTGCCCAGGAGGTTGACCACCGTCAGCGCGCCTATGGCAAGGTCCGACGAAATGAGGATGGCGTCTGCTGGGCCGAGGCCCAGGTTGGCAAAGTTGGCCTCTTTCTGATCGCGCTTGATGCCGAACAGCATGGTGCCTTTTTCGTTGCCGATCTTGGCGAGCTTTTTCGCTGACTCGCTGTCCAAGAAGTTTCCGCGGACATTACACTCCGTCAGCGTGCTTGTGACAGCCACCATGGCCGCCACAGACTTTGCTCCCACTGGACCGATGCCGATTTGGCCCATGTTGATCGTTGCGAGCTGGGTCTCCTTATTGCTCTGGATGGCCTCGCAGATCGCACCAACTCCCTCATCACCAACGTGGTTGCCATAAATAGACAACTTTATCAGCGCACCTGTGACACCAGCCTGTGACAGGTCCGACGCAAGCAGGATCGCATTACCCTCTCTGAGACCCTGGTTGGAGAAGTCAGCGGTGGTTTGATCGCGCTGAATGCCGCAGAGCGAGATACCCTTCTGCTTGGCAACCTCAGCGAGCATCTTGGCGGACTCCACATCAAGCTGATTGCCCAGGAGGTTGGCCAACGCCAGCGAGCCTGTGACGCTCGTGCGGAGCGCCTCGGCGATCAACTTGACACCAGCAGGGCCGATGTTCTCGGAGGATGCGTCCATAGACATGATCTTGCTGTCCTTGTTGCCGCAGATGGCGGCAAAGATGGCACCCCAGCCCTCGTCCCCGAGCTTGTTGCCCCTGAGCTTGACGGACGTCAATGCGCCATTGATGCGCAGAGCCTCCGCAATTGCTGTGATGCCCTCTTCAGTGTAGGTACCGCTGACCGTGCCAAATAGCCCTTTGACCACTCCACAGAGTGCATTGTTGGAAAGGTCCAGGCTCGTCAGCGCGCCGTCGACGCCAAGAGCTGCTGCGAGCTCCTTGATGCCCGTCATGTCCCTGCCAGAGTCGGTGAGATGATTTCCGGACATGTTGATGCTCGTCAGCCCGCCTGTGACAACGGCCTGTGACAGGTCTGACGCCAGAAGGATCGCATCGGGCGGCTTGAGGAATTGGTCGGAGAAGTCAGCGGTGGAGAAGTCAGCGGTGGTCTGGTCACGCTGGATGCCGCAGAGCGAGATACCCTTCTGCTTGGCGACTTCAGCGAGCATCTTGGCGGACTCCGCATCAAGTTGATTGAGCAGGAGGTTGGCCACCGTCAGCCCGCCATTAACGCGCATGGCGTCGGCGATTGCAGTGATGCCCTCGGCGGTGTACGTTCCCCTCAACGTTCCCCGGCCCCAAATGTCCACACCGCACAGCATGTTTTTGGAGAGGTTGATAGTCGTCAGCGCGCCGTTGACGCCGATCAGCGAGGCGATCACGATGGCAGAGGCAACACCGAGGCGCTTGTTTGAGAGGTCGAGGGACTCGACTGGCTCGGTGCCCTTGAGCTTCTTGATGGGCAGCGCATAACCGTCGAGGTTAACCTGAATGCAAAGAGCGCAAGCTGTCAGCTCAGAACAGGTCACAATTTGTGGTCCAAACACGCTGGGCCAGCGTACCTCCGTCAATGCGCCATTGATCGGAAGCATCATGGCAAGAAGCCGAGTGGCCACGTGCCCAAGGTGACAATCCCGGAGATCGAGCTCCTTGACGCTACCCTCACGTAGCTGCTGCACCGGAATGCCGCCGATGGTCCCGCTCGCTGCCAACGCGACGGCAGCCAGGAGCAGCTTCTGTGGCACCTCCCCTTCCTCCGGTGCAATGCATGCACGCAGGGCCTCTTGACAAAGTACTCTTGACAAAGTATCTCGAACATCATGATCCTCATCATGATCCTCGTCGCCTTCCCCCTCAGCTCCCAGTTCTGCTTGCCGGACAGCTGCGACGTCCACTGTGAAGCCGTAGCCAAGCAGCTTAGTAAGTCCGGGAAGCATCTGCCCGGCCGCGGCAACCTCCCACGGACAGCCTTCGCCGATGAGGTACTCCACGTCGATGGCTGTGACATCCTCACGACGCTTTGGCACTGTCGCTGGCCGACCCGCGTCGTCGAGGGGCCGAGCCGCGAGCGGACACACACGAGAGCAGAGTTGGTGGCGTGCGCGTAGTTTCCATGCGCTGCTCACCGCCTTCAATGTGCGCAGCAGCGCAGTGGGAGCGTACTCGAGCGCGGCTCGGATGGCGTCCTCGGAGCCAAGTTGGCTAGCAACGGAGTGACGGAGTGGCGGTGGGGCGACCATGCTCGAAGACGACTCCTTGTCGTCCTCCTGTGAACTTTCCTCTGGGGCCCCATCGCCCTCGGGCTCGAAGAGCGGCTCTGCGAGCATCAATGCGTGGGCCGTCTGGGGAATGGTCTCCTCGTTGCGCACGCAGAACATCTCACACAACGCATGAACATCCAGGCCGTCAGCACGGCGGAAGAGCTCCGTGGCCAGAACCTTGAAGGCTTCAGAGGCGTAGAGGTAGTTTGCTGCCTCCATGGCGCACACGAGCTCTTCGAGCGCAACGTCAGCGAGAGGCAAAGAAGCCCGTGCTTGCAAGCTGGGCGATCACCAAAGAGACCGGTGGTGCAGCGCGCTCCACTCGGAGGACGTTGCCCTCGGTGTGCTCTATCATGTCCTTGAGAAATCCGGCGCGCCTCACCGCATCTCTTGAGAATTGGAGCTCCTCTCCATCGGACGTGCAGATCGTGAATGACTCGACCTCGCGAGTGTGCTGCATGATTGTGATCGGCGACGCGGCAGAGTCGAACTGTAGGGCTGTCGAAATGTTATGCCAGGATTGTGCGAGCGCTGCTCGTTTGCCTCCTGCGTGCGTGCAAAACGAAAAGAGAGGCGCTTCACCACATCTCCACGCTTGCTCGGGGTTGCGGACGTCCCGGTTCACACCAACTTTGTTGTGAACGACGTTCGTCATAAATGTGAATTAATCGTACTTGGAAGTACGATGTATCCGTGAGTGTGCTTTGGGGGTCAGGCTCAGAAAGCAGTACGCTAACACGATTGGAAACTTCGTTGTCGCGTCATCCGTCAAAAGTAAAAGACAAAACTTACATGTTAAGTCAAAACACCGGCACACCGGGGGGAGCCGGGAAAAGAGCCGGGACACACACGGAACATAAATAAACGTAACCGGTACTTCTACGTGCTGATGCTGTTCACACAACGCGCCGACGACGTCTACATATAACATAAGATTGAGATCATTGTAGATTCAAGACGAGACACGGTAACCAAAAACCACGGAAAGTCATTCGTGTTTTGCGTCCGCTTGCCCCAGCCGTGCTTGGCACGTTTTTTGTGTCAATATTTCCAGCTCAGAACCCGCGCTCCTGAGGAGGGGCGGAGCGACGAGAGCTCCCCGAGCGTCCGCCAGCACGCACACAGCACATACACACACACTTTAAACACAGCACTCCGGGACAATCCATGTAAGTTGTAGCTGTTTGCAGAGGCCACGGCCGCCTTGAGCGTGCAGCCTCGTGCGAGGACCTCGTGCGGCGCCACCACGGCCGACTCTCACGCGCGCATGTGCGTGCTCGCGCTCAGAGGCCGCTCAGGATTCGTCAGAGGCCGCTCAGGATTCGTCAGAGGCCGCTCAGGATTCGTCAGAGGCCGCTCAGGATTCGCTCGACGGCGGCGTTGACGTTTCCGCCGGTGGCGGTGAGCGCGCGCAGGTTGGCTTCTGCATCAAGGAAGCCCATGTCATGCAGCTGCGAGTTCTGCGAGGCGAACCTGACGGCAGGGTCGACGGGTGCGACGGGTGCTGCCGGGTTGCCCAGCATGCCTGTCGCCGCTGGGTTGCCCAGCATGCCTGCAAGCAGGTTGTTGACCATCGCGGGGTCGAAGGCGGCCGGGGCTCCTCCCACTGCCCCAGGAGGTGATGCCCCAGGAACAGCGGCGGCGGCGCCGGGCGCGGTGGGAGGCGGCGCCGGCAGTGCAAGCGGGCCGCCCATTAGGGCCTGCAGGACCGCCGGGTTCATGCCGCCCATGCCTGCCATGCCGCCCATGCCGCCGCCGCCCGCAGCACCCATCGCGGCCATCTGTCGTTGCATCATCATCTGGAGGAAGTTCGGGTCGGCCATCATCGCGCCCATGGCCTGTTGCATCGCCGGGTTGCGCATGATCGTCTGCATCGAGTTCATGAGCGCCTGTGGGTCGGCCCCGCCGGGCTGGTGCATCGCCATCATAGTCTGCTGCATGGAGGCCATCGCTTGAGGGTCGGTCATCATGGCCTGCATCATCTGCTGCACGCCCGGGTTCTGCATCATCTGCATCATCACCTGTGGGTCCACCTGCATGCCGCCAAGGCCACCCATGGCACCGCCCATCATCGGATTGGCGAGCGGCATGCCCCCGGCGCCGCCGGCGCCGCCACCCATGCCACCGCCCATCAGCGCCGCCATCATCGCTGGGTTCATGCCCATGCCGCCCATGCCGCCCATGCCGCCCACGCCGCCCATGCCGCCCATGCCGCCCATGCCGGCGGCGGGACCACCCATGCCACCGGCGCCAAAGGCAGGCGCAGGAGGCGCAGCAGGCGCGGCAGCAGGCGCCCCCGCGGTCGGCACCGCCGGAGCGCCAGCAGGTGGAGGTCCCTTGACCATGTGAACCGTGTGGCCCTCCTGCACGTTGTACGACGCAACTGTCTCAGGGTCCTTGAGTACTTTTCCCGAGTAGATGAGGCGCTGCTGGATAGCAGGCACGCCGGAGGCCACCGCCACAACCTCCTTGAGCTCCTTGACCGTCTGTGTGGGTTCCACCTCGATTGCAATCGTCGAGCCCGACGCTATCTTGATTTGAAGCTTGAGCGGCATGGATAGGAGGGAGCGAGCGCAGAGAGACGTCTCGTCGGCTTCTGGAAGAAACTCGAGCTGTTTGTTCAGAACTATATTCACACTGTTGGCATCGCACGAAGGCCCCCCCTCTAATTAGCGAAAACCGGCGCTCCTATCCCCCTCTACGTCAGTCCTCTTGCGGCCATGTCAGCCGTGGCGCGCATGAAGCGAAGCATGCATGTGCATTTGTGAACAAAAATCCCAAAAGAGATCACACGTCTCGCCGCGGTCGAAAGATCGCGACGAGAACCACACGACGCCTGTCTCTGAAGCTTTCTGCAGCCGAGATGGCCTGGGATGGATTGGACTTCACGGACTCTCTCGACGACGAGTCTTCCGATGGCTTATCCGATGGCATGTTCGAAGCCACTGCCCACTTGCACGCCGAGCGCCACGACACCACGCCGTCGCCCAACCCCGTCGTCACCACAACATCGCCGATGGCGATGCCTCGGCCATCTTCACGGGGTGCTGCACCTCACATTGATGCTCCTGCGACCACTCCATCGAAGCGCCGCAAGCTCGTTGCCGCGGCAGCAAAACTGATGCTCACCGATGATGACGACGCAGACGATGAGGAAGACACCACTTCTCCACCCCTCGCCCAACGCAAGCCATCCCGTGCCTGCTCCCAGGTGCCAGTCGTCAGGTTTGCTTCTGAGCAGGCGCGGGCGACGCTCGAGAGAAGGGGTGTGAAGGTGGCACCAACGGGAGTGCGCAAGATACGCGTCGGAAGCCAGTACCAGGCAATCCTGCCGAGATACCTGCCGAGCCTGCCACTCTCCATGTTGGGCAGTCCGCCGACAGGTGGGTCGATGCCACGGATGCCAGCACCGGCACCGGTACCAAAGGCGCAGCCTCGGCTGCTGCACGTGCTGTCGAGCGAGTCGACCATCTTTTCATCCTCGGCGACTCCGAGCCCGCGTCCTGACCACGAGGACATGCTTAGCGCGTTTGATGTCGCGGATCGGGGCCTTGTATCCGGCAGCATCGGCCGGGGCGCTGTCGCAGTCGTGAGCGGCGACGCCGGCTCGGGCACGCACAAGCGGCCGCCCGGCGCGGCGCCCAAGGGTGCCAACGGGCTCAGAATGACGTGGAGCACGACCATCGGCAAGTGGCAAGAGAGCATCCACCTGCCTTCCGCTTCCCACGTGCCAGCTGCCGATTCCAAGAAGACGCTCGATCGGCTCCGGCGGTTCAACCAACCGCTCGACGACGCAGGCGAGCGCAAGGAGGAGCCGACTCTCATCCAGAACGGCGAGGTGTGCCGGATGCTCGCGGTGAGCGCGGCATGCCGAGTGCTCGGCGACCGGCACGCGCACGAACTGGACAGCGAAGATGAGCTCGAGCTCCAGAGGGCTTGGAACACGGCCGCTGCTGCGTCCAGCATGCACAAAGAGGCCCGCCGCGTGGAGTCGTACTCGATCGTCGACGAGGACGAGTCAGAGGAGTCGGACGAGCACGAGTCGGACGCGCTTCAGGTCACGCTCAAGGCGGAGCTGGACGTGGGTGGGGAGAGCGACGTTGAGAGTGACGTGCCTTCCACTGAGCCCTCCAACGACCTGCCCTCACGTGAGCGCGTCGTCAGTGCCGTCGACAGCGTCGCCGAAAGCAGGTGCGGCTCGCAGTGCGGCTCCGTACTGCTAGCTTCGCCGATGAGCACCCGCCTACACACCTGCCATGGGCCAGCGAGCCGTCCTCTTCAGGCTCCCTTTCACTCGGAGCTGCCGCTCGACCCCTCGCTCGATCCCACGGCACGCAAAGTGGCAGCGGTCTCGGCGGCTGCAGCACGCGCGGTGGCAAAGAGCACCGCGGCCATGCACACTGTGCAAGCCGTCAAGACTGTCGCCAAGACGGTTACCATGACGGTGGATAAGGGCGTGCAGACCGTGCCGCTCTCGTTGAGCCCGACGCCCGAGCCGCTCGAGTCTCGTTACGACGAAGACTACCGGTACCAAGCCAGCCAAGTGCTCGGCCGCATCGAGGCAGCCCTCAGCGGGATGGTCGGCACACGCCTGTCGTCGCTCGCCCAACAACTGGAGGAGATCGAGAAGATGACTTTGACACGCGCGCATGGCCAACGGTCGATCTGAGGCCCCCGTGCACGGCCCCTACACGGCCCCTACACGGCCCCCGCGCCTCTCGTCTTCGGGGGCAGTGGGGTGGCATAGCCTCAACACGCAGCCTGCACGTCGCGTACCGTAGTTCTGCCACACATGGACGATGGAGCGTCAGTTGGAGTGTGCGCGAACGCACCGTCGGCTGAAATCAGTTGTACAGCCAACGAGCAACGAGAGTTAATGGACATGCGAATGCGGAATGGAAGAGGGGACGGGGCAGACGAGATGGACTGAGATTCGGATCAACAAGCGGCGCCGGGCGCGGCGCCCGGCGCCGGCGGCACTGAGAGTGTGCACTGTGGCAGCTGGAAGTGGAACTCCGACTGGTTGTGGCCAATGCGCACGCCACGTGGTCGGATGTAAACAGTAGGAACGGAAGGGGGTCTGGGCTCCGTGCTGTGGCGCTATTGGCACCGCGCCGCGCCGCGTGCCTGCTGTCTCCGCACCCCGATCCCGCGCCTGATGTCTTACGGTGCGACCCGGTGTGTCCTGGTTCACCTGCGTTGGCGTGCCGGTGAGCTGCACTTCATGGACATGGTCCATGCGATGCACTCCATGGCGGAGGTGACGAGAAAGGTTAAGGTAATAAGTTTAATAGACTCCTCCGTCTACAATGAAGAATTACCTCGCGACCCTCGTGCCAGCCTAATTGTAATATTGTATCCTAATCGGCATCGGCTAATGATTGAATGCGGCCATTCTCGTCGGTCTGAGACTACGTGGTCGCGCGCCGATCCACACGAGCTGCAGTGACTCATTGAGCACGCGGCCGCGAGTCAGAGCAACAAGAATCAGCGCTGGCTGTCGACACGTAATCAGAGATCATCATCATGGCATGAGCTCGGTTACTTCAGAGCTCGGTTTCGTGAGCGCTGATCATCACACGTGGTCAAGTGATGCGCGGTTCGCCGCGGAGTTGCCTTGCGCCCCTACGCCCAATGCATTTCCCCACAGGAGTCCACGAGTGCGGGAGGGCTTGGATGGGTCGGGTGAGCCGCCCGAGGGCTTCTCACGCTCGAGCCGCGCGTGCAGCGTCGCAACGGCGGCGCGCAGGTCAGCGTCGGTCGGGCCGTGGGGACGTGGGGCTAGGAGCCCCTCGACACGCTCCATCTGCTGCCCCAAGCGTTCGTCCAGCGCGCTCAGCTGCGCCTCGACGCGCTTGAGCAGCGCCTGAGGGGTGGCGCCCGCTGCGTCGGTGCCCGCTCGGTCATGGAGCAGGAAGCGCTGCACGTACCTGTGGGAAGGGAGGCGCCGTGGTGAGCACATGCATGCTGTGGGCGCCCGCGGTCATGGAGCAGGAAGCGCTGCACGTACTTTTTGGAGACGGGGGTGCGCGAGATACGCTGGTTGAGCGGGCGCGCGGCCGCGAGCTTGTGCAGCTTCTCGACGCCGAGCTCGGCGAGGGAGATGTCCGTCCGGCACATGTAGCGCCGGAGCGCGGCGCCGATCTCAGCGAGGAGTTTCGTCAGGAGCAGCGGCAGCGAGAAGGGAGGCGGGATGGCGGCGATGACGTGGTTGTGCTCAAAGATGGGCAGGAAGCGCTGGTAGTGGTACTCGACTTCGGCATTGCCCTTGATGCGCGCGTACGTGTCGGCAAACATGGCGATCAATAGGTTGACGAGCACCACGTTGATGACCATCATCAGCACATACATGAGCGGCAGGGCAAAGGGGATCGACGAGAATCGTTCGGTCTCGAGGTCGGTGAACATGGCCCAGAGCGGCAGTGCGAGCAGCGGCAGCGAGCCGTCCGCATCCGCTTCGTCATCTGCGCCCGTGCCACGTAGCATGCGTCCGAGGGCAGCGGCGGAAGACGCCTTAGAGGCGGCGAGGATGGAGGCGATGGAGTCGGAGGTGATGGGGGTGAGGGGGGTGAGGGGGGTGGTGCCCGCGGCAGGCGACCCGACGAGCAGAGGCGCAGGATCGTCGTTGGAACCCCACAGCCAGTTCCACAGCATGGTCGTCGGCTCGTCGGAGAGCCGATGCGTCGAGGTCTCGGAGAGGCCGAGAAGGGCACCGCTGAAGCCCAGCAAGATGACTGCAAAGAAGACGAGGAAGAGGGAGAGGTCGACCAGCATCTGCTCCATGATGATCGTGAGCACACCAAAAGAGAGCGACGGCCACCTGTGGGGAGGGGAGGGCGACGTGGTGAGCACTTGCATGCCGAGCCGTGGTGCAGCAGGGTTCAAACGAGAGCGACGGCCACATGAAATTGAAGAGCTCGATGCTGATGGGCACCGCGTCCATTGACACGAGGGTCTGGTAGAGCAGATAGCACGAGTGCTGTAGCGGCAGCGCCACGTCCGCATACTCACTCGGCACCGGCGCGACCGAAAGGAGACGCACCCCGATCGCCAGCGCCAGGAGCGCATACGCAAATTGCACGATGCCCTGGACAGGCATCGTGGCCGTCAGTCCGAAGCCGCGCATGCTCACGTGCAGATGCCACTGCTCGAGCCCCAGGGTGAGAGACCACACGATGAAGAGCCCCTCGGTTGGGTTGAGAGGCGGCAGCGAGAGGCCCGCGTCGCCGGCCGCGAGGGTCGCGAGCTGGTCGGCAGTGAGCAGGTGCGTGAGCTCATACGCATACAGCGCGAGGAAGGCGAGTTGCCAGAGCGCCCGCACCCAGAACTTGACCAGAGGCACCCTATAGAACGACACGAAGGCCGATGGAGGTTGGGCGCCTGCCGGCAACTCTGCGTTCAAGAGAATGATCCGGCGCGCTCCCCGAGGTGTGCCGAGGTGCATGCTGCCCTTGGTCTGTGCTCGGCGCACGCGCGCGGCCACCCAGGAGGCATCCTGGGCGACGATGTCCATGCCCTCGAGATGATGCACTGCGCCCTCGGCCTTGGGCTCCGAACTGTCCTCCAGCATGTCATTCATGCTCTTCGTGCGCACCGTGAAGAGACTCTGGTGCTTCAATGCATCGGGTTTGTCGGGCGAGGAGACGCTGTTCGCCGTCTTGGCGCGCGCGACTGTGGAAGCCATCTTAAGGTTCGCCGAGCCCTTGGCCGCAGATCGCTCTCGGGAAGAGAGGCGCAGCGCCTGCGCGAGCGCCCCGTAGAGCAGATCCTCGAGCTGCGCGGTCGTGCGCACGTTCTTCATGTCTTTGTGGTCCTCCGCCATCTGGAGGTACGGGTTGAGGAAGGGCAGCACGATGTACGCACAGAGCGAGAAGGCGTTCTGGTCGGCCGAGAGCAGGCAGAACGAGCCTGGGTAGCCGCCACGCCACCACAGGTCCATGAGAGACTGGCAATGCCGGTGCGCCAAAAAGTTCTTGCGCTCCATGTGAAGAGCGAGCTCGACGAGCGCTCCCATATGCCATTCGGGCACGTTCTGCGACAGGATGACGTGCGCGACCTCCTGAGGCTCAACACCACCCTCGAGCATGCAGGTGGGTCAGCATGCAATGCGAATGCGGGAGGGCCATCAACCTGCCATCAGTCGCAATCAGCATGCAACGCGAATGCGGGAGGGCCATCAACCTGCCATCCGTCGCAATCCCACCTGCTCCTCGACACCGTCGAGCACGGAGATGGCCCAGCGCTCCAGAGTCTCATGTGCCTCTTTGACCTTCGCCTTGCCCCAGCTCACCTTGCCGTGCATCTTCTGCAGCAGGTGGCTCGCGATCAGCGCGCAGTGTAGCGGGTTCTCCACGTGCGCCCAAAGTTCACGTGCCAGGTGCACGTTGCCCATGAAGACTGCCCAGAAGAACAAATCGACCTCCGACGCGCGCCGCTGATGCGAGACTGCCGCGTAGAGCAGGGGCGAGGCCGAGCGCAAAAAGGGGCCTACTACCTCGAGGTAGAGCGAGTAGCTCAGGTTGCGTGCGACCGAGCCGTCAGCGAGTCGCTGATCGAGACGCTCTTGGAGCTCAACGTCGGCGCGCAGAAAGTTGTACGGGTCTTCCTGCAGGTACAGCTGGCACAGGTTGACCTGTGGATGGATGGAGAAGCCATGTGAAAGGCAATTAAGGCGTATGGTGGCGTATGGAGGCGTATGAAGGCGTATGGAGCAATCGGAGGCCATTCGAGACCATTCGAGATCATTCGAGATCATCCGAGATCATCAGAGGTCATCAGTGGCCATCAGAGCCAGTTCGAGGCCATCAGCGGTCATCAGAGGCCATCAGAGGGCCACCAGATGCCATCAGAGGTCGTCAGAGGCCAACATAGCCAATTCGAGGCAAATTGCGTACCTGGTCGATCTTGGAGCCCGGTCGCTCGAGCAGCAGCTTGACAATCTCTGTGTTCTGGTACTCGAGCGCATGCTGGAGCATCTTGCGCAGCGGGCGCGAGTAATCCTCGGTGGACGGCAGCTCCATGAGCATGCGGCGCGCGAAATCGGGCTGCGGAAGAGGGGAGGAGACAAAGCTCATCAGAGGCACTCCGAGGTACTCCGAGGCACTCCGAGGCACTCAATGATAGTCCAGGGCCATCCAGGGCCATCCAGGGCCATCCAGGGCCATCCAGGGCCATCCAGGGCCATCCAGGGCCATTCAGGGCCATTCAGGGCACGCACCTGGTTCCATTTGACGGCAAGCAGCAGCGCGCGTTGCATATGGTCATGCCGACGACTCTCATTCTTCTCAGCGAGCTGCACGACGCGAACGAGCTTGGTGGTGCTGAGCGATGACGGTGTCGGTGCACTACGCGACGCTTTCATAGACGAACCCTGAGTCGCCGAGCCGTCGAAGAAGGATGCATGCTCGAGGTCAGCATGCAATGAGGGAGGGCCATCAGCATGCAATCAGTCGCCATCACACCTGCTCGAGGGCGTGATCGCCCGAGCTCTGGTAGAACATGAGGTTGCGGAAGAGGCAGCGGAGCAGCGCCGTGGCCATCGTCTCATCCGTGGCCTCATCCGCGAGCTGAAGGCAGGAGAGCAGCGTGCCATTTGTCAGAGACCATTAAAGACCATCGGAGGCCATCAGAGGCACTCATCAGAGGCCATCAGAAGGCAATCATCAGAGACCTTCAGAGGCAATCCTCAAAGGCAATCATCAGAGGCCACCAGAGGCACTCGGCGTGCCTGAAAGAAGGAGAGGAGGGTGCCCTCCCGCGCCTCGTTCATCTGACGCAGCGTCTCAAGCTTCGCCTCCGACTCGAGAAAGGCGCCGTCTTGAACGCTCCCAATCCCGCGCTCGCAGTACTGCCAGAGCGCCGTAGCCGCGCCGCCACTGTCCGCGAGCACGAGGAGGGGCGAGCCCTGCTCGGCCGACGCAAGCATCATGTCGAGGGTGCCCGGGCCGCCCTGCACTACGAGCAGCACGACGGGCACGCCCTTCATCTTCGCGTACGTGTGCTCGAGATCGGCTCGCATCTTCACCTGAGGAGGGAGGCAATCAGCATGCACTCAGAGACGCAATCAGCAATGCAATCAGGCACGGGGAGCTCGAGATCGGCTCGCATCTTCACCTGAGGAGGGAGGCAATCAGTAATGCACTCTGAGACGCAATCAGCAATGCAATCAGGCACGGGGAGCTCGAGATCGGCTCGCATCTTCACCTGAGGAGGGAGGCAATCAGCATGCACTCTGAGACGCAATCAGTGGCGTCATCAGCGGCGGCACTCGAGAGAGGTCTTCACCTCATGTCCCCAAGCGATGGAACCCTCATCGTATTGCCGGTGGCCGTCGACGAGGATCTGGTGCGTGTGGTACGGATTGAGGCGCGCTGCGTGCGGGCCGCTCTGGCCGCCGGCGCGATACACGCGCGTGTCGCCCTTGCAGCCGTGCATGCCCTGTCTGCCCAACACGGCGCCCCAGGGGGCGACCCCGACTAAGGGAACGTCGAGACCATACTTATGTATCGCCTCGCCCACGAGCTTCATCACGCCGCTGTCCGTGCCGCCGGTGAAGATCCACGCGTTGGTCATCGCGGCCGCCGTCGCGAGGCCGCGGTCGAAGACGCGCTGCAGGTTGGCGGTGAGGGTCAGGGTCGCTGCAGATCCCGTCACCGAGATGAGCACGTCAGGGCGCGGCAGCCGCCAAAACTTTTCGAGGAAGTGTGAGAGCGCCGCGCACGACGTCGTGTCTGAGACGCGGATGAAGCGCGCCACGCGTGAGCCCGACAGGAACGAGACCATCCCAAAATCGGACATGGAACCGTCCTTGTTGGCGAACATCATCGGACCGTACGCCGCGTACATCGCACTGTGCTGCCGGTACCATCGCTGAATCTTGAGGCACGCGCGGTCGCGCCTGGACGCATCCGGCTTCTCGAGCTTGGCGCTCAGCTCTTTGATGGTCTTCCCACGCTTGACCGCCGCCGCCGCAGTCTTTAGGATCGTGCTCGAGCTCCTCGGAGATTGGCTGGAGATGCTGCATCTCGGATTGGCTGACGCCGCAGACGACGCACCGGCAGACGACGCACCGGCAGACGACGCACCGATCGGTGGCCGCGACGGCTGCGGCTGCTGCAGTGCAGCCGCGGACGCGCACGTCGGCACTGAAGTGGGCGCAGTAGATGGCACGCACGCTGACTTGTCTGAACGAGCCCCGAAGCCGAACGAGGCCGAACGAGGCCCGGGAGTGGCAGTAGCAGCAGCGGCGGCAGGAGCGGCCACAGGCTTCGGCGGCTCGGGCTCCGGCTGCCGAGGCTCGTCCGCGAAACGCACGTACGAGCTGCAGCCCATGGCGCGGCCGAGGGTCCCAGGCAAGAGACGGCTAAATGGTTCTGAAGCCAATGACGAGGCGCAAGCTGGCCTGTGGGCAGGCCCGGGTGTTGCCGTAGGCGGCGAAGGTGCCGGAAGCGGCTCTGGCTGCAGAGGCTCGTCCGTGAGTCGCTCGTATGGCATGGAACCGATGGCGCGGCCGAGGGTGCCAGGCTCGAGACGGCTAAAGGGCTCCAAGTCGTCGCTCCACCTCGCTTTGCGACTCATCGGCCAAGACGGCCAACTCCACCGCGAAAGAAAATTCACACGTTTTGAAAAAGAGCGTCGTCGTGGCGTAATCGAAAGTACGCGCGCGTTGTGACATGAACAGCACAGCAGCAGCACCTACTTCGGCAGCCAAAACACTGACTCTACAACCGACTCCGGGCACCGATGCGCGCCCGGCACCATTCGACGACATGCTGCCTCGCCTCCTCCGCGTCGAGTACCTCGTGCAGCAGCCCCGCAAAGACGCGCATCTCCTTGTCTGGCTGTGGGGACTTGGCCATCAGGGCGTCGCACGCGCTGCGCGGGCAGAGCTCATCGGCGCCCCCGTGCACGAGCAAGAACGGGAAGCCCCTGCCCGACACGGCGCTTCCAAAGTGGGGCAGGAGCGCCTGGCAGGTAGCCCGCATGTCGAGCAACGCGAGCGCCGTGCGGTTCTGGATCCAGCCGTGGTAGTTGAGAGGGTCGGCCCACTTATCGGCCGCGCGCTCCGGGAACGAGGTCAGCTCCGAGGGCGACGGAATCGGGGCCGCCGGCCCGGTGGGCTGCGTCTTCGCCAGCTGGGCGCAAATGGTACGGATGACGCTCGGCATCGCCCGCAACACCGGGATCAGAAACTTGAGCCCAAAAGGAGGGGAGATGCTGTCCATCGCAAACCCTGAGAGCACAACCATCGCGGGCCTTGGGAGGGACGGATCTGTCGCCAATCGGTGCGCCACGATCATCGCCATCATGCTGCCGAGTGAGTGGCCAAGCACGATTAGCGGCAACGAGGCGCGGGCCGTGTCCTGCACCAGCGCGATCACGTCGGACACCGCGCCTTCGACGGTGCCAAAATCGCCACGCTCGCCTGCACTGTTACCGTGCCCGCTGAAGTCGACGGCGTGGACCTCGACGCCGACGGCACCGAAGGCGGCGGCGAGCTTATCGTAGCGGCCAGAATGCTCGTGGGTACCGTGGCAAAGGTAGAGCTGCGCCTTGACCTGTTTGGAATTGGGGCAAGCCCAGAAGCGGCGGCAGCGGCGCGCAGTGCCTTCGCCAACATTCGTGCATGTGGATGGTGACGACGACACCGACCCGGTGACCACCACCTTCATCACCACAAGCGCCCGACGAAGACAACCTGAGCCCTGAGCCCTGGAGACGAAACTGTCAGTTCAGAGTGCGTAAAGATAAAAACCCAAGTCACCTAAACGTAAATTTGGATAAAGAAAACCACCCCTTGAGCCGCTGGGGAGCCTCCTTGACTTGAACTTGACTTGACTTGACTTGAGGAGCCTCCGCTCGCTTTTTGTGCAAATTCTTCTCGAGCCACTGCTGCTGCCCGAGGCGGCCGCCACGTTTGCGGTCACATCCGTCGTCAGTCCCATGGGTTCCGTCCTCGGCACGTGCTTCGGCTCGTGCCTAGCCTCGTGTGCAACGTCGGCCATATGCAGTCTCACGGGCTGCGCATGCATGATGTCGCCCAAATGGGCCAACATGATGTACGTGATCTTCATCACCATGACCGTCATCGTGAGCCTCTCACTCAAGTACTCTGGCAAGGACCTGAACATCGGCTACGAGGTTGGCATGCCGACGTCGACGCCCTCGGTCTGCGTCCCATCCCCCGCCGAGGCCGCCGTTGTTGTCGCGGGCGTTGTCATCAAGCCTGCTGTACCTGCCAACAACTGCGACAACCTCGCCTACGATATGTGCAATTCCACGAGCTGCCAGGGCATGTGGGCCGTCTACCGCCTGACATTCTCGCTCGCGGGCTTCTTCCTCGTGATGCTGCTGCTCACCTGCACAAAGACGAGCTTCTCCACGACCATGCACCGCGGCTTCTGGTTCGGCAAGGGCCTTGGGCTCACCGGGGTCGTCATCGCGTGCCTCTTCGCGCCCAACGACCTTTTCGCCGGGTTCGCATGGTTCGCTCGCATCGGCGCGCCCCTGTTCGTCATCTACCAGGTGGTCTGTTTCATCGATTTCGGATACACCTTCAGCACGAAAGTCGTTGAGAAGGACGAACGCGAGGACAACTTCTTCGGCCTCACCAACCACGGTGGCAAGTACAAGGGCTTCATGCTGTTTGTACGCGCGCGCGCCGCCCATTCCCAGCCCTCGATCGGTGCCCCCCTTCTGCCCGCTCCTTGGGCGCTCCATCGTGGGCGCACCCTCGCCACGCCGCCGACGCCGACGTACGTGTGCTGTGTGCTGCGCGCTGGCTGCAGGTGTGCTTTCTCCTTGTGGTCGCCGCGTTCGCGGCGACCGCGGTGCTCTACAGCGTCTACCCGAGGGAATGCGCATTCAACAACGCGGCCGTCACGACGTCGCTCCTTTTCTCGCTGATCAACTTCGGCATCACGATCTCGCCCATCGCTGAGCATGGCTCCATCCTTGTCGCCTGCCTCGTCTGGTGCTACTCGACGTACCTCGCCTTCTCGGCCATCTCCGCCTTCCCAGAGCCGAGCTGCAATCCCTATGTGGAGACCAAGGAGGGGGACACTCTCTGGCTGGTCATCTCGGTGGCGATCGCGGCCGCCTCGATCGCCTGGATGGCCTACCAAAACGGCGCGCGCCAGATGGGTGGCAACGCTATGGATGGCAAGGAGCAGGTGCCCACGACAGCGTCCAACGACACTGTCGCTGTCGTGGTGCGCGTGGATCCTATCGTCGGCAGCGGCGCCGCCGAAGCGGCCACGGCAGACTCGTACGTCTCGTACCACCTCGTCATGTTCCTCGCGTCGCTGTACGCCGCCATGCTCGTCACCGATTGGGGCGCGGAATCGACCACCACAGGCTCTACGAGGGAAAACCTAGGCTACCCATCGGCCTGGCTCTTGCTAGGATCCATGTGGGTTTGCCAGCTCATCTACTTTTGGACCCTGATCGCGGCGCGCGCGTGCCCGGACCGAGACTTCTCCTAAATCCTCTCTCGAGCGCTTCCCCGACGGCCCACTTTTCGCGGGCCTAACGAGGGCCGTACTGACCGTCATAGGGCACTTGGGGGCATGATGAGGGTGCAGGCGCTCGGGGCGGCGCTCTCGCCGCGGTCTCGAGGGCCGATCTTTGGGCCTCGCCTCTCGTGCTCTGAACCTTGAGCTTATTATGCCCTGTACTGCAACTGCAAACTGCGCTGGTAGAAGTGTGCTATCGGCGCGGAAACGGAGCGCACACTGTCACCGACAAGCGGCCCGAACGTTGCTCTACTGTAATGTGGGTGACTGTGGCGAAACTGTGGCGTGTGTGTGGACGGCCTGGACGTCGGCGTCGTCCGGCGGTGGGGCGTCGCGGTTAGTACAAGGCGAGTAGCCGCGCCCACGCCGGCTCTGCGGGCCTCAGGTAGAAAGGAGGTCGAGTCCGCGCCGGCGCGCGGTCAGGCACTCGCCAAGCGCAGCATACTTGATACTAAAAGCGCGTCCCGCGTTCGTGGACGCCGTACATGTTTACAGGTGAAGATACAACTCAGTTGACGCACGGTTACGCCACTATACGAGCTGAATGAAACATCCTATGCTCTCGCGCGTCCGCGTCCTCCATCTTCACGATCGTCGATCGATACTTCGATAGTCTAACTTACAGCGGTAAGCCGAATCCGGACGGCCACGCGCGCCGACCCCCGGCGGAACGCGGAGACGTGCCGCTCGGCCACGCGCCCGCTCGGGCATGCGCCTCATCCGCATCGGTGTTGCTGAACGCTCACAGGCCTGGCAACGTCGTCACTGGGCTCGGCTTCGGTATTTCGCTGCTATGGCAGCGCCGGGCGTGAGGCCACCCAGCCTCTGCACATTCTTCTGGTGCTGTTCCCACAGGGTCTTGGCACGCCGTTCGTTCTCGTCGAGGAAGATGCGCCCTTCGCGGCGCGCGGCGTCGGCCTCGCGCCGCCACTCCTGCTGCGCCTTTGCATGCTCGTTGAGCTCAGCGACCACCGTCGACTCCTTTCGCCGCTGAAGGTCCTCCGCATGTAACCGCTGGCATTGCGCCAGACCCTTCTTGCCGGCGGCCAGCCGGCCGCGCATCTCCGCAAAGGTGCCGTACTCGACGACGTCGTGGATGCGCCTCGCCAGGTACGCCTCACCCTCCTCTTTGCTGTGAACGGCCCTCGTCGACTCTTCCCACAGATCCAACTCCGGATTGTAGAGGCGGCTGGCGGCTGGCGGCTGCGACGTGAAGAGGTTGCGACGCTCGAGCACCTGCTGTACCGAGGTGGCGAGCTGCCACGGGCGCTCGTGCTCGCGCGCCTCGCGCGCCTGCGCGTCCGCTGCGGGCACGCGCACCTCGTGTCTCTTGAGGATCTCCACTGCAAAAGGCTTGTACTCGAGCTCGCCGTCGCGCGCGAACTTGGCGAAGAGGCCCGCCACGAGCGGGCGCATCCGATCGGAGGGTGGCACGGTGGTGATGCAACCAAGCTTGGCGAGGACTTTGGTGAAGCCCTCGAGAGTCACCGTGCCCATCTGAGCCGCGTCGTAGTACGTGAACGCGCGCGTGAGCGTCTTCAGGGCGCCCGTCTCTTCAATGCCGCCGAGCGGCGTGCGTGCGATGAGCTTCTGCACCAAGATGGCCTCGAACTCGTCGACCGCGCGGCGTTGTATGAAGGCCGCGCGCGCGGCCTCGCGATCGGCCGTTGAGGGTCGTGGCGGCGGCGGCGGCGGGAAGTCGCGCAGTGTGCTCGTAGTCTCGGCCAGCGAGGCGCTCGCGGGTCTGCCGGCCATCTGCTGCTTGAGTTGCTGAAGCTCGCGCTCGAGCTGCGCAGCCTTCTCCTGCAGTGTCACGTTGGAGCGCTGCGAGGTGGCTGCGTCGGCCTCCGGAGCGGGCCCACCCTCAGCGCCGACCGTCAACTTGCCAGAGGGTGGCCGTCCACGCCCGCGGCCGCGGTCGTCTCTGCCGGTCGGCCGCGGCGGCCAGCCAGACTGCCCAGGGACTGGCAGCGGCTTTGGCGGCGGCGCGGTGCCCAACACCTTCTCGTTGAGCGATTTGCCGTCGCGCTGCGCCATGGCCACGCTGCTAATCGGCATGGCTCGCTACGGTTGGCCCGCACGAGAGTTCGCACAAGCGCCGCAAAAAGTTGGAGAGACAGTCGAGGGTACTTGTACGTGGTTCCTCTTGTGCGCGTCATAACCGCTCAGCTCCTAGGGGTTCGAAAAAGTTCGCGCTCGGCACAGCGCGAGTTCTGCGGCGACGTCAATGGTGCGAACTCTTTTCCCGGGCGCGGGCAGAACCCCGCCGTCGCAGCCCGTCCATTCCACCTCTGACTGCGCTGCTTCTCTTGTCTCCTTACCCGCAGGCGTCACAGCATGTCGCGGGCATCCCGCGCAGCGGCAAGATGCTGGTACGCGCATCCTCGACTCTTGCTGTGCTGCGGCCTGTCTGCGCCTGCGCGCCCATGGCGCAGCGTTCGCCTGACTACTTCGCTCACGAGCATCCTTTCCGTCCGTCCGCAGGCGCTCATCAATTACCGCATGCGCGTCACCATTCAGGACAGCCGCATGTTCGTCGGCAAGTTCATGGCCTTTGACAAGTACATGAACCTCATCCTATGCGACTGCGAGGAATTCCGGAAAGTAACCGTCAAGGGCAAGAAGGAGGAGCGTGAGGAGAAGCGCACGCTTGGCCTCGTGCTCATCCGTGGTGAGACGGTTGTCTCCATGTCCGTCGAGGGCCCGCCGCCGCAGGACGATCGGCGGCGCGCGGTCGTGGGTGCAGCCGGGGGCCCAGGCTCGGGCAAGGCGGCGGGCCGTGGTATGGCCATCGGTGGGCCGATGAGCGCGCCGGCTGGCCTGTCGGGGCCCGTACGCGGCGTCGGCGGGCCCGGCGCGGCGTCGATGCTGCCGAGCGCTGGCCGTGGCGTCGCCGCGCAGCCGCAGATGTACGGCGGCCCTCCGCCTGGAGGTCCACCCCCGGGCATGCCGCCGCCCGGGATGCCGCCGCCATCGGGCATGCCGCCTCCGGGCATGCCGCCGCCGGGCATGCCGCCGCCCGGCTACCCGCCGCGCGGCCCGCCACCGCCGGGAATGCCGCCGCCGGGCATGCCGCCGCCCGGCATGCCGCCGCCCGGTTATCCGCCCCGCGGCCCTCCGCCGGGGGCGCCGCCGCCGGGCATGCCGCCGGGCATGATGCCGCCGGGCTATCCGCCGCGCGGCCCGCCGCCGCCGGGGATGCCGCCACCCGGCGCGCCGCCGCCCGGCTATCCGCCGATGATGCCTCCGGGGTATCCGCCGCGCGGCCCGCCGCCACCAGGAATGCCGCCACCCGGATATCCGATGCCACCAGGCATGCCGCCACCCAGGCCGCCGGGGCAATGAGCAGATCTCGAGCACTGCGCGCGCACGGATCCTCTGGCGGGTATTGGCGGTCCCGGCGGCCCCGGGAGTCGGCAGCGTCAGCCTTCGCTGAGCGGCGGCAACAGGTTTGTCGACGGCTCGCCCGGCGGGCGCTCAGGCTCATGTGGCAGGTGGAGGAGCCGCGACGCACGATGGCGACTCTTCGCCGGGGCAGCACGGAGCACGGTGGTGTTATCTCGCCCCCCGCGACCACTCCATGGCCCCTGTCCCACGCAGTACCAGTAGAACCCTGGCCCACCACGGAGACACGTTCGCCGAACCAACCTGTAGAACTGTATCATGGATTGCAACAGAATGCTGTTTAGAGATGACAACGCTGGGCACCTATGAAAACTTTACCTGAGTGTACCCTACCATCTCTCATCACTGGGCTGCCCTCATCGAGGGCGAGCCCTTGGGCGCGAGGCCCGTTGTCTCGTCGACAATCGCAGGCTTCTTGCCCTTGTACAGACCTGTCTTCATGTCCCAATCGGGGTCTGGGCCGACATCTTTGCTGCCCGTGTTGAGGTACACGCCGCGCCGCACCTCGCCAGAGGATAGCGGCCGCTCGGAGGCCACCATCGGCACGTTTGATGTCAGCCGCCGGTGCCGCTGCTGCAACAGCAGTGGGACAGCCGCCATGAGCGACGTGAAGCCAACCAGGCCGAGCACGAGAGGCCAGTTCCGTGGCGGCGGCGGTCGAGGCGGCAGCTTGCTGGCCATGATGCTGTCCTGGCTCACTCACGGTGGTCCTACCAACACACAGGCTCTTCGACACACAGGCTCTTCGCGACGAGGGAAACCCTCCAGACTGCGTTCACAGCGACAAGAGTAGAACGTGAGATATCAAGGAGGCGCGCGTGTCGACGCCACGGCCGGACAACGCCGCCAATTCTTCATTGATAAAGTTCCGCTTTGAGTTCAATAATTCACAGCCCAAGTCGACACACGGCACCGAAAATCGCTAGGTGCCGACCACTCCAAGAGACCTCTTCGGCGCCGCGCCGCCATCGGTGCTCGCCATCCTCCTCAAGCTCACGTCCAACATTCTCTCGTCGCCCGACGAACCCAAGTACCGCACGCTCAAGCGCTCGAACAAGGCGATCTCCTCCAAGGTCCTCTCAAACCCCGGCGGCGCCGCATGGCTTGCTGCGCTTGGCTTTGTGGGCGATGGCGATGAGCTCGCGACCGCCATCGCCGATCCGGTGTTGACGGCCGTGCACGCCGCACTGAATGCCGCGGTGGCCGCCACGCGTGTCACGCGCGTGTGTGGCGCGCAAGGTTGGGTGGTGCACGGGCTGGCACTCGAGTTTGGCGACGGCACGCGGAGCGGCGCATTCCTCGAGAACGACAGCCGGCGCATGAACCTCATGGATGACCACGGTCTCCTTCGGCGCGGCGGCAAGGTCGAGTTCCTCCAGCCGGGAGAGCGCATCGTCGCCGTCCGCGGCCACCACTCGAGCATGGGGTACCTGTGTGGAGGCATCACGCTTCTTCTCTCATCGAATCGCACGATCGCCTTTGTCGGCGAGAATGCCAACGTGTTCGGCGCACCATTTGAGTTCGCAGTGCCGCCCGACGATGAGCTCTCCGATGTGCGCTTCGCTGACGGCAAGTGCGTCGGCGTTGTGCTGCGCTCGGAAGTTACGGCGGTGGCGACCCCTGCGACACCCTCTCCGGCCAGCGGCGCCGCCGCCGCTGGCGGCACCGGCCCGCCTCCGCGGGTGCTCAACTCCGTCCGGGAGCTGCAGGTGTGGGATCCCGCGACAGCGTCCGAACCGCCGGTGGTGCGCCCGCCCTCGGCGCCCAGAGCGCCCCTGCCCACCCGGCCGCGTGTGCTCCACTGTCACGACTGCCGTGGGGGCTACAACGACTGCGCCGACGGCAAGTACCTTCGCTGCTTCAGTGGCTGGGACGCGACGGACGCGTTCTGCTACTTTGGGCACAATTTGGTCTCGATGCCGCCGGCGGTGTGGGTGGCGGCGTGCCATGCGCGTGGGGTGCCTTGCCTGGGGACCTTGATCACTGAAGGGGGTGGCGAGGCAGCCGATGAGCAAGCTCGACTGCTCGCCGACGTGGATACGTGCGTGGACAAGCTGTGCGCACTGTGCGAGCACTTCCAATTCGATGGCTGGCTGGTCAACTTCGAGAGCCCGCTCCGGGGCGGGCGCGCCCAGACGGCCGCCGTCGTCGACTTTCTGGCGACCTTGAGCATCTGCCTGCGGCAGCGGCTCGGCGCGCAGTCCCTCGTGATCTATTACGATGCCCTGGACGCCGACGGGCAAGTGCGCTATCAGAATGCACTCACGCCAGCCAACCGCCCGTTCTTCGACGCGTGCGACGGCATCTTCACCAACTATTGGTGGGGGGCGCCGCAGCTGCAGCAGTCTGCCGCGCAGGCCGCGGCCGCAGGCGCCGCCGTGGGCGTGGGAGGACGCCAGCACGACGTGTTCTGCGGCGTCGATCTCTTCGCGAGGAATACGTCGTACGGCGCGGGACCCGCGTGCGCCGTGCCGTGCCGCGCCGCAAGGGCCGCCGGCCTCTCGCTCGCCCTCTTCGCCCCCGGATGGTCGGTCGAGTGCGGGGCCGCGGCCCAGTGTGACACAGACGCCGAGGCCGCGGCTGCGGACGAGCAGTTTTGGGCGGCGCTCGGCGTGAGAGCGCTCTTTCGTCCATCGTAGGGGGTTCGTCAGAGTCCGCGCGCGCGCTTAATGACGCTGGTCCGGGTGTTTTGTCAGTGTTTTGGGTTTTTGATTTTTCATGTCCGGCGCGAACGTCGGCAAAATGCGCTATCCCGTATCCGCTCAATCCGCTCTCGCCGCTCTGTTGTCTGTAGAGAGCGAGTACGCAGACCGAGTTCACGGCGCGCAGGATGCATACCGCCACACGACAGCCGATGTGGGCTGTGGGGGGGGCAGAGGGCACGCCGCATACATGTAGGCCCCCCGTGTCCCATCCCACCGAGGTGATCGCACCGTGGGCCGGTGGGCGGAAGCACACTCGACATTGTGAATTCAAGGATCCGCCGCCGCACGCGCACCTCGCCCACCTCAAGGGCATCCGCCAAATTGGCCAAACAGCAGACCACCGTGGCCAAGGTCAAGGACGAGTTGCCACTCTCGCCAACCTAATGCGCCAGTATAGCTGTATAGGCAGTTGCGCGGCAATGACATCGTGAACGGTGAAGGAGGCAAGGAGCTCGTGGAAGAGATAGCTTCCACCTTGATCTCCACTTCCGCTGCCTCCGCTTCCAGTACCAGACGGTGGGCCACCCGGTGCAAGTCGCGGCCAAGATCATTCGCGAGGTTAGCATGAAAATTCAGCCGGACATGACGCCCTACGGCTACTCCATCCTCTTGCTCGCCTCTGAGCTCATCGACAAGGACTGCCCGAAAGCGAGGTCCGGCGGGGCCTCCCTTGCGGCAGTCCCTCGTCCTCGAGGTCCCGCCAGAAACAATCGTCGACAGGTTGAAGGATGCCGAGCAACTCTTTGCGAAGGAGGTGCCAATCACGTGGTTAAACGCCACGAAACCGAGGACTGGCAGATGCAACCGCAGAACCGACGCGTGCCAAACCGGATATCGGCGCTGCAAAGGCGACGAAGAGAAGCAGCGGCTTGAGCGTGTCCAAGGCGGGCAGGAACAAGAGCGGCTCCCAACAACACTGCATCCTACTAAAGAGCACGAGCTCAAGGAGCAGACTTCAGGTTGCCACGAGCGTCAACCTCAAGTTGCTGACGAGGGTTGTGGCGAAAGCCACATCCAAGGCTGCTCAAAGATCGTTTCGCGGACAAGCGCAGGACGCCTTCGAGTCTTCCAGCCTCTTCACCGCACTGAACCGGGTACTGGATGACACTCACCAAGAGTTGGCGCGAGAGGTGCGCCTGGAAAATGCAACCGAGCACCCGCTTCGCAAATCCAGGCGAGGGTCGCGCACCGTCCCAAGCCACCACCACCCGCGCTTGGTGCGGGGCACTGCCCCGCCGCCCAGCCGCACCCCAAAGGTAGAAAGAGAGCGAGGTGAGAAACTTCAAGATCGACACCAGCACGAAGGTGCTCCACGAGATCATCGCCACGTGTTCAGGAGCCACCGCGGATGCCATCAACGTTGTACACGCCGGGCATGTACTTTCCAACGGTGACCAGAAAATCAGTGAGACATCCCTGGACCGCGCGACCGAGGATCGCCAAAGAGTGCACGTGGTGGCGATCAACAAGGCGGCGGTACACAAGGCGGCTGGAGATCACAATGAAGAGCCTCGACGGCGCTCAATGCATGCCAGCACGCCGCCGCCAGCAGCCCAGCCAGCAGCCCAGCACAGCAGTGGCCGCAGAACCTCCAGCAGGCGGGGTCGGCGTTCAAGCATGGGCGCAAGCCACCCGGCTCTAAAAGCCAGAATATCTGTACGGTGGTGTTCAAACGAGGGAAAGACGGGCTGCAGGGTAATGGTGCAGCTGCTCCAGCATTGGTTAACGGCGCGCGCGGTGCCGCAGACGGTGGCTTTGCTGGCGCGGGTGTACGTTACGTTTGGGTCAGCAGGGGTCGTGAGGCAGGAGGTCATTGACGATGAGTGAGAGAATGACCTAATGTGCCGGGCCACCTCCGGCTTGTGGACCTCCTCAGCCACGTACCCTCCCCAATCCGATCCGATCCTGGGCTGCTTCATCAGCGGCATGGATTCGGCGACCCATAGCTTCATCGTGATGCGCGCAGTGCCGGGCCTGTTCAACGGCGCCGAGCGCTGCACACCGTCGACCCAGTTCACAATAGGTCACCAGACGCGAGACGGCGGCACGACAACAGTTCACAGAACTCCAGAAGTCCACGACTCGTAGAACCAGCCCTACTTTCAAACCGCATCTCCCCGCCACCCCCCCCCCCTTCCCCCCATCCCCCACATTTGCGCAATGCATGCGTCCGCGGCCGAGACGGCGCGTGACCTCTCGAGCACTCGCGAAACATGCGCCTCTTTGTAGGCCGGCGCAAGGCGGAGCAGCCGCCCGCGCCCGAGCCGGGCTTTCTCGCGCAGACGCGACGCAACCTCAAGACGCTCAACATGGACGAGTGCAAGACGGCCCTCTACAAGGCGACGACCGACGACCGGCTGCCACCAAAGGAGAAGCACGTGCTCACGATCGTGCGGCTCGCGGGCGAGGAGGAGACGGCGGCGCAGGTGGATGCGGAGCTCACCAAGCGGTTGCAGGCGTGCCGCTCGTCGGCCTCGGCGACGGTCGCAGCCAAGGCGCTGCTCGTGCTCCGCCGTGTCGCGAGTGCAGGGCACGTCGCGTCGCTCTCCCAAGCAGTGCATGAGCTCGCTGCGGTGTGCTGCGAGCCGCAGGGCCGGCACGCGCAGGGCGAGTACGTGAGCGAGTGTGCTGGTTTCTTGCGCGCGCTGTGCCTGTGGGGTGGCGTCGGTACGCTCCGCGACGCCGACGGCCTCGCTGGCCGTGCGTGGGCGAGTCGCACCGTGCGCGAGCTGGCTGCTGAGCTGCCGCGACTGCAGGGGCTCACGGCCGTCGCGCTCGAGTGCGCGAGCCTCGGCCGCTCCGCGAATGGCGCGCTGCAGGCGCTGCGCGTCGAGATCGTCG
>Ga0210248_100502_pt1 | contig 34729 bp, 19 predicted proteins | sample ChrtobMetP3_32mM_FD_155493 | JGI IMG/M metagenome (GOLD analysis project Ga0210248, IMG submission 155493) | Chrysochromulina tobin associated microbial communities from unialgal haptophyte culture, Seattle, Washington, United States - P3_32mM | ecosystem: Host-associated > Algae > Haptophytes >...
ATGCGAGAACCGAGATGGAGTGTGTGCTGTGAATGACTGATGTGCCCCGGCGCGACCGGGGCGAGCGCCATGGCGAGCGCATCGCATTACGAGTGCTTGTAGCCGGCCCCGCTAGTACTCAGCCTGTTAATTGACTTACGAACAGGTTTGTAACAAGGCCTTCGTTACAAACTAACGACGAGCCTGGTAACGAGACTCGTAATTAAGCTACGAGCCCAACCCTAGTAACTTACTAAGTTATAGTAACAACCCTCGTTATCAGCCTGATTTTTTTGCAGTGTAGAAGAAATCTGAAATGTGCCCTCATAGATTGTTATAAAATTGTGTCACCGGGGCACACGCACGCCCGTTTTACACGTACGTTACATGCCCGTCGCCCCCCTCGCACGTCGCGCGCGCGCGCGCGCCGCGCGGTGCGAGCCCCGGGTGGCGGCGGCGGCGGGCCGGAGCGCGGAGGCAACACGCGCGCCCAACGGTTATTCGATTCGTTATAAGGCCGCTGATCCTGAACCAAACCCAAGGGGCAAAAGTCGATTATTGCGTACGTGCCACGCCGCCAGCGGAACGAATTGAACAACCCGCGCGTTCACTGTTCTGTGTGCGGGGCGTCGGTACACCTATCTATGGGCCACCCAGGTAGCTCTGACGGCTTCAGCTGTCGATGGAGCGGCCAGGTGGTTTTGGCATCATCATTCCGATCATGCTCAAGGTCTCTCGCACGCCCGCGGCAGAGGTATCTGGCGGACCGCTTGCACAACGCTGCGCGAGCATAGCAGCAAGAGCAGCGCCCGAGGCACCTGCTTCACGGCTCATGGTGCCAGACATGAATGCCGTCATGGCCTCAGGGGGGACCAGTGCCTTGAGCTTGGAAATATTTGCAGCAAGTTCGGCGGCGGTAGGTTCGGCAGCGGCTTGGTGAGGCATGTCCGAACCACTGGGCTCTGGTCTGCCAAGTCCAGCCCCATTCGCCGCCGAAGCAACTTGTCGACCTGTCTGAGGAGCCACCGTCCAGCTACAGCTGATGGTCAACTGATCGACCTTGCGTTCGACGCTGTAAGTGGATGGAAACGCATGCTCCAGTGGACATTGAGCGAGCCACGTCTCGAAGGCGGACTGCCGCTCAAAGGCGAGCATTGTGCGCGGCGAGGCGCGTCACGAGAAGCAACGAAACCCGCGGGGCTTACCGCGCGTGAACGCCCAAAACGGCGCTAATTAACACAAAATTCCCATAGACAGCCTCGCCCCATCGCAGGCCTTCGTAGACCATCTCCGGGTGGAGATTTGGCGATCCTAGAAAACCACGTGGAACACACATGGCGGAGTCGTCCAGGGAGGCAACCGTGGAGGCGACCGCACTGCTCTTGTGCGATGACGAGGAAGAAGACGACGAGGAGGACGAGGTGTCCCTCGGCTTTGCGATCGATCGCCACGACGATCCCAACGCGTTGCTGCGCAACCATTTTCCCTCAAAACTTGGAGGCCGTCCCGCTTGGCTCGACCCTGTCCAGCTGCCGCTGGAGTCGCAGTTGCGCTGCGGCGCGAGTGGCGCACCGCTGCGCTTCCTGCTGCAAGTGTATGCGTCGATCAACGACGATGCACGCGCGTTTCATCGTACCGTCTTCCTCTTCATCTCGCCGCACGGCTCACGGCTCGGCGAGCTTGGCGCAGCACGTGCCTTTCGCTGCCAGCTGCCGCGCGTCAACGACTTCTACGCTGATGAGCCAGCAGCGCCCTATGAATTGCCTAGACCACTGACCGATCCTCTGGCGGTCATCGCCAAGCGGCGCTGTGCGCGATACGCCGAGTTGCCTTTGCCGCTGCCGCCATCGATGCCACCGTCACCAGTGCAGTCGCCGACCGCCGCAGCCGCAGCCGATGAGGTCGGGGCTGCCTTCACCCAAGACGCTGGCTTTCGTGAATCCGAACTCGTTGTTGAGCCGGAGCCGAGCGCGGAGGAGGCGCTCGCCAGCGGTGTCGGCGCGCACTCGGAGCAGGTAGCCCGTCTGCTCGCCGCCTACCAAGCCAGGAGTACGCCACCTCCAACCCAAGCCGCGCAGTCAGGGCAGGTGGCACAGCCTGTGGGGAGCAGCGAGGCCGCCGCGATCAGCGCCGGCGCCAGTGCTGGGGCCGCGGCCGCCGCTGCGCCGGCGGACGATTCGGACGAGGATGGTAATCTCGGAGGTAATCTCGGCATTAAGTCGGCGGACGATTCGGACGATGCCGACCTGAGTGCATTTGGAGCTCCTGATGAGGACCTAAGCGACTTTTCGGCCTTCACAGCTCGCGTACAGCGGGCGCCTGAGCAGTGCCTGCGGTACACGTACGCGGAGGCGACCGCGCCGCTTTGGGCGTCGCGCCGGCGGCGGCCCGAGCCGGGCAGCGTGCCGCCGTGCGCGCGGTGCGGCGGGCCGCGCCGCTTCGAATTTCAAGTGATGCCACAAGCCATCCATTATCTTGGGATCGACTCACTGGACAGGGAGGCTCCGGATTGGGCCACGATCTGCGTGTACACGTGCGCTGCCTCGTGCGCACCGCTACCGCCGCTCCCGTCCCTCGATGGTGTTGTCACCGACCCCTCAACCGATGACAAGCACTCTCCCGAAGCTGTGGCTCTCGTGGGGCATCCGGTGCGCATCAGCGGGCTGCAGGGACGCCCCGAACTCAACGGCAGCACGGGCACGGTGCTCTTCTGGGCAGGCGAAGGCCGGTGGGCCGTTGAGGTTGGCGCGGGTGATAAAGTGAAGCTGCGCTCGGCCAACCTCACCCTCGTGCGCGTCGACGGCGTGGCTCCAGCAACGCTCGAGAGAGAGGGCGGATACGCTGAGGAGTTTGTATGGGTGCAGAACATCGAGTGACACCTACCCTCGCGGGTGCCTCGGACCGGACCGGACGGCGAGAACAAGCCGGCGCACCGGTTTAGTGAGACCGCGCTTGCACGCCTCTCGCACGGGGGGCGCCGCGCACCGGGCGTCCGGGCCGTGCGTGTGATACGCCGGGTCGGGACGTCGGGTCGGATATGGCGAAAAACGTTAAACATCTAGACCGGGCCCCGTCTGCGTCTCCAACGACTCCCCGGCTCCGCATCCTTCGCGGGCCGGCGGCGGCGCATCGTTGTCGCGTAGTTGTCGCGACGATTCATGTGTCTCGCTTCCCGACCCTGCGCACTCTCAGCGCTGGATTCACGCGCACCGCGCGTGCAGAGTCGCTGCAACAAGTGAGAGATGGGGTGGTGCGTGAGACCACACATCACTCGAGTACCTTCCAGACCTTCTTGATCTTGTTCGCCACCCTGGGCACTGCGCCTGGTGCCGAATGAGCTCGGCGGTTCTTCTCGCGGCGACGTGCGGTCGCTTGGACTGTTTCCTTGAGCTTCGCAGCCTTGAGGATGGCCCTAGGCACGTGCGTGTGCTTCTTGATGCGCTTCACCTCAGGCAAGTACTGGAACTTTTCGACAAGCGCCTGCTCGTACTCGCGCTTGGCCTTCTCGCGCGGCAGCTGCTGAAGTGGCCGCACGTTCGCCTGCGCGCGCCAAATGCGCACGTTGGTATCGTCGGAGCCAGTGAAGACGTAGGCATCGTCGAGCGACCAGGCGGCACAGAAGAGGCGCTGCATGCGCTTTGTGTGGTACACCGCCTTGGATTTGGGTTCCCCCACGTCCCACAGCCGTACCGTCCGGTCGTACGAGCCAGAGACGAACTGACGCCCTGTCGGCGAGTAGTCGACGGCAAGCACAGCGGACACATGGTCCGTGTGGCAACAGATGGCGTGGTCGAGCTTACGCATGTCGAAGGTGTAGAGGCAGTGGTCTTCGGACGCGAGCGTGAAGTGGAACGGCTCCATCGGATTCCAGCACAGCGCGTTCCCGCGCGTCTGCATCACTGCCTTCTGCAGTGCAGAACCAGTGCGCAGGTCAAAGAGCGTCACCGAGCGGTCGTTGGAAAGAGCGCCAAGTAGGTTGGGCTGCGCTGGATTGAAGCGCACGCGCGTGATCGAGTCGGCGCCCCACTCGTACGCCTGCACCGGCTCCGAGCGCGCCGTGTCCCACAGCTGCAGGGTTGGCCCGCCCGTAGCAAAGCTGTGCTCCTTGCGGTGGTGGTCGACGTCTGTGAAGGCATGCCGGCCCAGGAAGGTGGCGAGCGGCGTCTCGTCGCCGGAAGCGGCCGCGGCGGACCACAGTTTGACCGTCTTGTCGTCAGACGCCGTCACAAAGTGGTGGCCCGCGCGTGAGAAGGCGGCGCCGCGCACAAAGCCCGCGTGCGCCTTGACGCGCCAGCTTACGTCGCGCTCGGTCAGGTCCCATCGGATGATCTCGCCGTCGCACCCGCCCGAGACGAGCGTGGTGAGCGAGGCGGGGCTTTTGGCAAGGCAATGCACGCCGTCCATGTGGCCGCTGAGCGCTCCGGCGAACGGCTTGCTGAAGTGCTTGTCAAGCTTGACCGCGTTGAGCGCACGCGCATACTCGCGAGCCCGCTCGAACGGATGAAGCTCGGGATTGGCGGAGCGCACAACGCGATCGAGCTCCGAGGAGCGCTCGCGCACGAAGTCTCGCTTGTCGCGCGACAAAATCTTGAGCTTCATTCTGTCCGCTCGGACCGGAGCCCGCGACGACGACGACGACGGCCGTCCGGCTCGTCGCCTTGGCTCCCGTGAATGAGTTCTCCGCTGAGAAACAGCCATAAAAAAGGAAAGTGTTGCGAGACCCATGTATGAACTCGGCTGTTCACAGACCTCGGTAAGTTGAAGGGCACTCGCTTCATGCCGTGTGACGCCCAAAGTTGCTTCACGTCTGTGAAACGGAAAAGTTGAAACGGAAAAGACTTTTTGCCGACCGCCAAAGCTCAGCATTTCTCGTGCGTGGCCGCCTCAGCACCTTCACAGCGCGCCGTGCGGATCGCGCGTAGGCCGCCGGCAGCCCCCCTGCTCACCCGTGCGTGCCACCGGTTTCTACGCCTCGCAGGCCCTCCTCTTGGCGTGGGACTCTCCTTGGGCTGCGATGGCGCCCAAGAAGAGCTCGACTGGCGGCAAAGACGCCAAACCGCCAGCAACCCCAAAGGCCGAAAAGGCTGACAAGCCAGCCAAGGCCGAAAAAGCCGACAAGAAGTCGAGCGGCGGCAAAGCATCCTTGGCGTCAACGGGCTCCACCGACAGCCTCGTCGAGCTGGGTGAAGTGGCCGATGCGGCGGAAGAGGATGTGAAAGCACGAGTCAAAGCGTGGGTCAAGATCAGCGCAGGCCAGCCGAGCGGCATCAAGGCAGAGGACGTTATGTCGGTGCGCTCGGAGGCCGATGGCACCATCATCGCCTCGTACGACGGGAACAACAAAAAGCTCGAGAAGGCATCGGTCGACGGTGTCGTAGCGGCGGATGCCTCGGTGACGACCATCGCTGGCGACCTGCTCGGGCCGCTTGTTGACAGCATATGCGACAAAGAAGGCCTCGAATTTGACGAAAAGAGGTCCTCTGTGCTCTTCTGCTACGGGGAGGACGGCTCGGGGCGCGAGGAAGCGCTGATCGGCAGCGAAAGCCTCGTGACGGTGGCGGTCAAGAAGATACTCTCACACATCCCGGCAGGGTACGTGTTGCAGTGCGCGGGCACGCTGATCCTGATGGAGCTCATCTTCGACCTGCTGCGCCCCGAGAGCAACCTCTCGATCAACGAGACGCAATTCTCGGGCCTGCACGTCGACGGCGGTCTGTGGAAGCCGGTGAGCAGCGCGTCCGACCTAAGCGCCATCCTGAGCACTATGGACGGCCAACGCGAGGTTTTGCGCGGGAAGCATGCTCTAGGCCGCTCGCACCGCTCGGTGATGCTCGTGTCGCTGCGCGTCGCCCCTTCGGATGGCTCCGCGTATGGCAACATCATGTACCTCGTCGAGCTCGCGGCACCGCCCATGACGCGTGCGAGCGGCGTGAGCGGCCTTGCCCTCGAAGAGTTTTGCAGTGTGAACACGTCGCTCAAGACGTTGACCAAGTGCCTCACGGCGATGGGCTCGCGCAAGAAGGCCGCCACGCCGCCACTGCGCGACTCGCGCCTCACGCACCTGCTCGGTTCGGCGCTCGGCGACGACAAGAGCCCTGTGCACTGCCTTGTGTACGTGCCCGGCCGCCGTGCCAAGCGCGCCGAGGCGGGCGCGGCCATCGTGTGGGCGGCGAAGGCGACGGCGGCGCGGCTCAAATCCCAAGTGTTCGCCAGCGCGGCCTCTAAGGCGCTCGTGAGCCAGCTGCAGGGTGTGGTCGCCTCCCTCGAGGAGCCCGGGCCGGAGATGGCGAGTGAGATGCGTGAGCAGATGGAGCCTCCCTCAGATGCCCTCTCGCAGCTGCGCGCGTCGGTCAACGGCAAGGCGGCCATGCTCAGCGAGGTGGAGCAGGAGCTGATGGAGCAAAAGCAGCGTACAGAATCGCAGCTCAGCAAGAACCAGGCCGCCCACGAGACGCGTACGAAGGAGCAGGAGGAGATCCAGAAGGCGATCGGCGACTTGCAAGAGCAAATCAAGGGCGTCAAATCGGGAGAGAAGCTTCAAGCGGCGATGGACACGCTCAAGCGCACGATTGGGGAGGAGAAGGTGGCCCTTCGCAAGCAGGTGATGGCGCGCAATCGCCCTAGCGCCGCGCCCTTGCCCCGCCACCAACCCGCCACCAACCCCCACACCCATGAACCCCCACACCCAAGATTCTTCCCTTATCCCCGCCACCAACCCCCACACCCATGATTCTTCCCTTATCCCCACTGCCCCACACTGCGACGCCCTCATCCCGCCAGGTGAGCGAGATGGAGGATCGGCTCTTTGCCGCCAAGTCCAAGCTGACCGAGCACGCCAACGCGGACGCCAAGGCGAACGCCGGCGCGCCCGTGCAGTGCACCGCACTGTACACGAGCGGGATGACGTACGCGAGTGAGGGGAAGAACAAGTACGCGTCACTTATGTTCATGAGTGCCGTCAAGCTCATGGAATCCATCGGGATGGGTCGCTCCAAGTACGTGGTGCAGCCCGTCTCGGCACTCGCCGACCTGTTCTCGACCGAGGGCATGGACGAGGAGGCGATCGCGCTCTACAAACAGGCGTATTCGATCGAGAAGGACGCGACCGGCGCTGACTCGGCCGAGCTCGCTGACCACCTGGAGAAGCTCGGCGCGGCGTATGAGAAGCAGGGCAAGATGGAGGCGGCCACTCTCACGCTCGAGGAGGCGGGCTCGGTGCTCGAGCACGCGCACGGCCCTAACCACCCACGGGTGATTGCACTGCGTGAACGGCTCGCGGCGCTCGTCGAACCTGAGGAGGAGGAGGAGGAGGAGGAGGCGCCCGAGGAGGAGGTGCCCGAGCCCGAGCCCGAGCCAGAGCCTGAGCCTGAGCCGACCCCGAGCACGAAGCTGCCGGCCAAGCAGAACCTCGACGAGCCGGAGACTTCCAAGAAGCCCGCCCCCAAGAAGAAGGGCAAAGATGAGGGCGCCGAGAGCTCCCGCGCGCCCGCCAAGGAGGCCACGCCCACTAAGGAGGCCAAGGGCAAGAAGGGTGCTGAGAAGGGTGCAGCGAAGCCGCCGGTGGCCGAGAAGCCTGAAAAGGGGGCCAAGAAAGGCAAGGAGGGTAAGAAGAGTAAAAAGGGACAGGAGGACAGCAGCGCGGCCGACGGCGAGGGCGGCAGTGCGGAGCAGCCCGTGATGCGCCCCAAGAACTCGCTCTCGGTGACCGAGATGAACGAGGTCACGGTTCAAAAGTTCTCGTCGCAGCGCATGAAAGCTCGTCTCGAGGCGCGTCAGCGGCGGCTTGCCGAGGAGGGGAAGGAGTTTTCGCTCGGCCTCGCGCCATCGCTTCCCGAGGCGTCCGACGACGACGTGCGTCCGATCAGCCCGAAGCATCACCACGTCGACCCGCTCCTAGGCGATGTGCTCTCGAAGAAGCGTGACATGTTCCGCGAGCGCATGGCTCGGCGCAAGGCGGAGGAGTCTGATGGCAAGCCCACTGGCGAGGCGGCCACGCCGGCGCGCATGCACGATCGGGATGCGGCCACCGCGGACGGCCAGGGCGAGGAGGGCGAGGAGGATTCGGCCGACGAGAGCGATGCGGACTTCGATGAGGGCATTGAGGACGCGGAGGGCGGCTCACAAGAGCTTGCGACCATCGAGAGCGACGTGATCGACATCGTGGCGGCCACGCACAAGGCCGCCCTGCGCGAGGACTGGGGGGAAGTGCTCGACTCGGCGGCGAACCTCGAAAAGGTGCTCGCGCACGCCAAGCACAAGGTGGCCGCGTGCGCGACCGCGGCGCGTGTTCTGCTCAACACGGGGCTCAAGTACGCGAGTGGGTTCTCGGAGGCACCCAAGACACGCTCGACGCTTGGCTGCCTGATGATCGTCGAGTGGTGCGTGCCCACGTGCCCCGAGGCCTTCCGGCAGGCCATCGCGGGCGACCGTTGGATCCGAAAGCTCGTCGACCTTTGTCGCAAGGACAACTCGTCGGCTGAGCTCGTGCGCTCGACGATCATGCAGCTCATTGCCAACTGGGCGAGCTGGTACTCCCACCAGCCCGCGTGCGCCGGCTTCGACAAGGCGTGCGACATGCTCGTCGAGTTCAACCTCGAGATGCCCGCGCCGGCGTCCAAGCCGGGTGAAGAGCGCCCCACGCCCTCGTCCCCCTCGCAGGGCCCCTCGCTTCAGGTGCCTGGGCTGCAGCTGCAGCTGCGGCTTCCGCTCGCCTCGACGCAGCCCTCGTACCTAGGCTCGCAAGCGGCCTCGGATGCGAAGGCGCAGGTGATGGCTGAGCTCGAGGTCATGAGAGAGGACGTGCGCACGCTCGAGCTCGCCCTCGCCAAGGTGTCCAAGCAAATGAAGACGGAGACGGACCCGTTTGGCGGCACGCAGCACAAAGCGAGCACCGCGCTGGGCGCGCTCGAGCTTGCGGACGCTGCCCAGGCTGCCACGGACACGCGCGGCTGGAAAGGGCGGCTTGAGGCCCTGCTCGTCAAGTACGAGAAGCGCTCGGAGGCTGGCGCGGCCGCGGATCGGGTGCTGCCCGAATCGATGCTCAGCGAGATGCGCGCCCTGCTCGCCCAGATAGATACGCTGCTCAGCCGTTGGATGATCGTCCAGCCCGTCGAGCGACGTGGCAAGCAGCGCTTCCAGACCAGCGAGAAGCCGAAAACGGCGGCCGCGGTGATGGAGGCAGGCCATCTCGAGGGTATCACGTTGCCCAGCCTGACCCCGCGCGGCTCCAACCAGGCGAAGACGCTCAGCCTCACAGGGGCGCCTGTTGCCACACCGCGCAACCCGCAGCTCTTTTTGCACAACCCAAAGCTGTTGACCGCGCGAGGGCCTCTCGCAGTCCCGCCCGAGATTGCGAGCCAGCTCTCAGCGCGCGGCGGGCTTAGCGCGCGCGGCACGGCGCGCGGTGGTCAGCAGTCGACCCGCAGCGGTGGTGGCGTGCCCATGCACGTGCTCGGAAAGCCCAAGAGCCCATCGCCCCTCGGACCTGGCGACGTATCGCAGCGCCTCGGCAGCAGCAAGGAGGACAAGAAGCACGTGCCCTCGTTGTCGCTGATGAACGAGCCGATGCCCCACCTCGACCTTGCCGTGCCCTCGATGCGCTCTGACCGGTCAGGGCGCGGCGGCTCGACGACTGCCGCGACGAAGGCGAGCACGCTCGGCAGCATGTCTGATCGGGGAGGGTTCTTCGATAGCCAGCACTCGCTCTCGTACCTCGACCTCGCGCTGCCGGACCAGATGGATATGAGCATGTACCCCGACTACTTTGGAGGGTCCTTAATGGACGACTCCTTCTTGCTCGACGGCAACGACCCGTTGTCGTTCGACCAGCAGCTCGCAGAGCTCTCTGGCTTGCTCGGCGGCGACATGAACGCGCCCCAGTTCCTGCAGGAGATGCTCATGCTCCAGATGCAGGCCGAGGCGTGGCGCATGCAATGGTCCGTCGCGATGCAGGAGAATGAGGAGCTGCGCGGCCAGCTGTACAACACGCGCAACTCGCTCGAGCAGGCCGGCGGCGGCAAGGGGAGCGGTGAGCACTGGCGGGAGCTGTGCATCTCGATTGCCAAGTCGGCCGAGGACGAGAAGGGAACGATCCTCGAAAAGATCCGCGTGATGCGGGAGGACCTCGACAAGGCTGGCGGCTCGCTCGACGTGCGCTCGTCCGAGCTCGAGAAGCTCACCGTCGAGGCGGATAAGTATAAGAGAGAAGCAGACGAGTGGTGCGCCAAGGCCAATGACGTCATCAGGAGGCGCAATGAGCTCAACGCGGCGCTCTACTCGGCCGACGCGGCGGCGGCCGAGGGCGAGGCGGATGCCGAGGCGGCGCAGATGAGCCTCGAAGAGCAGAAGATGAAGACGGCGCAGCTCGAGTTTGAGATTGAGGCGATCCTCGGCCATCTCGCGGAGGAGGACCTCGTGTATGAGACGACGCTCCAGGACGTGTACAATGGCCACCGTGAGCAGATGGATGGCCACAATCTCGAGCTGACGGCCCATGACGAGGACCTGATGCAATTGTCAGCCGCGATGAACCAGTGGCGCACGCAGTGGGAGGAAGAGCTGACGGAGAAGAACTCGATCGACGCCGAGCTGCTCACGCTGCGCTCTGAGTTCGATAAATCGTCGGCGACGTACGATCGCGAGATTGAGGGCCTCAAAGAGCTACTTGAAAAGGAGCGTCTCCAACGCAACCAGATGCAGGCGGCGCTCGAAAAGGAGGAGGAGGACAACAGCCGCAACTCGGCGCTGCTCGAGTCGAACCGGTCTCAGATGAGCGCGATGGCCAAAGGGAAGGCGGAGGACGCAAAGAAGGCCGACCAAGACGCCGCCTTCGTCGCCGAGTGCAAAGCGGCGGAAGATAAGGATCGTGAGCGCTGGGAGGCGGCGGCGACGGCCGCGAGCAAGGCGGCGAGCGAGGCGAGCGCCATCCGCGAGGCCGCGGGCGCCGGTGACCGGGACGTGGCCGCGCAGATCGCCGAGCTCGCGCCGCAGGTCGAGTCTGCCCAGGCGGAGGCGGCCAAGTATGACAGCGTCAAGGCAAAGCTCGACGAGGCCGTTGCGACGACCGAAGCCCTGCGGCTAGAGGCGGCCAACCTGCGCCAGCGGATCGAGAGCGAGGCGGCCTCGTCGGCCTCTGAGCAGTCGGCTCTCCAGGGCGCACTCTCTGAGGCGCGTTCGTCGGACGCCAAGTGGGAGCAAGAGCGGCAGCTACAGGAGACGGCCAAGACTCAATTACTCGAGGAGGTCAATGGGCTCAAGCGCGAGGCCAAGGAGCTCACCGACGCGCACGCGCGCGAGGTGGAGCGGCTGCAGGAGCGACTCAGCCAGCTGGAGCGCGTGCACGACACGCTCGACGTGACGCTTGCCGAGGAGGAGGCGGCCTTCGAGGCCGCCGTCAGGCAGAAGAAGGATGGCTTTGAGCAGCGCGCGCTGCAGCGGCAGGTGCAGGTGGCCGAGCTCGTCGCACAGCAGGAGGATGTGCGCGCGCAGCTCGCCGAGGTGCGCGCGCGCCTCACACAGGAGCAGCGCGACCGGACGGCGGCAGAGCAGCAGATGGCCGAGGTACGGGCGCAGGCGGACGCCAAGAGTGGAGACGCGGAGGAGCGTGAGAAGCGGCTGCAACATTCTCTGGACGACATTTGCAAGGAGCGCAGGCGCATTGAGAAGGAAGCGGCCGAGGAGCGCTCGCGCTTCGAGCAGCTCATCGCGGGGCTCACCGGCGAGAATAATGAGACGCGGCGCAAGCAGACGGAGGCCGAGGAGCGCGGGCTCGAGTTCGAGAAGCAGTGGGTCAATGAATCCAAGCTACGCAAGGAGCTGCACAACCAGCTCGAGGAGATGGTGGGCAACCTGCGCGTGTATTGCCGGCTCCGCCCACCCAAGGCGTCCGAGAAGGAGCCGGGCATGCAGATGTCCGTCGTCATCAAGGGCTCCGACACGGTCATCGTCACGGACCACGAAAACGACCGCAAGGAGGATAAGAAATTCACCTTCACCCAGGTGTACGGCTTCGACTCGAAGCAGGAGGACGTCTTCAAGGACTGCGAGTCGCTCATGACATCGGTGCTGGACGGCTTCAACGTGTGCATCTTCGCGTACGGCCAGTCCGGCACGGGCAAGACCTTCACGATGAACGGCACCGACGAGCTGCCCGGCCTCGTACCGCGCGCGTTCACCAAGATCTTCGACCTCGTGGCCGAGCGCGTCGATAACTACCAGCATGACTGCTTCGTCTCGATGATTGAGATCTACAACGAGAACATCCGAGATCTGCTGCGCGACCCGAAGGCGGATGTGTCCAAGCTCAAGTACGACATCATGAAGGACCAGCATGTGGGTATGTACGTCAAGGACCTGACCTCCGAGCAGTGCCACACCGCCTCGCATGCCAAGACTCTTCTCGCCCGCGGCGATAAACATCGCTCGGTCGCGTCCACCGGGCTGAACGACGTGTCCTCGCGCTCGCACATGGTGGTGACGCTCACCATCCGCACGCATAGCCATAAGGCGGGCGACACGTACGTGGGCAAGCTCTCGCTCGTCGACCTCGCAGGCTCCGAGCGTCTCTCCAAGTCGAATACGACAGGCCAGGCGCAAAAGGAGTCGATGGCGATCAACAAGTCGCTCTCGGCGCTCGGCACCGTGATCGCGTCGCTCGCGACTGGCGAGAAGCACGTGCCTTACCGCGACTCGAAGCTCACGTACCTGCTGCAGGACTCGCTCGGTGGTAACTCGAAGACGCTCATGTTTGTCAACATCGGCCCGGCGCAGTCCAACTGCGGCGAGACGATAAACTCGCTCAACTTCGCGTCGCGCGCCAAGACGGTCGCGCTCGGCAAGGCGACCAAGAACCGCGAGGATGAATCGGCAGGCGACGCCAATAAGGCGGGCAAGGCGTCGACGGTCATGGCCGCAGCGGACAAGCTCAATGCGACGGAGAGCCAATCACACGAGGGCTCGCCGCGCAACGCGCCTGTCGGCGCGACGCCGCGCGTCTCCTCCACCCCACGCAAGGGGCCGGCCAAGAAGAAGTAGCGGCGTCTCGTGCCGGTTGGGCTACGGGCTAGACCCCGTGGTTTTGCGATTGGGCGAATGGCAACGAGCTCAACCCGAGCGGCAGGTGTTAATTGAATTGTGTGGTACAGGCATGGTTGCAGGGCGGGAGCGTGAAGCGCCTTCTAGCAGTTGGCGGACGCGCCTTACGAGCTGGCAGCGATTCTAAGCCAGGGTACCCAAGCGTCAAGCGTGCACCTTTGGCCGTGACGTGGAGATTTGGGGAGGCGCCACATCCGACCTTGCTGCATTCACGTTTCATGTGAGATGTGTTCTTGTGTTGACTCTTCTCTTTTGCGTGTGTGCACGGGGTTGGAGCGCCACGTGAGCCTCGTGAGCTGTGCACTTGTGTGTTGTGGTGATGTTCATGTTGTATGGACGAGATCTGGTCCCAGAGGATGCGCATACCCGACAGGCATGCCGACAGGGCTCGTGCCACGTGCGGTTTTCGTCCGTAACATTCTACAAATTGTACATTCAACATTCCATTGTGCGAGACCGACTTTTTTGGTATTCAAGTCTTCAAGTGTTGAGACACCAAAACAGGTGTTGAGACACCAAGTGATGAGACAGGAAAACAGGTGTTGAGCCCCTTTTGGGGTCTTACTGGGTGTCGTGGCCGTATCCCTGAAACGATTCGGATCGAAGCAGGTCTGCGTGTGGGAAAAAGCAAGCAGTAAAAAAGGGTCGTCTTTCTCCTGCGACGGCAGGGACGCTGCCAAGGGCCCCACCTCGTGCGCACTGCGCCTGAAAACTGACGACGGCGGCGGGCCATCTCGGCTGCCTGTTGATGAGCCGATGCATACGGGTGGCGGCGAGTACTGCTCGCCCGAGCTGAGGGCAGATACCACATCGCAGCCCACGGGCGCCGCCAGGCTCTGGGAGGCCAGGCAACGCGACGGTGATGAGGAGATGCAGCCAGCCAAACGGCCGCGAGAAGAGAGCGTGAGGGACGACGAGCTTTATTCGCTTCCCATCGATGTGCCGCTTTGCCCCACGCAGCGCGAGACGCTGAACCGTGTGATCTCTTCGCTCGACCCCAAGTCGTCTGTCGTGATCACCAACCCTCAGCTCCCAGACAATCCGATCGTGTACGTGACAATGCCGTGGGAGCGCATGTGCGGCTTCTCATACGCGGAGGCCATGGGGCGCAACCCTCGGCTAACACAGGGCGAGCAGTCGGACAAGAGCGCAATGCGGCAGATAGCTGGCGCGCTGACGCAGCAGCGTGCGTGCAAGGTCATGATGCTAAACTACCGCTCGGGACGGGACGATCGTCCATTTTGGAACATGCTCTCGATCAGCCCGGTGCTGCACCGCGGCAAGCTCGAATTTTACATCGCGAACCTGCAGGACTACACGTACCACATATCAAAGCTTGTCTCGCGCTCGCCGTCGCAGTTTTGCCGCTCGGCGGAGATCCACCAATGCACGCGCCGGCTGCCGAGCAGAAAGGCGAGCCTGCGTCTCTTGGCGCAGCCCACGCCGATCGAGACGGACGACGAGTTCGATGTACACCTCTCGCCCACCGCCGCCGCCGCTGCCGCAGCGCTCGAGGGGGGCTCTCTCTCGATGAAGCGCCTCGGTTGGTCACAACTCTCTCTTGATCCTGAGCATTTGACTGAGCGTGTGCTCGATTGCCTCGAGACGATGGGTGCGCGCTACGAGCTCGTGGGCGGTACCGCGGACGTTGACGACGTCTTCGTCGTCAACGCCGAGCTGGACGGCGTCGCGGCCCGCGTGATTGTTACGCGCGACCCCGCAAACGAGGGCAGCTACCGGATCTCATGTTCGCGGCTAGGGGGCGACACGTTCGCGTATCACGAGATTTTCCGCGAGATGCGCCGGCTGCTTGGCGACGCGCTTGACGGCGCCGTCTCGCTCATGGGCGCCCGGCCAGGCGCCGTGAGCGACATAGCCAAGCGAGGCGGCGCCAGTGGAGGGCTGCGCCTTGCGCCACTGCCGCCGCCGCCTCCCCTCGTCTCCGGCTAGTCTCGGGGGCGGTCCCTTTGGGGGTCGCCGATGAGGGCGGGATTCGGCCCCTCCCACCCTCCCTTCCATGGTCTACAGATTGAATTGGCAGGATGCGGCAGGATGGCCATCTCCCTGATCTCGTCACATGTATGCACACGTCGAGGCGACAAGATTCGGGCGGTGTTGACTGTTGTGGAGCCGTGTACGTATACGTATTCTTTGAGCGGGCAGTAACAGTGCCGTAGCGCCGGTTGTCGCTTGTGTCGTGTTGACGTTAAACTCGCGCTTTGTGGCGAATAAGGTGCGCGGGATCCACTTCCGGTCGGTTATTGTTCCGCTCCCCTAACGCCGCTCCCGCCTCCGCCGGCTCCGCGGGAGATCCGGGTACCTGGGAACCGGCCCGCCTGCCTGGGGGCCTTTTGTGGTGCGGGCCTGCGGCCGGAGCCAGTCCTGGAGGGATGGGTCCGCCCCAGCTCGGGAGCTACTCGGGAGCTCCCTCCGGATCGCTGCGGGCGAAGGGCACACGAATTTTGAGCCCGTTCTCCACATCCGAATGGATGTCTTTTACGCAGAACCAAAACTACAATTGTACCCGGTACGCGGAAATGCCCAAAACCACGCCACGCACAAACACGTGACATTCTTTCACCTGCCGACATGACTGAAGATGGCGCAGACGATGCGGACGCCACCATAGAACTACCTACATTCGCGGTCGTGGAGTCCTCTGCGTCTTTGGATCCCATCACGTCAGCCACTTGCTTTTGCGGCAAGCCTGCCATCAAGGGTGAGTGGCTAGTGCTGGGCTGCGCAGTATGCGGACGCTTGTGCCACGGTGAATGCGCGGGCGTGACCGCAGAGCTCGCGCCAATGCTCGGAGATCTCGAGTACTCTTGCTCAATATGCCGGGGAAACACAGCCGAGCAGGCGCGAGCCGAGGCACTTGCGTCCAGGGCAATGTTGAAGCTGCCTGTGCCACCAGCGCCTACAGCTTCACGCAAGAGCAAAGGCGTCGTCGCAAAGCATGTGGTGCAGGCGAGCTCGCGACGAGCTGGCAAGTCGACGGAGGCGACGGAGGAGACACACGAGGTTGTGGCGATGCCCATGGACGAGGACGAGGCGGATGTGGAGGTTGAGGAGCTAGACGATAGTATCAAGGTGGCAGCACATGAGGTCGACACTGACGACGACGACGGGCCCGCGGGTCGTACAGGCGCTCGCCGGCGGGGTCGCGTGTGGACGCACGATCGGATGGTTCTCTTCGAAGCTGCGATTGGGACGCTCGGCTTGCACGCGACGCCCTCGTCCATCCTGGCTCACATGGCAGAGTTGGAGCGCGAGGCTCGACTCCACTCTGAGGCCGGCATCAGCAGCGGCGGCGGTGATGGCGGCGGTGGAGCTGGCAGCAGCAGCCGCGACCCGTTTGGGGACACGGCAGAGGTGGGCTGGGGGCTTGAGCTCGGAAGCAAGGGGGACCAACCTCCAGTTGTCGAAGGTCTCACCAAGGCTCAGGTGAAGGGCAAGCTCAGTGCGCTGCGACGCGTCGAGAAGCATGGCGAGGGGGGCGGCGGCGCCGCCGCCGCTGGAGGCGCGGCGCCGCAGCCGGGCTACACGGCGACGATGAGTATCAAGGAGCTGCGCATGGCGCTGGGCTCACGTGGGCTGAGCTATGAGCCGAGCGACGACCACGAGACGCTTGCTACGCTCCTTGAGCAGTCAGTCGGGCAGGCGGCGGCCACCAAAAGTGGTGCGGCGAGCTCGGACGCGAAGATCGATGCGGCGGTGCGAAAGGTGGTTTCGATGCTCGTCGACCAGGTTGAACGCGCGGAACTAGTGCGTGGCGCCGCCAAAAAGAAGCTCGCACGCCAGCATTCACGCTCGATGACCGAGGAGGTGATGGCCGTGCTGGAGGGCCTCATCAGCCGGGTCGTGCAGCTCAACACCTTGTGCGCGACAGTGCTGCCGTACATCCCGGGGCACCTATGGGGAGGCCCCGAGCCGATCTTAGCCGAGCTTGACCCCTCGCCGCCGCCGATGGGCGGTGCGCCAAGTGGCGCCGTGGGCATGCCAACGCCGCAGCGCGCCGAGTGGAACAGGGTGGTGGCTACAGGCCTCGCTGGCCTCGCCGCAGCCCCGAGACCCTTTGATGGGGCAGGGCCCATGGTGGGCAGCGTCGGCGGCTTCATGCGAACGGGCAACAGCCCTGATGCAGCCAAGAGCCTTATCCTCATGGCGGCTTCGCATACGGCGCAACGCTCCATCTCAGCGGCTGTGGGAGCCGCGCTGGCCGCGCCACCGCAGCCATCCCTGCTGCCGTTAAGCGTCGAAGGTGATGCTGCTGGCGCCATGGGCGGCGAGCCGCGCAAGCGGGGGCGACGGGTGGGCACTAAGGCGGCTCGTTACACGCCTGAGGAAGACGCTGAGCTGCTCCAGCAAGTGGCCAAGTTTCGGCCACGTGGCAAGGAAGCGTGGGATCTCTTGGCGACGCGTCACTGGGGTGGCACTCGCAATGGCGGCAGTCTCAAGCAGCACTGGGAGATCCTTGTGGGCAAGCGGCCGCCTTCCGCGACTGTGATGAAGCGAATGCGACTCGAGCAGGAGGCCGCCGGCGCGTCGCTCGAAGAGGAGGACGAGGATGCGGTGGATGCGGACGGTCTCGACTAACTGCGTGGCTGCAGACTCGGGTGCGCGCACGACTTGATGAAAGCTCGGGTGCGTACGGACTTGTACACGACTTGATGAAAGCTCTGTCGTCTGTGCGCGGATCATGTGTGTGGGTCTCGCATGGGGTCGACTCGAGGTGACGGTATGGGGTTTGAGCGCCGCCCGCGGGGGCCCGTGCTGCTCCGTGCTGCTCCGTGCTGCGCGGTGAGTGAGGTGATTCGTTTGACTTTTAAGCCGAGTGCTTAGAATTCAGAATTCACGAGCCGTGCTTTCCCTTTCACAGAGGACGCGGCCGCCCATCCGCGCTCACATGGACGATACGCCAATTGAACATACGGGCTCCGGGATACACCACACCTCGAGATGGCGACAGGGGCATCGGGTGCTGACCGCTGCTCACAGTGCTGCATGCGCCGCTGCTGCTGTGGCCCGATCATCACGCCAATCCACGTAGCGTATTTCCCAGACCCTGTGAAGATAGAGGCACTCGAGATCGGCTACCCGTCACCGGCTGTGCTGGCGCTGCTCCACGACGCCGAGATTAGCTACCGGCAGATTGGGCTCGAGGAGCTGTTGGGCGGGTGCCTTATGGATGAGGGCTTCACCGCGTTGTGTGTGCCAGGTGGTTTCGCTCCGAACTATTTGTCGAGGCTCGGTTCATTGGGCGCTATGCGCATCCGAGAGTTCATCGACGCTGGTGGTGGCTACATTGGGCTCTGTGCGGGAGCATTCTTGGGCAGCAGTGCAGGGCTCAGCCTCGTCGAAGTCGACGTAGACGACATCCATAGGTGGGCCCGAGGCAGCGGCCCATGCCAGGTCAACTTTACAGATGCAGGGAGTCTCGTGCTGGGCGCGCTAGGACCTGCGCACGGTCCAGTGACGGTACGCTACCGAAACGGGCCGCTCATGCGCCCGCGTAGCTGCGATGTGCTCACGCTCGCGACGTTTGCAACGGAATTCCGCGCACGACATGACAGTCTGGCTGAGGGGACGCAGTTGAATGGCACACCCGCCATATGCGTCGGCCGCGCTGTCAGCGCCGGCTGCGCGGCATGCGGTGGCGTGGTTGCACTGGTCTCGCCACACCTCGAGGACGGTGAGGATGCGAGGTCGCTCACGCCGCTCGCTAACCTGATCCGCTTTTGCTCGCGCGGATCTCTCTACCAGATGTGGCTTCTGGGAAGCGACGCTCCTGGCTCAGCGGATGGAGCCCGGGACGGTGCTGTTGTACAGACGTGGGGCAACGGCGAGCTCCAATCTGGGCGTCGGGCCCATGATGAGCTTCATGCGTCTGCTGAGCACACCCGGGCGATCCAAGCGGCGGCCGATGTGCAGATCAGGTGGGCAGAGCCTGAGGTTGCGCGCGGCGGCGGCGCTCAGACGGAGGTCTCGTGAGCGTGAGAGAGACACTGGCACCCCGGGAGTGGACTGCATTGGACTGCACACAAATGACAGTGGGCGCAAACTGTACGTTACAAGGCTAGCGATGCCAAGTCGGTAATCGGTATCGGGGACGGGGTCGCGACGTTATGAATATGAATCGCGTGGCCGCCGCCCGCGCAGCGGCACGCGCGTCCTCGAAGCGCGTCCGCGAACGTCCCCGCACCGCCCGGTTCGGCACTTCGCTTCTCGGCCATCGGCCTTCGCGCCGGCGCATGTTCGGCGGCGGTACACATGAGATCGTCACATTATATCCGTCACATCATGAAACGCACACGCACCATGTATGCTCGTATATGCTCGAATCGCCTCGAGATCGGGCACACGCCCCCGACGGGTACGCTGCTGCCTCCTCACTGGAGGAGCGCGGCGCGGGGCGTGCTAACATCTGAACAAACGTCGTGTCGGAACCGACGCCACACGCACGGTCATACATCCCTCATCATCTCTCACTCAGTCTTTTCACCATGCCTTGGCCCAACGCCACGACGTCACAGGAGAGGACACTCTCTCCGCCAGAGTCGCCGGAAAATCATATTCGAGTACGCTCTCCGTACCGGCTGCGGAAGCGACGTGCAAGTTTCGCGGCACAAATGCCGCGCTCGGTAGGGTCTGGCTGCAGGATCCACAACGTGCGAAGCGCTATCGGCATGCACCCAAGGGGCCTCGCCCTCATCCTTTCCCGCCGTGGTCTGGGTGCCTACCTTGCTGTAGGCTCAGTCAGACATGACGAATCCGCCCGGGTTCTTCTTTGCAAGTCGCTTCATGCGTTTATCCTTGGCCGATTTCGATTTGGGCGTGTTCGTGTTGCTCGCCATCATCGTTTCGTACTCAGTCAGGTTGTCGTCGATCCAGAGCCTATAGCCCTTCAACTCCTCTTGCTCGGCCTCCGCGCACTCATCCCACTCCTCCTGCGACATGCCCAGCGCCATGCGCGTCATATACCCGGGCTCCAGGTGACCGCCAGTCGCGTAGAACATGGCCACCGACCTGGCGGTGATGGGTAGCTTGAAGAGGGAGACGATGACGGAGTCGTACGGCGTGGGTGCGGCACCAAGCAGCTCGTAAAGTTCAGCGTCCACCTGGGCCTCGGCATCCTTGCGCAGCTTCTCAATCTTGTCCTGCTTCGACTCCTTTTTCGCCTTCGAAGGGCTGGGAGGCGGCTTGCCGTCCTTGGTGGCAGCGGCCGCCGGCGCGGGCTCCTCTTTGGGCTCGCTCTTGGGCCGCGTCTTCTCCAACACGGCCATCGCTTCCTTGACGCGCTCCTGGTACCGCGTCGTCGGCGCGCGCTTCATTGACGCGAGCGCCTGCTCGTACTGCGACTTCTTGAGCAAGTACTGCATCGCGGACGCGCCGAGCACCGTCACGAGGAAGACGAAGCGCAAGTCCGATTTGGGCGCGTACTTGGGCCGCGAGTACTTGAAGTAGAAACCAGGGAACTCGAACGGGTTCTCGAGCACGTAGTTGTAGTTCTTGCGCATCTCCGTTGACGAGAGGATCTCGTAAGCATTCGCGTACTTGGGGAAGACCTGGCGGCAGTACTCCACATCGCCAGTCGAGCACTTGTCCGGATGGTATTCGGCCGCCAGACGGCGGTACGCGCGCTTGATCGGGATCGGGCCCGCAGTCGGCTCGACGCCGAGCAACTCGTAGCAGTTGTCATGCTCGCAGTAGCTGAACTTTTCTGCAGCCTCCTGACGCTCTGGGTCCTTGTACTGCATGGCATCCTCTTTGGCAGACTTCTTCTTCTTCCCACCGCTCTCCTTTTTCGGCTCCTCCGACGCCGGCTCTTCGTCCTGCGCGAGCGCGGACGCCGTCAGCGCCAGGATCACGAACCCAATATACGTAGCCTTCATCGCCGTGACAGACGTGGCAGAGAAGCCCCTTCCCGAAAGTGTGAACGGTTTCTTTTCCCTCCGAACCCAACCCAATCTCCTTTTGGCTGAAACTCCCCTGCCGTGACTTTTGGGGAAAAGTCTTGACTTTTGGGGAAAAGTCTTGACTTTTTGGGAAAAGTCTTGACTTTTTTGGAAGCCAAAATCGACGCCGCGGCTTTTTTCCGACGGAGGGGCACAATGGGCTGTGCGTCTAGCCATCCCGAAGAGTATGTGGAGCCCGGCAGCCCGCCCAGCACCCCGCAAAAGAAACGCCCAGAGCCGACTAGCCCGCCGCGGAGTAAGAAGAACATGTTGAGCGGTGGCCAGAGCAGGAAGAACCTCACTCCAACGAAGAGCGCGCAGGCAATTGATCTCACCGATTTCTTTGAGCAGATTGCATCGAAATCGCAGTACACAGAGCCCGCCAACCTAAAGGAGTTTGTGAGAGTACCCGCAAGCACGCAGCTCGCATACGAGTTCGAGGGGGTCACTGCTAAGCAGAGAGAACAGATCGCGAAGCTGCCACCAAGCCCCTTCTCAGAAAGCCGCGTCGGCCTCCGAACGCTCAAGGGCATGAACGGGCGGGAAAAGGACAAGGACGGAAACGACAAGCCGCGCGCCCCAAAGATGGAGAATCAGGACTGCCTCATGCTCACGCGCTTGGAGTATGGCACGAAGCCGGAGCTCGCAGTGTGCGTGGGCGTGTACGATGGACACGGCGTGATGGGCAGAGTCATGTCGCACGTGGTTGCGCGGCACGTGGCCGCCGCCGTGAAGGATAAGGAAGATTATCTTGAAAATGGGGCATCCGCGACCAGTGCGTTGCTGCGCCAGATCATCTTGGAGGCCGACCGGAAGACCGAGACCGAGGTGTACCCTGATGCCTACAAGAAGAGTGGCTCGACCGCCTCCGTGTGCGTGATCACTGATTCGAATATGGTTGTCGGTACCTTGGGCGACTCACGCTGCCTTAAGCTCTCATCGAGCGATGGCAAGCCGTGGGCGGTCACAACCGCCACCACATGCCACAAGGTGGACGATCCTGTAGAGATGGCGCGCATCGTTGCTTGCGGCGGCAAGGAGGCGATCCTGCCTCCACCAGCCGGCGAAGAGAAGCAGCCGACGCGCGTGCAGGTGAAGGATGAAACCACTGGCAGCATGCTCGCGCTTGCAATGTCGCGCGCGTTTGGCGACGGGCTGTTCAAGCCGGTGGGCGTGACGGCCGAACCAGAGATGCTCTCGGTGCCCATCACCCCAACCGACCGCTGTGTGGTACTCGGCTGCGACGGCGTCTTTGACTACCTCAGTGACGAGGAGGTGTGCGAGATTGCGTGGACCTATCGCTACTCGGCCACGGCTGCCGCCAAAGCGATTGAGGCCGTCGCGGCGACCCGTCAGGACACCTCAGATGACGGCTATCGCGACGACACGACATGTGCTGTCGTCTTCCTCCCACTTGCCGATACGTCTATGGACGGCGGCAACGCCGGCTTTGGCGCTGCCAAATCGGTCCGGGAAATACAGAACGATGTCGATGTGGCGATTAAGAGGTGGGTGCCGAATGCGGAAGTCAAAAAGCAACGAGTCACGATACGTGACTTCAGCGCATGACTCAAGAGAACTGCAAATGTTTGTCGTCTGCAGTGTGTTGGTGCAAGGGCAAGGGGGCAGGCAAGCACAAGGAGGTGCAAGGAGGCCACACACGCCCAGCGCTGTGCCTACGTACCTTTACCTACGGACGAACGGGCGTGTGAGGCAACAGACATATCATCCATCGGGCACGTTTGCGGCGACCGGCGTGGTGGTGGGCGGTCGTGGGTTTTTCGCGCACCGTCCGACGCACCCGCGACCCGGGTCGGCGATTTCTCCGCTCTCCGCTCTCCGTCTGCAACATACTGCATTTCGATTTCGATCTTCGTGTGTACGAGTATACACCCGTTCGGGGCACGGGTGGAAGAGGCGCCCAGCCCCGCGCCCGCGGTGGCCCGGGGCTGCGGCGCGACCCCGGGGCGGGGTGGTTCCCGCGCCGCGCGACCGCGGGGAACCCCCGGGGCCCGACGCACCCTCCGAGGGTCCGACCCTGGCGCCTGGCCGGCGACCGGGCGCCAACGCGACCGTTCGGTTACCGGTCCGGCGGTGGGGCTGGTGCATACGACAAAGAGGCGTCGTGATATGTGATGTTTCAATATATACCAAAGTGCGCCGTTCACGGCTTTAGGGCCGCAGTTTAGCGTTCAATTTCGCTTCGGACAGGGTCCGACGAGTCGTCCTCGTCGGTCTCGGGAACGATCCCTGACCTACCGTCGTCCGTCGCGCCGCCAGCTCCGCTGTCCACATTCTCGACCTCGTCTCCGGCATAAATTTCGCGGCTGCTAAGAGCTCGGGCCTCGGCCTCCGCCTCCGCCTGCGCGTCCGGAGGCCCCAGCTGCTCAAGTATGGAGCTCGTGCGACTTAGCAGCGTCTTCAGGTTGCGCTGTGCGACACTTGAGATCGCAATCACTCGCCCGTGGCCACTCGCCTCCTTGAGCAGGCGCACCGTCTGCTCGGCGTGCTCGGCCACGTGCGGCAAGTCGGTCTTCGTGAGCACCACAACTTGCGGGATGTCACGCAGCGTCTGCGAGTAGATCGCAAGTTCATGGTTGATCGACATAAGTTCCGCAACGGCGTCCTTGCTCTCGCCGTCGATGAGGTGGAGCAGCAAGCGGCAACGCTCCGTGTGGCGCAGGAAGGCAAGCCCCAGACCCTTGCCCGCCGCGGCGCCCTCAATCAACCCCGGGATGTCGAGCCACACCATCGGCCGGCTCCGGAGCCCAAAGCGTTGCATCTCGCACACACCCAGATTCGGGATGAGCGTGGTGAACGGATAGTCGGCGACCTTGGGACGCGCGCGCGTCACCGCCCTTAGCAGCGAACTCTTGCCCGCGTTGGGCACGCCCACGAGACCAACGTCCGCCACCAACGTCATCGAGAGCACGAGCCACTTCTTTTGCGTGCCGCCCGGTGGCGTCTTGCCCTTCGAATCGCGCTTCGTCCGGAACCACACATCGCCATTACCCTCGCCGCCGTGGCCGCCTTCGGCGACCAGGAGCCGTGAGCCGTGGCTGACGAGCTTGCCGAGGGTCGTATTCGTTGCGCGGTCGACGATCAAGCAGTTTGGTGGGACCCTCACAACCACGTCGGAACCTCTTGCACCCGCCTCCCTTGCTTGCCCATCGTGTCCGCGTTCTGCTTGGAAGTTGCCCTGGTTTGGCAGATGCGAGAGCGTGTTGTAGTCGCTGGTGCATTCAATGTAGACGTCTCCGCCGTTGCCACCGCTGCCGCCCGCCGGGCGTTGGCCCATGAAGCCAATCGCACCCTCGCCGCCTGCGCCTGAGCGGACGAATACCTCGACGCGGTCGAAAAAGAAGCGCTCGAGCTCGGAGGCGGCGTCGCCCGCAAGCAGGCGAGCCACCCCAACACGCTGCTGCCACGGCAGCACGCGGCCGGCACCATACAATCTGTGGGCCGCAGTTAGCGTGAGAGCGTGGACGATGAAGACGGCCACACCACGCGACATCGGTGAAATTCACACTTGAAATCGCACATACTCTATGTGCGCGGGGGAGGCGACGGGTCGTTTCGGCGAGTAATCGTGACTTGACTTGTCTCCACCTATCACGAGATCTCGAACTATCTCACGTTGATGACGAAGAAGTGTCCAATGTGGTCCTTGCTCCTTCAGTCGACTGCAGCAATGGCAGTCACGGCGAAGTCGCCGACGCCGAATTTTGGCCTGCGCTCGGTCACGCCGCAGGCGCACTCAGTCGCGCTCGTCGCGCTCGGCTGCCCGAAGAACACCGTGGACGCCGAGGTGATGCTTGGCGACCTGCAGCGCAGCGGACTCCGGGTGATCAGCGATCCGTCCAAGGCAGACGTTGTGATCGTCAACACCTGCGCCTTTGTCGATGACGCGAAGAGTGAGTCCATCTCTGCGATCATCGAGGCCGCACAGCTCAAGGCGGAACGTTCGTCGCCAGTCCGTGGCCTCTTCGTCACCGGCTGCATGGCACAGCGGTACTCCGATGATTTGGCGACGGAGCTGCCCGAAGTCGACGCAGTCGTCGGCTTCGAGCACTACTCCGATTTGCCGCAGCAGGTGCACGCGCTCCTCGCCAGGGGCGCCGACGAAGAGGTCGCGCCAGCACAGGTGTTCGTCGGCAGCGCGTCCGTCCCTTTCCGCTCGGAGGAGACGCGCGTGCGGCTAACGGCGTCGCACACGGCGTACCTCCGCGTCGCGGAGGGATGCGATCACGCGTGCACGTTCTGCGCGATCCCGGGCTTCCGCGGCAAGTTCCGCTCCAAGCCGTTTAACATCGCGTTGGCTGAGGCGACACGGCTCGTCGAGAGCGGCGTGCGCGAGATCAACCTGATCGCCGAGGACACGAACCAGTACGGGAGCGACTGGGGCGAGCAGGACGGGCGGCGCCTCGCCGATTTCCTGCACGCGCTCGCAGAGCTGCCCGGTCTCCGCTGGATTCGGTTGCTCTACTGCTATCCGTCGTACTTTTCGCCCGAGCTCGTCGACGCCATCGCGGGCATCGACAAGGTCGTCAAGTACATTGACATCCCGCTGCAGCACCTCTCGCCCACAGTGCTCCAGCGCATGCGCCGGCCGCCCGCGAGCAACACGCTCAGCCTGCTGCGCAAGCTACGCGAGCGCGTACCGTCGCTCACGCTGCGCACCACATTCATCAGCGGCTTTCCCGGGGAGACTGCTGAGGAGCACGCGGAGCTCATGGAGCGCGTGCGTGAGCTGCAGTTCGAGCGCGGGGGTGCCTTCGCGTACTCGCAGGAGGAGGGCACGCCTGCGGCGACGATGCCCGACCAGGTGGATGCTGACGTCAAGGAGGCGCGTCGTGATGAGCTCATCGCGAGCTTCCAGGAGTATGCGGAGGCTTGGGCGACCGCCCAGGTTGGTCGTGAGCTCCGGGTGCTCGTCGACAAGATCGAAGGGGAGGATGCGATCGCTCGAACGGAGGCAGACGCACCCGACATCGACGGCAGCTGCCGGTTGATGGGATGCGCGCACCTCGCGCCAGGCACCGAGCTCCTCGCGACAGTCATCGCCGCGGACGTGATGGAGCTCGTTGCGATCCCCTCGACGAGTGAGAAAGCGATCGCTCACTTCTCGGCGCCGCCGCCCGTCCAGGAACAGGCTTGTGACCACGACCACAACCACGACCATGACCACTGAACAGGCCGAAAAGGGACCGAAGCGCGCAGCTGTGTGTCCGCTGCGGGGGAGATGACACGTCTGTTCAGGCGGCATGAAACGTGTACCGTAAATGGATAAGCGACCGAAACGGTGTGGAGTGTCGCTGTGCGGCGTTTCTTGCGGCGTTTGAGCCAAGTTGGGCTAGAAAAGTTTGCTTTTGGTGACCGGACCATACCTATACACGCACGCACCCTAGGTTCTGACGTACATCCCCAACGGATGGACGTGTACTACGGTACGGTATGGTCTGCAGTGGTGCACACTAACTAGACCCCCCTTAGTAAGAACCCACACCTCGAACCCCGCTTTTCCGACGGGGGGTGGGTTGGGAGGTTTCGTTTTCTTTGCTGTGTGGCGGTGTTGGACGTCGCGGCCGCCCCCGTAGAGGGGGGTGGTCCCACTCTCCCCCTGTGGGGAAGGGTGGTGACGTTCTTGGTTGTTTGCTTTGTTTTGCTTTGTTTTGAGAGATGCGAGCCTGATTATAGTCAAGGCGACTCTCTGTAGAGGGGGTATTGATGGACTATCAAGTCAAATCAAAGGTGGCAAGTCAATCAGAATTCCTCAAAATTCATCCAGGAAAAGACTTCGCGAAGTTTTTGTCGATTCACGAAGACGTCGTCGGCTCGAGAACAGGCCACCTGGGCTGAGCTCGGGCGTGCGCTGGCTGAGGCTGCTGAGGTGACAAGCGGAGTGGCGAGTGTCATAGGGAATCTGCTGGTTTTCGGGCAGGCGCTTCGCGCATAGTCAGCAATTGTTAGTGGCAAGTCAAGGTGGCCGTGCAGGGCTTCGGATTCGTTTGTTGTTCGTGATTTGTCGTGCGCGCGCAGCGTGGGGAAGCCTCCATGCTGCGTCTTCAAGAGGGTGCTCGAGAGAATCTTTGAAGGAGATGCTCGTCTGTCTGGTCATTCGTGATGGTGACCGCCATTCTGCGAGAGTCGGGTTGTAGAAGGGGTGGACTCGCGGCGATCTGAGAAAGGTCTCTAGGACCATAAAAAACCCAAAAAGGGTTTTAACACATTAGCTAGCACCTGACCACCTGTGTACATGTAGGAGGTAGAATGATGACTAGAGGGTTGCAAGTCATGTCGTGTTTGAATTTCGTTGCCGTTTCATCGATGCATGCCAGCCATGAAGAACTTGGATTTGGTTTCGTGTTCGCGCAAGGAATGGGGTCTGTAGAAATTGCAGCCACGGCTCTCCAAGAAAGCCACCGTTCGCATGAGTACGAGCGCTTGCGCTGGACGCATCCCGAGTATGCGCTCGGTGCCCTGAGCCGCAACATTCGGTACCGTGGCGTCATGCCGCCTGGAGGCACTCCTCATGATTATGCAGTGGCACGGCCACCTTGCGTGGGACGTGCGTGGGTCAACTCGCGTGGGTCAACTCGCGTCGGTCGACTCGCTTGGGTGCATGGCCGACCTTTCGAAATGCCGGCGACTATGGACCTTTGGCAGGACGGCAAGTGGCGACCCAAGCAACGCGTGAGCGGGCTCACTCCGGAACCGGATGACGCTGAGGGACGACCCAAGTGGCGACCCAAGCAGACCTCGCCGGCGTCTTCGGAGAGCCCTGCTGAGCATGCCGTGCAAACCGTGCCTTCGGCGCCAGCCAGTGGAAGCATTCACCGCGCAAACCCGTGGCTTGCCTCGTCCTCCTCCACAGCCTCCATAGCTGCCCATCAAGGCTCGACGCTCGCAAGCTCAGAGAGGGCGGAAGCGACTATGGCTTGCACTCGCGCCGTCGCCAGCACGCCTCGCCCCACCAGCACGCCTCGTCCCACCAGCACGCCTCGTCCCACCAGCACGCCTCGTCCCACCAGCACGCCTCGTCCCACCAGCACGCCTCGTCCCACCAGCACGCCTCGTACCGCTAGCAGCCCGAGGGCCCGAGAGCAGCACAGCTCGGCTCGGGGCTCCGAATGCTCCGAGATGCGTGCCGAGATGCGTGCCGAGATGCGGAGCTCGATGGGGAGATGCGAGCTCGGTGCTGAGATGCGTGCGGAGGTGCCACCACCTCCGCCGCTTCTACCATCCCCGCCATCCCCTACGCCATCCGCGCGATACCAACCTTGCACCGAGTCACGCGCGCGCTACAGCTGGCCTCCCTCGCCGCCGCCTCGTCCGCCGCCCACGACTCCCCCTGATGCATGGCAGCTGAAGCAAGCATGGGCGCAGGAGCAAGCAAGGCTGGGCGAGGCGGCCTTCGGCTCGTCGCCCATGCTCGCTGCACGGCGTAAGGAGGCGCGCCCGATGCCTGCGCACGTGGCTCATTTCCACCAGCTCACTCCCTCGAGGGAATCTCTCCAGCTCGACTACAAGTGGCGCGGCAATCCCTTCCCAGGCGGCAGTGCGAACAAGAATTGGCCCGCCGCCAAAGACCCGCGCTATGATGCTTGAGAGGCTCAACGCGGACGGAGTCGGACGAAGCCAGATTCATCGATTGCCAAGATTGAAACGGTTGCAATCACGGACGAAGCACGAAACCAGAGAGCCAGGGCGAGAGCGCCCCCTCTTCCGCACAGTTTGTCGTCCTCTGTCATGCCTCGTGGTAGGTGGTTTACGCGTAGTATGCTTTCTAGGCGCAGCATCCTGCACAACACATCTCGCACAACGTGTTTTATCACGCTCCCCGCAAGCAGGTGCTCAAGTGCTCAAGTGCTCAAGTGAGAGTTGTAAAAAAGTCACTCATTCACGTTCCCACGGTCGGCCACGCGAAAACATTGACGAATCTGCTGATGCGGGTTTTTGGTTCATGCGGACGGTTCTCGTGATTGCGCTCCTCGTGAGCCCGCTCTCGCGCTCGTTCCTACAAGACTCGTCGACTTTGCCGGCTCATCCTCCTCCGCCGCCGCCTCCTCCGCCTCCTCCGCCTCCGCCAGCTCCTCTGATGCCTCCGATGATGCCGTCATGGGAAGCGCGGCTCGAGAACGAATTGTTGAACCAGGCTCGCGACGCGCTCGACAAGGCGCGCGACGCGCTTGACAAGGCGCGCGACGCGCTCGACAAGCAGTTTGGCAACTGGACACATGTGTTCCACGACGTCAACTTCACTGATCTCGAGGAGGCGCTCGTACCGGAGCTCGAGAATCTGATTAACACGACGCTCTGGAGGCTAAGACACAGCAGCGGCAAGGACGAGGAGAGGCCGCTAGGCCTTCCTGCCGCTGACGTTGGCACCGCCGCCCACCCGAAAGTCATCATCCGAGATTACTCGTCCCAACAGGGGACTTTCCTCAAGGTCACCACTGCCACCGCTCTCGCGAGTGGCACCGCCATCGCGAGTGGCGCTGCCGTGCCCCGCCTGCCTCCTGAGCTCGAAGCTGCGCTCGAGCTGACGAGATTCGAGCTGGATTTCGTTGGAGCGGCTCCAGAGCACATCCCAGCCGACGCGCTCGGATTTCGCCTGCGCATGCAAGACGACGATCGCTTGCGCCAGTTCGTGGGCTCAAATCATTCGCGCCTCCCGCGTGCCGCGCAGCTCAGAGACGGCAGTCTCATCTTTGTGGTCGAGCGCTCGCTGAGTGGCGACTTCGTTTGCAAGTGGCAGCCTCGCCGAGCTGTCGACACGCCGCTCGCGCCGCTCGCGCTCGCCCATGCGCTTACGGCGTTGACCGACGCCTCCGTCGCTGACGCTGACGCCTCGTCCCCTCCCGCTGCCGCTGACGGCTTCGACCTGATGGCCAGCAAGACCTTCGGTGCGGCCTCCGCGAATGTGATCGGCGCTGTGATGGGCGCGGCGCTGCTCCTGCTGCTGCTCCGGCGCCGCGTGCCTCGCGCGCCCTACCACAACGAGCAGACGAGCGGGTATGTGCTGTGGGTGCACTCGCCGCGCGTACCTCTTGGCCCCCAGGGGCGGAGTTGGATCTGATCGAGCCACTGTACTGTTCAAAGGAGGATGTGATGGCATCGAGTCTGCACTCGCACCGCACTCGCACCGCACATCCAGTCGGCCAGGGCGGCCTTGCCATACCGTTGACACACGCTGACAGTGTCTCAACTGCAGCCGTGCCGGTCGCTCCGGTGTATAAAGTATGAGAGTAGGAGTCATAGAGAAGGACAGCGTCTTAGAGCATTGTCGGCATGTGTCGGGGGACAAGGCGCCATAAATTGAAAATCTTGTTGTTATGCGCCCCCCACGTTGTGTCTCCACGGGACCTGTGGCTGCACGTCTTGCCGAGACGGCAAATTAACGTGAACGTGAACGTGAAAATCTTGTTGAACGAAACTTCAAATATCGGGGACTCCGTCGGCCGTCGGCTCATCGCGATCGGCTTTGTCAACATGGCGATCTTCATGCTCGCGCTCGTCACATCTAAGCTGGTCATTCAGAATAGCGCCGTTAAGAATCTGTGGGCCGACCACGGCTCGGGCTCAGCCCATGACGTGACCGTGTGGTCCACTGCGCCGCCCGCTGATTTCCTTGCACTCGGAGACTACGCGCAAGTTGGCTACGGGGACGCTGGCACATTCTCCAACTGGGAAGTTCCCTACGGCCCGCCACTGGCCGTCCGTGAGCTCAACGCATCCGAGGGCCTTCTCGCGGCGCCCATCGGCTGGACCAAGCTCTACACCGCCAGCGCGTCTTCGCCATTCACGCTATGGCGACCAGCAGCGCGGGCGGGCTACGTGTCACTCGGCGACGTCGGTACCGTCGACGGCAAGGAGCCACCTGCGGGCAAATATACGACGGTGCACGAGAGCTGCGTGGTTTCATGCCCGGCTGATGTCATGTTGTGGGGCGACAAGGACGGTCGGGTCGCATTGTACGGCGCTCGTGGAGACGAAGGCGCCAGAGCCGTCTCGACCGGCAGTCTGCTTGCGGACGTGGTCTCTTATCCGACAGGCGCACTCGTGGCGCAGCAGATGGCGCTGTGCCTCAAGCCCTCGTGCCTCAGCGACAGCGATGACGTGCCCGAGCAGCTCCACATTGCCCTCGGCTACACCCCCGACACGATGGCTGTGCAGTGGGCGGCGGCCGTGGGCGGCGGCGCCTCCACACTATGCTCGCGGGGGAAGGCGGTGGCCGTCCACTATGGCTTCAAGGGCGGCGCGCTCTCGCGCTCGGCCGTGGCTGACTGCACGCCCTTCAACCTCGGCTCGGGTCAGCTGTCTCAGGAGAATTGGAATGCAAGTACGACTCGACCACTGATTGCAACGCTCATCCCACTGATTGCAACGCTCATCCGTATGCACTGATTGCAACGCTCATCCACATACACACGCGCCATGCACACGCGCCAGCTCCCGCACGTGCGTACACGACGCGCAGCCCTCTACCCTGGCATCTGACCTGCCCTCGCCCGGTCGCAGCGCTGCGCGGCCTCGCGGCCTCCACCGAGTACTCATATCAAGTCGTGAGTGGCGACGCGAGCTCGGCACTGCTCTCGTTCCGCACCGCCCCGGACGCGAGCACGCTCACGGCGCAGCTGCCCCACCAGTTCGTGATCTATGGGGACCTCGGCCACAAAGTTCCCACCGGTTCGTCCACGATCATGCCGTACGTCACCAGGGACGTGAGGGACGGCCCTCCGGGGCTGCCGCGCCCTTACATCGATATGGTGCTCCACGTGGGCGACTTCGCATGTGCGCGATTCCAATCTGGCCGTTCGGACCTGCCAGCTGCCTCCAGCCTTGTGCTGCGTGCTGCTCGCCCCACCCTCCGCCGCCCGCACTCACACGCCCTCCGCCCTCGCCTCGGCCGACTCTCCCTGCATGCAAGTGCTCACCACGGCGCCCTCGCCTCGGGCCGACTCTCCCTGCATGCACGTGCTCACTACGGCGCCCTCGCCTCGGGCCGACTCTCCCTGCATGCACGTGCTCACTACGGCGCCCTCGCCTCGGGCCGACTCTCCCTGCATGCACGTGCTCACTACGGCGCCCTCGCCTCGGGCCGACTCTCCCTGCATGCAAGTGCTCACTACGGCGCCCTCGCCTCGGGCCGACTCTCCCTGCATGCAAGTGCTCACCACGGCGCCCTCGCCTCGGGCCGACTCTCCCTGCATGCAAGTGCTCACCACGGCGCCCTCGCCTCGGGCCGACTCTCCCTGCATGCAAGTGCTCACTACGGCGCCCTCGCCTCGGGCCGACTCTCTGCATGCAAGTGCTCACCACGGCGCCCTCGCCTCGGGCCGACTCTCCCTGCATGCAAGTGCTCACCACGGCGCCCTCGCCTCGGGCCGACTCTCGCCTCCGCAGACGATTATGACTCCAACGGCGGCCAGACGGGCCGCCTCTTCATGAACGACCTCCAAAACTTCTCCGCGTACGTGCCCTACATGATCTCGCACGGAAACCACGAGGCGGGCTTCAACTTCGCGCACGTGACCGAATTCTTCCGCTCGCAGCCGAGCAACACGGGCACCATCGCCACTGGCGCCTCGCCCTCGTCGCCCAACAACTGGTGGTTCTCGTGGAACTACGGCCTGGTGCATTTCGTCACGATCTCGACTGAGGTCTTCTCCGACCATCCCACGCTGGTGCCGCGGATGCTCGCGTGGCTCGAGGCGGACTTGGAGGCTGCGAACGCCAACCGGACGCTCGCGCCCTGGATCATCGTGCACGGCCACCGCCCGTGCTACTGCTCGTGCGACGGCGACTGCGACGGCGGTGCCACCGAGGTGCGCCTGGGACTCGAGCCCCTTCTCTACAAGTATGGAGTCGAATTCCTCATCGTCGGACACGAGCACAACTACGAGCGCAGTAGGTTGACGACGTCTCGAACGCGCGCCCTGATCGCCACAACCGCCCTGCATGCACGTGCTCACCACGGCGCCCTGATCGCCACAACCGCCCTTGCCTTGCGTGGCACCCCGCTGCCCATGCCGCCGCCCATGCCGCCGCCCATGCCGCCGCCCCTGCCGCCGCCCCTGCCGCCGCCCCTGCCTTGCGTGGTGCCAACAAGTGACCCTCGTCGACCCCACGGCTCCGCAGTGTTCGACGTGGCGCCCAAGGAGAACCTCAAGGATCCGTGGCTCTCGGGCGTGACGACGCAGAGCACCACCGACATGCCCGCCACCACGTACATCGTCGTCGGCTCGGCGGGCAACCAGGAGGACCACGAGCCGTTCACGCGGCAGCCCCCCGAGCGCGTCGCTCTCCGGCTGAATGAGTATGGGTACGGGCGTATGCTCGTGCACAATGCCACACACCTGAGCTGGCAGTTTGTGATCACGGATGGTTCACAGTCGCCCCCGAAGTACGACGTCATCGGCGACAATGTGACGTACGTCATGCACCACCACGGCCCTTTTGCTCAGCGCCGTGCCGAGCGCGCCAGCAAGTGAGCGAGACGTAAACATGATCTGGTGGTGTCCACGCCACGGAGTGGAGGTTGAGGAGCCATCGCGTTTGGTGGGATCTATTGTGAATTGTGAACGTGATGGGTTGCTGGTGTAACTGATTGTCGGCGACCTGGATGTTCTCAGGAGCGTCATCACGTTCGTGGGGGTCTATGCGGGTTTAGTCGAGTCGATGGTCGGAACGTGAACGTGGGTGTTGCTGTAAGCAAGCTACTTAGAGCGAAACGAACACAAGTGTCTAGACAAGCGCGTTTTGCTTGCTTGCTTCGTGTTGCTGAGCGTAACTGTTTCGCTACTTGTGCAGTTAGCACACACGCGCGACCGAGAGGTTTGTTCGGGCCTCTGCGACGCATTCATCCGTTCCGAATCCAAAGTGGCGTTGGCAGCCACTGCTGGATTTGCACACCACATCATGTGCCCCCTAGCCCTTTTCGGTTTGCCGTCGCTCCCCTCGCTCGCAGCTGAGCACTCCCCATGTGCCCCCTTGTGCCCCCTAACCCTTTTCAGTTTGCCGTCGCTCCTCTCGCGCTCGCAGCTGAGCGCTCCCCTTGTGCCCCCTAACCCTTTTCGGTTTGCCGTCGCTCCCCTCGCGCTCGCAGCTGAGTGCTCCCCCGTGTGACCCCTACCCCTCGATCGTCCCTCAGAATTTATCGTCTACGGGTTTGCCATCGACCCCAAACACCCCTGCCATGCGAGCTGCATTCAGATGGCGAGCGGTCGCGTGTGCCGCTGGCTCTCATCTCACTCCTCTTGTCTTATGGCAGACGGATGGCAGTCACTTCCCGCATCTGGACATCCCCCAGGAGACGACCACCACCACCCCGGCGGCGTTTCCACACCAGCACGCCGAGGCCGGCCAGGAGGCCGAGGGCGAGAATGACACAAACGACGCTCACGCCGATGATCGTCGAGTTGTCCGACGGACCTCCGACGGACAGCCCTAGGGGGCTGGAGGTGGAGCTTGGAGGCGGGGGCGGCGACGGGGGCGGGGGCGGCGGCGGCGACGGCGGCGGGGGGGAGACGAAGGACGTCGGGGAGTGGCTGTGCTGCGGAGAGGGGGGGTGGGGCGGGGAGTGGCTGTGCGGAATGTGGCTGTGCGGAATGTGGTTGTGCGTCGATGGGCAGTCCGAGGAGGTCCGGCAATATCTTCCTCCTCCTGACGCTCCACAGCAGTAGTAGGGCACCCCGCCCACT
>Ga0210248_100503_pt1 | contig 34719 bp, 32 predicted proteins | sample ChrtobMetP3_32mM_FD_155493 | JGI IMG/M metagenome (GOLD analysis project Ga0210248, IMG submission 155493) | Chrysochromulina tobin associated microbial communities from unialgal haptophyte culture, Seattle, Washington, United States - P3_32mM | ecosystem: Host-associated > Algae > Haptophytes >...
TTTCGGGTCTCGCGCGACCGCGCCCAGATCGACCTCCAGCTGCTCGAACACCGCTTCAAACAGCAGACTCATCCTCCGCAATGGGAGGACTCGCATTGGGCCGTGCCTGACCACCCTCCACGCCCTCCATCTGAGTCGCCGCCATACACAATCCCGCCCGGCCCACCCTCCTCTAGTGGCAGCGGTCGACGTGGCAGCGGTGGCGGTGGTGCTGGAAGCGATGCTGGGAGCTCAAGGGGTGGAAGAAAAAGGCACGGTGATGGCGGGAGCTCGACGGCGGGCTCGGATGTGGCCTTGGATGCAGGCGCGACTTTGCGGGCCCGCGCAGGCGCACCTTTGCGGGGCCGCGATGCCTTCAGCGTGATCTACGAAGAGACCATCGATGCCGTCTTCAAGGCAGACTCCAGGGCAGCCGGGCTGGCCAAGCTACGCCCTTATCTCGACGCGAACATGTCCAAAGAGAGCGCCGACGCCTTTCAGGAGTGCTGCGGGAAACTCTTCGTGCTCTCGCGCGTGCACACGTCGATGGCGCCAGAGGTCTCGTTCGCCAAGGTGCAAGAGATCACCGATGCCCTCAGCCGCGAGTGCTCCATGGCTAGTCACACCGCGGCGCCGCTCGTCGCTGGCCTCAAGCGCTTCGTCGAACAACGGATCCTTCCGAATGGCGCGCTCGATCGTATCACCGAGCAAGGCTTCAGGCTGCCCGTCGACGAGGTTGGGGCGCTTCTCGACCGGTACCGTTGGCCGCACGACGCCAAGCGTACGCAGGTGATGTGCATCTTGCGTAAGACTTTGGAAGCGGTCGCGGAGCTACGTGCCACATCGGATGCTGCTGTGAGGGGCAGCGAGAGCATCCAGGAGGCTAGGCTCATCTTGAACCACTCGCACGAGCGTCTGATCCGGACCGTGGAGAGCGTGCTCGACGAGCATGCGACGCGTGCGGACCCGACGCTCGTACTGGGCCAGAACCTCTTTGTCGCGGTGTCGCGCGTCGTACAGGCGCAAGAGCAGGAGAATGTCCACCGCCTGCAGAGTAGGAGCTGGCCACCATTGCACTCTCGAGTCCAGACGGTGTTCGCAGAAGCAGAGGCGAGGGCAAAGGCGGCGGTGAAGGCGGAGGCAAAGGCGAAGGCGAAGGTGGCAGAGGAGGTGGCGATGGCGACGGCAAAGGCTGCGGCTGCGGCGGAGGCGGAGGCGGAGGCGGAGACTGCCAAGGGGGCGGCCAAGGAGGCGGCGGAAGAGGCAAACAGGGAGCGATTAGAGCGCTACGAAGCGCACGAACAGGTCTGTGCTCCCCTCGCTTGCCTGACTCCCAATCCTCACCTCAAGCCCACACAATCTCACACCCCCACTCCGTGCGCAGGCCGAGGCGGCGGTGGCGAAGGAGTTGGAGATGGAGCGCAAGGCAAGGGCGGAGCACTCGCGTGAGCAGCGTGCCAAGGCGCCCGAGCATCCTATCCGTGCTCCCTGCGGGAATAAAGCCCGCGCCGAAGAAGAGCTCCTATCGACAAACTTGACCTGCGCAAGCGTCCGGCTCCCCGACGCGGGCGCGCCGTCTGTGATCACCGCGGCCTCACCAGCGCCAACACACGAGTCACCGATCGACATCGAGTCCGCACTCGACCCGCTCGGGCTCGCGGGTGCTCCTGCGCCGCTGCCGCCATGGATGAAGGTGCTGCGCCATTGATAAAGGCCATCGCGTGGTAATCCCCACCGTGGCTTGCTCGATTGGGTGGGATGATGTGCGTGCCGCTGTCGGAGAGAGCCTACGTCCTATGTGCCCATGGTCGACGGCGGCCGATGGAGAGTTGGAGTGGAGCGAGAGGATGCATTTGTGACTCGAGGTGAGCGTTCTCTGAATACTGAAAATCATATAAATGAAAATACCCGTGCCTCCGCACTCGGCATATTTCGGTCCTGCTTTCTGCATCAGTCGGCTCTCCAAGACTCCAACAACATGTTGTATGGCCCCGCCGTTCCACAGCACGTACGTCGTACGTGACGTTAGTAATGGGACTTGCTGGCTACACGTCCCCCTTATGTGACGAGAGCGTTCCCATAAGGCACATTCCACAAAGCCGAGCCGACGCGTTCACGGGACGCGGGGGTACAGAGCTGGATTCAATCGAGTCAGGCTTCAGAGACCGAGCCTTTGACGCCGCCTAGTTTGGAGCTCACGGGCACGACGGCGGCACTCGTGCCTGGTGCATTGCCGTCCTTGGACTTGGCGCGAAGGCGCGGGATCTCTTGCACGTGGACCACGAATATCAGGCCCGCAAGTAGCAGCGCATGGTAGACGACGTGTGCGGCGATGAGCGTGTTGAGGTTGCCCGTCGCGGCGCCCACCGCCGTCATGGGCACGAAGGCGCACCAGAAGATGACAAACACCAGCGCCCCAAATGCTACGTAGCGCTGGACGGCGATGATCAAAGGGCCATACACGGCGACCATCGCTTTCAGCGGCTGGAGGACGAGCGCCATGGTGAGCACCGGCTTCGAGACCTCGACAAACTCGTCGCGCTGCACGCGGTTCGCACAGAACTCCGCACGCACTCAGCACGCACTCAGCATGCACTCAGCGCGCTCTCAGCATGCACCCAGCACGCACTCAGCATGCACTCGGCATGCAATCAGCATGCAATCAGCGCGCACTCAGCGTGCACTCAGCATGCACTCGGCATGCACTCAGCATGCACTCGGCATGCACGCACACGCACCTGCACGCGGTTGGCGAAAAGCTCGGGGGCTGTGGAAGAGAACGTGAGAAGCCCGAGGATGAGGAAGATGGCCGCAAAGGCGACGGCCATCGCCGCATAGAAGAGGAGCAGGCGCGAAAAGTCGCGGTACCGTCCCTGGCCGTACCTGCATGCAGTGCAATCAGTTGCAATCAGTTACAATCAATCGCAATCAATCGCGGTACCATCCCTGGCCGTACAAGTTCGAGCCGTAGAACATCGCGGGTGTGGCAAGGATGTTGGGGACGCCGTAGGCAAAGGTGCCAAGCGAGTCGAACATCGAAAAGACCGCCGCCTCGAGCACGCCGATACGTACCTGTGGGGAGATTTGGCGCCGTGGTGAGCACTTGCATGCGAGCACGGCCGCCTCGAGCACGCCGATACGTACTGCGCACACGAACGTGACGATCTCCTTGGTGTTGTTAAAGAAACTCCGCACCTGCATGCAGTGCAATCAGTTGCAATCAATAGCACTCCGTCGCAATCACGTGATGATCTCCGCCGCTTGGGTGGTGTAGTTGAAGAGATTCCGTACCGCGATTGCCGCGTGGTCGCGTGTGAAGCCCGATCGCAGGTCCACGTCCGCCCAATAATGGCGTACGTCGAAGCCATGCTCAACAAAGTAGCCTCGCGCGCGCGAGGAGCGCACCATGAGCCACAGCAGCGTGAACAGCAGCCCCGCATTCGTCGTGGCGAGCACCACCGACGTCATGTTGAGAAAGTGGCGCGCGTCCGGGCACACCCAGCGCTCCGTGTCGAGGTCGGGGATTGTGCGGTTGGCCTCTTCGAGCTGTTGATCGCACGTGTTGTTCAACGTGATGAGAAGCAGGAGTACCGTCGCCAGCAGCACCCAGAACAACACGAGGACGTACAACCGGACGATCTGCCGTTGCGCGAGGAGAACGCCAGAACCCGAGCTCAGGAAGATTTGACCTGTGGGGAGATTTGGCGCCGTGGTGAGCACTTGCACGCGAGCACGGCCGCGTATAGGAGCCCTCGTACCTGGCAACCAGGCCGCGGCGATGATGAGTGCCCAGTAGGCCGTCTGGTCGACCAGCTCCGGCTCGTACGGGGCAAGGAAGCGCAGAAGCGGCGAGGCGCAGATCATGCACAGCGCCATCATGAGCAAGCCCATCCCGATGCTCGCGATCGATGCCAGTACCACGAAGCCGCCCGCGGTCGCGAACTTTTTGGCACCTTCGAGATCGGCGATGCGCCCCTGGTTGACGTAGTAGAAGAACGTAAAGAGGTCGGACAACCATTGTGTCACACGCCGCAAGGCGGAGTACCCCACAAACAGAAACAGGTTCTTGCTCGAGACCAAAGCGTCAATAAGTGTTGGAACCAAGGCGATGATGGCGACCGGAATGACGAAGATGACGACGAGGAACAAGCACTTTTGGATTGGTTTGGGCTCTAGCCGCTCCTCGAAGCGCTTGACGAACCCTGGTGTCCAGTCTCCGTCGGGCATCGCTAATGTGTTTCGAGTGACCCCTTCGCTCGAGAGACGAGAACGGTCAGGGCGACCCCCTGTGCTGTGACCGAACTCCGACGGCCGACGGCGTTTCGTTTCCAAAAAAGAGTAAGTTTGCGTCCATGATCACGCTAGTCCGACCTCGATTAAAGGACATGGGCCCAGCTGGACCGAGCTGGAGCTCAGCCAACACGATACGTTCTTGCTTTCTTCAATCTCGACGCACGCGACGTCACGCAATCCCGCCCCGCCCCCGCGCCCGGACCCCGGAGCCGATGAACGTGTCCGCGGCGCTTTTGTGTCGACTGCGACGCAGCGAGCCTGTTTACACGGTGGACGATTGGAGCCTTACCAGCTTTTATGTTAGCGGTTAGGGTCCTAGGGGAATATATGGTACACACGTCGACGTGTGTGGGGAACCACACGCGACACGCTCGGACACGCTCGGATCAACTCGGATCTCGGCGCATTTGCGGCGGAGTACGCCAAAATATGGTACACTTGAGTGTGTGGATGCGGTGCACTCCACACTGATCGGATTTGCGGCTGGAGCACCCGCCCCGAAAGAGGCAAGGCAAGGAATCCGCCTCAGATCCCAAACGAGGACTGGCCATCAGGTCCACCCTCATCCTTCGCCTCAACCAGAGCCGGAATGGCCTCCGCACTCGCTGAGTCGAGTCCGCGGATGCGGTAGAGCAGCGCCGGCGCCGCACCGGCCTCCGACCCCTCCTCGTGTTCCTCGTCCTTCTCGAAGCGCCTGGCACGGCGCCTGGCACGGAGGCCTACGTAGGCGAGCGTGGCCGCACAGGCCGCGTCGTGCTTCTCCACCGACGTTACGAGAGATGCATGCATTCCCTCCCAGGCCTCGGTCAGCATCAGATCGAGCTCGTGTGCCGCGTGCAGCACCTGAGGAGGGGTGCGATCCGCGGCAGTCAGGGGCGCAATCAGGGAGCTCGATCGGCAATCAAGGGCACTCACCAGCCAGCCGATGATAGCCGCGCCAAAGAGAAAGGTGGGGAGCATTCCGAGTGCGTCGATGATCCACACAACAAGGAGCGTGAACACAAACGCGCGCGCGAACGGCACAAGGGGCGACGGCTCCGGTGCCGGCGCCACAAAGAAGTCGATGTGCTCCGCATGCATGTCCTTGACCAGTAGAGGCGCGACCTCCGGGAAGATGTCGATTTTGCGCTGCAGCCCGTTGACGTCTGCGCGGGACGGGAGCGACGGAGTGCACGCTCTCAGCGGGATGGCGCCCGGCGGTCCAGCTGCTCGCGTAAGCGCGTAAGCGGCGCGCACCGAGGACCTCGACGGAAGAGCAGTCCTGGTAGATGGCAACTCGCTTCACACGGCCGGCGTGGATCTGGTCTCGGAGCGTTGAGATTTCCCACCGCTGAATGGTATTGGCGATCTCAGGCGCATACGGTGGGTGGAATGAGGGCTGGAAGAGGAACCCAATCGCGTGGAGCGCCACGATCAACGCCATGGACGGAAAAATCAGTGTTGCAATCAAGGAATTTTTGGAAACGCCCGACCACCCACCAAACGCGCCGTACGCGCGCATTGCGACCGGAACGCACGGCCGAAAAGGGGGGGATCGCCAATCAATTTTTCGTCAAAACTCGATGGCAGTTCCTTTGAAGCGGAGGTCCACTTGAGCACCTTCGAGCAGCATGCGCGGATCGCGCTTCACTCAGCCGGCACGCTCGGAGGCGCTGCCCACCCTAGGCAGCTCGCAGCCGCTCTCCTTGCCCAGCGCATCGACGCTTGGGCCGTCCGAGCTCCTCTCGTGCTTCGGCGTTGGCGCCACGCGCCTTCAAGCGCGCCCGCAGCTCCTCAAGGTGGGTGCCGGCAGCGGTGGCGTCGACGCGCCGCTCTCCCTGGCGGCGACGGTGCCGTCTCGCGCCTTTGCGGCAATGTCGGCATCGGCTCTCGGCGGAGCGAGCGGCAGCAGCGTTCTGACCGGCAGCAAGACGACCGTGACAAAGGCCTCCGCGGCCGTCGCGCGATTGCAAGCGGCCACGCAGCGCGTGGTGCTCCAGGCGGCTCTGCATGTCGACGGCGGGCGCGGCATCGCTGCAGGCAACACTACCGTCGTGCCTGTCAAGGTCCCAACGGCCCTCACCGGCTCCGTGCGGGCAGACTACGAGGCGCAGGCGAGCGCGGCGGCGCGGCTCGCGGCCTCCCGCGCAGCAGCCAATGCGGCGGCGCGCACGCACGCACGTGAGGCAGCGCTCCGGCGCGCAGCCGAGGGGCTGCTGGGCGGAGGTGGCAGTGGCGCCGGCACCCTGACCGCCTCGGGTAGCGGCGGCGTGCTCGTCGCGTCGGCCACCAAGAGGGTGGCGCTCAAGGCACTCACGCTCAAGGTGGGAGATCCACTAGGAGATGCACTCTCGCTCAAGGTGGGAGAATCGACGGCAACCAGCCTCGCCGGCTCGAGCCTCAACAGCAGCAGCGGCGGCAGCAGCAGCGGCGGCGGCAGCAGCAGCGGCGCCAGCGTCGACGGCGACGTGGACGATGCCCAGCACGGCGCGAAGTCTGTGCCCAAGACGGCACTCACACCCTTCCTTGAAGTGGATGCGGCCGTTGCCGTTGCCGTTGCCGTTACTACGGCGGCGGCGGCGGAGAAGCCAAAACCAAAACCAAAACCAAAACCCAATCCGAGCAGCGCAGCGGCGGCGGCGGCGGCGGCGCCCGAGACGGCGCCCTCGCGCGGCCGGCAGGTAGATGTGGCAGAGGCGATCAGGGAGGCGGCTCAGCGGCTGGCTAAGGTCGATGCTCCGACGCTCAAGATCTCCATCCAGGTGGAGGACCGCCCCTGACCGCCTCTGATCGCCTCTGACCGCCTCTGATCGCATCTGATGACCTCTGATCACCTCTGATCACCTCTGATCACCTCTGATCACCTCTGATGACCTCTGATCACCTCTAATGACCTCTGATTGCCTCCCTCATCCAGGCGGAGGAGCGCTCCAACGGCCGGCCGAACACGCCCGGCGATGCGGGCGCCGTCGCGGGCGCCGATGGCGACTCATCGCCGCGCCCGAGCACCGTGGGCGCCGTCGCGGGCGGACCTTCCAATTATGGGAGCCTCACCGAGGTGCGCATCGAGCTCGAAAAGGGGCGTGGCAAGCTGCTGAGCATGCACGTGCTCACCACGGCGCCCCGCTCGTCCCCACAGGTGCCCGTGCGCATCGAGCTCGAAAAGGGACGGGGCAAGCTGCTGAGCGCGCCGCCTCCCATGCTCGCTTTGAGCGGCGGCGAGGCGACAGCGACCGTTTGCGGCGGCGCGAGTAATCAGCCGATTGTCGGACGCCTCTGCGTCGGCGCCGCTCAGGTGGGGTTCGTCATTCTCACTGGCGGCTCCTACTTGGGCAATGAATGGCTCAAGACGGCGCCTGGAAAGAAGGTACACGAGTTGTCTGCAGAGGCTCCAGTGAATAGCCACTGATGACCTGCCTTGCATGAACGTGCTCACCACGGCGCGACTTCCTTCCTTCCCCACAGGTCCACGAGTGCTTGCCTGCCGAGTTCCGCGCCATCGGGCTGCTGCCCGTCGAGAGCGTCACGCCGTCGATCGCGCGCGTGCTGAGCGAGCGCTCGTTTGTGACCTCTCTCGATGACGGCGTTCCGGTGGGGAAGGTGACCGCGATCGATCTCGATCACAATCTCGCCCTCGAGGTGACGATCCTCCGCACGCAGATCGTCGCCAAGGTGCGTTTCGTTAATGGCCTCGGATCGAGTGTGATTGCCTCGGATGGCCATCCGTCCACCTATCCTCCCCCCGCTGCAGGTGAGTGTTGTTAAATTGCCTCTGATGGCCTCTGATGGCCTCTGATTGCCTCTGATTGCCATCTCCCCGCGCCAGGTGCGCCGCGCCACGCACGCTCGCCGAGACGCGTCATTAGGAGCCACCGAGGTTCTGCCTTGCATGCACGTGCCCACCACGGCGTCCCGCTCTTCCCCACAGGTGCGCCGCGCCACGCTCGCCGAGACGCGTCGTCAGGAGGCATTGGAAGGCCTCAAAGAGGCTGAGAAGGCCGAGTGCGACGCGAAGGGCAAGTCGTATGACTTTCTTCACGGGCGCATTGTGACAGCCCGAGCGCGCGGAGTGAACCAGCTGCGGCTCGACCGTGCGCAGGTGACACGTTCGTTCACGGCCTCTGTTCGAGTGTGATGATCCCTGATGACCTCTGATGACCTCTGATGACCACTGATCACCACTGATCACCGTGCGCAGGCGAAGCTCAAGACGCTGCAGCCGAACGTGGCGAGCGTCGATGAGGTCAAGAGTGCTCTGCAGTGGGAAAAGGTGACCACTCACTGATGGACCACTGATGACCACCGATGACCACCGATGACCACTGATGACCACTGATGACCGCTCACTGATGGACCACTGATTACCGAACGCACTGGGCCGGCATGCATGTGCTCACCACGGCGCCCGGGCTCTTCCCCGCAGGTGACGATGACCGAGCGCTCGATGAATGGCGGCGTGGTCGGCCTCGAGCAATGCACCGAGACCGGGTGCTCCGTCTCGGACCCCCTCCCGGGGCAAGTGCTCGCTTTCTTGGCCGACGGTGCGAGCGCGGCGCTCGCGAGCGTCAAGGACATCAAGGAGAAGGGCGTGCCGCACGACCAATGGCTCTTCGAACGAATCGCCGAGGCTGCCGTCGCCGCTGCGGCCGACGGCGGCGTGTGGAAGTCGGGGGGCAAGTACATCCTCTCGGCGCTCAGCCGCAATCAATCGCCGACGGCCCTCAAGAACTACTTGACCACGATGGGCCAAGGCAAGTGTGCGGAGGGCATCGACGCACTTGTCAAGTGGACGGAGAAGCAATACAAGCACTCCGTGAGCGCCATTCAAATCAACGTGCACTTTGACTCGACCTCGTTCCACGCGCAGGTGCTTGCCGTTTGAGTGCCGTTGATTGCAATTGATTGCGATTTGAGTTGAGCGCTATTGGGTACCATTGAGTGCCGTTGATTGCCATGTGGCCACTCTGACGCGAGCTCGTTCCACGCGCAGCACCGCGACATCTACGGCCTGGAACAGCGTGACATGGCCGGGCGCGACTGCACGTGTTCGTTCAAGCCGAACATCGCGACCGCGTGCCTCTCGCTCGGCTCGACCCGCCGCTGCCTCGTCGAGGCCGAGACAGACGATTACTCAGAGAAGAAGCTGTGTGGGCCTGCATGCAAAGGGTACCACTGCTCGCATTGGCTACGCTCGGGCAACCTCATGTACTTCAACGATGTGTGGAACCGTTCACACAATCACGGGATCCCGAAGGACGGTGGCGACGCGAGTGAGGACGGCAAGGGCGGGCCGCGCATTTCCATCGCGATGCTGTGCGCGGCGGCGGACGACGCCTCATGCTCCTTCGACCTCCGGTCCAAGCCCAAGAACATCTATGCCACTCTCGTCGATGGGGGCCGCACGTCGTCGAAGCAGCCGGCCGTTGCGCCGTCCGCGCCGTCCGCGCCGTCCGGACCGCCGATCACCCTTGAGAAGTCGAGGTTCGTCACATTGGCGCTCGAGTCGAAGAAGATGATCTCGCAGGACACGCGCCTCTTTCGCTTCAAGCTGCCCTCGAAGGTGCCCCTTGATGACCTCTGATGATCACTGATGACCTTGATGACCACTGATGACCTCTTGATGACCACTGATGACCTCTGATGACCTCTTGATGACCTCTTGATGACCTCTTGATGACCTCTCCTCTGATGACCTCTGATGACCTCTGATGACCTCTGATGACCTCTGATGACCTCTGATGACCTCTGATGACCTCTGATGACCTCTGATTGTCTCCCTCATCAGGAGCATGAGCTCGGGCTGCCCGTGGGGCAGCACCTTCTCCTTCGGGCCAAGGGGCCCGATGGCGAGTACGTGACGCGCGCCTACACACCAGTCCGCACCGGCGCGGGGTTCGTCGACTTCGTCATCAAGGTGTACTTGGCCAACGTGCACCCGCGCTTCCCTGAGGGGGGACAGCTGACACCGATCCTCGACGCTCTCAAGGAGGGCGACACGGTCGACGTCAAGGGACCGTTTGGCCTGTACGCGCACCCTGAGTGCACACTGAGTGCACACTGAGTGCACACTGAGTGCACCCTGATTGCTCCCTGATGGCAAACGTCAATGGATCGTTCGGCCAGTACGTGTCCAGATCGGCCGCTGATGACCGCGGATGGCCACGGATGGCCGCGGATGGCCATGGATGGCCACGGATGGTCCCGGGCTGCCTCCCTCCTTGCATGCTGATGGCCTCCCTCATTGCATGTTGATGGCCTCCCTCATTGCATGCTGATGGCCTCCCTCATTGCATGCTGATGGCCTCCCTCATTGCATGCTGATGGCCTCCCTCATTGCATGCTGATGGCCTCCCTCATTGCATGCTGATGGCCCCGGGCTGCCTCCCTCCCACATTAGGTACATCTTCAACACGGACATCTTGCAGCCGAAGAGCGCTGTGAATGGCGGTGTGAATGCCGACTCGCTCACGACGTTCACGCACACGCCCTCGGGGGAGAAGAAGCTCTTCGACACAATCGGCTTCATCGCCGGCGGCTCGGGCATCACCCCCGTGCTCCAGGTGCGATCTCCCTTGATTGCCCTTCATCGCCGGCGGCTCGGGCATCACCCCCCTTTCTCCTGGTGCGATCTCCCTTGATTGCCCTTGATCGTACTGGATTGCCACTCATGAGCTTCGTCATCGGGCATCACCCCCGTACTCCAGACGTGCCATGCTCTCGTCGCCAACGCGGCGCGAAAGTGCTCACCACGACGCCCCCTCCACTTCCCCACAGGTATGCCATGCTCTCGTCGCCAACGCGGCGCGAAAGCTGAAGATCTCGATCCTCTTCGCGAACCGGACTGTGGAAGACATCCTCTGCAAGGATCTCCTCGATGAGCTCGCAAAGGATCCACGCGTGACGGTGATTGCACCGTGATTGCACCCTGATTGGATCTCCTCGATGAGCTCGCAAAGGATCCACGCGTGGCGGTGATTGCACACTGATTGCACACTGATTGCACACTGATTGGACCCTGATTGGACCGGAGTGCATCGTGAATGCATCCTGAGTGCATGCTGAGTGCATGCTGATGGTCCCGAATGGCGTCGTGCATGCAGGTGTGGTACACCGTTGACGTGCAGCCAGAGAATCAGCCATGGAAATATTCGGTTGGCTTCGTCAACCGGGAGATGATCGAGGCGCACCTGCCAAAACCGGCCGAGAAGACGGTGATCTTCATGTGCGGCCCGCCTCCGATGCTCAACTTTGCATGCAAGCCTAACCTCGAGAAGGCAGGCCACATTGCTGCGAACGTGCTCTACTTTTAGCCGGGCACGCCGCCACTGAGAACATGCACCTGCGCGGGGGATACCCCCCCCGCTTTAGGTGCGGAGATGTCAGACTCGTTGGGGGCACCCCCTGTCTCTCCCGAGCGTCGTGCTGGGCGCGTCGTGTCATGTGAGCGCGAGCTCGGCGCTCTGCAGCTCCTTGATGACCACTGATGAGCTCCGCATCTCGTCGCGTCGTGCTGGGCGCTCCTCTCACTGCCGTATGGATGCGGCTCTGCAACGGAGTGGGGAGGGCAAGGGGGGCGGAGGTGGGGAGGGGGGAGGTCGGGAGGGGGGAGGTCGGATGGCGCTTGTGTTGGGCTACTGGGCTGCAGTCGCGTGCGCGCGCCCAGTCGCGTGGTCTCGAGCGTCATCGCAGGAGCATGATCAGCATGCCCTTACATCTGTTAGAATGAGTATATTGGTGTCTGACAAGTAGTCGGCTTTGAAGGCAGCCTTCGCCCACTTTCTCCGGTGTGCGTCTGAGGTGTGTCGCAGTGTCGGTGACCCCTGGCGTGTGACTGCGTCCCCGTACTGTACGCAGCCAGCACCCCAGGAGGAGGAGCATCTCATTCTTCATACATACCGCGCACTCGTGACTCTCTGGCTGACTCGACCCCCGGGCATCAGTCGCAGTCCACCGCACCGAGGTGGCGAGTGGTCTCTTTAACTACCTATTTCCAGATTCCACAAATCGATGTTAGTTTAATAACGGGCCCGAGCGCGGCACGGCGGGCACGAGCGGCATGGCGGGCACGAGCGGCCCAGGCGGTACAGGCGGAGACGCCGTCGTGAGGGACGCGCCATCGATGGGGGACGCGCCCACCATGGCGCCCAAACTATAAGAGGATGCGCCCACCACGGCGCCCAAGCCAGCGTGGGACGCGCCCGCGCTTGAGGACGGCTCGGACGCGCCCGCGCATTCCGTGGCCTCCAGGCATTGGCGCTTGCCAAGATCTCGGGTCGATCTCGCCGAGTCGGAGCTCGATCCGAGATCGCCGAGTCGGAGCTCGGAGCTCGCTTGCCGTCTTCTCGGGTCGGAGCTTCGTGCGTGCGCCCTTGCAACTTCTACGGCAGCCATGGCATGCGTCACAGCGCTCGTCGCGCCAGCTGCATCCTCGCACTGGAGGAGGGCTTGCGCTTCTCTGCTATCCGCTGCTCTCTCAGTCGCGTCGTGGCACTTCTTTGCCAGCCGCCGGAGGACCAAAACGACCTCCGGGGTATATGCATTAGGGTTGAATCCATCGATGAGGTTCTCCAAGGCCTGAATGTGGCAAATGAATTCTTTCGCTCGCCACGCCTTAGGGTCCGGCTTCTCTATCTTTTCCCACTTCTTGGTTAAGATCGTCTTCGCATACTTCGTCACCTTAGTGACCTTGCTTCCTATCGGGTCTGGCTTCTCCTGCTCCGAGAAGCCGCACTGCACTGCGGTTTGACGCCACAGCGCCTGGACTGTTGAGTTGCTACCGTGAGCCCTCGACCTGCCGCCGCCAATGATGATGTGAGGGTTCTCTTTCGCGTACACCAATGCGACTGCCACTTCGAAACGAACCTCGTCTCGAACCTTGTCGTCTATCACGGATGTCATGTCGCCGGCCTTGATCACCTTCATACATAGCTCATCAAAGTCAGACGGCTCAGCCGAGAGGGATTCGGGGATGAGTTCCGCTCTTTCCATCGGCACGAATACAGCACCGTCTTCTTCTGACGCAGGAAAGGACATCGCAACATCAGCCGCCGCATCGAGGACAGAATCGGGGGGCGATGAATTCAGCAACCCAGCGGACATCGTCGTCGCAAAAAGAAAGGAGATCTCACCGGAAAACCCGGGACCCAGGTACGAGGGTCGTACCAGGTCGTTCACACCGCGCGCCCCCGTGGGCGTTCACGCATCACACACATCGTCAGCACTTACAGAAGTACGTGCTCTCCTCACCAGAGGGATCGGCGTCCTCGCGCTGGCCCCACACGGCGCGACCAGAGGGTCGGCGGAGGGCGACGCACGCGTCGGATCCAAGGTCAAATCCCCCCTACACACTAGCCAACACACATGGTGAGGACGCGGCACGGCACCTTTGCCCGTAGTCTCAGTCCTCCTCAAACTCAATACTATCTCAGCAGCCGCTCCGGTTGAGGGCGGGCGGGTGGGCAACGAATGGGCGCTTGGCGGCTCCGGCTGCTGTGCTGTATGCGCTCCTCGGCTCCTGGCCTTCCGACAAGATAGTCGTGGCTGCGACCCGTCACCCGTGCGATTCCCGTGCGACTGTCCGAATCCGAAGCGACAGCTAGCGGTAGACGCCGCGGCGCTTCCACTGCGAACTATGCATGCATGCGCGAGATCCGTCCCCCCGCGCCGATTCTTACTTCTTACTCTTAGCCGATTCCCCATGCCCATCTCAACTCCGTCCCCGGACCCCGCCCGCCGCGAGACGCGAGAGGGCGGGTCGGGGGACTCACGAACCGCTCGTCCGCTCCACAGATGTTCTGGGAATTGAATGCATTCAACAGACGAGAGTTATCACCGACTGGTCACTGCAGAGTGGTGCGGTCACACATACTTCCTAAGTTCAATCATTTTGTAGTCGCACCGACGGCCACACAGCACACTGCTCACCCTCCGCCTCGGGATCCGCGCCGACTCGCCGCTCAGATCAAAGAGCGCACCCTCGCGATGCATGTCCACGGCTCAACAAGTTGTCCTCAGACTTCCTCGGCGTATTGTAATTGATGTGTACGGTCGCATCGTTCGGAGTTGGTGCGCCCCGAAGTAGCACCTCAGCTAGCAGCGGTCGCCATCGATGCCCTTTCATTCATGGCTATCGGATGGCTCTCGGATGGCCTTCGATGGCCTTTCACTCCAATGCCCTTTCACTCAGGCCGGCGAGGGACTCCGGTTGTCGTTCACCAGAGGGTTGCTCGATTCCCCACAGCTTCGTTCACCAGAGGGTCGCTCGATTCCACAGCTTCGGCGAGGGGCATGCCCCTCCGCTTGCATGCAAGCTGCTCGCGCTCAGGCTCCGGTGGTCGGGCATTCGGTCGGCCGAGCTTGCCAGGTCCTGGAGGCACAGCTCCGACAAGCTCCGCGCGAACCCGGCGGAGGACGCGCCGTCGCGGGCGCCCGCAACGGCGCGCCGCCCTCGTACCGGCGCGACCACCTCTGTCGACCCTTTGCCCCGCCGCACCTCGAAGCGTTTCCAGCGCCGCCACGCGCGCGTCTGCTTGCGACGGCGCGCGCACTCGCGCAGCGCGTGGGCGGCAACGGCGAACGCCGTGCTGAGCGCGACCACGGCGGCGAGCACTTCGAAAGGCGAGCGCTCCGAAAGGCGAGCACTTGGGAAGCACTCCGAGAGAGCCTGCTGCGCGCCCTCGAGGCTCACCGAGCGCCGTTCTGAGCGCGCCGTGCTGAGTGCACCGTCGTGGCAGAGCGGCGAGGGGCCATTAAGACTGCTGCTGCCACTGCCGCTGCTGCTGCTGCTGCCGCCGCCGCCACCGCCGCTGCTGCGCCAGCGCGCCTGCTCGCGCGTGCGCTGCCATCCGACGAACAGAGGATGCTCACCGAGATGGAGCCGCGTCGTCGCCCTCTCGAAGTTGCGCATCGACTCTGTGAGAGAGTGCTTCTGCACGTAGTCGACGATGAAAGAGGGCACGCCGACCGTGAAATTCTCCGAGATTGCGAGCTCGACCGTGATGCGCGTGCGCTCGAGGGGAAGCGAGTCGAATTTCCACATCTGGCACGGGGGGTATTAGGAGGCGGCCGGGGTGCGCTGAGTGGCGAGTGTCGTCGCTGATGCGCGAAGTCCCTTGTGTGTGTGCGCGTGTGTGTGTGTGTGCATACGTGCCCGGCATCACCCGCATGGCCAGTGCGAGAGGGGGAGAGACGGGCGAGAGGGGGAGAGACGGGCGAGAGGGGCAGAGACGGGCGAGAGGGGGAGAGACGGGCGAGAGGGGCAGAGACGGGCGAGAGGGGCAGAGACGGGCGAGAGGGAGTTCCTTCAGGCTCTCACCGATCCGATGATCTCCATCCGTACGCGCTCCGACGAGATGGGCACGCGATCCGTATGCACCGACGCGCAGCGTGCGGTCACGCTCTGCGTGCCACGCGCCACGTCGTTCGTGCAGCGCATCAGGAGCTCTCTGCTCTTGAGTGGCCACGGCAGTCCGTAGGTCTGATGCACGATCTCGCCGTGCAGTGCGTCCTGCACGACATGCTGCGAGGACATACGCTGGTTCCACTCGCGGTTGAGGGTGGGGCTGCGGCAGCACGTGAGGGGACGAATGGGAGCGGTGAGCGCTGGAAGGGGAACGGCGTGAGCCGCGCAGAGTGGACTGGTGAGCGAGGGGAGCGAAGGTGCGGCTGAGTTGGAGCCTGGCACGCACTCGAGGAAGAGAGACATGAACTCAGAGATGTGCCGATCGAATGTCAGCGTGCTCGAGGTGCGCATCGCTGCCAAGGGCGTGCACGCGAGGAGCAACGTCGCCATTTTCGGAAGGTCAACGCCGATTTCGGCATTCTGTCGAAGGCGTCGGGAAGGCGAATCTGGACCGCGAAGCGACGAATCTTTTCGATGATCTGGGGATGATCTGGACTCGGACGATCCCGTGGAGTGTTGAATCAAGTGTCCTGCAAAATCCATCGGGCCCCGTTTACGAATCCTTCCAGGAATCGTTCCTACGCGCCCTCCTTTTTCACATCACCCACTTCCCGCCTTCACTCACCGCCAAGCCACGCATTCGAACACGCCGACAAGATGGATTCCACCTTCGCTTGGTCACAGTACAAGGTCAACGTCGCGACGGGCTCGCTACTCGCGGCCGCGGCCGGCTCGATGATCTTCGGCGGCGGCGCCTTCTTCCCCGCTGCGACGGTCGCGCTCCCGCCGACGCCGGCGCCGGCAGCTGCGCAGCCAAGCTTCGTCTCTACCGCCCAGAGCTGCGGTCCGTGCATCCCCTACCTCAACGAGACCCTGATGCAAGCGCGCCGTGCCACCATCGCACCCCCGCTCAGCATCCCGATCCTTCGCCCGGCGCGCCCGAAGCTCGCGTGCCTGGCCAGCGAGGCGGACGCGGCGGCTACGCGTGTCCACCTCGCTGCCGCAGTCTGGCAGCACGCCGAGTGCGAGACGGCGCGCGCCGATGAGCACGGCGCGTGCGAAGCGGCGCTTGCCGCGGAGCATGCCGCCTGCGCTGCGGAGCAGCAGCAGGCGCTCCGCGCCGCGGCCGACGCGGCCGCGAGCGAGCGGGCGGCGCAAGCGCGCGAGCACGAGCTCAGCTGCCGGGAGACGACCCAAGCCCTGCTCGACGATGCACACGCGGCGGCGCAGCAGCGGCTCGACAAGGCGATGGCGCGCGCGGCCGCGGCCGCGCTTCAGGCCGAGGCCGATGCCTCGGACAAGGCGATCAAGGCCGCCGAGGCGGCGGCGGCCGAAGCCCACTCTGCCGCGGAGCCGATCGTGACCGAACTGGCGGGAAACCTGGCCAAGGCGGAGGCTAAGGCCGCGAGGGCTCAGGCCGAGGCCGAGGACGCGCTGGCGCGCGCGGCCACGGCGGAGGCCGACGCGCACACGGCGCGCGCGGCCCAGGCGGTGAGTGACGCCGCACTGGCCCACGCGACAGCACAAGCGGCCGCGGCCGCTGCGTCGTCGGGAGCTGCGCCACCGACGTCTCTTGTGACGATGCTGAGCTGGCTGCTGCTGCTCGTGGGCTGCGCGGCGTGCCTGGCCGTCGGCGCGGTGCTCGTGCTCGTCGACACGCGCGTGGCGCATGCGGCGCGCGCGCTCGCGGGCGCGCTGCAGCTGACGCCGGTTTTTGAGAAGATGGTGGCGGAGGAGGTGGAGGGCAAGGTGGCGGCTGCGGCGCGGGCGGTCGCGGCGGCGGAGGCGGCCGCAGCGCAGTCGGCGGCCGAAGCGCAGCAGTCCATTGCGGCCGCGGAGGCGGCCGTGGCAGAGGCAGCCTCCAAGGAGGCTGCGGTGGAGGCTGCCGTCGCGGCGGCTGATCTCGCAGTTTCACGCGCGGAGGCGGCGCGTGCCGAGTTGGAGGCCCTCGCCGCACAGGCAATCGCCGCCGCCCATGCAGAGACCGAAACTGCGCGTCAGGAGACGGCCGCAACACGAGCGGCGGCAGAGGCGGCGCGTGCGGCCGCGGCGAAGACCGAGGCGAGTGCGCAGCATGGCCGTGTGGAAGCTCTCGCGATCACGAAGGCGATGTTGACGGCACAGGACCAAGCGGCGAGTGCGCGGGCGCAGGCGGCGGAGGCCGAGGCGCGGGCAGCGCAGTCGGTGGCGCAGGCGGCGAAGGCGGAGGCGCGGGCGGCGCAGGCGGAGGCGAAGGTGGCGCAGGCGGAGACGAACGCGGAGGCGAAGGCGGCGCAGGCGGAGGCGCAGGCGCAGGCGAAGGTGGCGCAGGTGGAGGCGAAGGCGGAGGCAATGGTGGCGCAGGCGGAGGCGCGTCTCGAACAGGTGCAGGCGGCTGCGGCGGAGGCGCAGGCGCGGGCGGCGGAGGCCGAGGCGCGGGCGACGCAGGCCGAAACACAGGCGACGCAGGCGGCGCAGCAGGCGGCCGAAGCGCGCACGACGGCGGCCGAGGCGCAGTCGCAGGCGGCCGCCGCACTCTCGCAGGCGAGTGACAGCGCGACCGCTACCAAGGCCGCGGAGGACGTGCTGGAGCGTGTGCTGAAGGATAACGACGCTCTCGCAACGGAGCTGCAGGCGGCTGTAGCCACGGCCCTCGCGGCAGAGGCGGAGGCGGAGGCGGCGGCAGAGGCAGAGGCAGAGGCGGTGGCGGTGGCGGCGGTGGAGGCGGAGGCGGCGGTGGAGGCGGCGGCGGCGGCGGCGGCGGCGGCAGCGTCGGAGGCGCTGGCTCGTGCGGCCGCCAAGGCGGCGGCGCTGCGCGAGGCGGCGGCGCTGCGCGAGGTGGAGCTGGTGAAAGCTGAACTGTCACTCGTTAAGGGGGCTCTCGTGACCGCCCTCGCATCGGCTGCTGAGGCGGAGGAGACGGCGGCGGCCATGGAGGCCGCCTCGGAGGTGGCGGCGGCGGCGGCGGCGGCAGAGCTGGCGGCGGCCGCGGCGGTGGCGGCGGCCGCGGAGGAGGCGGCCGCGGAGTCTGCTGCTTCCGTGGATGTCTCGCGCATGGAATCGGCGGAGGCGGCCGCGGAGGTCGCCGAGGTCGTGGCGGCGGTCACGGCAGAGGCGACATGGTTGGCAGCCGCGCTAGTGGAGGCTGTTGGCCGCGAGTCTGCTCTGGTCTTAGCGCTCGAAGCCGATGCAGATCTGATCGCAGCGCTCGAAGCTGCCCTCGACCAGTCAACACTCGACCAGGCAGCTGCCGCTCAGGCCGCCGCCCTTGCCGCGACCGCGACCGACACGGCGGTCAGCGTCGCTCGTGCCGCCGCTGCGATCGTTCACCGGAGCGGCGCCGCCGACGGCATGGTGCCTCTGACGCCCTCGGCAGTTGTCGCTGCCATTCAGGGGCTGCCGCCTGCAGCGTCGCCCGATGCTTGGTGGACGGAGTTCGGGCGCGAGTATGAGTGCTCGCCTTCCGAATTCGCAGCGGTGTCGATCGTGTCCCCTTCCGGCGGCGCGGCGGCGGGACCGGTGCTGTCCGGCCCGGTGCTGTCTGGTCGCTTCTCACCGCTCGCCCGCGCTCGCGCTCTCGCGCGCTGCTCGCCGCTGGCCACCAAGCCCGAGGCGTCCGTGCCCGAGGCGGCGCTGCGCTGCTCGCCGCTGGCCACCAAGCCCGAGGCGCCGCTGGCCACCAAGCCCGTGGCGTCCGTGCCCGAGGCGGCGCTGCGCGAGTCGGCGGCAGCGCCCGCGACAGAGCCCGCGACCGCGCCCTCGTCGGAGGCGGCAGCAGCTGTCCCAATGATCGACCCGATGGTCGACCCAATGGTTCTGTCCCCCGGCGGCGGGTTTGGCATGGCGGCGAGACGTCGAAGCATGGGCACACGGCGCACGACGCCCGAGACGGCGCCTGAGAGCAGCAGCTACGTGCGCTTCGAGGCTGGGCACGAGCACGAGGACGAGGGCGAGGACGAGGACGAGGAGGTGATGGCCCAGCAGGCGGCGGCGGCGAGCGCTGGCCGTGGCATGCCAGCAGAGGCTCCGGTCGGAGGCTCGCTCGCTCTGCCCACAGTAGCTTGGCGCAATCTCCTGGCGGAGCTCGTGGCAATCTTGAAGGACGCTGCCGAGTTGGCGGACTGCTTGCGGCATCCGGCCTCCGCCATCGCCTCCCGCGTTGCCTCCGCCGCCGCCACGCGCGTTGCCTCCACCGCCGCCTCGCGCGTTGCCTCCACCGCCGCCTCGCGCAACGTCTCCGTCGCCAACTCGCGCAACGTCTCCGCCGCCGCCTCGCGCGCTGCATCTGTAGGTGCTTCGACCGCGGGCTCTCCGATCGCCGACGCCGAAGCGGCCGCAAACGCCGCCGCCGACGCCGCTGCTGACGCGACCGCATACTGGGCAGGGCTCGTGCGGCAGTCCAACCCTCTGGCAAGCACGCGGGCGGTGGTGGCCGTTCACGCGGGCTCCAAGACCCCACAGGCCCTTCCACAGCCCAAGGGGAGCCCGACCGCCTTCTCGCCGGGTGTGAATGTGAAGGGTGCTCCATCCAACGGCAGCTCGCCCGCCTCGTCTGATGGCGTCGGGCCGACTGGAGGCACGCCGACTGGTGGAACGCCGCCGCCGCAGCCGCAGCCGAAGGCGGAGGAGGAGGAGGCCCAGCAGAAGGAGGAGCCGGAGGCTGACGCGAAGGCTGTGGCGGGCGCGGCGGGGGAAGCCGACGCAGCCCTCGCGGAGTGCAGTGCGCGTGGCCTGTGGCCGTGGTCGTCTCCGAACTTGAGTGGCTCCGGACCGGTCGGTTCCAAGTATGGTTCCAAAGCAGCGGATGCCGAGAGCCCCACTGCCGAGGCGGCGGCGGCCGCTGGAGCCGTTGCGGACGAGACCCTTGCCGATGAGGTCGGCGCCGATGAGGTTGGCTCCGATGAGGTTGTCCTGATCGCCGCCGATGCCGCCTCTGCTCTGAGCGAGCGGCTGCACCTGTTAATCCTTCGCGTGGTCGAGGCGCTCCAGCAGCAGCAGCAGGAGGAGGAGGAGGAGCAGGGGCAGGGGCAGGGGCAGGGGCAGGGGCAGGGGCGGGCAGAGGCCCTCGCCACCGACATGCAGCTGCAAGGCGCGCCGCTCGCCGAAGCGGCCTCCTTGCTACACAAGTTCCTTCACGGACGCTGCGCCGAGGGCAGCAGCGGAGGGGGGGGCAGCGCTCAGTACGGCGCGTCGCGGCCGTTGGACGGCGCGGAGCCGATGGCTGAGGCGCTCACGGCCTTTGGCGACTTTCGGTTTGGCCACGACGAAACGTTTGACGAAACCCTGGGGGTGTACGACGAGTTCGAGGGCGTTGTGGAACCAGCGACCCCGGCCGCCGCACCGAGCCCCGCGGCCCCGAGCCCCGCGGCCGCCACAACCGCCCCCGCGCCGACCCCTCCGGCCATCTCCACCGCTGCCCTCTTTCCAATCCTCGGCAGCGTTCACAGCAGCGTTCACAGCAGCGGCCTGTGCAGAAGCCTGAGCAGCGGCATGAGCAGTGGCATGAGCAGCGGCATGAGCAGCGGCATGAGCAGCGGCATGAGCAGCGGCATGAGCGAGGCCTACCTCGAGGCCTTCAGCGAGGCTTTCGCGGAAGCCCAAGCCCAAAATGGCCAGCACGAGGCGCATGCAAGTGCTCACCACAGCGCCCAAATTGGCAAGCACGAGGCGCTTGGCGATGTCGACTCACTCGTCGGGGCGGCTCTGGGCGCGGCATTCGGGGCGGCGTTCGGGGCAACACAGCCCAGCTTCGCGAAGGGGGATCGCGCTGTCGTGGACGCCTCAGGCGGCGCGTCGGTGCACGGAGGCGGCGCCGTCGTGGGCGCGTTCTCGTCGGAGTTGCTCAGCCCCGTTGGCGTGATGGGATCACTGGGCGACGCCGACGAGGGTGCCGACGAGGGTGGCGACGAGGGTGGCGACGAGGGTGGCGACGAGGGTGGCGACGAGGGATCGTATGTGCCATTCTGCCTGGGGACGACAGCAGTGCCGGATGCGATGGGGTCGCTCGATGCCGTCGACGCGTCGCCATATCCGCCGGCGATGGCGGCGGCGGCGGAGGAGGAGCTGCCTGAGGCATCGGCGGCGGCGGAGGAGCTGCCTGAGGCGTCGGCGGCGGCGGAGGAGCTGCCTGAGGCGTCGGCGGCGGAGGAGGAGCTGCCTGAGGCATCGGCGGCGGCGGAGGAGGAGCTGTCGCAGGCGCCGACGGCAGCGGTGGCCGTTGAGGAGGCGCCCTGCATGCAAGTGCTCACCGCAGCGGCGGTCGTTGAGGAGGCGCCCTGCATGCAAGTGCTCACCACAGCGGTGGTCGTTGAGGAGGCGCCCTGCATGCAAGTGCTCACCACAGCGGTGGTCGTTGAGGAGGCGCCCTGCATGCAAGTGCTCACCACAGCAGTGGTCGTTGAGGAGGCGCTTGCCTTGCCGGCGTCTGTGGAGGATGCGGCTGCGGCGGACGTGCCGGCGTTTGTGGAGGAGGCGGCGGACGTGCCGGCAATTGCGGCGGACGAGCCGGCAATTGCGGCGGACGTGCCGGCAATTGCGGCGGACGAGCCGGCAATTGCGGCGGACGTGCCGGCAATTGCGGCGGACGTGCCGACGGCGTCTCAGGAACCAGCTGCATGCATGCCGACGGCCGTGGCCGCCGAGACGAAGACGTTAGCGGCGCCGCCGGCCGGACGGACGGTGCGCAAGTTCAAGCGCCCGACACGGTAGGTGACGAAGCACACGGAAGGTGACGAAGTCGACGTACGTGGTAGGTGAAGAAGGCCACGGAAGGTGACGACGCCGGCGCGGTAGGTGACGAAGCCCACGGAAGGTGACGGAAGTCGACGTGGTAGGTGACGAAGCCCACGGAAGGTGACGAAGTTGACGTGGTAGGTGACGAAGCCCACGGAAGGTGACGAAGCCGGCGCGGTAGGTGACGAAGCCCACGGAAGGCATAGAGAGGGCGGGGACGGCAACACTCTCTCGGCCAGATCTCGGTCAGATCTCGGCGGGAAGACATTCTGATCTCGACTAGATCTCGGTACAGTCGACGGTGCAGGGGTAGACTCGGGGGGCAAACAGGCCGGGGCGAGGCGACGGCCCAGAAGGCCTGGGAGGGGCCTGTGGGCGCTGTCCCGGGCGTGGCGGCGGCCCAGAAGGCCTCGGGGGCGTCGTCCCCCGCATCATGCAGGCGGATGGGGAACCGCGCGCGAAGTCACGGAGACAGGCGAGCATGCAGGCGAGAGCAAGCGCATTCGATAGGCTTCGGATTAGTTGTACCGTCGTGATCTGTGTTCGTGGTAACTTCGTCTTCGACATCGGCCCGGGGCGCGGGGGCGGGCACGCTCGTGAGCAAGGGCCACTCATCAAGGGCGGGAGTCTGTGAAACGAGTTTGGAGTTACTCATTAAGTTACTCATACTGATTCCAGCATGTTCCAGACGAGACCGAGGGCAGGGGAGAGAGATGAAAGTGACAAAAGTAACGGCTAACGCCACTCGCCAGGAGCGCACATTTCCATCCGCGTCACATTGCTCAAGATGATACTTCTCAACCTGACGAGACTGACGCTGACCGTGCTCCCATAATCGAACGGAGCGCAAGCCGAATTACTAAATGCATTGCGAATTACTAGCCGAATTACACAAGCGTTCGGCTAGTAATTCGGCTAGTAATTCGGACAGAATTGCGCGTGAGAGAGCGCGTTCCGAGATATAACGTTTACTTTTTCCAGGATTATAATGGGAGCGGATTGGGCAGTCCAGGCGCGCGCGTCCGGCTCCCAAGGCTCCGGCATCGCGTACACGGGTGCGGGAGGGGCTCTCGTGACGGGCGACTTCTACGGCGAGGCCTCATTCGGCTCGACGTTCCTCATAAGCCGAGGCAGTTACGACGCGTTCGTGATGCACGTGGCGGCATCTGGCGCCATCGACTGGGCCATCCAGGCGGGCGGCACGTCTGATGACGGCGGCTTCGGCATTGCACACGATGGCGCGGGAGGTGCTCTCGTGACGGGCTACTTCGGCGGCGAGGCATCGTTCGGCTCGACGTCCCTTATAAGCCGCGGGGATTACGACGCGTTCGTGATGCACGTGACGGCATCGGGCGCCATCGACTGGGCCATCCAGGCGGGCGGCACGTCTTTCGACGGCGGCTACGGCATCGCGCACACGGGCGCGGGGGGTGCTCTCGTGACGGGCTATTTCTACAGCGAGGCATCGTTCGGCTCGACGTCCCTCACAAGCCGCGGGGAGTCCGACGTGTTCGTGATGCACGTGGCGGCGTCGGGCGCCATCGACTGGGCCGTCCAGGCGGGCGGCACGTCTGATGACGGCGGCTACGGCATCGCACACGATGGCACGGGAGGGGCTCTCGTGACGGGCTACTTCAGCGGCGAGGCGTCGTTCGGCTCGACGTCCCTCACAAGCCGCGGCAGTTACGACGCGTTCGTGATGCACGTGGCGGCGTCGGGCGCCATCGACTGGGCCATCCAAGCGGGCGGCACGTATGATGATCGCGGCTTCGGCATTGCACACGATGGCACGGGAGGTGCTCTCGTGACGGGCTACTTCTACGGCGAGGCATCGTTCGGCTCGACGTCCCTCACAAGCCGCGGCAGTTACGACGCGTTCGTGATGCACGTGACGGCATCGGGTGCCATCGACGTGTTCGTGATGCACGTGGCGGCGGCGGGCGCCATCGACTGGGCCATCCAAGCGGGCGGCACGTCTGATGATCGCGGCTTCGGCATCGCGCACGATGGCACGGGAGGGGCTCTTGTGACGGGCTACTTCTACGGCGAGGCATCGTTCGGCTCGACGTCCTTCACAAGCCGCGGCGTGCAGGACGCGTTCGTGATGCACAATGCGGCATCGGGCGCCATCGACTGGGCCGTCCAAGCGGGCGGCACGTCTGATGACGGCGGCTACGGCATCGCGCACGATGGCGCGGGCGGTGCTCTCGTGACGGGCTACTTCACCGGCGAGGCATCGTTCGGCTCGACGTCCCTCACAAGTTTCAAGGGATCAGCAACTTGCTTCGTTGCATCTCTCATTCCGCCGCCCCTTCCACCCCTGCTTCCACGCCCGCCGCCAGCGCTTGATGCTATGGCACCGCCACCAGGCTCTTCATGGACACTACCTTCGACGACAGCTACGCCTGACATGGTGGCGCCTCGCTTCGACGCGACGGCAGCCCTCACCTCCGCGATTGCACTTGCACTTGCGCTGCTTTTGGCGTGCGGCTATCGCCGCTATCGCCGCCTGGCCGACAATTTTCGAGTGTCGCGTGACCGCGCCCAGCTCGACCTGCACATACTCGAGCACCGCTTCATGCAGCACACATATCCGCAATGCGAGGACTTGCCTGGAGCTCCGCGCCCGTCTGTATCGCCACCCAACTCGATCCCGCCCGGTCCTCCCTCCTCTAGTGGCAGTAGTCATCGCGGCAGCAACGGCTTCGGTGCTGGGAGCGTGATCGACGAGGGGACACTCGCTGCCATCTTCATGGCGCCCTCTCGGGAAGTGGGGCTGGCCAAGCTGCGCCCTGATCTCGACAGGGCTATGCCCAAGCAGAGCGCTGACAGCTTCGAGGTGTGCTGTGGGAAGCTGTACGTGCTCTCACGCGTGAGCAGCAAGATGGCGCCAGACGCATCGTTCGCCAAGGCACAAGAGATCACCGATGCCCTCAGCCGCGAGTGCTCGACGGCTAGCCGCACGGCAGCATCGCTCGTCCTCGGCCTCAAGCGCATCTTCGAGGAACGGATCCTTCCGAATGGTGCGCTTGCTCATGTCATCGAGCATGACTTTAGGCTGCCCGCCGGCGAGGTAGGGGCGCTTCTCGACCGGTACCGTTGGCCAGACGACGCCAAGCGTCGGCACGTGATGATCATCTTGCGCAAGACCTTGGAGGCGGTCTTGGAGTTCCGCGGCGCAGTGGATGCCGCCGTGTTGGGCAATGGGAGCGCCGTGTTGGGCAGTGCGAGCCTTCAGGAGGTTGGGCAGTGGGAGCGCCGTGTTGGGCTCACTGTGCAGCATTCGCACGGCCGTTTGATCCAGACCATCGAAGGGGTGCTCGACGAGCATGCGAAGCGTGCGGATCCAACGGAGGCGCTGGGTGGGCGCATCTTCAGAGCGGTTGCGGACTGTGCGATTGCGCATGCGGCGGCGGCGAAGGCGGCGGCGAAGGCGGCGGCAGAGGAAGCGGCGATTCGCAGCGGCGAAGGCAGAGGCTGCGGCTGCGGCGAATCATCAGCGGAGGCAGCGGCGATGCGTGCTCTAGCAGGGCTGCAGATCTCGCCTCAATCTCCCCTTATCTCGCCTGATCTCGCGGCGCTGCAGATCTCACCTCAATCTCCCCTGATCTCGCCTGATCTCGCGGGTCTGCAGATCTCGCCTCAGCCTCTCCCACCCCCGCCGCACCCGTAACCCCACGCCAGACGCTGGCCCGCGTGGGATTTGGGTGGAAAGTGGCGGCCATAAACACTAGCCGCCGATCTGTGTGGCGTGTGGCTCGGCGGTGGTCGCCGTTGGGTGCGTGTGGTCCAGTCGCGTTCCCGTTAGCTCATGTTCGCTCGTGAAAAGGGAGCTGTGAAGTGTCTTCACGGCTGTCCTGCTTACGTGTTGTGTGTATTAACATGAAGAGCGCAGTCAGCCTCACCCTCGTCCGCAAACGTCTCTCTTCGGCGTCGGTTTCCGGGGTCTTCACATGGCAGCGAAGGTCGGCTCGGTCATGACCTTCGCCGTGGGCGGCAACCATGTGACGGGCACGGTCAGGTACATCGGCCCGCTTGCCGAGGATGTCACGGGTGGAACGTGGCTCGGCGTCGAGCTCTCCGAGCCCATCGGCCGCCACTCGGGCCGACGCTACTTTGCGTGTGCGGAGCGGCACGGCCTCTTCGTCAGGGCTTCGGCGGCGGCCGCGGCGATGGTCGCGCACTTGACTTCTCCACCGCGAGGTCCGATCTATACGCAGTACGAGGCTGGCATCAAGACCGCCGCAGCGGCGTCTGGCGTGCCGTTCGTGATGCCTCCGCCGCACCGGCTTGGCGCGGGGGACGCACTGATCCTGATCGACTTGCAGTACGACTACTTGCCGGGCGGCGCCTTTGGCGTGCCCGAGGGCAACGACGTGCTCGCGTCGCTCGCCGGGCTGCTCACGGCAGGCGCCGCCGCGGGCGCCACCGTCGTGTGCACGCGCGAGTACCACCCAATTGACCATGCCTCTTTCCGAACAGCGAAGCCAGTCGCCGGCCCGTTCCCGCCGCACTGCGTGCAGGGGAGCCGCGGCGCGCGGCTGGCGGCGCCGATCGCCGCCGCCGCCGCCGCCGCGCGCAAGGCCACGCCCGATCGCGTCGAGATCGCCTTCAAGGGCTTCCACAGGGATGTCGACTCGTTTGCATGCTTCGAGTACCCAGGCGCTCTCGCCAAGGGGCGCTTGGTGCAGCGCCCATCGCCAGATCCAGGCGCGCTGCTGGGCTGGACAGGGAGCCTCGTGATGCGCTCGTCGGCCCTCGATGAAGACATCAATGCGCCGCCGGACGTACTCGCACACGCCGCTGGCGGAGCCCTCACACTGGCTGAGCGGCTCGGACCTGTGAAGGTGCTCTTCCTTGCCGGCTTGGCGCTCCATTCCTCAGCATGCAAGTGCTCACCACGGCGCCATCGCCCCACAGGTGCTCTTCCTTGCCGGCTTGGCGCTCGACTTTTGCGTCCTCGACTCGGCGCTCACAGCGCGCGCAAAGGGCTACCAGGAGGTATACATCATCAGCGCCTCTGGTCGCCCCTGAGTGCCTCGTGATGACCTCTGATGAGCTCTGAAGGCCTCTGAGTACCTCTGATGACCTCTGATGACCTCTGAGGACCTCTGAGGACCTCTGAGGACCTCTGATGACCTCTGAGGACCTCAGAGGACCTCAGAGGACCTCTGATGACCTCTGATGACCTCTAATGACCTCTGATGGCAGGTGTATATCATCCTCGATGCCTCGCGCGCTCTGCACGTCGCGCCTGTGGGGTTCCTGACGCCGCCCGCCGAGCTGTGGGCAAAGCTGCATGCAGGTGGGATCAAGCTGTGTATGCTGGCCGACGCCTTCCCGGGCTAATGGATCTTCGAGTCCACCTGAGCGCATGATGAAATTAATGGTCATGATGGAGCCCTGCAAAGGTGCCTATCCGTAGTATCTATCGGTCGCGGCTGACTTCTCACGAGCGCGGCGAGTCTGGACGGTCGTGGACGGAGTCGGCTCGGACGCGTATCGAGAGCGGCGCCTCTGCTCGGCAGCGGGCATGCGGGCTCGTCTCGCGACGTCAGTGTCCGGCCGTCGCAGGCCGGGCGTCTTTCTCTCAAACTCAATTGTATATAGCGGGGGACCGGGGATGCGACTAGTCGATAGTATTTGTGAACGCCGTAGCTGAAGGCGTACCTTGGGTAGAAGTAGAAGCTAGATTTAAAGAACTGTAAAGAGCCATCAACCTAAGATTGTCCGCCCACTTTCCTTTTTCAACTGGTTGCACGTGGAGAGTCGTACTCGTTGTGAGGACCAAAGGGGTCCGTCAAGTCGGTCGTGCCTGCACGGCATACATGTGGGCGGCGACGAGAGATGAGACGGGTGAGTCGAGCAGCGAGCACAGCAGGGGCGTCGCGCGACGAGCGTGGGCGAGTCGCGGCGCGTTGCGGCGTCGGCGGAGATGCGCGCCACGCCGGCCTACCGCGATTCCCAGCGACCAGTTGGTGCAGGCAGTAGTAGATGCGATCCGTGAGAACCTCATCCGCCCGGAGCGCCGTGACGATGGCCATCTGGTTCTGGATGCCACTGATTCTGTGCTCGCGCAGGTACTTTTGGACGGATTTGACGGCGTGCACCTCGCCATCAGCAGTGTCGACCTTCTGCGCAGGCCGTGGGAGCTCGGGAAAGGCCGTGAGAACAGTGAGGCCGGCGCGAAGAGGGCGAAGAGGCAAGCGCGCCTTGCGGAGCTCGGGAAAGGCCGGTCCCAGGTCACCAAGCTTTCTCCTCAAGTGCGGCGTCATCTTCGACATGCCATCCACAACAGGATCGTAGTCTGGCACCCATTTGGCTGGGTTCGAGAGCTGCGCCATTTATCGGCCTGCCGATTCGGGCAAGTTTACGAGGCTCCGCACGCGCGCAATTCAATTCAGTTCAGTTCAGTTAAATCGACTCCCGTCCTCCTCTGCTGGCTTCCGGAGCACATTCGATAGGCTTCCGTATGGTTGTCTGTTGTTTATGTAGTAACTGAACTGAACTGAACGCGCAATTCACACCAACGCGAACAGCCGGTCGAAACAGACGGTGAATGTTTAGTTTCGCAACGTCAATGCACGAAACTGCTTCGGCGGTGTGCTAAGCCGCCCGCCGCCGCCGACGGACGAACCCGCAGCGCTCGCAAGGAGGACAGCACATGGACGACGAGGATCAGGCCAAGGTCAAGATCAAGGTTCTGCAGGCGAGCCTCGAGTCGGCGGTGAACGAACTCAAGAAGAAGACCGAGGAGGCGGCCGCGCGCAGCAAGGAGCTCGCGGAGCAGAAGGATCTCGTCGGCCAGATCGACAAGAAGCTCAACGCGCTCGCCAAGGAGAACAAGCTGCTCGTGCAGGCGAACGACCGCTTCAAGCGCGCGCGCGACGAGATGGTCAGCTGCGAGGTGCAGACGGACGCCGACGCGCTGCTCGTCGCCGCCGAGGCGGCGCGCGACACGGCAGTTGCCGCACTGGCGGAGGAGGAGAAGCGGAGCGCCAGCGCGCTCGAGGCGGCGCAAGCGGAGACGGCGCGCCGGGCGGCCGACTGGGAGGCGGCCAAGGGACGCGCCGTCTCGCAGCTCAAGGCACTCCAGGCGGACAAGGCCGATCTCGCGGCCAAGCTGCAAGCGGCGCAGGAGGCGGCCAAGGCGGAGGCGACGGCGGCGGCGGAGGCGGCGGCCGCGCGTGAAGTGGAGGCGCGCGAGGCGGCAGCGAAGGCGGCGGCGGTGTACGCGACGCAGCTCGATGCTCTCATGGAGCGCCTGCGTGAGAAGGAGGCCGCGCAGGATGTGGCCGCAGATCAAGCTCGCGAGCTACGGAGACACTTGAACCAAAAGCTCGCGGATGGCGCGAGCGCGGCGGCGGCGCAGGCGGCGGCGGAGGCGGCTCTCAAGGAGGAGATGGCGGCGCTGCGGGCGCAGATGCAGCGCAGTGAGGAGGAGCACTCGAGGCATCGAGCGGCCTCAGAGGAGGGGGCCAGCGAGCTACGTAGGAGGCTGCAGCAGAGCGAGCTGGAGAAGACGCAGCTGGCCAAGCTCAAGGCGGAGCTCTCGGTGCGCTGATGACCTCTGATGACCTCCCTGATGACCTCCCTGATGACCTCCCTGATGACCTCCCTGATGACCTCCCTGATGACCTCCCTGATGACCTCCCTGATGACCTCCCTGATGACCTCCCTGATGACCTCTGATGGCCCTCTTCGGCGCACAGGACATGCTCTCCTCGGCGGCAGCTGCCAGGCAAGCCCAGACCGATCAACTCGCGGCCATGTCTGCGGCGAACAAGGCGGCACAGGAGGTGGCCAAGGAAGCGACTGCGAGGGAAAAGGCGACGAATGAAAAGTATCGCGCGCTCAAGGACACTGCCAAGGATACGGCTGCGAAGGAGAAGGTGAATTCTCACGATTGCTCTCTGAAACCCCTCCCTGATGACCTCTGATGACCTCTCTGATGACCTCCCTGATGACCTCTGATGCTCTATGAAACCCCTCCAAGTGCCGTCGGATTGCCCTCTGATGACCTCCCTGATGACCTCTGATGACCTCTGATGACCTCCCTGATGACCTCTGATGCTCTATGAAACCCCTCCAAGTGCCGTCGGATTGCCCTCTGATGACCTCTGATCGCCTCTGATCGCCTCTGATCGCCTCTGATCGCCTCTGATCGCCTCTGATCGCCTCTGATCGCCTCTGATGACCTCTGATGGCCTCTGATGGCCTCTGATGGCCTCTGATGGCCTCTGACGATTGCGACTGAGAGCATCCTTGATGACCTCTGAGGACCTCTGATGACCTCTGATTGATCGATCTCTGATGACCTAATTGCGACTGAGTGCATCCTTGATGACAGGATGCGGTGGCGCGATGGCGAGATGCGATCTCCCGCGAGCAAGCGGCGTTAACGAAACTCGCCGAGGCCGAGGCGCAGCTCAAGCTCGAGCGGGAGATCGCATCTCGGGAGATCAGGGCGGCTGGGGCGGCGGGAGCCATCACGGGAGATCGCATCTCGGGAGCCGCCTCTACTGCCGCCCTCACGCCATCAGCCATGCCAGCGCCGTCGTGGGCGCCGTCCGCGCCGCCCGCGCCGCCTGTGCCGCCAGCCGATGAGCTGCTGGCCGCAGCCGCGGCCACAGCGGCGGCAGCGGCAGCCGTGGTGGCGGCGGCCAAGGCGGCGGCGGCGAAGGAGGTGACAACAGCAGCAGTAGCAGCAGCTGCTCCTGCCGCACCCTCTGCGACTGCACCAACTGTAGTGCCGTCAATGGTCTTCGGTGACGTTGGCGATTTGAGCAATTTCACTTCCCAGCCTCCCGCCGCGCCGCCGCCGCCCGCCACGACGACGCGTGGTGCTGAGGGCTTCCCCGATTTGGGCGACGGTTTCGTCAGCTTCGTCTCGGCTTCGTCTCCGGCGCACAGCAGCAGCGTCAGCCTCGTCAGCGCCGCTGCAGGTGACGAACCCGCACTGCCGCCGCCGTCCGCGCCCTTTGATCAGTTGGCGTGGGCAGCGGTACCTCCGGCGGCGATGCCGACAGAGGATGAACAGTTAGCGTGGGCTCTTCGAGAATCGAATCGAATGGCCGCCGAGACGGCGCCTCCGCCGCTCGAGACGGCGCCTCCGCCGCCATCGCCGTGGGTAGGCGCGCCCGGTACGGCGCTCAGCACGGCGATCTTCGACTCGAATGCGTTCGGCTCAGATGACGAGGACGAGGACGAGGACGAGGACGAGGACGAGGACGAGGACGAGGACGATGCTGGGCCGGCTGATGAGGGACTGACGAAGGAGGAGGCACGCATCGGATTGCGTCTGATTGCGTCTGATTGAATCCGATTGCGTCTGATTGAATCTGATTGAATCTGATTGCGTCTGATTGCGTCTGATTGAATCGGATTGAATCGGATTGAATCTGAGTGCGTCGGATGGCGTCGGATGGCAGGCGCGCTTGGCGCTCGTCCAGTTCTATCGTGAATTCAACCCGACCAAGCTGCACGAGATTGAGACGATCCTAAATAGGTACGAGGGCTCCTATACGCGGCCGTGCTCGCATGCAAGTGCTCACCACGGCGCAAAATCTCCCCACAGGTACGAGGGCTCGTACACGGCCATGTTCGCTCGTCTCCGAGTCAAGTACCAGCATGCGGCCGACGAGGGCCGCGCCCAGCCACCTCCTCCGCCGCCGCCGCCGAGCACTGGGCAGCAGCCCGCGTCCGAAGCGGGCGCGCCGTCGGCGGAGCCGGCTTCGTCAAAGGCACTGCCGTTGCATGCGGCCAAGGAGCAACTTGGCGGGAAGCTATCGAGCCTCTTCGGTGAGTGCCTCTTGATTGCGTCTGATTGCGTCTGATTGCGTCTGATTGCGTCTGATTATGATTGCGTCTGATTATGATTGCGTCTGATTATGATTGCGTCTGATTATGATTGCGTCTTATTGCGTCTGATTGCGTCTCGGATGATCTCTGATGACCTCTGATGACCCCTGATGGCAGGCGGCCTGAACGAGCGGCGCGAGAAGCTGCTGGAAGACGCAAAGGGCAAGCTCAAGGACGTCAAGGACCGTGTGAAGGACGTCAAGGAGTCGGTACAGGAGACGGTGCAATCGGGCGGCAGGCATGCCGCCAAGCTCGAAGGGCTTCGAGAAGGCCTTGGCTCTGTGGTGCGAGGTGTGAAGAGCGCCGTAAAGGACGTGATCCCTCTCCCCGGCCCGAGGCTACCGGCAGGCTGGGCGTGGGCGAGAGACGGCGACGGGCAGCCCTACTTTTACAACCGGTCGCTCGACGTCGTCACGTACGATGATCCGCGCGGACCCGTCGATGTCGCGACCGCCGCTCTCTCTAGCTCTGCCTTCAGCGACGGCTACGCAGAGGGTGCCCCCGCCATCCGGCCCGTACAGCTCCCAGCGATGCCAGAAAAGTTCTCGATCAAAAAGATCATCGCCGACACGCTCGCTGAGGCTGCCTCCGATGCCAGCACGGACACCTCAAGTACGGCCGCTAGGGCAGCGCCGCCACCCGCTACGCCGCCGCCGCCGAAGCCGACGGATCTTCTCGCGCCGACGCCTGGAATGGCCTCGCCTTCCTCGGGGCCCAATTTGATGGACTTGCTCACGCCGATACGGCCGGCAGCCATGCCCACGGCACTGCCGTCCGCGGCACCGCCGGCCTCGGTGCCGGCGCTGACCGCCTCGCTGATTGATATGGAGATTCTGGAGTGATCTAATTCATGTCAAGGCGACGATACTCGGACCGCGCGAGATTTTGACCTTGTGGGGGGACTCTCACGGTATGTTTCCACGATCCAATCGGAACGTCACTTCTCGTACGTCGTTACACACAGATTTTCGTTAGAATCTTCCATCGACATAACAGAACGTGACCTCACCCCCAACCCCTCCAATTCACACATACACGACACACCTCCTTGCAGACTGCGCCCGGGCACAAACTTCTAGTACACGGTAGCCTATCGTATGGGAGTGGGTGCCTCATGACACACATACACCTCACCTGATACCTCACCACCCACGCCCAGCGTGGCGCGCTCAAGAGCAAAGTCGCGAGTACAGCCACCATCGCCAATTAGCTGCACATCAAGCATGCCCCCCTTTCATCACACATCACCCTCTCGCTCCCTTGTGTGCAAGCGCCCTCTAGCCAGGCATGCGCTACTGCCGAGAGTCGTCGTCCAGGTTGTCATTCGCCACGCCTCTCTACCACCCAATGGAGCAAGCCTCGCTACCACTCGATCGAGCAAGCCACGGTGGGGATTACCACGCGATGGCCTTTATCAATGGCGCAGCACCTTCATCCATGGCGGCAGCGGCGCAGGAGCACCCGCGAGCCCGAGCGGGTCGAGTGCGGACTCGATGTCGATCGGTGACTCGTGTGTTGGCGCTGGTGAGGCCGCGGTGATCACAGACGGCGCGCCCGCGTCGGGGAGCCGGACGCTTGCGCAGGTCAAGTTTGTCGATAGGAGCTCTTCTTCGGCGCGGGCTTTATTCCCGCAGGGAGCACGGATAGGATGCTCGGGCGCCTTGGCACGCTGCTCACGCGAGTGCTCCGCCCTTGCCTTGCGCTCCATCTCCAACTCCTTCGCCACCGCCGCCTCGGCCTGCGCACGGAGTGGGGGTGTGAGATTGTGTGGGCTTGAGGTGAGGATTGGGAGTCAGGCAAGCGAGGGGAGCACAGACCTGTTCGTGCGCTTCGTAGCGCTCTAATCGCTCCCTGTTTGCCTCTTCCGCCGCCTCCTTGGCCGCCCCCTTGGCAGTCTCCGCCTCCGCCTCCGCCTCCGCCGCAGCCGCAGCCTTTGCCGTCGCCATCGCCACCTCCTCTGCCACCTTCGCCTTCGCCTTTGCCTCCGCCTTCACCGCCGCCTTTGCCCTCGCCTCTGCTTCTGCGAACACCGTCTGGACTCGAGAGTGCAAGGGTGGCCAGCTCCTACTCTGCAGGCGGTGGACGTTCTCCTGCTCTTGCGCCTGTGCGACGCGCGACACCGCGACAAAGAGGTTCTGGCCCAGTACGAGCGTCGGGTCCGCACGCGTCGCATGCTCGTCGAGCACGCTTTCCATGGTCCGGACCAGACGCTCGTGCGAGTGGTTCAAGATGAGCCTAGCCTCCTGGATGCTCTCGCTGCCACTCACAGCAGCATCCGATGTGGCACGTAGCTCCGCGACCGCTTCCAAGGTCTTACGCAAGATGCACATCACCTGCTGACGCTTGGCGTCGTGAGGCCAACGGTACCGGTCGAGAAGCGCCCCAACCTCGTCGACGGGCAGCCTGAAGCCTTGCTCGGTGATACGATCGAGCGCGCCATTCGGAAGGATCCGTTGTTCGACGAAGCGCTTGAGGCCCGCGACGAGCGGCGCCGC
>Ga0210248_100506_pt1 | contig 34599 bp, 25 predicted proteins | sample ChrtobMetP3_32mM_FD_155493 | JGI IMG/M metagenome (GOLD analysis project Ga0210248, IMG submission 155493) | Chrysochromulina tobin associated microbial communities from unialgal haptophyte culture, Seattle, Washington, United States - P3_32mM | ecosystem: Host-associated > Algae > Haptophytes >...
CCGCGCCACGATACAGTTTCGTCACATCTAGTGTTCGGGTTGATCCTGGCGCTCGTATTTCCGGCCCTACAGCTTACCAATGTCCTGTATGGTTCCGGTGAACAGTACGGAAGCATCGGAACGGGCCATTGAGGCGCTGTTACGGCGCCGTGAAGAGAAGATGGCCTTAACCCCGATTAAGCTGGTAGCGGTTTTTTTCCGCGGGAGAGACCTGCTGTCCCCGCAATTACATCCCTCATCAAGGGGTGCCTCTAGGGCGCCTCTCAGGCAAGCACGCAAGCAACGACTAAGTAGGTTGCTTGCTTGCGACGTGCGGCGCGCCCCCCGCTTGTGGGGAAACAGAGGGCCTGGGCCTGAGCCGTACCGCGTTGTAAGTATACTATTACATGCCCACATGCGCCGCAAAGGCTGCAAGCATCGCCTCGTACGTCTCCCCGAGCTGCTGCATGCCGGCCGCGTAGTCGCCGTTGAGGCAGAGCGGACGCTCGCGATCCTCAACGTTGGGCGCGACGACATGCACGACGAGCGCGACGCCCTCGCGCTGCCGCAGTGAGGCGTCCACCGGCAGCTCGACGGGGTACGCGGCGCCGGGCCGGGCAACCGGCGGGTAACGCGCGCGGGTCAGGCTCTGCAGCAACGGCTCGGCAGAATGGAGTTCGCGGTTGAGGCCTGCAGCGCGCGCCGAGAGCTTGTGATCAGCAGCATTCACGATCACCGCCGCCTCGAGCCTGCCGCCCGTGCGCATGGTCGTCAACGCGCCGTCCATGAGGACGAAACGGTCGTCGGCGGCAAGCGTGGGCTCGGCTTTGCGCGCCGTGTCGAGCGCGGAGCGCACCGTCGGGTCACGTTCGACGCACACGAGGCGCATGTTGCCTAATAAGGGATGTGCATGCAAGAAGGCGCCCACTTCCCGCGCGAGCACACTCGCGGCACGCGTGAGCTCGAAGCGCGCCAAGGTGGGGCCGATCGTTCCCAATGAGGGAAACGCGAGCGTAAGTCTCGGAGAGGCCGCCGCGAGGGCAGGTGGCGGTGGCGGGCCGCCGTCGGCGCCCGTAGCTGGCGGTGGAGGCAAGGGCGCGCGCGGTGCTTGCAGTGGCGGTGCCGGCCTCGGGGAGATTTGAGGGGGGATTGCTGCTGGCGGTGCTTGCAGTGGCGGTGCCGGCCTCGGGGAGATTTGAGGGGGGATTTCTGCTGGCGGTGCTTGCAGTGGCGGCGGCGGCAGCGGCGGAAGCGGCGGCAGCGGCGGAAGCGGCGGCAGCGGCGGAGGTGGGACCGCAGCCGGGGGTGGCGCGACAGTCGGCGATGTAAGGTCCATCTCGACGTCGGAAGTCAAACCTCCGCCAGTCAGTGTCTCCTCGAGGTTTGAGATACGGCTCTCCTCTTCTGCGAGCATTTCACGAAGGCTGCGCTTGCGCCCCGCGCCCGCCGCCGCGCCTGCTGCCGCCGCGCCTGCTGCCGCCGCGCCTGCATACAGGGGCGGGGCTGCTGCGGCAGCGGAGGCGGCTATCGACGGCGGTGCTGCAACGGGCGACGGCGGTGGCGCCCATGCAGGCGTCGGTGCAGGCGCCGGTGTAGGCGCCGGTGTAGGCGCCGGTGGGAGAGGCTGTGACGGTGCCGCAGCGGCGGCGGCGGCAGGTGGCGGTACTGCCGCAGCGGCGGCGGCGGCAGGTGGCGGTACTGCCGCAGCGGCGGCGGCGGCAGAGCCTCCGGTCAAATCGGGAGGCGGCGGTCCACCCTCGCGACGCACTGGGCGCGTCTTGGTCGGATCTGCCGCGCTCGTCTGCTTACGCGGCTCGTGCAGGCTCACGAAGTAGTCCGTTCCTCTCACGCTGATCTTGGCGACCGACTTGCCGGTCATCAATGCCGACTCGAGCGTCTGCTGCACCGACGGCTCGTCGTATGGGCGAAAGGCCTTGCCCAGCCAGACCTGCCACACGCCGGGCTGACCCGCAAGAGCCGGAGGCGCCGCTGGTGGCAGAGGCTCGATCGACGGCGCGGCCACGGACAGCGGTGCTGCGGCTGCGGTTGCCACCACGACTCGGACAGGGTGCATGAAGGCTCCGTCGTGTGCCTGCGTGAGGAAGACGATGGAGTCTGGGTGGAGGACGACGCTCACGTCGTGCAGTAGCTCGGTCGGATCAGCCGCCCCGGCTTTGAGGAAGGAAACGTTGGCGCCATGCCGCGTGACAGTGACAGTGCCCGAAGCGGTCACAGCGACCGAGATTTGCTTTCGCGAGACACGCTTGTCGGCAATCTTGAGCGACTCGCGACCCACTTCTGTGATTGAGCCAGCAGTCAGTGGAAGCGAGAGTATCGGAGAGCTCGAGGTGGAAGAGGCGAGGAGCTCCAAGGTCGCCATGACCATGTTTCTGTCGGACGCCTCTGCGAGGGTCTGTCCACAGTCAAGTCAAGACAAGTCAAGTCAAGTCATGTCAGCTGACCGAGTTCGACTGGGTGGTCTGCAATGTCTCTCATCACACAGGTAGTCGCCGCCGCAAACTCGTCACACTCTTATTTGGGACAATCTCCGGTTGTGCAGATCCATTCATCCATGTTCGTGTCGATATGTAAACTCCTCGCGCTCGCCTCGCTGCTCGAGCGAGCTGCAGCGTTTACTACCGCGACGACGCTGCTCCCGCTGCGTACCCACGGGCCACGACACGCGATCACGGCCTCGCCCGGAGGCGTCGTGGCGGCCGCGAGTCCAGCCTTCGCTGAATGCAGCCGGGTTGCCACGCCAAAGATGGGCCTCTTTGGTCTGGGCTGGGCGGAGCTCGGCGTGATAGGCGTGATTGCGCTCTTCTTCTTCGGTCCCGAGAAGCTCGCGCCGCTGGCAAAAGATTTCGGCAAGTCCGCCTCGGGGCTCAAGGTAGGCGCAAAGTCGTGGAGCCCCGCCTTGCTGTCATCTCTCTCACAATCGGATCACGTCGACTCTCACGACTCAGGAGGTAGCCGATAGCTTCGCACAGGGCATGGCCGAGGGCACCACTGGCGTTTCCACCGATGGCGGCGCTGACGCGAAGAAAATGACAGCGGAAGCCGAGAAGAAAGAGCAGTGAGGGCATGTTTGGCGTTCGGTCGGGTTCACATTGTGCTGCTTTAAATAAGCATGTACATTGAACTCCAATGTCTTGGCGCATACATTCATTAAGTAAAGAAGTTCAGTGAGAAGGCATGCAAGGCGGTTCCATGCATCTGCGCGGTGACACAAATACTCCAAGTTTTTCGTTGTACGTTGATCACGCGCCGCACTCGCGCCAGGGCCAGCGCGGCGCCAACGCAGCCGGACCACTTGGAGGCACGTGGGCCAGCGGTCAGGGTGAGGTTCCATCGGGTACACGACAGCTGAAGGCTGCTGCTCCTAATATGGTTTGTTCTGCACAAAGTTTGCCAACGGTATGAGTTTCTCGCCCGCCGCCTTCATCTGCCGCTCGAGCTCCTGCGCTACGTAAAAGGCGCAGCTCTGTCTGCAGAGCTGTGCAACCGTGCTCGTGGCGGTGAAGCCAGATGGCGGCGGCACCTCCGCACCGCAGCCATCGGCCCAGCTGATAGCGCACACGTTCGTGCCAGACGCATCGACCACGTCAGCGCATGGCGTGCCGCACAGGTCTGCCACGGCATTGGTCGCCCCAGCGGTGAACGCCTCGACGCGCCCTGCCTGGGCCTCCATATCGACCAGAGACTGCTGCAACTTTGCATTGGTCGGGCTCATGCGGCTCGCGGACGCGAAGTGCTCGAGCGCCTCCCGTAGCCTTCCCTGCTGCGCGCGCGCTGTGCCCACTCCAAGCTTGACCTCGACAAAGTACTCTGCATCGGCCGCAGCTGCCTGGTAGAAGAGGGCAATCGCCTCGGCGGGGCGCGAGAGCTTGGCGAGATAACGGCCGAGATTGAGCGGAGCTCGAGCATCCGTCGGCGCGAGATCGACGGCACGGCGGAAGGCCTCCTCGGCCGCCGCATCCTCCTCTTCGAGGCCTGACAGCCCGATGCCCAGGTTGATGTACGTCGTCGCGTCCGCTGGCTTGAGAGCGAGGGCATTCCGATAAGCGGCCACCTCGAGCGCATTGAGATTCAGTGCCCCAAGCGCACCCGCAAGACCGAGATGAGACTCATGGTCGGTGGGCGTGATGGCCACTGCCGCCTCGAACGCCACGCGCGCCTCCGCCGGCCGCTCCTGCGCACGCAGCGCGTTGCCCAGCCCAAAGTACGCGTCCGAGTCGCGCGGCAGCAGGCGCAGGTGCCGGCCGAGCTCTACCTCAGCGTCGGCGGCGCGCCCGAGCCGGAGGTACGTATCTCCCAGGTTCTGAAGGCAGAGTGAGCAGTTTGGGTTGAGAAGGAGTGCCCATCGGAAGAGCCTCTCAGCGTGCAGCATCGCGAGCTCGTCGTTTGGCGCCGCGAGCATGAGCCTGTTGCCGCGCTCGTTGAGCCGGCGTACCTGCGCTCAGGAGGCAATCAGAGGCAATCAGTGGCACTCACGATGCCATAAGGAGGAATCAAAGGTAGTGAGTCGCAATCAGTGGCCATCGTGAGGCAATCAGTGGCAATCAGTGGCCATCAGGAGGCAATCAGGAGGAGCGATGGACACACGTGCTCGACGTGGTCGGCGACCGCGATGAAGCCGCCGAGCACGTAGCGTACGCCATGCGTGACCGCTGAGCCGCCGTGACGAATGCTCCCGGGACGGAAAGTTGCATGCCCTTGCGCCATGTCGACGACCGCGTCGAGGTTCTCAAAGTAGGTGCCGCCGCCTTTGAAGCTCTCCGCGGGTGAGAGGGCGATGGTAAACGCAAGCAGTGCGTCGTCCACGTGCACGTCGGTGCGCGGGTGCGACGCGTTGTATTTGAGGATCGCGACTGAGTGCGCGCGCAGCGCTGCGCTGCTTGTGAGCAACCTCGGGAAGAGCGCCGCCAACGACGGGAAGAGCTTGGTGCTCAGCGCGTCGTTGAACCACGCGAGAACCTGAGGCATGTCCTTGATCCACGCCTTGCCAATCTGGTACTTGCCCGACTTGGTTGTGGGCAGCCCGTCGCCCTCGAGCTCGGCGAGTGCAACCACCCGATCACACTCCTCTGGCGTGAACAGCGGCGCCTTGCTCACAAAGATGCGGCCATCCTCGCCGGCAAAAGCCGCCGGAAAGTCGACAGAGGGCACGGGGCCGATCGGATACGAATCGTACCCTTCGCGGCCTAGTACGGTGCCGCGACTTTCGCCGCAAAAGAATGGCACACACGCCTCCGCAACGTCGGCTTCGTGCTCAATGACGTTGCGCCTCAGGTGCGAGTCGAGCTCCGCATCGAGCCGGCCCTCGAGTGAAGGCGGGTTGCCGTAAACATCGAGCGGCAGGGTTTTGAGCAGCTCATCGCTCACAGAAAGCGAAGCCACGCTCAGCAGCACGCTCAACAGCATAGGCGACATCATTGAGAATCTCTATCCCAAAGTTCTCGCAGTGAGACACAGTTGAGATACATGTCTGTAGGCGAAGGTCTGTCTCACTTCAAAAGATGTGAGTGCGCACGGATGGCTTCGATCCTTTTGAAAATTGATGCCCCATTCGTGCTCAACTTCGTGATTTCTGACGAGATTTCTGACGAGACGCTATGGCGCGCTCGCGAGTTGCGTCCTTTTGGCTGCTTGCCGCGCCTGGCGCGGCGCTCCAGCTAACGCCGACCTCTTTGGCGCCTGCACGATCGGTGATTGCGCCGCGCACGCCGCCGGAACCACGAGCTTTGCTCGCCGAGTCACCCACCGCAGCGATGGCAGCCGTGACGAGCGCAGCAACGGCGTTGCCACCGACGTCCTTGCTGCTCGCCGCAGACGACGTCTTCGGCGAGGTCTTCATGGCCGGCATGTCAATCGCTTTTGCGGCGGTCGGCGCCACTGTGCTCGCCGGCGTCATCATCCGAGGAAAGTACGACGAAATCGAGAAGTCCATGTTCGATGCGCAGGACGAGCAGAGCGATCGCGACGCCGTGTCGGACAATAAAAAGTCGGCGACGTCCGTCGACGATTTTTTTGGCGAGACGGTACCGCGGCCGACCTCGAAACCGACCAAAGCAGAGTAGCGAGGACACGCGGTTGCGAGGACACGCTGAGTTAAAGCTTGTACTTGCGTCAACATGCTCCACGGTGCTGGTGCCGGAGCCGACGATAGCTGGAGAGCGTGCGGCGGCGCGGTATAAAATAGTAAAACGGTAAAAGTGCGCATGCCTCCCTAGCCAAGGCCATAACTCCACGTCATTTCAAATCCGATCTACCACGGCTGCAACGAGGCAGCGAGCCTCTGATTGCAACTGTGGTACGCGGCCGGCTCGCGGAGCAGCTGGTGCGCGGCCTCCACGTTGGCAGGGAGTGAGTTGGCGTCTGCCACGGTGGGCGATGTGAGCAGCGACTGCGCGCTCAGCAGGACTCCAAGCACGCCGGCTGCGGGGGACCAGTGCTCCTGCAACAGGTCCATACAGACCGCCCCCGTGCTTGAATCAAAGTTGGGGTGGAAGGGGATCGGGGGTAGGGCGACGAGCAGCGGCGGCGCGTTTGGCCACGGGCCGCAGAAGCGCAGCAAAAAAGGCACCGCTTTCCCCGCCCAGGGGGAGCCGGCTGGTCCGCGCACGGCGCAGCGCCACGCGAGAAGGGACTCTTCGGAGGCCGGAAAGGCTCGCACTCCAAGAATACTCTCCCCTTGCGTGATCGACTGCTTCATGACCACGTGGAGCTGGTGCCTGATGTTGGCCAGGCTCTCAGGATGCGCCGCAGCGCACCCAGTGGGTGAGCAGCCGCAGCGTGGGCACACGGTCAGGTCAGTGGGTCGCGAACAGGTCAGGTCAGTGGCCAGGTCACGACGCGACGCCGTCACGCGGCGCCTTTGCGCGACGTGCAGCGCAGCGCGCAGAGAGTAGGCGTCGAGCGGCGGCGGCAACTCGGTGATGAGTGGCAGCGGCCGTTGCGCGAGCAGCCGGCAGGAGCCCGCATACAGGTCGTACAACGCGGGCAGGCCCTCGCGGCTGAGTACCTGGCGCATCTGGAGCGCCGGGGGCGCCGGCTGCTCTGGACGAGCTGGCCAGCTGAGGAGATGCGCCGCGAGGAGTCGGCTGCGCGAGGCCGAGGCGGGCAAGGGCGCCCACAAACAGTCACGAAAGCACCGGACCTCCGCGTCAGGCGCGCTCAGGGAGAGCATCTGCGAGAGAGCCGCCTCTTCGATCAAGAGAGGATTCCCTCGAGCCGAGGATGCACCGCCGCCCGGGTTGCTCTCAGCCCCATTCTCCTCCTCCTCGCGATGCATCAGCCTGGCTACGTACTGGCGAATGGCACACTGGCCAGCGCACAGCGTGATCCAAGTGAGCATCGGTCCACAGGCCCACGGGCCGTACGTTGGCAGCCCATGAGCAACGACGAGTGCCGGGAGGGCACCGAGGAACTCGTCCAGGACGGCGCGCATCTGGCTCGCGTACTCTGCTGGGCCCTCCTCGCCATCCTGCTCGCAAGCCAGCACACTGGCATGGAGCGCCGCCGCGAGCGCGGTCCGCGTCTTGACGAAACGGCCCAGGCGCGCCGTGTAGTGATCACTGTCATCAGCCCCGAGCCGGAGGTGCCCGCCCATGCGGAGCACCGCGTCAAGAGCGAGCCAGAAAGTCGACTTTCTTGCGGTAGTCGTCGTCGTCGTCGGCGGCGGCGCGGGGGTCGCACCGCTCATCACGGCGCCTCGAACAAGGTCGATCAGGGTGCGCATGCAAGCGTCAGCCGCTGCCTGCATGCGCTGAGCCTCGAAGAGCGTGGGCCGCCAGCAATGTACGCAGAGGGCACGAAGCTTCTCGGGATAGCACAGCAGCGTCTCGAGGATCTCAAGGTGCTCATCGGGAGCCTCCGCGGTAGGAGCGATGCTGAGCTTGCCGAGTGTCGAGGCGTGGTGTATGCGCGGCGCCGTGGGTGGCATGGCGTGGAGTGGCGCGACGCTCTTGGCGTATCCCCATATTCGAGGCTGCCTGTTGACGTGAAGGCTCTCCGCAGCCTCGGCAAAGGTAGGAATCGCCTGGCGCACGTGCATGGACGCACGCTCGGGAGAGGCGAGCAGGGCGGCGAGCTTCGATTCAGCGGCGACGCGCTCACGCTCACCCGCGGCGCGAAGCTCGATGTCGAGTGTCCAGCTCGTTGAAGCGGAGTCATCCGCCGCACACGTTGCATGTTTTAGCCCAGCGGTGGACGAACCCGACAGCCCGCCACGGCCGGATTCCGGCATGGCAGCATCAGAAATGTGATCAGCGATGGCGGAGAGCACATTCTTCGAGACTGCGGACGCCCGCAAGCCGCTGAAGCGCAGCTGAATGTGCACCACGTGCGCGCACGCGTGATTGAGGAGCGCCCAGCCAAAAAGCAGCACAGTTTGCTGGACTGGCCAATGGAGGAGCGCATGCACAAGCAACTTTGATACTATCGGGAGTGGCACACGTACTGTGTATGTGACAGCCCGATAGCGAGCTTCGCGGCATAGTCCGAGGACTGTGCGCACGCCTTCAGGGCTGGAGGCAGCCAACACGGTTGAGCAGATGTCGCCCACGCTCAGGATGTCGCCCACGAGGTCGATTCAGAACGCACGCAACATTCAACGCGCTCGCCTTTTTGTGACACCGAGTGTTTGCGTCATCGACGGGCCGACTGGCCCGTCCGTCGATGGGTGCTCGCTCTCTCGACCGGTCGTGCCCACTACATGTAATATGCGGTCGCGACTTTTCACATCCACATGTATATACCCTGAAAAAAAGAGCACGCCAGTCGAATCCACCCCGCAGCCCGGAGCCCGCACCCGCGGCCGGCCGCAACACGGCCTCGCGGACAAATAGAAGCAACCTCGGTGTCTACATTTCGCGGAAAACCCCGTTGACGCAACTCCCAAATTTGTTTGCATTTCTCCGCGCTTCTCCGAACATCTCCGTGATAGCTCGAGTCGGAGATCTGGATCGAGGTTTGAGAAGGCTGGCTGGCGCACTCGCGACGCTTCGCCGATCTACTCGTCCCGACGCTTTTCCCCCATGGCGAAGCACTTCCATGCGGAGACGAGGCAAATCGATGAAGCAAGCGATCCGCGAGTGATCACCGAGGCCGAGCCTCCGTACCGGATCGTGCACGTCAACGGTGCTTGGTGCGAGAGCATGGGGTACTCTCGGTCGGCGTTGATCGGCAACACGTGCAAGATCTTGCAGGGACCGGAGACATGTGTCCAGACCATGCAGGTACGCGTGGATGGTCATGACGCATGAATGCGGTGCATTTGCTCCTCATCGGCGTCGGCGCCGGCACGCCCATCTCCCGTGGGTTGCGAAGCACTCGCTCGGACTCTGTCTGACTTTCACTGACATGGGTCGTCGTCGCCGTTTCGTAATGCAGGTCCTCCATGAGGCGCTAAGAGCTTACCGGCGGATCACCGTGCGGCTGATCAACTATCGAGCCGACGGGACACCCTTTGTCAACGACCTGACGGTCCTGCCGCTCCTCGACGAGCAAACCGGAACCAAAGTGACTCACTTCCTTGGTATCACGTGCGAGCGGCCACTCCCGAAACCGTTGGCATCGTCTGCGATGTCGCTGGCTCCGGCGATTGCTGCGCCCGAGGCCATGAACGTGGTTTCGGTCTCTGGGACGGGTGACGACATGTATGCCGCCGCCGCGGGCGATGATGAGATGTCGGCCTCGGACACGCCGAGCGCGAGCGTCCGTCCCTCCGCCACAAGCGCCACGTCGGCATTGCGATCGGCAGATGGGATCGTGCCCTCAGGTGGCGGCGGCAGCAGCAGTAGCATGAGCGAGACGGCGCCGTACGTGCCGACAAAGCTGCAGGAGGCGCTGCAGGTGCGCGCTCGCGCTCCTGCGCGCCCCTCTCGGCCATCATCCTCTCGATCTCTTGATCGCTGGGTCACCCTTTCACAATCGCCCCTAACTCACATGTCGCTCTCGCATCCTCCCGCTCCCTCCACCCTCCGCAGCGCGACACGCACCACCCGCAGCTGATCACGGAGCGGCGCAAGCCTTACAAGACGATCCACGTCAACGCGGCCTGGTGTCGGCAGTGCGGCTACCACGCTGAGGAGCTCCTCGGCATGCCCTACTCGCTGTTGCTCGGGCCCAACCCGGCGCCCTCGCTGCTCGAAGTCCTCGAGGCCGGCCTAGCCACCGGCCGGCCGCTCACCTGCCACGCGGTCTACTTCACCAAGACGGGCCTGCCATGGCAGGCCGAGCTCTCTATGGCGCCCCTGCTCGACGACTCGTCGCTGCAGGCCTCCTCTTACTCGGTGCACGTCCTCCGACCTGTCGAGCCCACACCGCTGCGCTCGCTCGCGTCGTCTCGGGCGGACGCGTCGTATCGGGCGGTCGTCGGCAGCAGCAGCAGCAGCAGCAAGCGTGAGCGCAGCGGCGAGCAGCGAGCGGCCGTGCCACCTCCCCAGAATGGGCACGCCGTCGTGAGCCTTATGGGGTTGCAGACGGCCGTGCAGGCCGGCCACAAGGGTGGCGTGCTCGCAGCTGATTACGAGGTACCAGGAAAGCACAAGGGGCATCACGCAAGCGGCGGCGGCCCCTCCGCGGGCGCCGTGGCGGGCACCGTGGCGGGCTTGGGCGCGGCCGTGCGGCTCGCGCATCGCTCGTCCACCGGCAAGCGGCAGCGCGAGCCGAGTGATGGAGCCTTCGATGGGAGCGCACCTCCCGCTGGACACGGGGGCGCCACCGCGGCACCTTTCCCAGCGCCCACTCCGAACTCAGAGTACCCTACCAAGATCTCGCGACCCAACAGCGACCCCGGGGACGTCGCAGCGGCCGACGCCAGCGGCGACGCCGTCGGCGTCGTCGCGGCGCCCTCCTTTGACGTGGTCGCCTCGATGATGGAGGATTCGGCTTCGTCAATGTCGATTCCAATCGGGGGTCGTCCTTCACCCATCAAGCCCGCCGCACCCGACAGTGTGGCCAAGCCGCTCATCCCCGCTCCGCCGGAGCTCATCGAGCCCGCTGCCATCCGCGAGGCCCCCGCGGCGACGACGACCGCCGCCGCCTCTGCCGCCTCTGCCGCGGCACGGTCGAGCGCCGTGTCGAGCGCCGCGCGGCCTGCGGCGGCCGGAAGCGCCGTCGTGGCAGCGGCCGCCGCGTCCGGGTCCAGCAGCGAAGGCGATTCGTCGTCGGCGGTACGCTGCACGCCGAGCGGCTCCGGCTCGGACGACGGCGAGCTTGCGATCGCCGAGCACGGCAGCCATGACGGGTCGGTCCCTGTGGGATCTTCGCCCTCCCTATCGGGCATGTCCAATCTCGAGAACGCGTCGCCCGATATCTCCGAGAACGAGAACGCGTCGCCCTCGGGCGAAGGCTCGGACGACGGCGACAATGCCGACTCACACGGCTCGGCGGACGGCTCCGATCCGCTCTCCGGCTCGGGCTCGGCGGACGGGTCGGGCGACGGCAGTGCGGGCACCGCCAACACGCTCGCCACGGCGGGGCTGCCTGGGGATAGGGGCAGCGGCTCGGGCAGCGGCTCGGCGGGCAGCGCGGCGGGCTCCGCCGGCAGTGCAGGCAGCGGCAGCGGCAGCGGCGGCCGCACCGGCAGCGGCGACGAGCACAGCAAGCCGACGACGGCCGCCGCGCCCAAGGCGCAGCCCAGCCAGCCGAAGCCGAGTGTAACGGTTCGCTCGGGTGTGACCTCCTCAGCGGCGTCGAGCAACGAGTCGGTGTCGTCGCCGCGCGAGGCCGCCTCGAGTGCCGGGGCGCGCACCGCCTCCTCCTCGTGCGCCTCGGCCGGCTCGTCCGCCGCAGGGGCCGCGGCAGGCACGACCTCCCGCCTCGCCACTGCCGAGCCGATGGCGGCGCCGGCTGCGGCGACAGTGATTCCCTCCGAGCCCTCCGCCGCTTCCGCGCTGCCCGGCCTGCTGCCAAACGGCGGTGCAAGGAGAGAAGCCATGTATGCCCCGGCGGCCGGAGTGCCTCCCTTTCCGATGCCCCTGGGTGGCTACGGCATGCGAGAGCACCTCCTTCTCGCCCAGTACGCCGCCGTGGCGGAGGTCGCGCTCAAGTTTGGGGCGCCCCCGGCCGGCCGGGTCGCCACCGGACCTTTCGAGACGGCCGGCTTCTCGCCGCTCGCCAGTGCCGCGTCGGCCGCCTGCCAGCTCCTCAACGGCGCCGGTCTGGGCGCCGGTCTAAGCGCCGCGCTGGGGAATAGTCTCGGGGCTTGGCCGCCGATCCCCCCAGGATCGCTCAACGCGACGCTCGGGGCGCTCTCCTTTGGTGGCCTCGGTGCCTCGACCCTCCTCGACCCTTCCGCCGCCGCCGCCGCCGCCGCTGCCGCTGCCGCTGCCCTCGCGGTCGACCACTCTAAGGGCGTCGGAAGGATCAACGGTCCACCCAGCGCGCCGGCGTTGGCGGATGTCAACATGGCGTTCAACACGACGCTCCCGCGGCAGGCCGCCGTGACGCTCAATACGCCGCTCAATACGACGCTGCCCGGCACGGCACAGTCCCCTGAAAACAGCAGCGCGGGCTTCAGCCCGCGCGTCGCCGCGAATGCCGCTGGCGCCGTCGTCCATGGCGGCGCTGCAGGCACGCGCGCGTCCGATCGGATCATGCCGTCCTTTGGTGCGGCCGCGCCCTCGATTGCGACTGCAGCAATGGTTCCGGCAGGCGCGATGGGGGCGCCAATGGACTTGTCGTCGGGATCTCGGGCGTCGCTCATGCCGGCGTTCCGCGCCCCGTTGGGCGACTCTGGCGCCGTCTCGAGCGCATGTGATGCCCTCATCGCCGCCACGTATGCAAGCGGCACGGGGCCGTCGAGCAGCTTCGCCACCTCGGGCGCCGTGTCGGGCAGCCTCGCCACCCCGGGCGCGTCCGAGGCGCTCGTGGCTCGATCGCCGGCCCTCGTCCCTGGGCACGAAGCGAGCGTCTCAGTAGCCGGCTCCGTCGTTGGCGGCTCAGTCGCAGGCAGCGTCGTGCGCGTGCCACCCTTTTTGACGAAGCTGTACACGATCTTGAGCGAGGGCCGTCCGGATGACTGTGCCATGTGGTGCGCGGACGGCCGCACGTTCCGCATCTCAGACCCGCAAAGGTTTGCCGACAACTGCCTGCCGCGCTTCTTCAAGCACAACAAGCTCGGCTCGTTCCAGCAGCAGCTGCTCACCTACGGCTTCTCTCGCGTGCCCAATGAGAGCTGCCTCGACATCAGCTCCGTGTGGCGCCACGCGAGTTTCGTCGCCGGGCGGCCCGAGCTGCTCGAGAATATCTCCCGCTCCACCTCGAAGCGCCATGGGGAGCACATCGACAAGCGCCACGGCGCACCGACCCATAGCGCCATGGGGCCACCGGGGGGCGGCGGCACGAGCGTCAATGGCAATGTCGGCAGCGGCGCCTCGGCGGCGGGCGAAATTGTCGGCAGCGGCGCCTCGGTGGCTGGCGAAAATGGCGGCAGCGGCGCCTCGGCGGCAGGCGAAGACGAAGATGGCGAGCCCACCTCGGAACCCGACGACCTGCCACAGCTGCGCCTGCGCCTCAGCTCGCTCGCGCAGTCGTTGCAGGAGATGCGCGACGCACTCAGCGCCTCTCGCAAGCAGGATATGCAGGTGATCGACCAGGTGGCCGAGCGCCTCCGCGAGCGCTTCCGACGTGACGCTGCGGCGCCGGCCGTCGCTGCCGCCGCGCCGCCGCCGCCCCGATAGCCACCCTTTGTATAACTCAGGGCCTGCGGCCACGGCTCCCACGCTGTGCTGATGATTTGAGGGCAGCGGCACCAGCTGCGTGCAGCGCGACCAGCTGCGTGCAGCGCGATCGCCTTCGCACACCATTAGATAGGGGAAGGGCGCCTGGGTACAATTCCCTATGTATAACCTGGGTACAATTCCTGGGTTATACATAGGAGAAGGGCGCCTGGGTACAGTTCGGGGCTTTCCGCCAGAACCGCGCTGGTATCAGTACTTGGCGGCAAGGCGTGACGGCATGGGTCTGCACCTGTCATGTGCAAGAGAGACTTGCCTCCTTGGGAGGGGTCTCTGCTGTTGACGAGTGATCGCGGACTCCACCGGGTGCTTCGTTGGGTCATGTCGTGAGTAGGCGCCGTTACTTTCCGAGTCTTGTTCGCCGTCTATTGGTCGGCAGAGCTTGAGCTTGGTGTGGTGCTGCAACGCGGAATCGCGTCGTTGTGCGTGTGCGTCACAGCATCTCTTTCCGAGTGCGGTGAGGCGTGAGCGGTGCCGGTGTGGCTGCGGTAGTCGGGGGCAAGAGCCAAAAGGAGAGTGTCATGTCAGTAGAAAGGAAGCTTTGCGTTAATGTATGCCTCCGATCCGAAAGAACGAACGAATCCGCGAGCTCTGCACGTCTCGTCCGGGATATAACGGATATAAGGCCCAGGGCTCGGCATCGCGCATCCGTGGCGACTGTGGTGACTCCTCGAATACGAAGCGTCTACGGCTACGCTTCACGCTACTCCGTACTCGTCTCTTCTCCGCGACAATCAGCTCTCATCTCCAAAACAGGAGCTATCATTATCTCTGAATAAGCTCTCATCTGACATCTCCAAATGAGCTCGCTCATCTCCGCGCGAATCAGACCGGGCCGAACGCCACTCAACCGCGCTGCCGGGTGGGGGAGGCGAAGTGGCAGCCGTGGTGTGCTCGGCGCATGAAAATCACAACAATCCTTGGCAAAATCTGAGAGGATCCAATCCGCGTCTCAGCGTCTGTTTCTTTGTGAGCTGACGGGCGCCTCGGCGACAGCGTCGCGCCTTCGCGCATCGCTCGTCGCCATCACCAGTCGTCGTTCGAACACCAGTCTTCTTTCGCGCTCCCCGGTACCGGTAGGGTCTGAGGCTTGGAGCGCCATTCGGGGGTCAGGCCGACGACCTCCAGGCAAAAGTTGACGCCCGTATCCGAGTCCAACCATTCGTCGTACACAGGCTCGAGAGCGTTGAGGGCGAGCTTGAGCACCGGATCGAACAGATGCGGCGACGCCTCGGGCAGCTGCCGCTGGATGAGCTCGTGAGCGTGGGAATCGAGGCCGAGCCCCAGCCACGTGTCCTTGTACTTGCTGCAGATGACCCCTGCCATCGCTTTGGAGGATTCCGACGGCTTTGGAGGACAGCCCGGCTCGACGAGTTGGGCGTATGTCTCCTGGTACTTGAGGGCGGATAGGTAGAAGTCGAGTGCCTGGCTCAGCCGCACCTGCTCGCGTACCGTGCTCCCCTCGCCAGCGAAGGCATCGAGGAAGACGTCGAGGAAGACGGAGCTGACGAGCAGCCGGCGCAGGTGAAGGGAGGCATATTCGCGGCATGCGGTGCTTCGCCGAAAGCGAGGGAAGATGCCGAAGCGTACCTGGTGGTACACATCCTGGTACGCCTCGGACAGGGCACCCATGGGCGGCGGCAGCGCGTCGTCGCTCGTCGACGCTTTCAACCACGCGGAAAGCTGCTGCTGTAAGCTGGGCGTAATGGTTACTTTGAGGCTCGCCCCGTCCATAACATGGTTGTGTATCAGCTCGCGTGTGAGCCTCTTGACGTCGGCACAAGGGACCATGTGCAAGAGCGTTCGCAAGCCTATGAGCATCGCGATGTTCTCTGATGCAGACTCGGCCTGCGCAAAGCGCAGCAAATATTTCTGAGAAAAGAGGTCATCTAGTGCGTCATCGAGTGTCAATCGTTCCGCCTCGTGCCGCATGGCCTCCTCGTCGTATCTAGGAGATGGGTTGCGGCGCCGATTGGGTGGTGAGTCCGTCGCCGGCGACGTCGCCGGCGACGTCACCGGCGACAGCAGCTCCCAGCTGCTGAGCAGATGACCTTTCCGTGCCAGATGTCCATGCCAGCTTTGTTCTGCCGGTTTTGGTACGTTTGCCTCTTGACGCCATTTCCTATCCAACGCTGGTTCGCAATGGTTCACCACGTCCGGCGTCGACAGGTGGCAACCCATGCGCTCTCCTTGTCTGACGATGTGCTATGGATTGGTTAGTCGATGTTCCTTTCTATTGACATGACCGAGAGCGAGAGATCCCAAGGGGGACGCGAATCCAGATTTTCGCTTGCCAAACCGAGATATAAGTTAAAGTTCTCAAATTTGGGGGGGGAGCAGCGGTCCTTTGGACACGTTACACTCACTACTCAGGCACGCGCAAAGCAGAGACACAGTCCATCGCACACGCACGGGCAACGGACACCATGCGGGATCTCGTTCTTGTGTTAGGATCTGGTATCTGGAATCGTGGGACACACGAGCCCCGCCGGCCGCGCATTTCGTCTATGAATGTAGTCGCTCCGGGTTGGGGGGTTCGCCCGCGCTCTCCCCGGCCTTTTAGGCGAGTGGGTCCACCACGGCTCTCTTGCCCGCACCCTTCCTTTTGATGCCCATCGCGGGCGCGTGCATCGTGCCTGCCGAGTTGGCCTGCGGGTCAGAGGCTGGGTGCTCCTTGCCATCGTCCAGGTCAAACGCCTCATCGTGCGCGGTCGCCGGCGCGCGACGAGCCCCAGCTGCCAGCGGCACCGCGCCGCCGGTGAATGGCGTCGTCTTGGGCGGCGGCACCGCGCCGCCGGATTGCCGCACCATGTCCTCGAAGCTGAACTCGCCCTCGGCCACAGCCGGGGCCTGCCCCGCGGGCTCCGGCTTTGCTTCCACCGGCGCCGTCGTGGGCTCATATTTGGGAGGCTCCGGCGCCGTCGTGGGCAGAGCGGGTGGCGCGGCGGTCGGCGCGTCGGGCGGCGCGTCGGTCGGCGCGGCGGGCGGCTGAGGCGGCGCGGCGACAGATGCCGCGCGTATACTCTGAGTGGTGGGGGGCGGGGGCGGCGGCTTGCGGTGCTGCGGCGGCGGCGGGGCCGCCCGATGACCGGGGGTCGGTGCGGCGCCGACGAGATTGGACGAGATCGGAATCTGACCGGGGGTCGGAGCGGCGCCGACGAGATTGGACGAGATCGGAATCTGACCGGGGGTCGGAGCGGCGCCGACGAGATTGGACGAGATCGGAATCTGACCGGGGGTCGGAGCGGCGCCGACGAGATTGGACGAGATCGGAATCTGACCGGGGGTCGGAGCGGCGCCGACGAGATTGGACGAGATCGGAATCTGACCGGGGGTCGGAGCGGCGCCGACGAGATTGGACGAGATTGAAATATGCGGTGACGAGTCGGGCGGCGTGGGGGCCGTCTTGGGTGCCTCGCCGCCCACCCCCGCCTCGCCGCCCCCCCCCACGCCGCCCCCCCAGTACGCCGGGCCTTCTGGCTGCTTCTTGGGCGGCGCTATTGGCTGCGGCGGCTGTGGCTGTGGCTGCGCGGCCTCGATGGTGACGGGTGAGAGCGACTCTTGGGCACTCAGCACGCGCGGCATGGCGGCGGCCTCGTCCGTTGCTATGCCCTCGGGCGTGCGCCACGGCATACCGAGCCCACTGCCGCCGCTGCTGCCCAACATGCTGCCGCCAAGGACGCTGCCGCCTAGGCCGCTCGCGCTCCCGCCCAGGCCTCGAACGGCGGCGCCGCCGACGGACGGCGGCGGGTAGCTCGTGAGAAGGCGGGCCGGCAGGTAGCCGCCGTTGACGCGGAGGAGCTCGTCGCGCGTGCGCTCGAGCTCCAGGCGAAGCCCGTCCGCATCTTCCGCCGCGATCTGCGCCGCATCGAGCGCCGCGTCGCGCTCAGAAGCAGTGGTGGCCAGTCGCGAGCGCACCTGGGCGAGCTGCGCTGAGGCACGCTGCAGCTGGCGTTGGAGCCATTCAGTGTGCTTCTCGGACTTGACCATCCGTGCCACGAGCGTGCGGTGCTCCATCTCGCGCTGCTCCTCGCGCTTCTTGTGCTCGCGCGCCTCTGCGCGCGCCGTCGCGAGGGCCTGCGCCTCGCGCGCCTTTCCGATGAGCTCCGCCTCAAGACGGGTGCGCTTCTCGCGCTCATTCTCCTGGATATCGATCAGCGCCTTCTCGCGTCGAAGGAAGTCCTCCTCGGCCGCCTCGTCCACGGTCGCCATCGACGGCGGGCGCGACCCGCGTGGTCGAGACGGCAAAAACATGTCGGCCGGGTCAAACTCCTGCTGCTCCTGCTCCTGCTGCTGCTGCTGCTGCTGCTGCTGCTGTTGCTGCGCGACAGCGGCGCCGCCGTGGCTGGCGCCGCCCGAACGCGGCTGGCGCGGCGCGACCCCGCGGCGCGCCCGCGCCGCACCGGCCCCGCCGCCAGCGAGCACCGGCGCCTTGCGGTGGCCATGGCCGCCGCCGCCGCCGCCGCCGCCGCCCAGCTGCTGCCCCTGCTCCATGAGCGCCGCCGAGAGCATGCGCGCATACTCGCGCTCCTCCTGCACGCGGCTTGACTTGTACGTCCCACTGTACGCCTTGCCCGACACCACCGCCGGCTGGAGGTACGGCGACAGCGAGACCCCAGGCGGCATTGCTGGGAGCAAACCGTTGCTCTCGTTCCGCCTCTGGAATGGTGTGAATGAAGAAGAAACCCAGGAGGTGCGTACGACCTTGTAACTTGACACCCTCGAACACGGGGGTCCGCGCAGAGTCCGTCTTGCCGAGATGGCAATTTAACGTGAACGTGAGTCTCGATCTTCGACATCTGCCGACGGCGGTGGAGGTCAGCCGTCACGACCTAGGACAACCCAGCATCGTGCCTGCTCGTGGCTGACGATGAAGTTCGGCAAAGACCTCGAGCAGTACAAGCACCCCGAGTGGGAGGACGAGTACATGAACTACCAGATGCTGAAGGACATTCTCCGCAAGCTCGAGTCCCAGGCCAAGGTCAGGCTCGATTGTGACTGCCCTACGTAGCGCAGCCTCTCACACGCCTTACAATTGCATTGCCGCTCTCTCTCTCGCTCTCAACGGCGCTCACCGCTTTATGTGACAGGATGAAGTGGACGGCGAGTTTTTCCAAGCGCTCGAGGACGAGCTGGAAAAGGTCAACAGCGCCTTCGTCGAGCACGCGTCGCAGATCGAGTTGGCATTCGACCAGCTCGGAAGCGTCCACGCCGGCAGCAAGTCGGGGTTAGGAAGCCGCGGAGGCAGCCACGCGAGCATGGCACCCGCCACGGCGCCTGGCACGGACGAGGCCCTCGCATCGTCGCCCTCCGCGGCAGCGACCGCGGACTCGGAGCGGCGCAAAGAGCAGGTCTTCTACGACGCGTACCGCACGCTCGGCCGGCTCCAGACGTTTGTGTGGATCAACGCCAAGGGGTTCCAGAAGATCATGAAAAAGTACGACAAGCGCAATGAGCTGCGCGGCACCGGGATGGAGCTGCTGCCCGAGTTCGAGAAGCGTCTGGAAAGGGAGGCTTTCTGCTCCGGCAAGGTGGAGATGCTCAATGAGCTCTTCAAGTCCCGACGACCTGACCGGGCCTCCATGTCCCGGGGCGTCGGCGCGGGCGGGCGCGGCGGCGGCGGCGGAATGTCCATGCAGCTGCTCGCGGGGAACGCCAACTCGGAGCTCGCCGAGGAGATCGCAGCGCGCCTGGGCGTGCCGCTCGCCCCTGCCAAAATTGGACGGTTCCCGGACGGCGAGATCTCCATCCAGATCCTCGAAAACGTTCGCAACGCTGATGTGTACATCATCCAGCCGACGTGCCCGCCGGTCAACGACAACCTGATGGAGCTGCTGCTGTGCACGTCGGCTGTGCGGCGCGCGGCGGCCGCGCGCGTCACCGCCATCGTGCCGTACTATGGGTATGGGCGCCAGGACAGGAAGGAGCGCTCGCGCGTGCCCATCTCGGCAGCTGACGTGGCCAAGATGATGGAGGCGATGGGCATCGACCGCGTGTGCTGCGTCGACCTGCACTGCGGGCAGATCCAGGGCTTCTTCGGACCGCGCACACCGGTGGACAATCTGTACGCGACCCCGATCGCAATCGGCTACTTCCAGACCCGCCAGCTGCAGAACGTGGTGATCGTCTCTCCGGATGCCGGCGGCGTGGCGCGCGCGAAGATGTTCCAGGAAGGGCTCGAAGCGACGGGGATGCGCGCCTCGCTCGCCATGATCATCCCGCGCACGCGCGTGGCGCAGGACAGCGGCCTCGAGAGGACGGTCGTCGATCTCGACCTTGTCGGACGCGTGTCCGGCTGCGATTGCATCATCGTCGATGACATGATCGACACTGCGAACACGCTGTGCGTGGCAGCCAACGAGCTCACCTCGCTCGGCGCGCGGCGCGTCTTCGCGTTCGCCACGCACGGCCTCTTCTCGGGCTCCGCGGCTGAGACGATTGAGGGCTCGTCCCTCGAGGAGGTCGTCGTCACCAACACCATCCCACTCAGCCCGAGCGTGCAGCGCGACACGCGCAAGGTGCGCCAGGTGTCCGTGGGCAAGCTGCTCGCGCAGGCGATCAACTGCATCCACACTGGCGACTCGGTCAGCAGGCTGTTCGATCCGAGCCAAGGAGCGACGCTGCTGGCGTGAAGGGAACAGAGACAGAAAGAGAGCTGCGGTGGAGCGCTGGTGCTACCGACGTGCACAGTCAGAGTCACGCACGACATAACTTTGTAGCTCTGTTTTCCAGTAGCATAGTACCGCCGTAGTACCGGTACTGGGTGTGGCTGGCAGGGATCGCGCGGTTGGCGTCGCCGCTCGCCGCGCTACGGCCTACGCAGCACCCCACGCGCGCGACACGGTTTCACTTGAATTTCATATTTACCCTTTTTGGAAATTTTCGGAAGCGAGACGCCGTGTGTATCACAGAATACAGTACTGACCTGTACTGCACATTCGTGAAGGAGGCCTTTCCATGTGAAGCTCGAAACCGGATTCCATGTCGACCTCTCTTTCCGCTATCGTCGTTGCTGTTCAGGCCCTTTCGGCAGCAACTGGGGTACGCGATGCGCATACAGCGCGCCCCAGTATCGACACGAAAGCCTTCTCCCACAGCGAGCCGTTTTCCACTTCGCACACGTTTCAACAACCTCGATTGATTACACAACCTGAACCCGTTGTGTCGCAAGGTTCCTATGGAGCAACTGTGCACGCTCCCAGCCCTAGCCGACTTCACCGGTACGACCGTGCACGCGTCCAGAAGCAGCTCGACTTTGACTCGAATGGCAACTGGACCACCCAGAAGAGCATGCGTCCTGGGCAATCTGAAGGGCTCTTGCAGCTTGCCTTTATGCCGTTTGAAGGCGCGCGTCGCTGGAATTCAACCCGTGAAGCTGCAGGGTTCAGTGGCTTGCATCTTCTGCTCGTGGGTTCGTCGCCAATCAGCCAGCTCGCGATAGATTTTCCTCGGCTTCACGGAGGAGCTTTCGATGAGTACCAGTGTCCCTTTCGTGGCGGTTCTGCGATCTGCAACTATCCTACATCTTATTCGGCATGTAGTGGAGCAGGCTTCAATACGTTCAAATGTGCGGTGCTCAGCTGCAACAAGACAACTGGCTGCGGATGCCATGATTGTGTTTGTTGCTGCGGTTGCAAAGCCTTCAGTGGATGCAGTGGCAGTGATTTTGTGTTCAATAACTCCCTTACCCGCACTAAGCTAACCTTCAGTTGGAAGCCCGAGCTGCTCAACTCCGAAGCCGACCTCAATGCTTTCGTACACCGATTCTGCCCCGAACCGCCAGACGTCGTGATATTGAGCAAGGGCATCCACGATGCGTACCATTTCCAACACGTCTACGCAGATCCCGCTTTGCGCGCCAAGGTTTGGAGTCTGGGCAGAAGATGGTCCAGGAACGACTCGTTGCCCATAATCACACCTTCAGACCACGCCGAACGCATGGAGCGGGCTCTTCGTCGATATGTGCCAATCCTACGCTGCCTACCGAATAGCACGCTGGTCATTTGGCTCACGCCCTACCACAGCTTCAGGGTCCCTTGGGAGGCAGAGCTTGTGGCTGCGTCGCGTGAGATGATGTTACGTGTTCATCGCGAGGGTGGGCTCGAGAATGGGCTACTGCTTGACACTTGGCAAATGAGCCACGCAAGTGGCGCTCCCCGCACGGCGGACGGCAATCATCGGACATCACACTTTCAGACTGTTATTTGGAGTCTTGTGGCGCACGCTCTGGAGACTTGGAGGATACCGGGGTTCTCGACGCTGCGCTCCCAGGTCGGTTTTGCCGCGGCCGTATAGCGCACGCCCGCCTCCACCGCCTCTCGCGTCTCGAGCTCATCGGGGGCTCCGGCCGCACCGCCGGCCGCTACGCGTCTGCCGCGCGCGCCTTCATTTCGCCGACCGCCTTCGAGCAGGCGCGGGGAGGCGCTCTGGGAGCGGGTGGCGGCAGGGTCGGGTAAGGGTCGGGTTCGCTGGGGGCGGCCTCTGCTGAGTCGGCCGCGGGGAGCGGTCGGCTCCGGGGCTGCGGCTGTTGAGTCGGACGCGGTTTCGGTCGTCGTGCGCGGTCGTGCGTGTGGGTGCGTTGGTGGGTTGGGATGGTTGTGAGGTTCGTCTGTGTGATCCGTGTGGGACGTGAAGACGCCAAGACGTGTGCGCCCGTGCGTCCTGTGTGTCCCGTGTGTGTGTCCCGGCTCCCCCGGTGTCTTTGAACCGGTACGGAGCCCGTGACGTCGATAACCATGATCGCATGTGACGAGCGCGCGGCTCTTTGCGCGAGGCGATCGCGTCGTATGACGAGGACGTAAAGTATAACGTAAACCCAAAATCCCAAATCGCCATCCATAGAACCCGAACCCCCCGGCGCGCGCGCGGTTCCGCCACTTATCTCGTCTTCCACAGCTCATCGCCTCATCCCTACCTGCTACCAGAGCGGCGCGGGCGGCCTGCGTGCGAAAACGACGAAAACGACGAAGTTCGCATGCTGCGATGGCCACGCATTGCGCACACGAAATTCAAGTATCTTCATCAACCCGTTCCCACATCACCCCAGCGCCACCACCGGCTCCGCCGCCGCCCCACCCGCCGTCGCTGAGGTCGCCGCCTGCATCGTCTTCCTCGTCCGCCGCCTCTTCGCCCTCCGCCGCTGCATCTTCGAAGCAGGCCCGCAGCTTGTTGCTCGCCTGGATCACGACCATCGCTGCCTCTGCCTCGCCAGCATCGTCGACCGCAGCACCGCCGCCGCTCGTGATCACCACATCGGCCACGCAGAGCAATTGGTGCGCCGTCGCGAGCGCGCCGTCCGCTACCCCAAGTGCTGGGCGCGCCTGTGCCCAACGGCAATCAGTGGCAATCAGTGGCAATCATTGGCAATCATTGGCAATCAGTGGCAATCAGTGGCGCGCCTGTGCCCAACGGTATGCACGCACGAGGGCACTCGCGCCGTGCATGAGAGTGTAGAAGGCGACGGCGTGCTGCGAATCTGGCGAGAGCGCGATGCTGAACCCATCGAGGCACGAGGCGCACGCGCACAGCAGCGCCCATGCGCCGCTCAAACCATCCCTAAGCAGGGGTGCGCGCTGCTCGTCAGGCGTCGCGGCGGCGGACGTGGCGTCGGGTGCCGCTCCTCGCGCCACGGGCGGCGCTGAGGCAGTGGCAGTGGAAGGCCCGGTGGCCCCAACGGCCGTCGCTTCGTCCGCGCCGTGGTGAGCACTTGCATGCAAGGCAGTGGCAGTGGAAGGCTTGGCGGCACGCTCTTCTGCACCCTCCACACCTTCATTCACACCTTCATCGTCCCGTGTGCCGTTCCGGTGGTCGTCGCGCACGCGCTTGCGTGTGGCCGAAGCCACGGCGGAAGCTACGGCTGCTTCTGCTTGTGGCCGCGGTAGGTGCGACGCCACATTGACCTTTGGCGCCGCATCGACCCTAGGCGCCGTGTCGGGCGGAGGCGCCGCATCGGGCGGAGGCGCCGTGCCGAGCACCGACTCCTCGAGCCGCCGTAAGAGGCGCAACAGCGAGAGCAGCAGCTTCGGATCCAGCAGCAACCTCTCGGCCGCTGGCGCGCCTCCACCAGCGTCCCCGTCAGCGTCTCCGTCAGCGTCCCCGTCAGCGTCTCCGTCAGCGTCTCCATCGGGACGCGTCCGCGCAGCCTCCACCGCCCCCAGAGCATCGACCAGCTGGCCCGCGGCACTGCATGCCGCACACGCGAGAAGGAGGCCAGGCAGGCCGCGAGCCTCGCCCTCGATGACAATGGCCGCCAGCACGCCACTCATCTCGCCCAAGGCGCGCGGCGAGCGGCGGACGCCACGGGTCTCCAACATGTCGCCGAGCAGGTCGAGAAGAGCGATCAAGACGGCGCTCGGCCCGTCGTGCAGGAGCGCCGTCTTGAGCGACTGGGCCTCGCGAAGGCATTCGCCTGAGTACCCCTCATTGGTGCCTGCGCGCCATCGCTCGAGCAGCGCTGCGAACACCGAGCTCATGGAGCTCTGGCTCCGCAGGAAGGTAGCGCACGTGGCCTCACTCCTCGCCAGTATCGACAGCAGCGCCGCAGTGCGCTCACAGAGATCGTCCCGGAGAGTATTGAGCAGGATGAAGAGCAGCTTGTCCACGTGCTGCTCGCACAATAACGTCAGCCACGGATCGTCTGCCGCACTCCCTGATGTGCCATGTGATAAGAACACATTCTGAAAGACTCGCACGCTCTCAAACAGGGTTGCCGCGTCGGCCGACTCGAGCAGAACACGGCCGAGAACAGCGGGCGCATCAACGTGTTGCACCAGCGCCGTGCGTACATTTGGATCGGCCGCCAGATTGGCGAGCGCACCAGCGCTCACCTCGCAGAGCCTTGCGCTGCTGCCTGCGTCTGACAGATTGCGCAGCAGCAGCGGCACGGCGGAGTGATCGACGAGGAGAGCTGCGAGCGCAGCGTCGGCGGATATGTCCCAGAGCAAGGAGGCCGCCTCGATCTTGGTCTCGTCGCTCGCGCCGCTGTCAGGGAGTAGCGTGCGCAGCGAGGAAATGATGTGTGCAGGCTCGATGTCGGCCATCGTCGCGGTCGAGCGCGCGGGAGAGGGCGAGCTCACACACGTCAATTTTCACGTCGGATCGATTCCGCACAGGCGTCTTGTCGGGCGTGTACCGCAGCGGGAGAACCGGTGCGAAAGAACTCGTGAGCGATGCATGCAACGGAAATCTTCGCGAGTGTTGCCAACCAACAAACACCAGTGAGAGGACTGTGAGAGGCGCCTTAGGAACCCTTCCTCTTCGTTCGTCGGTGATGAGCACCGGCCTCGACGACTCGTCCTGTCGCCATCGCCTGGACGCGCATCTTACCTGCCTCGCGTCGGGCAACACCCGATGGCTGCGGCCTACAAGCCGTCATGCCGCCGGCACTGCGACAGCCAGCGGCCCAGCATGGGAGGCTTGCAGCGCCACCAAGCGCAAGCGCACCTGCTGCACGCCCAACTGCTTCCAGCCTGATGGGCACGACGGCCTGCACGACGAGCAGATGCGCGCAGCGGGCACGTGGGCCACCGATGACGATAGCAACTGGCTGTGGTATCGGACATCCTTCGCCGATGCGCACGCTGCTGGCACCATCGTGCCGTGTGCCAGCGGGCGCGGGCGAAACCCCGATCTCGCGCTCGCCCTCACCGCGCCCGAGCCATCCTCGGATGTCCACTCGAGCATCCGCGCAATCGTTGTCGAGGGTGCGGCGCGCTTCAAGGCGGTGAGCGCGGAGGAGGATGTGTTTGAAGAGGAGGAGGAGGAGGAGGAGGAGGAGCAGGACGATGGTGAGGAGCTGCTGGACGAGGCGGAGGTCGAGGTGGAGCAGCTCTCCAGTTTCCCACGCCCGAGCGCCGAGCCCGACGAGTTCCTGGCTGGCTGTGCCCGACGAGTGGCTGTGCAGCCAGCCGGTGGGCTCACGAGTGACGTAGCACCGCCAGCCTCGTTCTCGTCGCCGTTCGCACCACGCCCACTGCCGCTCGCACCACGCCCACTGCCACGCGCACCAGACGCGCAGGTGGATGAGGCCCCGCCTGCCGCGGCGACCGCCTTGCTCGGCGCGCGTATCCGAGTCTGGTGGTCAGGCGATCGCGCCCACTACTCGGGCGTCGTGTCCTCGTACGACGCGACCACGCGCAAGCACTGGGTCGACTACGATGACGGCACCGGCTGCTGGGAACCACTGGGCAAGCGGCGTTGGGTGCTCGAGACGGCGTCACCCGAGCAGTGGTGTACGCTCCACCGCGCGCGCCGTCTCGAGTGCGCCGAGGATCTCGAGAGCGTCGTGTGGCAACTGCGCCACAAGCGTGTCCAAGAGCTCCGTCTCGAAGCTACCTGCGCACCCGCGCCTGCCCTCGACGCATGCCTGGACGTAGGGGCCGCCTCTGCTGGCGCCACCAGCAGCCCTGCAGGTGCCGAGTCCGACGCGGGCGACAAGCCGTGCGGCGGCCTCAATGCCAACGCCCCCCGCAGCCTTCCTCGTAGCGGCGGCCTACTCAGCCTCGGGGCCGCTCGCCCCTTGGGAGAGGCTCTCAAGGCAGCCAGCGCGTCGCTGCACTTGGTGCAGCTGCGGGGGTGGGGCTTCGAGGCCGACGGCAAAGGAGCAAGTGCCGTGCTACGAGGGATGCTGTCGGCAAAGTCATCGAGCCTGCGCATTCTGAATCTCGAGAGCAGCCGCGTGGTCGTCGCCTCGTCCGCGGCCGATCCATCTGCCGCTGCCACTGCCACTGCCGCCGCCGCCGCTCCCGCCACGGCTGCTGCGTCGTCAGCTCAACAGGTCGTGGCGGGGGGCGACGTGAAGCTACTCGCCGCGGCACGTATCTGTTTGGGCGCCGTGCTCGCACGCGAGCTGCTGCGGCACGCGCCTTCACCGCTGCCGAGCCTGCACGAGCTCGGTCTGCGCGGCTGCGGGCTGCGTGCCGCGTGCGTGCCGTCGCTGTGCCGAGCCGTCGCGATGCTGCGCACGCTGCAGCGACTCGACCTACGCGACAACCCCGAGCTAGGCCAAGACGATGCGGACCAAGCTGGGACGATTGCGACGGCCGACGGTGGCACCGCCGCCGCTGTGCACCTCGGCACGTTGTGCGTACACGCCCCTGGCCTTACCTGCATGCTCGACGCGCCGCTTCAAGCTGCGGTGGCATGCGCGAGGGCGGCTGTCCTCGGCCTTCCTAACCGCTCGCAGAGCGATGGCAGCAAGAGTGCCGATGGGAGTGCAGCAGAGACATCGCCCTCACTTGCTGCGCCAGCGGCGGCCAAGTGGCCACTAGAGGAGCAAGGTACGCCGCGCCCCATCTCCGGGCTGCTGGCGCTCATGGAGCAGAGTACTTCGCCACGTGCCAATGCCGGGCCGGTGCTCGCCACCATCCCTGAGCCGGTGCTCAGGGAGCTCGGTAGTACGCCACGTGCCAATGCCGGGCCAGTGCTTGCCCCCATGAGCTTGATGGTGCCTTCAACGGCGAAGCGCCCTTTCTCAGCCGCCGACCCCACGATGTTTGACTTTTCGGACTTGTCCGCATCAAGGCGCTCGCCCAGCCTGCCGCCCGCGTGCCGCGCCATGTGCGTGGCTCCGCCGCTTCTTGTCGCGCCGCCTCTGCACTCGGCGATGATGGCCTTGGCGATGCGCGTCACGACGCCGGCCGTACCGCCCTCGCCTTCGCTCACGCGGCTCAGCCCAACGCTGTCTAAGATCGTCACTCATGCTCATGAGTGGCCCGCGGGCATGCGGGGCGGTGGTAACGGCGCGGGTCAGTCTCGCAGCGGCGGCGATCGCGCTTGCGAGGACGCTCGCGATGAAACCCGTGTTGGTCGTATCGATGGCGACGATGGTGATGGCAACCGTGTTGGCGACAGAAATTGCTTCCAAGCAGGCTATAGACGAAGCCACGACAGCGCTGAGGATGACGCTCAGGATAGAGCCCTCGGTCACCCGAGTAGCTTCAGCGCCATCGCCGCCGCCGCTGCTTCCGCCATCGCCACCGCCGCCGCCGCCTTGAAGGATGCTCCCTGCGGCAGTACGGCCGCCAGCACGCCAGGAGCTGCCCTCAGCGGCAGCGCCAGCGCGATGGTCAAGTTTAGTCAGCCCAAGACGGCGGCCTACGCTAAGCCGCCTCGGCTGCCCACGCCCACGCCCGGCTCGCGTACCTCCGGTCGCGAGATCCAAAAGCCGCACCGCCTCGGGATTGGCGACGCTTGGGCTGGCAGCAAAGCGGGCTCCTGGACCTCATCTCCCACAGGCGTGCTGCCTCCGCCGCCGCGCAGCTCGTCGCCCTCGCCCACGCCGGCCTCGCCGTTGGTGCAACCAACGCCGCTGCGGCCCTCGAATGCGTCGTCGATGCAGCCAGGCTCAAGCTTCCAGCCCTCGCCCTCAGCGTTACCGTCCACGGTGCTCTCTCCTGTGGCGGCGTCCGATCCCAACGCCTCGGCCTCGGGCTCGAGCCGCCACTTGCTCCGCATGCTCTCGAGCGTGCCGTCCCTGCCCCCGGCGAGCGAACACATGTCCACGGAGGCATCATCACATGTTGGGATGCACGAGACGGACGAACCAGAAGGCGCGCCGGCGCCGGCCGTGGCTGCAGATGTGAAAATGGAGGAGGCCGAAGCACACGGAGAGGCGGAAGCATACGACGGGAAGGCAGAAGCATACGGAAAGGCGGCGGCAGCGGCGGCAGCGGCGGCAGCGGCGGCAGCGGCGGCAGCGGCGGCAGTGGGGAGAGCGACGGCGGCGGCAGCGCTGAAGCTCGAGTTCCAGCAAGCGGCAAGCGCAGTCGGCAGAGAGGGGCGGCTCTGCCACCACCTCCTGGAAGCAGATGGCGGCGCCTATGGCTGCCGCCTGCCCGCTCACCACAACGGCCCGCACGTCACCAGCCCGGTGTCCTTGCGTCGGCCCTCAGCGGCTAGCACGCCCGCTGCGCCCCCGCTCTCCGCGCTCCCGCTCTCGGCCCCCCTCGCCTCTATCGTGGCGCGCCGGTCGACGGCAGAGGCGCAGTGGACCCCTCTCCCGCTGCCTCGGCTTACGCCGGCGGCTTCTGAACAGACGCCTCCACCGCCCTCGACTGCACCAGGCTCGCCTCCATGGAAGACCTTTACGCCATCTGAGGAGGGCAGCCAGCGCGCCGCCAAGCAGGCGGCGGCTGAGAGGTTGCAAGCCACAAGTTCCGGCTCAGCTGGCGCCGCGTCGGCCAAGGAGCCAACGAAGGGGCAGCACACGGCGGAGATGCCCAAGGCGCCCTTGAATGCGCCATCTCAGGAGAAGCGAACGACGAAGGAAGGCCGCACGCCGTTAGCAGGGGCAACTGACGACGCTTCAGCGTCGAGCACGGTGGAGCGAGGTCTCGACGATCCCTACTACAAGCGGCGCTGGCACATGGAGGAGACGTGGGAGGTGGAGCGAGTGGTCGACGTGGACGTGCGTGACGTGTGGAGCGACGCGCGCCAGCAGGCTGGCCCGATGCTGCGCTGCCGCGTCAAGTGGCAAGGGTGGAAGTCCGAGTGCGATACGTGGGAGCCTCTGTGGGAACTGCTCGGGCCCGAGGCTAAGCACTTGGCGCTCATGGCGCTGCGGCTCGCGCTGCGCCGCAGCCAACGGGCCACACGCCGACGCGAGCAGCGTGAGCGCTGTCGCAAGGAACGGCGTGCACGCCGCCAGCGGAAGCAGCAGGCGGCGGAGGCAGTGCGTGAGCTGTGGGCGGTTGCGGTGGCCTTGGCCCACGGTGCGAAGCTCGAGCTGCCCGTGGACAGCGCGGCGATCTCTGCATGCACGACCGGCGTGACGATCCGACTCGAGGGCATGACCCCGATGCGCGCCGTCGTGGCGTCCGATGCGCAACTCGAGACGCTGCTGCGGCCACAGCAGGTCGTGCTCGCCGCTGCCAAGCCGGAGCCGCCGAAGCCCGAAGGCGGCGCGGCCGAGCGCGTGAAGAAGGCCCCGAACCTCGGGAGCCGCCCGACGCCGCCACCGCCGCCGCCGCCGCCACGCACGTTCAACTCGCGCCTCGTGCTGTTGAACGGGGCCGCATACGCCAGTGGCGGCGTCGGCGACGGCATGGACGGCAGCGTCGACGGCTGGGTCGGTGTGAGGCTACCCGGGCTGCCACGTCCAGAGAGTGCCACCATGCCACTGGGCGTGCTCGCGGGCCTGTGGCCTGAGGCGACGCTGCCGTACGAGAGAGAGCCTTGGATGGCGGAGCTGCGCGAGATGGAGCGAGCTCGGAGCGAGACGGAGCGAGCTCGGAACGAGATGGAGCGAGCTCGGAGCGCCGCTGCCATATGCGCCGCTCCGGATTCCGCTGAGGAGTCCGCAGAAGACATCGAGGCGATCGTTCAGCCCATCAAGGGCCACGTGGAGGCCGCGGGGACTCAACTCGCGCGTGCAGCGGTGCCCAACCCGTCCGTCCAGCTGGAGGACGAGGACGAGGAGAACGAGGAGGGCCAGGAAGACGAGGAGGACGAGGACGAGGAGGGCGAGGAGGACGAGGACGAGAAGGAAGGGGAGGAGGATGACGAGCTCACGGCGCTGTGGCGGGCGGGGAGTCCACCAGCGTCCAGCTGGGCCGCACAGATCTTCAAGAGGCGCCTGCTCACACCGGATGACAACCTGCGCATTGTGAGCGCACGCGGTGCGGCCTCCGCGCCGCTGCCCGTGGAGTAGCGCCGCCGTGAGCGCCTTTGGTGAAGCGCCGCCCCCACTGCCTCAGTGCCGCTCCGCTCTCGCGCCATCGTCGACGATACGATGGGCTGATGGACCCGTGTGGGATTCTGTGCTGCCGCTTGCCCATGCGAGCGAGGGAGAGGCACGCGATGCCGCCGCGAAGGGATAGGGACGGATTCCCTACTTGGAAGAGGATGTGAAAGAGGATGCGCGCTTGCTCGTCGGGTGCGTCACTGTCAGCTCTGGAGCAAGTGAAAACAGGTAAATGACAGAAGGGCGCGAGAGTGTTTCAGCACGCCGTGATCGGTGGCCCACTGGGGTGGAAACGCTGTCGTGTGTGAATGACTGCGAATTCACGTGAAAGCGTCGTCTTGGCTTGGCAAGAGTTTGGACGGCCCGGCGACGGCGACGTCGACTGTGGCTGTCCCCGACATTCGGCAATGGGCAGAGCCGCCGGTAAGAAGCGCAAGCTCGGTGCCGTGACGCACGACGAGGTGTCCGGCTACACGCAGACCGAGACCCTCTTCAAGAGTAACCTCTTCAAGCTGCAGACCGACGAGCTCCTTCGCGAGGTTGCGCCATTCAAGGCGCCTCTCACACGACTGGAGAAGGCGCTGCGCGAGCTTCGCACTCAGCTCCTCGCGCTGCCGGCCGCGGACGTCTGGTGGCAGCGCCAAAAGAGCGGTTCGCCGACAGCCTCGCACCCGCACCTTGCGCACCTCGCCCTCGCCAACGAGAGCGTGCACATGACGTGGCACGCACCAACCAAGGTGGACCTGGTGGGCTCGTACCTGCTGCGCACGGTGACCGCGCCCGAGCTCAACGTGGACGTTGCGGTCGAGTTGCCGGCGAGCATGTTCCTCGAGAAGGACTACCTCGACCAGCGCTACGCCGACAAGCGGCTACTCTACTTGACCCACCTCGCCCACCTGCTCAGCACGGCGGCAGCCTCAGTCGTGTCGGCAAGCTCGCCGCCGCGCTTCATCGCACTGCCGCACATGCAGGCGCACAACTGGCCCGTGCTCGAGCTCACTCTTATCAGCGGCGGCGGCGAGGGTGCCCACGGCGGCGCGGCGGCGGCCAAAGCGCCCGCCTCTGCGCGCGGAGCTGGCAAGAAGGCCAAGGCGGCCGCGACGACGGCGGCAGCCGCGGTCTCTGGCGACGCGGAGGCGAGCGCACCGACCGAGATCCGCGGCTGGTCGGTGCGGTTGCTCCCTTCGCTCGCCGCGGACACCCTCGCGCCGGCAAAGCTGCGTCCGCAGCGCTGTAACCTGCGCTGTCTCGGGGCTCGCCCGTCCGCTGCGTACAACAACCTGGTGCGCCTCGAGTCGCAATACGCGCGCGTGCTCGGGCTGCTGCATTCGACCTTCTCGCGAGACGCGAGCGGTGCGCTCCGCGACGCCGCCGTGCTGCTGCGCGTCTGGCTGCGCCAGCGAGACGCACGCCAGAACGGCTGCTTGAGCGGCTTCCAGATCACCTTGCTGATGGTGCACCTGCTGCACACGCGCGCCCTGAGCTACTCCATGGGATCGTATCACGTGGTGCGCGTCGTGCTGAGCTACCTGAGCCGCACCGGCCTGGGCTCGCAGCCCATCGTGCTGCCGCCCAGCCCCGCGGACGAGGCCGCCGCCGCCGCCGCCGCCGCCGCCGCCACAGCCGCCGCCGCCGCCGCCGTGGTGGCGAGGGAGGACGAGGTCGAGGGCGAGGGCGAGGGCGAGGGCGGCGGGCAGGCTGGCAAGGCGGCGGCCGCGGCCGCCCTGGCCCGGCAGGCCGCCGCCAAGGAAGAGGCAAAGGAGGCCGCCTCGACGCTCGCCACTTACTTCCCGCTCGTGCTCGCGGACTGCACCGGTCAAATCAACTTTGGATGCGGCGTGAGCGCGGGAGCGCTGCGGGAGCTGCGCACGCATGCGACGCTCGCTCTGGCGGCGTTGGACACGCATGCGCTGAGCGACGCCGCCGCATTCGCTTCGCTCTTTACCCAACGCCTTCCCCTCTCTGCCGCGTACGACACCGTCCTCACTCTCTCGCTCCCCGATGCCGAGGCGGACTCGCCACTGCCCGCGGGCGCGGGCGCCGTCGCACTGCCGCATGGGAGTCCAGACGACCCCACAGAGGGCCTGGCGATGCTCGGGCTGGGCGCCGGTGGTACCGGACTGCCCGCGTCCGCCGAGCTCGCCCGGGAGGTCGTCGAGGGGGAGGAGGCACGCCGCGGCGCCCTCTGCGGCGGCGCGGCCGCTGTGGAAGCACTTCTCACTCTCGGCTTCGGCGGTCGGTGTGAATGGGTGCGTGCGTGGCGGCCGCGGCTCGCGCCGTGGGCGCCGCTGCAGCCCGCCCCCGCCGCGCCTCGCACCGTCTACGTCGGCCTGCTGCTCCATTACAGCGCCGCGATGGGCCTGGTCGATAAGGGTCCCTCACCTACCGAGACGGCCTCAGTCAAGGCATGGACCGCGCTGTGGGGAGAGCTCTCTTCACCCCGCCGTTTCAAGGACGGGGCCATCGTGCATGCCGTCGTTTGGGACGCACCGCAAGCGCGCCGGCACACGGTGCCCTTGCAGATCGCTCGCCACCTGCTCCAGCGCCACCTCGGTGTCCCAAGCGCCCATTTACGCGCCAGCCTAGGCGCCATCGACGCCGTCCTCGACGGTCCCGATTCTACCGGTCTCGGCTTTACAACGGCCCCGCATGCACTCCAAGCCTTCGAGGCGCTCAACCGCTCGCTACGCAATCTGGTGCGTGGCTGCCCTGCACCACATGCACATACCTGCACATGCGCGTACATGCACATGCACAGGCTCCCTTCGCCTCTGGCCGGTCGTGCACTTCGTGTGCTTTGCACTTCATGTGCATGGGCTCCGGCTCGTCCGACACACAGTCGGGGTCTGGTGCGGGGCGACAAGGCCGAGGCGTCACAGCAACCGCCGCGTCTTTCGCCGCCACCCTTCTCCCCACGGGGGTGTTGCCGGTTATGCGGCGCGGCACAGCACAGAGCTCAAGGCCACGCCCCTACCCGTCGGCGCTCGCCACCCGTCGGCCTTCGCCACCCGTCGCCGCGCCGATGACCGCCCTCCTGCCTGTTTCTTGACTCTGCATCCGGCTCTATCATACCTTGACCTACGCCTGGTCGCGCCTGCTTGCATGCTCGCCTTCGAGCTGAAGCCACCGCCACTCACCCATTACCTTCCCCTCCCCCCCCCCTTGCATGCTCGCCTTCGAACAGAAGCCTCTGCCTCTTGCCATCAAGTCCATCCAACCGGCCTCGTCCGCCCTCGCCGACATCGCTTGCTTCCCGCCCTCGCCCGTGCCGCCGGGCACGCCGCCGCCGCCGGGCGCCGCGCCGCTGCGCTTCACAATCCAATTCGAGTCTTCAGGCAAGTGGCCGGACTCGAATGGACCGATTGCCTCCCTCGTTGCATGCTGATTGCCTCCCTGATTGCCTCCCTAATTGCTTCCCTCATCGAGCAGGCAAGTGGCCGGACGACCTCGAGGCGGTCGAGACGCTGCGCACTGCCTTCCACCTACGCCTCGCCAAGTTGCTCGAGGAGCAAAGCGACGCGCTGTGTGAGGTGTGGCCCGACACCCTCTTCGTCCAGAGTGGGGGCTACACCTTTACCGGCAGCATCGTACACGAGCCCACCGCCAAGCTGCTCGACAAGGCCGGTCGGCACGACGAAGCCAACGCCAGCCGACGTGCCGACGCCGCGCCACAGCATATTGCGCTCTGCACGGCGCTCGGCCGGCGCTGCGCCGCCTTCCCACCCGCATGCCGGCTCGTCAAGCGCTGGCTCGCGTGCCAGCTCTTCTCGTCGTTGCTCGACGAGCCGCTGGTCGAGCTGCTCGCGGCGGCGCCCTTCCTTAATCCAAGCATGCGACCACCGGGTGCGCCGCCGCCGCACGCCCATCATTCACACCGTCGTCACACCGTCGTCACACCGTCCCAACCTCACCTTCGTGCCTATCGCCCATCTCCCTGCCCCGCCGCCATCGCGCCGGCTGCCCTGAGGCGCTGCATGAAGAGATTGCTCAGCTCTAGCAGGCTAAGGTGATGATTCCTTGTGATATCGCCGAGCGTCGCTGACAGCAAGCACAGGCCGCATCCGGAGCGGCCGCCGGCCCTCTCCGCCCTGCACGCCCCCCTCACTCCACACCCCGCCCTCCCCCGCCCCCTCGTCGCTTCTTTGTGCCCGCATGCCTGCCTCCACTTCCCCCCACCAAACCCCCTCTCCCCCT
>Ga0210248_100517_pt1 | contig 34248 bp, 15 predicted proteins | sample ChrtobMetP3_32mM_FD_155493 | JGI IMG/M metagenome (GOLD analysis project Ga0210248, IMG submission 155493) | Chrysochromulina tobin associated microbial communities from unialgal haptophyte culture, Seattle, Washington, United States - P3_32mM | ecosystem: Host-associated > Algae > Haptophytes >...
TGGGTCGCACCGGAAGCGAAGGTGTGCGCGGGATGTTTCGTGAACAAAGTTGGAAATGCTGTTTGTGGGTTACGGTTAATCGATGCAAGCCGAATTTCCGCGGTTTGGGGGTCTACGTTCCGAGATCTGTCGATTGGCACCCTGCATTATGGTGCATTATCTCGCTATTAACGCGTATTAACGATGGTAATCAAGTTGCCCCGCTGACGCGAGAGCACCCCCGTCGCCGTTACACCCCCGTCGACTACCCTTGTCCGCATGCGCCGCACCTGCCGACACTGCGACACATCATGCACGTCATGCACACTGGCTACACAGTGTGACGCGCTCGACGCGGTTGCTTGCTTGCTTGCTTGCTTGCTTGCTTGTCAAGTCTATAAATCAATGCTTGACTTTGAAGTTCACAATCACAGTCCCGCGAGGACCGAGGTGCTTGATCGGCGACCGTCCCTGTGACCAAGCGTCGCATGTTGCAAACCTTTCTGAACGCCCTGCCCATCAGCCAGAACGGCAAGGTGGCCATCGGTGTCGCCTTCGTCTGCGGTGCGGCGTATTTGCCAATTTACTTTCGAGGTGCGTGCGCGAGCAGCCGACGACGTCCCAATGCATTGCTTACACCTCACTGCTGCTGACCCTCCCTTACGCGTGCCATGCGTGTACGAGCGCGCAGGCAAAAAGTACATTGCGTATGAGAGCATGTCTGAGAAGCGCGAGATAATGAAGGAGATGGAGCTGGCTGACAGGGAAGCTGCAAGGGTTGCTAGGAAGGCTGCTGCACCAGCCAGGTAGAGCTTCTGTGCCGCGCCATCCAGCAGCACAGCACTTGCTGCGCATGTGTATCGCCAGAGCTCGTGTGTACGGTAAGATGAGCATGCACACTGCAACCATATGTCACATACTCATGATGGTGCAGATGTGCGCGATCAAATCACAACTGTCTCTACTCTGTAACATGCAGCAGCCGATCTCCGGCGGCGTTTTAGCACTAAGCGCTCGCACCTGGCAACACCGTTTGCTCTATTCGTGTTCGTATGCAGCAGCACAAGAAAGTGCTTTGGAATTCACAAGAACAACGCGCCGTTCACGCCATGGCAGCGCTTCCTCGCTTGCTCGCGCTCGTCCCGCTCATGGCAGAATCGCACGCAATCGAATTTCACGGAGCCGGCTGGCTAGCCCAGCAACGCATCCTGCTCGAGCGTGCTCGCTCGCTGCAGCCCACGCCCGTCGCGACCAAGGACCGCGGCACAGCAGCAAATAATGATGGTGTAGTACCGTGGCCACGGCTCCTGCGAGAGCTGCGCACGGCGCAGCAATTATCGCTCGTGTTGCCAGCGTCGAGCTTATCTCTCGCTTTGACTGCCACCGAGCTCCTCGCACCAAAGCTACGCGGCGCGTGCTTCGACGCCGTGCTCCAACCTGGTGCAACTTTCGAGCTCATCCGACCAAAGCTGACGTTGCTGGCGCTCCTCGCCCTGATCGCGTGGCTGCTCAACATCAGCAGCTCCATCCTCTTCGCGCAAGCGCGCTGGACAACGGCCATGGCGGCACGCGTGCGCCTGATGGCCTCTGTCCTCGAGCAGGAACCTGCCTTTTTCGATGCGCAGCCCCCGGGCGAGCTCAACTCTCGCCTACTCTCCGAGCCAGAGCGCCTCGAGTCGCTCGCCAACCGCGGGCCGGAGAGGGCCCTGAACGCGCTCCTCTCGGTAGGTGGCGGCGCCGCGCTCATGTTCGCGCTCGACTGGAGGCTCGCCCTCGTCGCCGTCGCCTTACGCGCGCCGCTGATCGGACAGCTGGCTGCGATCGCGGGTCGCACAGTCGGTCTCTTGAATGTGCTGCAGCAGCGTACCCTTGACCAGGCCAACGCGCTGGCGACGGAAGCGCTGGCGCAGCCGCACGCCGTCGCCGTCCACGCCGCACGCGGCTCGATCCTTGACTCCTACGCCCGCCGTGTTGAGGAATATATCGACGTCATCCGCGCGACGCTGCTCGCTGAGACGACTCTACGATTCACGCGGCTGGGAGTCGACTCGCTGACGTCGCTGGCGCTGCTCGGCTTCGGGCTGCGGCGCGTGCTCGACTGCAGCATAAGCCTCGGTGCCCTCTTTGCCTTCTACGCCTACGCCGACCGCTTCGCCGACGGCTGCCAGAAGCTACAGGAGCTCCTGTATGACTTAGTGACCATCCGACCTGCGTGCCAGCGATACTTTGAGCTCATTGACCGGCAGAGCCGCATGGCGCACACTGGCGGCGAGAGGCCGGCTAGCTGCGAGGGGGAACTCGAGCTCGTCGATGCTTCGATCAGCTTCCCGGGCCGCGATGCCGATGCTGCCCTGCGCCACGTGTCTATCACTGTGCGGGCAGGTGAGACACTTGCGGTTGTGGGACCGAGTGGTGCCGGCAAGTCGACCTTGCTCAAGCTACTCGCACGGCTATACGACCCCTCCGATGGCGCCGTGCGGCTCGACGGTCGTGATGTACGAGCACTGAACCTCGAGTGGTTCCGACGTCAGACCGGCTACGTCGCGCAGCAGCCCTCACTCTTCGATTTCTCTGTCGCTGACAACGTGCGCTTCGGGGCCGCGGCGGGCGCCTTGCCGGCGGACGCCGACGTACAGGCGGCGCTGGAGGCGGTCGGCGCTGCAGACTTTGTGAGCCGGCTGCCGCACGGCTTAGCGACGCGGCTCGGCGAGGGTGGTCGACGTCTCTCCGGTGGACAGCGCCAGCGCATTGCATGCGCCCGAGCCCTGGTGCACTACCCTCGCATTCTCCTGTGGGACGAGGCGACGTCGGCCCTCGACGATGGGTCGGAGCGGCAGGTGCATGCGGCGCTGCGTGCGGCGGCGACGGGGCGCAAGTGCACCGCTGTCCTCGTCACGCATCGGCTTTCAAGCGTCCTCTGCGCCGACCGCGTCGCTGTGCTGCGCGACGGCCGACTTGAGGCCGTTGGGACGCCGGCTGAGCTTGCAGGGCGTCCCGGATGGTTTCGAGACAATTTCTACCCGGGCGGTGAGACTCCCTGAGTGGGCCGCATCGAGGTGATGCACACAGCATAATTGGGATGATGGCGCCACTCTCTGCCGGCACGCGGCAGGGATCCTCGAGAGGTTGTACGAGTAAGGATAGCCAAGCGAAGGAGTCGTGCACGCGCGTGGCTGGCTGAAGAGTCTGGCCTGTGCGGTCTGTGCTGGCGCTCCACCCGCCGACCCGGTGCACGTGCTGGCATACGCGTGTGACTGCAACACGTTGAGGCGCTAGGGCCCTAGGTCGGGTGCGTCGGTGCGAGCAGTCTGCGCACTGCGGAGTGAAGGTGACCTCGTCTCGAGATGATTCTCATCGGGAAGTGACATCACGCGCAAACCAAATTTGGTCCCGGCCACGAAGCAAAACGTAATACGAACCCGGTAGCGGTACAACGAAAAGTTACTCGGACACGCACTCCTGACGCACTCGCGAATTCGCAACATACGCATTGAAGTAATCTTGCGCGCAGCGACGGAGCGAGCAGGGCCCAGGGCCGTTCGCCCTGGATTCTTTTGATTCGCTCAGAGCTCGGCCCCTAGTGGCCGGCTCTCGGGCATGCCTAACTTCGATTCTTCGGACTCGCTCCCTCGCTGCTCCTTCATCTTGCGGCTGTCCGTCGCCTTGGACGTGTCATCGAAGCCCGAGCACACGTAAGTGTCGAACTCGAAGCAGTAGAGCTCCTGGCCAAGGGCGAAGGTGCGGCAACGTTCGGGTCAGAGAGGGGCAGCAGGGGAGATGGCGGCCAAGAGGAGGGCTGCGCGGCCAGGAGGTACATGCATGCGGCGTCGGCCAGCTCAGTCCCTTAGATGTTCATGTTTGCCGCATCATGAGGACTTTGCAGTCCGCGGGCGTGTCAGGCGAGTGTGCAATGCGGAGTCGTCTTCGCGGCGCGACAACAGTGCACGCACGTATGCCCCCCAGGCGGGCCTGCAGGCGCTGCCGCGGGCGGGCTGTGTACCTGATGAACGAAGATATTGTGTCGCTGCCACCCCCGCGCTCGAGTGCAACTTCTACCACGCGCACGAGGGCGGCGATGCCGGTCTGCGCGCGCCACCGCCTCCATTCTCACCACCACCCTCACATCGTACCGCGGCAGCTCGGCCCACCGCTCGGTTAGCGCACGGGGCAGGCAACAACACCTGATAAACGTTGCCGTGAAGACCTCGGCGGCGGTCGTCATGCGATAGCCCGCACGTGCGGGAGGTAGTGGCGGGCCGACGCCGTGCACGATGCCACTGCCCATCCGAGTCACATTGACGGCGCTGCCCTCAAAGCCCTAAAGGCCAGACACATCATCAGCCCATCCGCATCAAGGGTCAGCGCAGCGGCAACGTGGGCGGCGAGAGAAGATCTCCGAGGTATCCTCAATGTGGTATCCGAGTCACATGAGGTATCCTCCGAGGAGGCATATCGCTGTGCACGATGCCGCGGGCGTGCGCCACCAACACGCGCTCCACGCGGGACACGGGCCGCCACGCGATCCGGTGTGCCACGAAAGTGTGAAGTGTGAAGCGACACAACTTGAGTGCTGGGCGTTGGGCGTGAGGCGGCGGGGGCCGTGAGTGATTGAAATCGCAGACGCATGCAAATTGTGTTCTTCTCCTTCTTCAGCTTCTGCCACGGCCTTGTCGTTTGCCACAAGTGCCGAGAAGTGTTTGGTCTAAAACTCGGAATGCACAAAGCAAGGCACAAAGCTCTCGCGCTGTTCGCGCTGCTTACTCCAACCCATGCTGACTTTGACCGAAAGAAAGCCCCGTTGCTCGATACGACAGTGGACGCCACTGCTGGCCATGCCACGACGGTGCGAGCACCTACACGCACACAAGACGAGGAGGATTTTGCTGAGGCCGCACGCTTGGCAGGCAGTGCATTTGCCGCCGAGCCGGTATTAGCACGCACACAGGACGAGGAGAATGTTGCTGAGGCTGCACGCTTAGCGGAGGACGGCGCGTTTGACAAAGCGGACGTCGTCGCGCCAGTGGAAAACCTACATTTCTTGAGCAATTCCACGGCGCACGGAATCCAGCCGATTACCTTTGTTGCAAAGCACGGCCGGCTATACGCGAATGAGCAGCAATTCCATCTCAAGGGAGTGAACTGGTTCGGGAGCGAGGGCAGAGCTGGGCCGCCTGGCGGGCTAAATTACCACCCGATCGATTGGTACATGGACTTCCTGGCGCGCCATCAGTTCAACGCCGTCCGTCTGCTCTTCAACCACGAGTCGGTGCTGCAGAACGAGCCTATCGAGACGTCAGAGGTGCTGCAGGCGCCGGAGCTTCGCGGCAAGACGTACCTCCAGATGTTCGGGCTGGTCGCGAGTGCGGCAGCCAAGCGCGGCCTCCTCGTGATGCTCGCGTGCCATCGCATGCATCCAAGCACGTGGCCCGGCGAAGGCTTATGGTTCGATACCGCCGGCCCGATCACCGAGGAGCACGTGCTGCAGTCATGGGGAAAGATCGCCGACGCCTTCTGCCGCGTCTGGAATGTCTTCGCGGTCGACCTGCAGAACGAGCCGCACTCGGCCTCATGGGGTTACGGACGACCCTCCACAGACTGGGACCAGGCGGCCTCGCGAATCGGGCAGCACGTGCTTGGTCTTTGCGAGCGTTGGCTCGTGATGGTCGAAGGCGTCGGATACCAGCCCGGTGCGCCCGGCGGCAACGACCCGAAGGAAGGCTTCTGGTGGGGCGGCAACCTTGTGGGTGCCAAGGTGGCGCCCGTTAGCCTCGACCCTCCCCATCATGGTGCGACTAAAGATCGGCTCGTCTACTCTCCACATACGTACGGGCCTGGCGTCTACGCGCAGCCGTACTTCGAGCACGCCGACTTCCCCGACAACTTGGAGCAGGTTTATGAGCGGCATTGGGCATTCGTGGCGGGCACGACGGGCGCGCCTCTCGTTATCGGGGAGATGGGCGGCTCCTACACCGGGAAGGACAAAATCTGGCTCGACTGGGCTCTCGGCTACTGCCAGCGGCACGGGATCGGCGTCTTCTACTTTGCGCTCAATCCGAACTCCAAGGACACGGGAGGGCTGCTTAAGGTGGACTGGTCGACTCCCGAGTATGCGAAGCTCAAGGCTCTGATGGTGTGTGTGCGAGGGTGGAGCACACACAGAACCGCCGCCCACAGCTGTGCACACACTCTCGCCCTTTGAGCGCCCTCCCACAAACAGTCCATGCTCTCACCCGCCCTTGTGTAGCCCTTGTGCAGGTGCTGCCAGCGACCGACGTGCTCAAGGAGCTCATCGCACCGATGATCTCGCCATCGCCGCCACCACCCCTGCAGCCGCCCGCGCCGCCCGTGCCGCCCGCCTCGCCGCTACCACCCGGCAACCCGCCATCGCCTACGACACCGCCCCCCCTGCCGAAGCCACCCACGTCACCGGCTCCCTTCGGACCTCCCTTTTACCGGTCGCCGCACCCGCCGCCGCCAAATCCCAAGCCACCACCACCCACGGCCGTCGTTGCAGATCTGCCGCCGTTGCCGTCTCCTCTTCCGCCCAACGACCTCGCAATGCTGCTGCTACTCGAGAGCGCCCGCATGCCACCACCGCCATCGCCGCGGCCAGCTACTACTACGCTGTCGCTCGGCGCAGGGTTTGCTGGTCTTGGGCTTGTACTCACCGGGCTCGCGGTCGCCATCTTGGGCACCTCGGGGATTCTTGCCCGCGCGCGAGGAGCACATCACCTGCATCCGAGCACAACGAGCACAAGGTCAACTACAACTAGGGCCTCGATACATGTAGCCGGTGGTGGCGCGACGGGCGAGGACGACGAACTACTCACCGATGAGCAGCAGGAGAAGAGCAGCACTCCGCGAGCGCCGACATACGCTGCGGAGGAGGAGGAGGAGCGCGCTTGGGTGAGGCTGCACCGTCAGCATCGACCAACCTCCTGGCATACCGCGAGGGAGGCCATGGCTGAAATGTGGGACTGAGCTCGAGATGCGAAATGTCCTAAACGTGTAAATGACGTCAGTCTTTTTGTGGGGTTTGGCTAACACAAGGTTAGATTGCGATTTGCCGTTTGCCCATGACAACGCGACGCCATGTGGGGAATTCGTGTGAGAGAGTCGCTGCAAGGGTGGAGGTGAAGAATGCTCCTTCGCGCTGCTCTCCGCCGCATGCCGCGGATGGCTTCTGCCCCGGCTGCCATCGGGCGGCAGGTGCGTCACATGGGCGGCCACAGCGAACCGGTGGGCTACGGGTCGGGACCTTACCGGGGCATCAAAATCCCCAAGGTTGCGCAATGGCACAAGAACGTGGCGACGTTCTACGGCACCGTGCTGTGGTTGTGGCTCTTCTGGCGGGCCAAGAATGACGGACCTGCGCTGCTGGGCTGGGAGCACCCGTGGGATCACGGCGACCACGGTCACGATCACGACGAGCACGGCGAGGAGGAGCATCATTAAAGGGGGCCGGGGTTTTATTGTACTTGCCGCTTTCTCACGCGATGGCTGCGCGCGCCGCGCTTGAGGGGGCGGCGCAGCGGCAGCAATCGGCGGCATTAGTTGCACGGTGTGCGTGCACTCCAGGACAGGGGTGTGCACGTGGACGTCGTGCATCGGGGCTGTAGCCCAGTTCTTGCGGGCCCACTGCGCCTGGGGGGTGCTCCTCGCCCCGGCGCGTGTGATGAGTGCATGGTAAAGAGAGAGCACCAGAGAGCTCCCGTTTTCCTCGAGGGTGAACGCACGACGCTTCTCGGTTCGCATATGACCTTCATAACAAACCAAGGTACTGACTCGTGAGAGCGACACGACGTGAGAGGGACACTCACATAACACGAGGAATCAGAGATCCCAATAGGTGCGTGTGCACGACAGCACAGCGAGTGTGACGCGCCAATGTACGCACGGCCAACACGGCCGAGGCGTTCGCCACCTCAGTGGCCTGCCAACTCGGCGGCTTTCTTCTTGCCGGCGACGCTCAGCTCCTTTTGGTACATCTGCGAAAAGCCAAGCAAGATGTGCGGCTGTGGTCAGAGAGATACAGGCCCATGCCAGCTGGAAGGGAGCGGATTTCTTAATTGTGCACGAAATAGGCTCGCTCCAACCTTGCGTGCTCGCAGTCGTGGGTCGTGGGCAGCGGGAGCCACGCGCACCATCGATTCATGGTTCCGTGTCACAAACTTGAGGATGCGCTCCGTGTTAAGGAGGACGAAGGTGATGCCGCCAAAGGCTGAGAGGAAGCCAAGGAGCTTCATGAAGACCTGTCACAGCAGCGGTGCCGCGATGCGCAGCGCTCAGCGGTGCCGCGATGCGCAGCGTTTAGCGGGCGCGCGCACAGCACACGTGCGGGGTTGCAAAGCACTTCTGGTGGACGTGGATGTCACACATGTTACATGTATGTGGTGCTGAAATCTCATGATCTATGTACAAATTTTGTTGGCTCACCGTAAGGAAACAAAGTATTCGTTTCATCTCAAGTTTGAACTGTTCTGAACGATGGGCGCCGCCCCCGCGCTTCTCCTGTGCGCGCTTCTCCGGGGCTAGTGGGTGTGTGTCTGGCCGAGAGGGCCCTTGAACGGAACGGAACGGATGGTGAACATGCCATACCTCTGGAACCATGACAGCATGCTGTGCTCTCCTCGGCACCCGCCGCGGCTGCGCCGACTCGCCGGGCCTCCACCGGCGATGTCCCCGCTGCATGCCGACTCGGACGTCGCAGTGCCCTTGCCGATGTCGCCGCGCACCGGACAATTGAGCCTGCAGCTGCCGAAGATTGAGCACCCACGCGGCTCGAAGTCGGCACGTCCGCACGTGCGGCAACGCCGCGGCCGCGCTACACCTCGCGAGCTCGGCGGCGACCAGCCGACCGGAGGGAAGCTGGTCGAGCAGTGGTCGTACCGTTCGCCCTTTGAGGAGCATCAAGCGCGAGTCGCGGCAGCAAAGGCGGAGAGAGCTGCCGCGCGAAAGGAGTTCCTCGCGGTGCAAGCACGCGCGGCGGAGGCGCAAGCGCGCATGGCAGAGGCACAACAACGCATGGCAGAGGCGAAAGCGCGCATGGTGGAGCTCAAACGGAAGCAAGAGTCGGGCGAGCTGAAGCCGGAGGAGAAGGCTGAGCTCCAGGCCGCCGAGACGACTCTAAAGGCCGCCGAGGCCACGCTAAAGGCCGCAGAGGCCACGCTAAAGGCCTCAGAGGACACGATGGCCAAACTCGACGCCGAGATCACGAGGCTGACACAAATCGAGGCTGCCCCTCCGCCTCCGCCGTCTCCGCCGCGCGCGCCTAAGGGCCCAGTGGGCAACGCCATGCAGAGGAGCAGCGTGAACACTAAGGGTCTCACCCCAGACGAAGCGATCAGCGCTCGCGCTGCCGAGCTCGCCGCGCACATCACTGAGCTCGCCGCCAAGAACGCGGAGCTGCTCGCCAAGAAAGATCAGGAGCTCGAGAAATGGATCCACAGCTTCGTAGTCGCGAATGGCCTGGAGGATGTTTTCAACTCCGTGCCGACCTCCGAGCATGAGCGCACGACCCTGCGGCTGGAGGCGAGCCAGGGGACGAAGCAGGTCAGGGGACTGGTGCAGCAGACGCTCGAGGAGTACCGTGAGCAGGACGCCCGCTCGCAGGAGCTTGACGCTCAGCTCAGCGCCGTGCACGCCATAGCGCTCGAGAGTGCAGCCAACGAGGGACGCTCATCGGCCACACGAGACGCGCTGAGCGAGCGTCTCAACCTCGAGTTTAATAAGGTGAGACTCTCGCTCGGACCGTCCATCGTCGCTGACTACGCAGTCGCTCGCCACGAAGGGGCGAGTACGCTGGGCATCGACCGCCTCGTCAACACACAGAGGCAGCTTTCCACGCGCTTCGGTGAGCATATTGAGCTTGATGTGAAGTCGCTTCAGCTCCCGCCACGGATCTCGCCAGCATTGGCCATCGAGCGGTTGGCAGCGGCCACTGAACGATACAACAGCCAGCAAGTTGGCGACGCCAGTAGCATGGACGCTATCAGCGCATCGCGTTTGCAGCTCAACGGCCGCAGCAGCGCGCTGTCCGCGCCCACAAAAGCGCTGTCCGCGCGGCCTCAGCTCGCCGCCCTGCCGGTGCCGCAACAGCCCATCCTACCGGCGCCACAACAGCCCATCCTACCGGCGCCGCAACAGCCCGTTCTGCCGGCGGCGCCGAACTCCCCCGCGCCACGTCCGAGCACCAGGGGCGACCCACGAGGGGCGACCCACGAGGGGTGGCCCGGGAATGAGCCACGACCCGGGGATGAGCCACGACCCGGCACGAGAGGCGAGGCCGAAAATGCCCAATTGACCGCCCAATTGACCGCCGCGGCCACGCTGCATGCGTGCCCCTTGACCGCAACCGATGCGGCCACGCTGCATGCGGGCTCGTTTACCGCAACCGATGCGGCCACGCTGCATGCGGGCTCATTTACCGCAACCGATGCGGCCACGCTGCATGCGGGCTCTGCCCACTTGCCACGCCGCACGCCACCGTCCCGATCCGGCCGTTACTCGCGGCGTGGAGCTGCGAGTGGCCTCCCTTATTTCGTACTGCCCAAGTACGTACTGCCCAGGCCGTCGAATCTGTCAGACGGGCCTGATCGTACACCCGGAGGGCGCGGCTCTCTACAGCCAAACGAGCTTGACATTGGGCTGGCCGGTCGGCAGGGCTCAGAAGCCGAGCTCGCGCTCGCGGCGGGGATGATATGGCCACCCAAGCCCCCGGGTCCACCGCCGGCCTTGCAGGCTGATTCGATGCGCTCGGCGCCTACCCCAAGCGGATCAGCATCGCCGGCCTCGCCCTACGGGCAGCGGAGCGATGACGCACTGCTCGTGCAAGTGCCGTACCGCTGTGCTTCGCGAGAGCAGTCGCGAGGCGCCTCAAGCGGAGGTGCGCAGGGCCCATTGAGTCCACATTGAGTCCACATTGAGTCCTGGCGGCGGCAGCGCCCTCATCGCCGCGCCTGCAGTTGGAGTGGCGCCCGGAGCCGCCACTGGTGCCGCCGCGACGACGGACCCCGATCATCTGCACGTTCACACCCCGATCATCTGCATATTCACGGGTTCGAGCGCGTCTCCGGCCCATGCAGCGTGCAGCTATAGCCGATAGCGATAGAGACACAGAGAGCACAGCAGGATGATTCAAAGAAACAATGCAGGCGGTGCAGAAAGCAAGGCCGAGGCCGAGCTGAGGCCGAGGCCGAGGCCGAGCACGAAACCCCAAGATCGGGGCGTGCGGTGCGGCGCTGATCCGCGGCGACTAGTCACGGTAACGCTAACGGGTCGGTAGCGACGAGTTGTACCGATTTTGTACGAACACATCGAATGAACGAAGAAGGCCCGCACGACGAACGGTTTCTTACGCGCGCGGGGACGTCGATCGCGGGATACCGGATTCCCGGGATCGGTCGGCGCCCGGGAGGCGAGAAAAGCCGAAAACGCCGCCAGGCCCGCCCGACGCAAGACGACTAAGCGAATACCGGCTGCAACCGTGTCGGCAAGTCGCGAAGTCGACCGGGGCCCGGCCGCCGCGGCGCCGGGTCGCGTACGGGTCGCGACGACCGGGTGTCCGACCGGTGCGCTGGCCGCGCTGCGGACCGCGGGCACTGAGCCACAAGAGCGTCTGGCTTTGTGGCTTGAATGTGGTCGAGGAGACGACCCTCACACGCCACACACGCCCCACGTCGCTTGGAGTCCGCCATCGACGCTCTGACTCCGTCCCCCCTCTGAGCTCTCTCGCCGCCTATGACCGCTCAGAGCCTGTCTAGGCTCGAGAACTGAGGATCAGCGCCCTTGGGGGCAACCACGCTGGCGGCGGCGCGGCTGGCGGTGGCGCTGCCCGATCCGCGGGTGGCGGCGGCGCTCTGCTCCCATTGCCGAAGCTTGCGCAGCAAGGCAGCAGGGCTGCGCAGCGCGAGCGCCTCGATCTCCTTCTTGAGGAAGCCGAAGTCGGCGATCGTGAGCCCGCGCTTCTCCCAGCACGTGAGCAAATGGCAACAGCACGCCGCGTGCATCGAGTGCAGCGCCTCGTGCGCCTGTCGGCGCGCGTTCGCCTCCTTGGTGCATCCGCCCGCGCGAAGGGCGCCGAGCGCGACCTGAGTCATGTTGATGGACATCGTCATCAACGGGAAGGCAGTCCCGTTGCTCGAGAGACGGAAGAGCGCGTGGAGCAGCGCGGGGCGATGACAGCCCATGTGGAGAGCCTGCAAGAGCGAGAGCATGCCCGTGCCGCGCAGGTCGGTGGCCGGGTCGTCGCCCTGGAAGCCGATGAGCTCCCAGTGCGGACCGAAGCGCGCCGGGCACTCCGCTGCGTCCGTGATCGCGCGGTGCACGCTCATGAGCACGCGCTCGTGCAGCACGGAATTATCCATAGGCGTACGCGCAAGCGCCAGCAGCTCATCGCGTTGCTCGCGCAGTGCTGGCTGGCTCAGGCGTGGCCGAAAAGAGGTGAACATGCGAGGGAGCACGGCTGCGCCGCTAAAGTCTTCTCGCACGATGCCAGCACGCGCCGACTCCGTGAGCTTTGAAAAGAGCTCCTGCGCCGCTTCAGCATAGGCGATGGGTGTGTGCCTGCCTACCACCGGCTCTGCCGCCTCACCGGCACTGCCCTCACCGTCCTCCTTGGCCCTGTCAACGGCCGCTGTGGCGCTGTCGAACATGGCCATGAGGCGCTCGGCGCGGGACAGGGGCGGTTCCGGCGCACTCGATGGCGACGCGTCGTGCGCGCCGCCGCCACCCGCCGCGGCGAACGCCGCCTCCCCGGCCTCGGCCGCGGCCGCGGCCTCCTCCTCCTCCTCCTCCTTCTCCTTCTCCACCACCACTTCCTCCTCCTCCTCCTCCTCCTCCTCCTCCTCCTCCTCCTCAGTAATCGTGCCCGCGATCTTGAGAGACGCCGCGGCGAGCTCGTCAGCCTGCTCCGCCTTGCTCTTGGCAGCCAGCGGCTGCGCCAGAGCCGCCGCAGCCTTGGCGCCCGGTCCCTCGTCGGTGGCAGCTTGGTAGACCTTCTTGAGGGCGGCCTGGCGCTCCGCCGCCTGGCGCGCCTTCTCTTCCTCACGCTCCGCCGCGAGCTTCGCCACACGCTCCGCCTCGAGCACCTGCGCCTGCGCCTCGGCCTTGACCTTGGCCTGCTCCGCCGCCGCGAGGAGCGCCAGCCGATCGGCCTCGAACGCCGCGGCAGAGAGGGCCGACGGTGGCGGTGGCGCGCCCATCGCGGATGGGGCGGGCGGCGGCACGGCGCTGGGCTCGACGATCTCGTCAAACTCATCATCAAACTCATCCTTGGTGCCTGCCGTGTTGGCGGCCGCCGAGCCGATCTGAAGCGAGATCGGCTCGTCGTCGAATTCGTCATCGGGCGGCGGATTCTTCTCCGGCGTGGCGCCTTCATCGAGCATGTCGAGCTCCAAGGCGTCGTCTGCACTGCCTTTGGCCGTTGGGGTCGGCTGAGGCTTCCGGTAATGGCTGTTGAGCACGCTGGCCGTCGCCGCGCGATCGCCGGCCGAGTGCTGGGCCGCCGTAGCGGCGGTGACCACCACGGTGAGAGGAGCCTTATTCTCCGTGTCCGTGACCGCCGCACTAAGCAGGTCGGCGAGTGGATTCGACGCCATTTTATTAAAGTGTGAACGTAAATGATTTGTGAATGAGGTGTTTCTCGCTCTCCGTCTGAATGTGTTTCATCCGAGGCCTGACCTTGTATTGTTTTCACGGCTGTGCTGCTTACGTGTTGTGAATGAGCTGTCCTCCACGTGTGTGTGAGTATTAACATGAATGAATGAGGCGGGTGGTCCTTGTAGGGTCGACGGACGGGGAACGCACAATGCAACTCGGGGACGCCGCGGGCGGCCTCGTACGATCCGCCATTCGCGAGTTGCGTCATGCGGATACGCAGCAGGCGCGTCGAGCTGTCCTCGACCAGCTGCTGCGACGTGCAGAAAGTGGCGGCATGTGCGCTGAAAGTCTGCTCAATTGCGTCCTGGTGCTCCACCGGCTCCCGGCAGACGTCACTAGTGTGCAGGACGGGCAAATCGACCTGGCGGCAGTGGTGCGCGACGAATTCACCGAGCTTAGCGCCTTGCCGACGAGCGCCTGCGGCTACATCTTCAAGAACGGCGACATTGCGTGGTGCTGCCGCACCTGTCAGACAGACGATACCTGCGTCCTGTGTGAGGCATGCTTCTCCACCAGCGACCACGAAGGGCACGAGGTCTTATTCCACCGCACGCGGGCGGGCGGCTGCTGTGATTGCGGCGATCTTGAAGCATGGAAGCTCGAGGGCTGCTGCCCGAAGCACCGAGGCAGCTGCGACGACACGTGCGAGCTGCCTCCGACGCTTGCGGAGGCCGCGAAGCTGGTGGTAGATGTGGTCGTACAGCTGGCTTGCGAAGTGGCGGTGACGGCGGAGCTCAGCTTCGCGACGCTCGCGGCCGACGACGACGACGACACGACGGCCTATTCGGCCTCGGCCTCTGACGATCCCATTGGGCGGCTCGCTACGTCCCTCGCGACGCCAGAGCTCGTGCAGCATCTGCACGCCCCAGCGGCCGAAGCGGCCGAAGCGGCCATCAAGGATGACGCGGCCATCGAGGAGCTCTTGCCTGAGGCTATGGAACGGGCCCTCGAGGAGCTCTTCCACACTTCGGTGGCCTTCGACGCGCGCTCGCTTCAGAACGGGGCGCTTCCGCGCGAGCTCCTACAACCCGGGACGCTTGCGCCTTCGGAGCTGAACGCGATCAGCAAGTCTGTCCGGCAGGAGCTGACGGTGGGTGTACAGCAGGCGCTCCGCCAGTGGCCGCGTGATCGAGCGTTCAAGCTCGCCGCCAACCAGATCGCACCTTGCGAGGCGCTCGCGATCTTTCACAGCCAGCTACACGCCGTCGCCGTCGCGCGCATTGTTGCGAGCGCAGCTTATAATCGGTCCGCCCGTGCACGAAACCTGGCCAAACTCGCCGACCGCCGGGCAGAAGCCCGCGCCGTTGCGCGGGAAGGCCGTGCTAGCAACGTGTGCGGTGTGCCGACCACCTCTGCGTCGTCGTCGTCGATGCCTGCAAAGGGCTCGATGGATGCCGGTGAGTGGTTCGTGCGCCTTTACAATGATGACGTGCACACAGTGACGCAGGTTGAGTCGAGCTTACAGCGGTGGCCGCTCGGGCTGAGCCGCGAGCTTGCTAGGCGTGTCACGGCCAATGTCGATGGCACCGGCAGCGCCATCGTCTTCCTTGGAGCACAGCGTGCCGCCATGCGCGCTTGCCGGGCGCTGCGCTCAGCTGGGTTGCTCGCCTCCCTGACGCCACTTGCGCATCTGCTCGTCGAGGTGCTCACCACCAAGTCGATCATTTGGCTGCGGAAGCAAGCCGGGGCTTTCGCGCCGCTCTCACGAGTGGTCGCAGCTGAGTTGGGACGGCGGCGCTTTGAGCCACGCGCTCTGGTGAGCCCCGATGGCACGCTGCGCGACCGGACGCTTCCGGAGTCGCCACAGGCGGAGGCGGACGTGCGGCCAGCTCGTGGAAGGCCCCGTGCGTGCTGGATGGGGGGACTCACACCCGAGCAGCGCGCACTCCTCGTGCGCGCCGAGGCGGCCCTCGAGGAGGAGGCGACGGCGCTGCGGGCGGAGGAGCGGGCGGAGGCACAGGCGGAGGAGCGGGCGGAGGCACAGGCGGGGGAGCTCCCTCTTGGCGTATGCGTCGAGGAGACGGAGGCGGACGATGATGTGGCCAACGCGATGGAGCCCGCTGAGTTCGCGACGGCCCATGCGGCCCATGCGACCGACCTCCACCGATGCCAGCTGCGCATCGACGCAATCATGGCGGAGATGGCAGCCTTGCCTGATGACGAACTGCTTGACGACGTGCAGCGCAAGCTTCGGATGGCTCAGTTGATGGCGCGCGAGATAGGTGTGAACGAGATAGGTGCCAAGTGTGATGCGTCTGAGCTGCAGGCCGAAGGAGTCGCAGCCGCCTCCGGTGCTGCCGAGGCGAGTGACATGCTGCCAGTGGACACAGAGCAGACGGCCATCGGGCGGCTTCTCAGAGCGGACTCTCTGCTCCCAAGGCCGCTGCACTCGAGGCTGCACCCACTCTACCTCGCATGTATGCCTGACGCACGCTTCAAGCGCGTGCTGGGCACCGCCTTCGCGCAGCTGTACTTGAGTCTCGCGGTTCAATATGCGGGCGGCGTCGGCACGCGCGACGCCTCCCCCTTCGGCTTCTCGGTACAGCTCTTCACCACCCCCTCCCTCGTGGCGGCGCTGCTGCCACGCTTGCTCCTCAGCCGCATACTGCTCGCGCTCGACTACTGCTTACATCACGCGGCGATCGAACCTCCTCCAGATCCACACGGCGCCGAGAATGGCATGACGTTTGAGCTCGCGCGCCAGCGCGCAGCTTGGCCCGAGCGTTTGGACGACGGCGTGGCGTGTGATGAGCTTGGGGTCATCGGCTGCGAAGCGACGGCGCTTGTGTACCGGCGCTACGACTTCATGCTCCGAGACTTCGAGTACTGCCTCAACATTGAGGGAGTGGCGTCGCGACACGCCCGCTCATCGAGGCTGCTGCGTCGCTGGATGGGGGTGCTGACGTATGTGCAGCTGGCTGACCCACAAGTGCGCGAACTGCACACGCACGTCGAGCTCGAGCATCGTGCGTGGCTTCAGGCGTTCCACCTGCATCTCTCGCTCTCGGGTGCCTTTGGGGCGGTCCTCAAGCCCCTAACTGACCTCTTGCCGCCTCTAGACTTGGCTGGTGCGGCGGCGGCGCAGGCCATCGCGGTCACGCCGGCCAATGTGCTGCCTCCGCCGTCATTGCTGTCGCCAGAGGCCTGGCAGGCTGCTCGACGCGACGCCGCTGCCATCGGCGATGCGGCACTGTGCGCACTCTGCCGTTGGCTCTCTCGCTCAGACCTGCTGCTCACGCGCACCGAGGTGACGCTCCCCGCCGCTCTCGGCGGTGGCACAGCCATCTTCTTCGCGTTGGGGGTGCACGAAGCGCTCTCATTCCACATCCCCCTGCACCGCTTCCTTGCGGCCACCGTGCGCGAGGCTGCATTCCTCGACACTTCTGCGGCCGGCGCGCTGCTCAGTGCGCCGCTGCATGCCTTCTGGGCCGCCAAGGACGCTGCAACCGTCGTTCTGCGACGACATCTTGACGCATATTTGGGGGATGGCCCGATGGTGGTGGAATGCGAAGGGCCGCTCCGCTTGCACAGCACGTACACTCGCATGCTCTGGTGGCTGCTTGAATACCCTGCGCGGGTGCTCGTTCTGGCCGCGCAGGTGGTCGCGGGCATGTGGCGACGCAACGGCGCGATCATGCTGCATCAGGTTACCAACTATGCCACCACTCCACTGTGCCTGCGCCTGCGTGACATGGACCTGCTCCTGATACAGACGTGCCTCGGCTGGTTGCTTGCACCCGAGGCTGCGGCTGCCGAGGCGGCGAAGACAGCGGCCGATGCTCTAGCGGCCGAGACGGAAGCGGCGGTCGTGGCGGCGGCGCGAGAGGCAAGCTGTGCTGGGCAAGACGAGAACCTCTGGATGGAAGACACTCGCATTCCAGAGGATGACGAGCATGAGGCGCCTTCGCCCGCACGCGAGCGCTTCTACGTGGTATACTCCGGCCGCGCAATCGGCGTGGTCACGGAAACGAGCGCTTCTACGCGCTTCTACGACGGCTCGGACGCGCCCTTGTTCGAAGAGTACAACACGCTCGAGGCGGCGCAGAAGGCGTGGGCCGACCACGTGCCCGCTCCGCCTGCAGACGTGGCGCAGGCGCAGGCGCCTGCGCACAAGGCACAACCCGCTTTATCGCGTGCGGCCGCGGTGGCCAGCCGCCTCCTCGTGACGCTAGCTCTCAAGATGGGCATCGCCTCGTGGCCACTGGAGGCGTGCGGCACACTTAGCACCCCGTTCGGTCCCTTGTCCGAAGTTCAAAAGGCATTTGACTGGACGCAGGATGGAGCGATCGAGGCAACCCTGGACACGGAGAAGCGGCTCAGCTTGTCCGAAGAGCTATTGGTCATCCTCATCCACCTGACGACCGAGATGCCGAGGCCTGCGGGTGCCGCCGGCGTGGCGGCCGAGCTGCGACGCGAGATGATCCATCGCCTAGCGGCGCAGCAGCCTTGCACTCGCTCCGAGCTTTGCGAATGCCTCGACGCATGCTCCCACCCGAAGCTTGTACGTGCCTCGGTCGAGGGGCGGGGTCACCTAGAAGTGGTGCTGGCATCGGTGGCACAGCGCGTGCCACCTCCGAGCTCGGCGCCCGCGCTCGGGGCGCCCTCGAGAGCTCCCCGACTGGTGCTTCGACCCGAGGTGGCCGCAGAGCTCGATCCTGAGTTCTACCATGCGTCCGCCGTTCAGCTCAAGGCCATCGCTGAGCGGCGCGCCGCCGCTACCACCGCAAAGCCTGGGGCCAATCTACCGACGCCGCCACCTCCCATGCCTGTGGTGGGGCCGCCCCCGCAAGCACACCCTTTCTTCGCGGGCGTGCGCACGGCCTTGCTTTTCGCGCCCCCAGCGGTGGCCATGGTGCGTTCGGCGCTTGCGAGATCTCTCTTGATCTCCATGGCGGGGCCGGCAGCGTCCAATGAGGCAGCTGTGCGTGCGGCGGCTGCGTCGGCCTCGTTGGGAGCGATCGTGCGCGCGGCGGCCCTGCACACAGCGGCCCGGCACACGGCGGCCCGGCACACAGCGGGGTGCAAAGTCGAACCGCTATGGCTCCCCGACAGGTGGGGATTGGAGGACTTGGAAGCCCGTGAGAAAATGAAGACCGCGCGGTTTGACTGGGCAAAGGACAGCCTGGAGGCGGCACACCAGCAGGGCTCTGAGCGGCTGTTGGCGCGCGCTCTCCATCTGCTCACCCTCATGGTCCACGAGGCCACGCGCCAGGCTGTGCACGAGCAGGTTGGGTGCGAGGTGGCGATGGAGCAGGGTGCAGCAGATGCGACATCGTCGGCTGAAGCGCGGGACAAAATGGCGGATGACGAGGCGTCCGCGACCTTCTTTCATCTTCTGTGCGAACGCGTCGAGACAGAAGGCACAGTGGTGGCAGAAGTCACAGAGGGCGCTGAGCGTGGGCACTACCCGCTTGAACGGACTCCTCAGATGTGCAATGTGCTCGAGCTTGTGCGCGCCCTGTCTCTAGCGCTAGAGAGCGGCCCGCTGCGCGCTGGCTGCGAGTGGGTGCTCAGCACGGCACTGTCGACGAGCCCCGAGTGTCGTGCGTGCTTGGAGCGTCTTGAGTCTGTCGAGTCCGACGAGAGGGCGGTGCGTGGCGTGGTAGCCACCCCACCCGACGCCCTCGGCGGAACGAACGCGGCGTCGAGGCTTGAGCGTAAGAAGAAGGCACAGCAGCGCTTGATGGAACAGATGCGTCAGCAGTCGGCCAAGTTTTCGCAGTTTCTCGAGGGTGACGCCGAGGCAAGCGGCCCAGGTGGCGGTGGTAGCGGAGGTGGCGGCGGCCCTGGCAGCGCTGACGGACCGAGCGTCGCGCCTGCGGTCGCAGCAGCCGACACGGAGGGATCGGATGCCTCCTCAGCGGGCGGGCGTCCTCCAGCCTATGGCCGATTCCCTGCGAAACTGCCCTCGCCCTCGTCACAGCTAGAGCAAGCCGAGGTGAAAGAGGTACTCTGTGGCGCGCCCTGGCCGGCACTGCCCACGTGCATCATTTGCCACACCGAGGATGCGAATCCGATTGGCTACATCTGCTGCACGCAGCCGTCCAATGTACTTACGGACGCCTCATGCCTGCCGCCGCCACCAGTCACATCCTCAGACCCGCCGCTGGAGCCGCCACTCCCGCCCAAAGCCGCCTTCCTCCAGTTCTGCGGCCATGCGGTGCACACGGAGTGCCTACACAAGCACAAGGCCGCGCTCGAGCAGAAGCAGCGGTCGGGCACGCACTTTGAAGGCAAGGCCGCCCTCCGTCTCGAGCGTGGCGAGTTCTTGTGCCCGATGTGCAAGCGCCTCTCGAACGGCGTACTCCCGATATTCAACCTCGAGGCACGCGAGCGCGTGCTCGCGGCGCAGGTCTTCGAGCGCGAGCGATGCTCGTCGCACTTCGCACTCACAGTGCACGCGAGCGAGCAGGGCGCGCTCGAACCGCAATGGGGAGCTCTGCCCACTCATCCACACACCATGACCAACTCGACTCGACGGCTGCGGCGCTTGCTGCAGCCAGACATGGCGGCGGAGGATCTGCGCTGCAGCTGGCCCGGCTTCACGATAGGTGAGCTGCTCGCCAAGGATCAAATCGTCCTAGAGGACGCGGACGCCTGTCTCGACACACGGGACCAAGTGTGCCACCCATGCAAAAATAGCGACGCCTCCGCCTTCCTCGCCACCCTCGAGGCCGCCGAAGGCAACCTCGCGCTCGGCCCGAGTACACTGAGCGGCGAAGCGCTTGTCGAGGCGCGCATGTGGGAGGCCGTCTGGTTGCTTCCCAGCGCACCCGAACTGATGACTGCTTGGTGGCTACGCCAGCTGCTGCTCCACCAGTATGCATGCGCCGGGCAGTCAGCCGTCGCCGCCGCTGCGTTGTCGTCGCCACCCATTCTTGGTGGGATGGTGCTCGCACCGCCCGGCCCCGTTCCGAACTTGTCTTCCAAAATTCTTGGTGGGATAGTGCTCGCACCGCCCGGCCCCGTTCTTGACTTGTCTTCCAACGGCTCGCCCGTGCGCGAGTGGCTGCTGCACCAAGCTGCAGTGCACCCATGCTTTGCCGATCAAGTCCTGGCAGTGCTCGAAGCTGAGGAGGTCTTGAGCTTGGATGATCTGCGTCTCCTTGCAGGACACCCACACTTTGATTCGTGTGGTCTTCCTGTGCTCACTGTGCTTCAGATCCGCAAAGCTCTTGCCAGCCAGCAGCCGCAGCAGCCGCCGCAGCAGCCGCCGCAGCCGCCGCCGCCGCCGCCGCAGTCGCAGTCGCAGCAGTCCCCGCTGGCGCTGGCGCCTCAACGGCTGGCGCTGCCGTGGTATCGCCCACCTGCGCTGCCTACGAGTAACGAGAGGGCGCTGCATATGAGCAACGAGAGAGCGCTGGGCGTGGATGACGACAGTGCTGCGAGTGCGACGACGGCGGCGCAGATTGAGAGCGATCTCAGCTGGGGTGAGGCCGACGACTGCCTTGTCGACTGGCTCGAGGCCACCTCTGACAATTACGCTGCGCTCAGAGCCTCGGCCCTTACGCGTAGCCAAGGCGCCGTAAGCCTCCATGAGGCAGCTGCGGCGGCGCAGGCGGCGTGGGGATGGCAGCTGCGCCCCACGCCCCCACGCCTTGGTGCCATCGCTGCATTCGCGCTGGGAGTGCACCACACACGTACAGGGGTGGCGGTCGGTGCACCGTGGCCCGTCGACGAGCACGATGGTTACAGGGAGCTCCTCGGCGCGCTCAGCTACACGATCCTCTCTCGGGTCGCACTGGCTGCTTTGGTTGCCACGGAGGAACAGGACGGAAGCGCGATGGCCGCTGCGGCGACCAGTAACGCCAGCGCCAGCGCCAGCGCCAGCGGCCGTGGCGGCGACGGGGTGGCTGGATGCGAGGCATGCGAAGCTGGCGGCGGGAGCCACGTGTCAACGAGTAGCCTGCGTGTCACCGCCTCGCAGGTGGCACTCGAGTCAGAACTCAGAGCTTCGGCTCCTATGCGCGCCATGGTGCACGCCTGCCGCCTCTCCCAGCTTCACGGGCTCCATGCATCCAAGGACACTGGCAAGATTGCGTGCGATCCGCGAAGGCGAGCCGCCAGATGGCCAACGACGGAGGGTCAGTGCTCACCAGCCCGGGAGCTGCTTCGTCACGGCATGCCTGTCAAGGAGGCGACAGCCGCGGCGGTGGCGGCGGCGAAGGCCGAGGCAGAGATGGCGCAAACGGTGGGGGCGCAGGCGATGGCGGAGGTCGAAGCGGAGGTCGCAGCGCGCGCAGAGGCCCTCCGCAACCAACAGGGCGCGCTAAGTGCAGCCGTCGAGGCGGCCAAGGCCAAGTTGGCTGCTGCCATCGAGGCTGGCGTTGAAGCAAGACAGTTCAGATGTGGCACAGAGCTTTGTTTGGGCGCACTCTCTGCGTACGCGCTGCCGCGCTCAGGCCCGTACGCTCTGCCTCTGCTTCATCAGAACCTCTTCGAGGCCATCCTTCCCGCGCTGCTTGAGGCGCACGCATTGAGCGAGGTCTGGTGTGTGCTCCGGCTCGGCGCGCTCGCCGTGATGGTCCAGGCTCTATACATCTCGGCGATGCAGTCGGCGACCCTGGCGACTGGCACGGCCGAGGGGGCGGAGCAGGCCGCGGCCGACGCGGCCGACCTGACGCGCAAGCACTCACTCGACATTGAGGTGGCATGCGCCGTGTCGGGCTCCGATTGGGATCGCGCCGAGGCTAGATCGCTGCGCGCGCTCTGCGCAGCTGTGAAGATTGATCTTGGCAGTGTGAAGATTGATCTTGGCAGCCCATCCGGAGGTCACGTGAGCGACTCCGCCATCCTCTACGCCCGCATCCAAGCAGCCCTTGGCTCTTACTACTGCCAAGCGCGCGCCATCTGCGCGCTGCTCGGTGCGGAGATGCCGCCGTCACGGCCGATTCCATACGGGGGTGGGCGCCAATGCACCGCGGCACTGGCGGTGCTCGGAGCTCCGTCGCCGCTCGATGTACTCGAGTCTCCACGCCTCACGTCGCTCGCTGCCAGCTGGGTCTCCGCTGTGTCGCGCTGCGCAATCGAGGGTGGCGGGCGAACGTCCCTCCAGCGCGTGCTGCCTCGTTGGCATCCCTCCGCCCGCGCCCTGTTCCCGCTGCCGGATCGATTCACCGACCTGTACCAATCCCTCAATGGGTGTGTCTGCCCTCAGACGGGCCAGCCGCGAGAGGATCTCGCGCTCTGCCTGCTATGCGGCGCAGTGCTCTGCGCGGGCACGGGCTGCTGCAAGCGCCACGGTCAGGGCGCTCTCACTCGTCACGTGAGCGAGTGCGGTGCGCACGTTGGCATTTTCTTCCTTCTTCACCGATGCGCCACCGTGCTGCTCCGCGGGCCGCACGCGGCGTATGGCCTCTCGCCGTACGTGGACGAGTACGGCGAGGAGGATCCGGGGCTGCGCCGTGGCCGACCGCTCCTTCTCGATCAGACTCGGCTCGCGCAGCTGCACCGGATTTGGGCCTCGCATTCGATCGCGGGGGAGGTTGTGCGCGAGCGCAGCATGAGAGACCGCGCCGTGCGCGAGGGGTTCTACTGAGCTAAGGATGGGGGCGAGAGTCCGATGTGCTGCTCGGCGGCGAGGGAGTGAACCGGCCCGCGGCTTGAGTGCGTTGCACGAAGATGTAGTACGGAGGAGGACTCCCTCGGTCGCGACGGGGAGAAACGAGAAAGAGGGGCGGCGAAGAGGCGAAGCGCAAGCGCGATCCAAGTTGAGATCCAAGTGGCAAGTCAACGCCAGGTTTGCCGCGCGAAACCGCGACCGGATTACTTCCCCCCTCTACATCGAAGATGACGTGTTTCTTCATCGCCTAGATCTCTCCAAAACCAACGGGCGACCAAAAGTGCAAAAGACGGGCACCTCCCGCCACCTACCCGCCACCCGACACACACACAGGCCGCGGGCGCCGGCGGGTACCGGGGGACACGCGCGCGGTCTTGTTTCGAGGGTCTTAGTGATGTAGGGACACTGGCAGTGGCGAAACACCAAACTGGCAATACACTCGGACACTCGTGGGGACGTGGGCGGCGTCGCGCAGATGCTTTGCTTCCCAATGATGGCGTTAAGATGGCGTCAAAAGACTTGTAACGGCGCCACCACTGGCACCGGGATCTAAATGTATGCCCTGTGAAGAAGAGACACTCACACTGTCACTGTGTGTGCGCTGGTTCACGCTGAGTTAGCGCGCTGGGAGTGAGCGAGTCGGAGAGCTGAGACCGTGCGAGCTCGGAGCTGCGACCTCACTCTAGCGAAATTGAGTAGGCCCACGAGCGAGCGAGTACTCAGTACTTGTGTTGATCGAGGTGCGCGGAGCCGCCCTTGGCGCGGGGGAACCGCGACGAAACTTCGAGTCGTGTGAAGAATGTTTCGTCGCGTGGCGTGTCCACCAGGGCAAGGGCTCCCAGCCCCTTGACCAGGGGCTTATTACACCGCGCCTTCACTTCGCCGTCGCCGTGGTCGGCCCATGTCCGCGCCGCCGCCGCTCAAGTTCAAGCTGCATAAGGCCGACCGGCCGCGCAAGCGGCTGCGGCCTGAGGTGGTCGAGGTTGCGCCGGCGGCGCCCGGTAGTGCCTCGGCGCAGGACGCGGAGTGGGATGAACAGGACCAGGGCAACGAGAAGTTGAATAAAGGGCAGGACATCGAGGAGCACCTGCTCAAGCTATTAAGGCAGAAGCGCGCCCCGGTCATTCGGCAGGAGCGCACCGCAGCCTTCCGCGTGGTGCTGCTGCGCGACTACTTTGTCATCGAAGGGCTCGGGCTGGCGCTGCCGTACTCGGCGGACAACCAGCGATTCCTGCAGCGCCTCGAGGCGGGCCGGCTGCCGTGGGACCAGCTGCGCGCCATCCCGGAGCTCAGCAAGCAGTGCGAAGGCCACTACGTAAACGGTGCGCTGCGCGTGGTCGTCGAGGACCGCCGGATGCCCGAGCACGGTGCGGAGGTGCGCTTTGGCGCGCACGAGCGCACACTTTGTGTTGCGATGGACGACGAGGCATTCCTCATGGATCTCAAGGACATGGAAATGGATGCGCTACTCGAGGGGCGCGACTGTTCACGCGAATTCAAGCTGCAGCTTGAGGCCCTTCTCCTCGGCGTGCTCTCACCAGCGCCGTGTTTGCACCCGTCGCTAGCAGTTGGGCTCGTGTGCAACAAGCTCCAGTATGACCGACTCAAGCTCTCGCACGCCTCGCTGCGCAGCCTGAGTGCCGAGTACGTGCCGCTGCCCGTGCAAAAGGCACGTTTTGGCCCCGCCTCCTATGGCCTGTGGACGGGCTCGCAGGTGATGCAAGGGGGCGGCACGGCAGGTGCGTACGGCTCGGCACACGGTGGACCGCTCGGGGCTGCGTCGCCCGCAGGCGGTGGCGGCTCGTACAGCGTCGATGTGGGCGGCAAGCGCATCCGCAAGCCCAAAATTCCTGGCGCGCTCCCGTCGCAGCTCAAGCGTGACGAAGAAGAACAGCGCCTCGCGCTCAGGGCCGGGGGTGGCGCGCAGCATGTGGCTGCCAATGCACCCGGCGGAGGCCGCGGCAAGGGCGGCGGCAAGGGCGGCAGGGGCAGCGGCGCCGAGGGCAGCAGAGGCGGCGGCGGCGGACCGCCGCCGGCCGAGGGCAGCGGACTGGCCGATGGCGAAGGGGGTGGCGGCCAGCTCGACAATTCAGGCCAGGCCCGACCAAGCCCCCAGCAGACGTTTCACTTACTCAAGAGACTCGCGGAGGACTCGCAGCAGGTGCAAGCCAAGCTGCAGTACGAGCTGCCGCGCGGCGCGGCGGTATTCAACAAGCTGGCAGACGAAGTGTTGCGCCGTCAGCCTATGCTGCGTCCGAACGCGCTGCCGTTGCCCAGAGCTTCGCTCATGCCGGAAGATCTATTGCCACGCCATCCGCTGCCGCTGCCAGAGGATCAACTGCCACACACGCTCGCTGTGGACGTCGAGAAGGGTCCGCAGCCACGCGGCGGCAGCGGCGGCGCCGGCAGCGGGAATGGGAGTGGCGGCAGCGGCTCCGTGTCACACGAGCTGCGTCTCGGTCCATCGGACGTTACTGGCCGCTATCAGCTACGATTGACGATTGTCGAGCAGCCGGCGGGGCCGGAGACGGAGTGCTCGCCCGATGAGCCGGCACCTACAGCCTTCACCTTCCACGCACACGATGCCTCATTTGCGCACTCGCTCATGGCGCAGTGGAAGCGGGTGCATACACAAGAACAAGCGTCACAGCGCGCGCGTGAACGGAAAGCGTCACAGCTGCACCACCAGCAGCAGGCCGCATGCACCGCGAGCGGCGCGCCGCCGGCGCAGCAGCGGAGCAGCTCCACCGCCGCCTACGCCGCCGCCGTCGCCGCCTCCGCCGCGGCCGCCTCTGCCGCCGGAGGTGGAGGCAGTGGCGTGTCCCGCGCGCCGCCCGCAGGTGCGCAAGGTGCACTGACGCAGCCCAGGCTGCAGCCAAGCGCGCCGCCGCCGTTGCAGCAGCAGCCACTACCACCCACGACGCAGTTGCAGCGCAACGGCAGCGGTGGGGCTGGCGCGCTGCTACCGCGACCCATCGACAGACCCGATAGCTTCGGCGCCCTCATGCCTGACATGGACGATTTCCCCTCACCCGGTGGCGGCCTCGCGTCGCCCATGGGCCTCAATCACGCCTCGTCCGGGGTCGTCGGTGGGCACCTGCCCCTCGCCCGCGGCCGCTCGCCGCTCAATCAGCAGTGAAGCAGCGTTCTTGGGGGCTCCGTTCTTAACCGACGTGCAAGCAAGAAGGACAAGAACGAGGACTGCGTGTTTGAAGATCGATGACCCATACGGCCCTCGCGGAGCCTCCCGACGCCTATGCACTCGTAGTAGGTCACAGGCGGTGAGTCGGTGAGTGTGTCGCCTAAGTACGACCGGTACTTGAGTAATTGGATCGTTTACCTTCCCTTCCAGCCCCGCGGCGCGTGTCGTCCGACTTCGTCTCACCCGACCGACCGCCGTTTGACCGCCGTGGCTCTGCCCCTCTGCGCCCCGACGCGCGCGCCCCCCCCGCGCCCCCGGCCCCCGGGGTAAGCCCCGGGGGCCCTAAGGGGGCCCGGGGGCGTGGCGCTGGCGGGGGTGACCGGCCCCACGCGGCCGCAGGCGGCGGCCGCGAGGATCGACCGCGAGGACAACCGGCGTGCTGACGGCGTGCGCGTGCCTCAGTCGCTCCCATCCCGGATTACTACATACTTCGTCCGCTGGACCGAATAACGCCGGATTCCGTTTTCCGTCTCGTGAACCGAGAACCGAACACAGAACTCAGAAGTCCACCGCGTCCTGACGAGTGACGACCTGAGCGCTGAGCGGTCTCCGCGCGTCCCCCGGTCGGGTTGATCACGCCCAGATGGGTTCACCGTCCAAGACCGTCCTCTAATAGTAATACGTCCGCCGAACCAACCATGAACCACAACCCCCGGGCCGTACTAACGGCGGGGACGCTCGCGCGCCTTGGCCTTCACTCTTTTGCGCTCTACCGTACCGCGGCTTTGATTATTACGTTATACCCGGCGTTTCAAGAGGTATACCGGTCGTCGCCCGCGACGACGCGAAATCGAACGAAAGACCCGAACAGATGAACCGACGGAGGTAAACGGATAAAAAAAAAAAAAATAATGCGCAACGGTATTATAATCGTTGCCCACAAAAGTATCGGATCTTCGGGTGATGAGGCTTCTGGTCGCTGCTGGGGCCGCTAATACGTCGGGCAAAGGTTATGCGCCCAGAGCCGGCAGCGGCTGCGCGACCCCATGGGTCTTCGGCGGCGGCTTCGAGCACGAGTTCATGCGCGGCAATCGCTGCATCGCTCCGCAGCTCTGGAAGCGCTGCGCACGCCTCATCCCACCAGGGCAAGCCGCGCCAGACGTCGACGAGGTCGGCTCGCACCGGACAGCGCACGTCGATGAGTTCGCCGTCGCGTGTTTGAAGCTGCAGCCGCTCGCAGTGGAGCCCAAGGCTTTTCAAATCGTAGTGCTGACGCCACCAACGGTTTACTCGGCTATCGCCATGCTTCGCGTCGCCGAGGATAGGATGCGAGAGGCCGTTGAGGTGCTTGCGAATTTGGTGCCAGCGGCCTGTGAGTGGCGTGGCCACCAAAAGTGAGGAGCGCTCAGATATCTCGTTACTGCATGCGGCCACACAATCAAAGTGCGTCTGCGCATCCTTCTCATACCCGTCGGCATCTTTCACGCATCGATTAACGACCATGTCTCGAATGTGGGAGGCGTCGCCACGCACCATTGCGAGATATGTCTTTTGAGCACTCGGGTTGGACATTGCTTCCTGCAGCAGCGCAGTTGTTGCTGAATCGAAGGCAAACAACACGCACCCGGAGGTGCCCCCATCGAGGCGATGGACAGGATGAACATGACGACCGAGCTGATCACGCACTCGCTGCAGCAATGGCACTTCGTCCGCGGGCGAGTACTTGTCTCGATGCACCACGCAGCCAGCCGGCTTGGCCACAATGGCGAAGCGCTCCGTCTGGTGCAGCACGCGCAGTTGCGCAAGCATTGAATCTAAAAAAAGAGGTGGTTGAGCTCGGGGTGAGGAACTTGGTTGAGGTGTTGGTTGAGGCTTACATGTCAAGGGAGTCAAGTCAAGTCAAGTAATCCGTACCACGTACCGGGTAGGATACCGTCCATTGCGATAGCGGCCCTCTATCTTGGGGGCCCGGAGAGCGTGCGTGCGCGTTGTGTGTTTCACAGCAGAAGCAGTCCGTTTTTAGAGTGTCTCGTGATCGCATGAGAACCGCTCGAATCAGCTCGCACGCGCGCGCGCTCGCATGGCTCGCTACTTCGCCATCCGCCCGCGGCATGGCGCCCGTGCTGCCCGCACCGCGCCGTGTGCACGGGCTCGGCCGCAATCTTCGCTGGCAGCAGGCGCAGTCGCCCGGCCTGCTCAACTGTGACATTGCGCCACTGCCGCTGCCCCCGCTCGGTCGCCAGTGGTTCTTCGCTTCCGAGGAGGCCGCTGCAGACGTGGCTATTGCTTGCAATGTGCAGCTAGTGCCGCCAGCGCCACCGAGCGCTCGCAGCGAGGCCCTCTCCCTTGCGAGCACGCTGAAGAAACGCGTCACCAAGATGAATAAGCACAAAGCGCGCAAGCGTCGCAAGCGTGATCGGATGAAGAAGCGCACGAATTAGCCGATGATTTCGTTTAGGCGAGCCCCACACCGTGTATGCGGTAAGCTGCATCGGAGCCCTGGCTGGTAATGTCCACGGTCATTCGTCTCGCTCCTCGTCACGTCAAGACACAAGAGAGGGTCTGTCGAGTGCTGCGAGTGCGTGCGGCTGTGACCTGTGCGTGCAAGTGCAGACAGGACACTCTGCGGCGTGAGGCCAAGATCTACTAGTAAGGGGTATATACGCTCCCATCGCCGCAATAATGCAGCATGACATGAGGCTCTGAATTTAAAACATGCCCACACCCTGACCCTCCCACTGCGCATCCGCATGTGTCTGTGACCGCGCGCAGCGTCACCGCCCGGCGGGGCGAGTCCGGTCGCGCTGACGTAGCCTGACGAGTCGACCGCCGTGGATTACGCGAATCACCGCGCGTTTCCCGCCCGCGCGCCGCGGCTCCCGCGCGCACACCACGCGCCCTGTGGAGTGTGCAGTGTGGAGAGGCTCAGGGGCGGCAGGGGCTCCCCAGGGCTCCCCCGCGCATGTGCACGCGCGACGCCGCGCCCGGCGCCCGCGCGCGGGACCGCCGCCAGCGTGCTTCGTGCCCGTCCCGGTGCCGTGGTGTTGCGGCCTGCGGGCCGCGGGGGCCGCGGCAGCCGGTCGACCCGCGGCAGCCGGACCCGCGTTTCTCTCGACGTTTCTCGCTTTCTCCTCTCAACCCGCTCTCTCCGCGCGCGGCCGGCGCGCGCACCGCGCGCCGCGGCCGAGACCTCGAGCTGGTCGCTCGCGGCGCGGGCCGGACCGCGACGCCGCACGGGCCCGCGCGGCCGCGCGGCGGCCCGCGCTTCGTTGTCGTTTCGTCCGCCCGCGGGCGGGGGGGGGGGTGCGCGGTGCGTCTAACGATGCAGTTGTTACAGGATCACTCCGAGCTCTCAGGAAGATCCAATATGACGTGACAGGTGACGTGAGCGGGATCGGTACCACGCTACGTCACCGCCGCGGGGTCGGCTCGGCCACCGCGGTCCGCCCCGACGAACCTTATGCCCGGCGGAAGGCGGATTGTTTTTATTCTAATTAGATAACGCGGGGGGGGGGGCGAGGTGCGCCGCGGCGGGGGGGCCGGGGGTACACGCAACACCGAGCATGAGCCTGGCAGGCGATGACACCATGTCGGATCGACTATGTCCTCCGATGTCGGACCCGGCGGACTTCGGCACCATGCTTGGCCCTTAGGGGCCTGAGCGGTCCATATCTTATTCATTATCATACGCGATTAAATGTGATTTAATCCGATATCATAATCCTATCAGCCTCGAGCCTGTCCCACCATTGCCCCAGGTGCAGGAAGCGCGTGCGGTCGCTCCACGCAGTGCGCGACTCCGATCCCATCTCTCGCAGGCCGCCCCAGGCGCCGCGGGCCATACAGTACCATAGCCATCTGCATCTCCCAGGGCTCACTCACATGCGAGGTGGCACTGGCCTCCTCCCACGAAGCCTCCCGAGCCCGCTCACACTGATGCAATGACGCCATCCCCTCAACTCCACTGCCGATCCCTTGACATGCATCCGAAGCCAAGCAGAAACCTACGATCACAGCACAATGTAGGAGCGAGCGAGCACTTCAATTGGCCTAACGGACGCCATCACGAGGGAGAACCCGAGGCCTAATGGAATGGGCCCTCGTGAGGACGTCGTTCGACACTAATCGAAGGCCCCGTACTCGGGGCGACTCCTGCCAGTCGGTTTAGACCAGCTCCTTCTTGGCGGGCTTGCCAATCGACTTCTTGAGCATGTCCTTGAGCTCGGCGACCTCAGACTTGAGCGCCATGAGCTCCTTCATCCACGGCTGGCCTTCCTTCTCCTTAAGCTTCTCCTGGAGCTCGTTGTTGACGCGCACGCGCTCGTCGTTCGCCTCCTGCTCGCTGCGGATGCCGCACACGTCGAACTTGAAGAGGACATAGTAGCAGATGACCTTGGCGATGTCCTGCATGACGAAGAAGATGAGGGTGAAGATCCACGTGAAGGCCACTGTCTGGATCTCGAGGCCGACAATCTGGATGTCGAAGTTGAGGTGCTGCTCGTACTTCTCCTTCTCGAACTCGAGGTGCTGGAAGGGCCAGTACATCGAGTTCAGGGTCGAGACGACGGTCGCGAGGGAGGCAGCGCACAGAACGATCGTCGAGGGAGCGCGCTCGAAGAAAAAGCCACGGGTGCGCGCGGCGAAGATAGTCCACCAGTCGGAGAGCGAAATCTTGAGGTACATGATGGCAACAACCTGGCCGTACGAGAGCGGGGCGGGGATGAACTGGCGGATGAGTGACGAGGGGTCCTCCGACTTGAGCGCCATGTCGAGCAGCCAGAGCGACGAGCAGCACGCGACAAGGCCGATCCAGATGGCGACGATGAAGAGGACCTGGAGGTTCCAGCGCTCCGGGAGGGCCGAGGGCTTGACGTGGTCGTACGCGGTCGAGATGATGGTAGCATCGTTGAGGATGACGATGACGACGAGCGCGATGACGGGCAGGTTGAACTCCTTGGGGATGTCGAGGCCATACTCGGCCATCGTCATCGTGAAGCCGTACTCCTGGGTCTCACCGTCCATGCCCGGGATCGGGTAGGAGTGCGGGTGGCCGGGGAGCTTCTTGTTCATCTCATCGTTGATGGGCGGGTGGAAGACGAAGACGGCGACGAAGAAGAAGACGAGGAGCTGGACGGTGCAGGCCACGCGGTAGATGACGTAGTTCTTCATGCGCTGGAAGATGCAGCGCGAGATGATGATGGCGTCGACGATGACGGAGAGACCCTCCGCGGTCAGGACGAGGTCAGCAGCGGCGCGCGCGGCGTCGGTGGCGCCCTGGACGGCGATGCCGACATCGGCCTTCTTGAGGGCGGGCGCGTCGTTGACGCCGTCACCGGTCATGCCGACCGACCAGCCACGCTGGCGCAGGACCTCGACGATGAGGAACTTGTGCTCGGGGAAGACCTGAGCGAAGCCATCAGCCTTCTCGCACATCTCACCGTACTGCGCGCCGAGCGTGTCGGAGATGGCGTCGCCGGGCTTGATGTTCGGGAGGCCCGCGGCGGTGCCGATGTTGTCGCCCATGCCGAGCGAGCGTGCGGTCTCCTTGGCGATGGCGCGGTGGTCACCGGTGATCATCTTGACGATCACGCCCTGCATCATCGCGCGGCGGATGGTCTCCTTGGTGTCGGGGCGGGGCGGGTCGAGGAAAGTGAAGATGCCGGCCATCTCCATCTCCTCGCCCTTGTACTTGCGCGCGATCGCCAGGGCGCGGATGCCGCGCGAGGCGAGGTTCTCGATCTTGGCGTTGAATTCCTCCTCGATGGCCTTCTGGCAGGCGGCGGAGCACATGTGGAGGACGACGTGGGGCGCGCCCTTGACCACGAGGAACTCGCGACCGTCGGGGCCCAAGAGGGTGGACTCGGTGCGCTTGGTAACCGGGCTGAAGGGGACGAAGTCGAGCTGCTTGTGCTTGTCAAGGAGGGCACGGTCGACCTGGGGGGCGTTGAGGACGAGGGTGTCGATGGCGTCCTTGGCCGGCTCGTGCCAGCGGGTGGCGAGGGCCGAGAGGGTGAGGATCGTCTTGTCGGTGCAGTCCTCCTGGTATGGGATGGTCTCTTGGAGCATCATCTTGTTGAGGGTGAGGGTGCCCGTCTTGTCCGAGCAGAGGACGGTCATGCCCGCGAGCTGCTCAATGGATGAGAGGCGCGCGACGATGGCCTTCTGGGCGGCGAGGAGGCGGGAGCCAAGCGCCATCGTGGCCGTGCACACGACCTGCATGGCAATGGGGATGGAGGCGACGAGGAGCACGACGCCGAAGGAGATGGCCTCCCAGAACGCCTCCTCGGAAGGGGCGCGGAGGATGAGGTAGGCGACGGCGATCGTGACGAGGACGCTGGACAGGTTGAGAAGCATCTGAGTGATCTCGACGACGACCTTCTGGAAGTTGCCAACATCGTGCGTCGAGCCGATGAGGGCGGCGGTCTTGCCGAAGAAGGTGTTGATGCCGGTGCAAGCGACGATGCCCTCGTTCTCGCCACCCACAACGGTCGAGCCCATCTTGCAGATGTCGCCGGCGCCCATCTCGACAGGGAGCGACTCACCAGTCATGGCGGCCTGGTCAATCTGCAGGATCATGCCCTCGCAGATGCGGCAATCAGCGGGGATGCTGGCGCCGGCGTTGAGGCCGACGCGGTCACCCGGCACGAGCGTGCCGGCGTCGATCTTCTTCCACTTGCCCTCGCGCTTGACAACAGCCACAGGCTTGAGGGAGGCCTTGAGAGCGGCAACCGCGTCACCGGAGCGGAGGTCCTCGTAGAAGCCGACGGCGCCGTTGAGGAAAAGCAACGTGAGGAGAGTGTAGAAATCGGGCCATTCCTTCAGGAGACCCTCGATGCAGATGGCGGCGATGATCATGCCAGGCATGATGCCCGTAAAGTGCGAAAGAAACATCTCCCACTTCGACACACTCATGTCGGGGAGCTCGTTGCGGCCATACATCTTGAGACGCATGGCGGCCTCCTTCTCGGTGAGGCCATCATGGCCCGTCCGCATCATGGCCTCGTCGAACTCGGGCGCGTGCTCAGGCTCCTCCTCATTCTCTGGCATTGTTACAGACTTGTCCACTGTCGGGATCCCTTCTTGCTGAGTGTGAGGTGCAAAAAAGTCTTTTTCTTGCGACGTGGCGAGAACGTTTCGAGGGCGACCGAGATACGAGCGGATTCCAAACAACTTCTTTGGGCCTCCCTCCAAATCGCTCATAGGGCTCTCGACATCAGTATAAGCGTTAAGGTGAGCTCCTAGGGGCTCTGCTAACGCTTATGGTAGGACCGTTGCTTATGCGGGAGTATGGGAGTGCGCGAAACGCAGCGGAGCGCCAAAGGGCGACCGCATACACTCTGATGGACAGGCCGGGGGTTATCAAGTGATAGGTCCCGGCTATCATCCGTCTCCCTCTCCGGGCGTCGGACAGGTTCCCGGCCACCGGTCAGCGCTAGGCGCCGACGGGCTCCAGGGGGCCTCCGCCCAGGTGGATGGGTGCCTTACGGCAGCCATGAACATGCAGAAATGACATGTGCATCGTGGCCAGTTTGGAGACTGACCAGGGGGGGTGGCACAGCTGGCCTGTGCCGACCGTGCCGACGCCCGGTGTGCGCGAGACAGTGCCACCAGCGTTAGGCTGAGTGCGCCTGAGTGCGCCTGAGTGCGCCCCTAAGTGCGCCTGAGTGCGCCTAAGTGCGCCCGAGTGCGTCTGAGTGCGCCTGAGTGCGCTTGAGTGCGCCTGAGCGGTGCCCAAGTGCGCCTAAGTGCGCCCGAGTGCGGCCTGAGTGCGCCCAAGTGACGCCTGAGTGCGCCTGAGTGCGCCCGAGTGAAGCCTGAGTGCGCCTGAGTGCGCCTGAGAGCTGAGTGCGCCTGAGTGGCGCCCGAGTGCGGCCTGAGTGCGCCCGAGTGACGCCTGAGTGCGCCC
>Ga0210248_100521_pt1 | contig 34135 bp, 20 predicted proteins | sample ChrtobMetP3_32mM_FD_155493 | JGI IMG/M metagenome (GOLD analysis project Ga0210248, IMG submission 155493) | Chrysochromulina tobin associated microbial communities from unialgal haptophyte culture, Seattle, Washington, United States - P3_32mM | ecosystem: Host-associated > Algae > Haptophytes >...
TCAGTTGGAGACCGTCATCGACGAAAAAGTCGATGACGGTCTTCTCTGAAGACCGTCATCGACAAAACGTCGATGACGGTATTTGAGCCACACCGTCATCGAGCTTTTAGTCGATGACGGTTTCCAGCGAAGACCGTCATCGAGAAATCGTGTCGATGACGGTCTTGAGTGAAGACCGTCATCGACAAAACGCGTCGATGACGGTGTTCTTCACACACCGTCATCGACGATGCAGAAAAGACCCTTCGCCTCCACTGCTAGCCTCGATAGTACATTCGGAACACGTAGGCTTCCTGTATTAGGTTGTCCGTTGTTTATTAAGTGACTTGAATTGACACAGAGGACACATGCCGGTTATACAGGCAGCATATTTCTTGCACGCTGAGTGCTGTACGTTGATCACGCGAGGGCGGCGGGGCTCGAGCTTCACAGCCGATGGTTATAATTCGACACCCGAGACTGCGAGTGACACCGACCCGGCGTACATACCATATTCACAAGCGCGTCGATCAAGTACGGCACCGCGCCTTGAGCCATGGAACATCACCGGCGATGGCTGAAGGGTACTGGATCCTGTGCAGCTGTGCTCGGAGATAAGCATCGAAGAGGCTTGGTGATTATAAAACTACACAAAGGCAACCTGGCGAGCGCAACAGTAGACAGCCCACCGGGGCACCGCAAGACCCAAGGGCAAGACCATGTGCCAGCTGGGTGGAAAGGAGAGGAGAGTTTAAAGGAGAGTCTCAAGTTTATTGCCGAAGGGTACTGGACCCTGTGCAGGAGTGCAGCTGTGCTCGGAGATAAAGCATCGAAGAGTGCTTGGTGAGTGTAGGGCATCAAACTAAACAAAGGGCAGCCTGGTTCTGAGCGCAACAATAGATAAACAATAGACAGCCCACCGGGGCACCGCAAGACCCAAGGGCAAGAGGGCCAAGATCAACCGTATGTTGGGAGAGCGTATGTGGAGTTGCTTGCTTGCTTGTGGAGCGCCGTATTTCTGTTCTGTACTCTGTTCAATTTCCTCCACAAAACTCAGGGACCCTCCCGTTCCCTCTTGGATTCGCTGACCAATTTTCCGGTGGAAAACTCAGCGAGACTTCCCTGCTGTGAATGACTGTTTGCGCGGTGTTAATTCTTTTTGCGGATGGATGCAACTGGGCTGCACAGTCTTGGCTCGGCTGGCTTGGCTGGCTCTGCAAGATCTCTCAGACTCGACGCTCCCACGATGACCCAGCTGCGCCCTGATGACGTACGCCGCGTCGCCGAAGCAGCTGGGCTGCATGAAATTTACTGCAATCAAACATCCTGCGTCATCTCATTCGCTCCCGACGAAGACGACTTCAGTGCTCTCTCGCGCATCAATGTTTACTACTCGACAGGAACAGTAGCCACATCCTTGGAAGACCCTCGTCAAGGAAAAACTCTGCTCTTCCGACGCGATGTCGACATACCTCTGTTACGCGAGCTCATGCGAGAACCCAGGCTCCACACGAGCAAGGGCGATCACCAACGTAACGTTCGACCCAGGCGTGAGCCATGTGTTGTCTGCCTTGACAAGCAATCTCATGTCACACTTGTATGTGGGCACACGGCTCTTTGCAACGGGTGTGCTGATCAACTCCCTCGTGGATTTGATGGCCTCGTCACTTGCCCGCTTTGCCGGGCCCGGTCAGGGCTTTCGATCATCAAGGGATCCCCGGGCAATGAAGAAGCCGAAGCCCTGGCCCAGGTGGCGGTGCTGCGGGCCCAGGCAGCTACGGCTGAGATCGCGGAGCAGATCGAGGCGGCGGAAGGTGTGATAGTAGCTTGCCGCAAGCGTCGCGAGGACGAAATGCGTCGTGAGGCCGAGCAACAACGTGAGCGACGGGCTGATGAGCTGGCAGGGTACCGCGCGACGCTCGGCGATACGCACCCAGACACGCTCAAGTCAATCATCAGCCTGGGTGCGCTTCTGCAAGCTCAGGGCGATCTGGCAGCAGCGGAGCCGCTACTTCGCGAGGCGCTGGCAGGGCGCCGCGCGACGCTCGGCGATACGCACCCAGACACGCTCGAGTCGATCAACGACCTGGGCGTGCTGCTGCTAGATCAGGACGATCTGGCGGCAGCGGAGCCGCTGCTTCGCGAGGCAGTGGCAGGGTGCCGCGCGACGCTCGGTAACACGCACCAAGACACGCTCACGTCGATCAACGACCTGGGCGCACTGCTGCGAGCTCAGGGCGATCTGGCGGCAGCGGAGCCGCTTCTTCGCGAGGTGGTGGCTGGGCGTCGCGCGACGCTTGGCGGAACGCACCCAGACACGCTCAAGACGATCAACGACCTGGGCGTGCTGCTGCAAGCTCAGGACGATATGGCTGCCGCGGAGCCGCTGCTTCGCGAGGCCGTGGCAGGGTATTGCGAGACGCTTGGCGAGACGCACCCAGACACGCTCACGTCGATCAACAACCTGGGCGTGCTGCTGCAAGCTCAGGACGATCCGGCGGCAGCGGAGCCGCTGCTTCGCGATGCGCTGGCAGGGCGTCGCGCGACGCTTGGCGACACGCACCCAGACACGCTCGAGTCGATCAACAACCTGGGCGTGCTGCTGCTAGATCAAGACGATCTGGCGGCAGCGGAGCCGCTGCTTCGCGAGGCCGTGGCAGGGTGCCGCGCGACGCTCGGCGACACGCACCCACACACGCTCAAGTCGATCATGAGCCTGGGCGCGCTGCTGCGAGCTCAGGGCGATCTGGCAGCAGCGGAGCCGCTGCTTCGCGAGGCGCTGGCAGGGTATCGCGAGATCACCGACCTGGACTCGATGGACGCTGCTGAAAGCGCAGATGGACAGCCGTAATGGATATGGCCTGATAGAATTGACAAGATAGCGACACAGGGAGGCTACAGTATTTGGACCCTAGGCGCAGAGGCTGTAGGCTCGCGAAAGGGAGCCGTTGCGCAGTACTTCGCACCTGGATCGAGGAGCGCCGAGCCGCCATGCGAGCCGCCGAGCGTTTGACCCAAAGGGGTAGGGGGAGGTATTCTTTCTGGAGAGGACAGGGTACATCCCTTGGCCCCAAACAGTCATGACACTATCCGCTTGCTGGTAGATTGGACCGGGTCACAAGGGTCAATTGTACCCCTTTGCGCGAAACATGTCGAAATCGGCCGAAACCAGCCGCGCTCGCTTTTGCTGAACTCAAACGCTGTTGATGATGTCGCAGAGCGACAAATCGGCCGAGGATGACGCCATATCCCTTGGTTCCGAGGACAGCTCTGACGATGATGCGGATGATGACGACTATGTGCCCCCCGAGCAGCGCGGCATCAAGAAGAAGCGGTCTAAGAAGCCGCGCAAGCCCAAGCAACCCGATCTCGTCGCCCTCAGCCTGCCTAAGCCCACGCGTCGCCTTGATCCGGACCTCGATCTTGGCGATGCGGCGCTAAGCGGCTGCTCCTTCGACGATCTTGACATTTCCGGGTGGTGCGCGATCCCGGGATGGCAGCGCCGGGAGGGGTTTCTGCCATCGAGTGCTCCCGCAAGCGCAAAGCTCCAGTTGCTCCCAGGTCGGCGCCCGACTCGCGGTGCGCCCGAGGACGTTCGGGTGGCCGAGTACCGCGCCATCTACAGCGTGCAGCTCCCTGGGATGCCCTTCTACCACTCCGACGTTTGCCACGCGCTCCTCACCCTCGACCCGGCCGGCGAGGACGTCAGCGGCGGCGCCACCTTTCGAATCGGGCTCCTCAGGACGAAAGAGCCGAGAGGTGGGCCGGTGCTCGTGTTCGACGTGCTCGCTCTGGCCGTGCACCCAGAGCGTGCACGTGGCGGCGTCGGCTCGATGCTCGTCAGCAGCCTCAAGGCCATGGCCCGCAAAGAGGCGGCGGCGCGCGGCGTGAGGCCGCTCCTTTTGACACAGGCAGACCTTTCGTGCATCGGGTTCTGGGCGAAGCAATCGTTTGCTCGAGCTCACGACGCGAACGCGCTCGTGCGCAGCCTACGCCGCGCGTCCGGTCATACGATCTTTGACGGCGCGACGCCGATGGCTCTCGCCCTTCCAGATGCAAAGACGCCCGCCAAGGTAGGCCTAGCAAAGGCCGCCGCCGCCATCACGAAGAAGCGTCGCGCATCGCTCTCGGCTGGTTCACGCGTGGCGCCAGTCGTCAAGTCGGCGAGGAGTGCGCAAGAGAATGATGCGGCCTTGAAGAATCACATTTGAGCGAACCGGCGTTCAGACAAGTTCAGACTTCAGTGCGCCGTTTTCCAGACGGACACACGGACTATCTAGTCGGGTACACGTACGGAGCATGCTGCTCGGTGTACGGCCGCGGAGCCCGAGTACTAGTAAGGCCCTACTAGCGGTACCACGCACAGAGTGAGTAAGTTTTATCTGAACGAGCTACCCTACAGTATTGAAGGGTGCTACCTACCTAGATTGAGGGGCACTACGCGTGGGTGCCCGTGACCCACTGTGGGCTTTCCTTGCTACCTCTCGCGGGGCACTACCGTTGGTGCCCGTGGGACCAAAAAGGGCTTTCCGGGCTGCATGAGCAGATCGCACTCATCCTCGGCGCACTGCACCAGCGATGGTCTCGTCACCGCCTGCTCCGTCGCGCACACGTCGTCGGTCGAGCCCAGCAGCTGACACCCTAGAATGGAGGGCTCGAGCGGCCGGTATATGAGACGCCCGCTGCGCTCCCACCGCACACGCATCGCTTCAAAGTCCTCCGCCAAGACATGGCAGCGGCCCATGGCGACCTCTTGCAGCAGCGGTTCCAGCCACTCCTTTCCCATGGCTCGGAGGTTGCCTCCCACGCCGAGGACGACTGCCTGCCGGCGCCACTCGTATATGTCCACATCATCTTCTATGCCTCGTCTCCTTGCCTCGTCTCCGAGCCACTGCTGACACGACTCCGGAGTTGGTCGCACCATTGGCCCGTGACAGATGATCCTGGTCGCAAACGGAGCACACTTTGCCTTTACGAGCAGCCACATGAGTAATGTGCCGCCGCCCACGAGGTGCACCTCAGAGTAGCGCTTGCTTCGGGGCAGCGCGTCCGGCGTCACGCTCGCCCAGCCGCGTGGCGTTGCTATGTTGACTGACGGGTTGAGCAGGATGGAGCCGTCATGGAGCCTGCTGTGTGATGTGTGCGGACCCGACCACATCTGATGGCCACTGATGGCCAATGTAGCCTCTGATGGCTTCTGAGTGCCACTGAGTGCCACCTGTGTGCTTCGGAGGGCGGGCGAGTACTTGGGTGTCAAACCTATGTGCGCAATGAAATGGAAGGGCGTGCCTCTCGCGAACCTACCTTGATCTGCAGTGAAGGGGTTGGAGATCTGTGGAGTCTGTGAAGAGTGCGTGAAGCGTGAACGTTAAGATGACGAAGACCCGACCGCGCGTTCTGTCCCTGCGTCACAAGCGGGCTTCTTCGAACTTCCCTTGTCGCATGCAACGCCCACTTCCAGTTGGACTTTTTGAGCGCACCCGCTCCCTTTTGGTGCGGCCCCTCCTCACCGGCTGCGGCCCCTCCTCACCGGCCGTAACCCCGATGGTGCGGCGCGGCGCGGGTCGCATCACGGCTCAAGACATCACGCGCATGGGTGGCGAGGGTGGCGTGCCTACGGTCGTGGCCATGCTCGTCAAAACGGCCACGACCGGCGACCAGGAGGCCCGGGAGAGCGCAGCCGTCGCCCTGTGCAGCCTGGCTGGACAGAACCACTTTGAACATTGTCAGGTTGTGTACGAGGCGGGAGCCGTGGGACCGCTGGTGAGTATTTTGGCCACCGGCACCAGCAAGGCGCAGGGCGCAGCCGCGGGTGCTCTCCACGCGCTCTGTACCGACAAGCCCGAGATCCAATCGGCGATCGTTGCGGCAGGCGCGATCGTGCCGCTCGTGAAGCTGCTCAAGTCGGGCGGCTCGAAAGTGCAGGAGGCGGCGGCCTCCGCGCTCGCCGCGCTGAACGCCGAGCCGTCCTACCAGAAGCCTATGCTCGCCGCGGGCTGCATACAGCCGCTGGTCGCGATGCTGATCAACTCGTCAGCGGCGGCGCAAGCGTTTGCGTCGCAGGCGCTCGCGAACGCCGCCCAGTACGACGCTGTCGAAGGGCAGGCGGCGATCGTGAAGGCGGGCGCGATCCCGCTGCTCCTACAGCTCCTTAGCGTGGGCAAGGCACAGACGCCCGCCGCGGATGCCATCGCGCACCTGTGCGAACGCAATCGCGAGATCCAGCTGAGAGTGGCTCAAGCTGGTGGTATCGCTCCTCTGCTGATGCTCCTCAATTTGCGCAGCAAGGACTCGCAGGTGGCCGCGGCGGCCGCGCTCGCCGAGCTCGCGCGCGACAATGTCGAGACGCAGACGCTCATCGCCAAGGCGGGCGGCATTGGGCCGTTGCAGGCGTTGCTCAGCTCGCGATACCCGATGGTCCAATCGAAGGTGGCAGGATTGATGATTGCATGCTGAGTGCCGATGGTCCAATCGAAGGTGGCAGGATTGATGAGTGCATGCTGAGTGCCGATGGTCCAATCGAAGGTGCTGGCAGGATTGATGAGTGCATGCTGAGTGCATGCTGAGTGCGTGCTGAGAGTGCGTGCTGAGAGTGCGTGCTGAGAGTGCGTACTGATTGCATGTTGATTGCGTGCTGACGGTCACCTCCGATGGTCGATCGTAGGGGAGCGCCGCCTTGGGCGAGCTCGCGCGCAACAACAAGGAGATCCAGGACGCGATCTCGCGCATGGGCGGGCTCAAGCTGCTCGTCCAGCTGCTCGACACCGAGAAGAATCCCGATGCGGACGTCCAAGCGCATGTTGCGCACGCGATGATGGAGATCACGTGCGGCAACCCGGCGAACCAAAAGGCGGTCGTCCAGATGGGTGGGGTCTTGCACCTCTCGTCCCTGATGAAGCTGTCGCAGAGCGGGCCCGTGAAGGCAGAGGTCGCGGGGGCGCTCTGGTCCCTGTCCGAGGCCACCGACATCAAGGTCGCCATCGCGGACGCGTCGACCATCGGGCCACTCGTGATGCTGCTCGGGATGGGGCATGCCTTCTCGTCCAAGCGCGCGGCCGCAGCCCTCGGCTCCCTCGGGCGCGACAACGAGGCGAACCAGATCCAAGTGACGCAGATGCTCATCGAGCTGCTCTCCACCGGATCCGAAGCGGCGCAGCAGCGAGCGGCCCAGGCGCTGTGGAGCCTCGTCAAGGAAAACCCGAGCGCGCACGACGCGATTGCTCGGGCGGGCGATCCGGCGGCCTTGGTCGAGCTGCTCATCAAAGGCATCCCCGACGCACAGGACTATGCGCTCTGGTCTCTCTCTCTCTCCATCTCGCCTGCGTGCCAGGCGGTGGTCGCCCAGTCCGGCGGCGTGGCCAAGCTCATCGACAAGCTCGCAGATCTCCGCGTGGAGATACAGCAGCAGGCCGCCGATGCGCTGTCCAAGCTCGCGCTCAATAACGAGGAGACCCGAGCGGCGATCACGAAGCAGGGAGGAGTGCTACCCCTCATCAACCTCATACGACCAGATCGCCGACCACCCTCGCCTGAGGTGGTGCTCGAGAACGCCGCCAAGGCCCTCGCGGACCTCGCCATCGATCCGGGAGCTCGCGACAAGATTGTGTCGGCCGGCGGCATCCCGCCGCTTGTGGTCTTGCTGCAGGAGCGACGAGTGCCCCTTGATGGCGACCTGAGTGTGCCCTGATGGCCTCAATCATCAGCTGAGCGCCGCTCGTGCTCTTGCTGCACAGGAGCACGGGAGTGTAGCCAAGCGCTTCGCGGCCACCGCCCTGGCACGTCTCTCAACAGACCATGAGGCGACGCAGCTCGCTATTGCCGAGGCGGGCGCCATTGCTCCCCTTGTGCTACTCCTCGATGGTTCTGAAGGAACCGAAGCGCAGACCGAGTCCGCGGGCGCACTCCATGCCCTCGCGTCAAACGAGCACAACCGGCTCGCCATCACCGAATGTGACGGCATCGGGTTGATCACGAACGTGCTCGCGTGCGACAACGAGCGCGCACGCAAGCTCGCCGAAGGTGCGCTCGTGCGACTCTCGATCGAGCATGCAAACCGCGCGCTCATCATCAAGAAGCTCGTCGAGATGCTCCAGAACCCCGATGCGCTCCTAGGGCAAGAGCAGGCATGCTGAGTACCTACCCCAGAGTACCTACCCCAGAGTACTCTGCCCCGTGAGTACCTACCCCGGAGAGAGTAGTTCCCCTGGGGACCCCGGAAAGGCTCTAATGGCATCCGAGTGCCCTTCTCTCGCGTGCAGTCGGCGGCGGCCCTGTCCAATTTGGCGCGCGAGTCGGAGGGCAATCGCAACTGCATCATCGAGGCGAATGGCATCCCGCCACTGCTAGCTCTCCTCGACTCGCACAATCCAAGGTCACTTGCAGGCTGATTGCGCCAGAGTGCATGCTGATTGCCTCCCTCGTCCGCCGCTGCTCGCTCTCCTTGACTCGCACAACCCACAGGTCAAAGCAGAGCTCGGTGCTCGACCACGACAACCCACGACCGCATGCAAGTAATCATTTGGCGCCACCCCACCCCTTCCCACAGGTCAAAGGAGAACTCGGTGCTTGCGATCACGGAGCTATGCCGCAAGAGTAAACCCAACCAGACCGCCTTCTCCGAAGCGGGGGGCATCCCCAAGCTCGTGTCTGTCCTCCTCGGGTTCAGTCCAGGGGGCACCAAGGACTACTCCTTCATACGCCTATGTACACTCGTGGCGGAGGCCATCAAGGAGATGGCCAAGGGCAATCAGGCGAACCAGGATGCGATCGCCGAAGCGGGGGCCATCCCGCCAATCGTGGCTATGCTCGGCTCGACCGAGCCGCAGATGCAATCCAACGCCGCGGCGGCGATCGCCAGCCTCGCGCGCACTCACTTTGAGAATCAGGGCATGGTCGCGCGCACGGGCGCGGTGGCTCCGCTCTGCACCCTCGTGCGCGATGGCTCTGACGAGGCTCGTGATCGGAGTGCGAGCGCGATCTGGTCGCTCGCGACTGACCACCCCTTCAATAAGGATACGATCGCCAAGCTGGGCGGCATTGACCCTCTCCTTGGTCTGCTCGTTACGGGCACCTCGGACAAGTCGCAGGAGTGCGTCACAGGCGCTCTGAGTGCAGGGCCCCTCTGAGTGCATGGTGATGGACTCTGAGTGCACGTCGATTGTCCTCCCTCATCAGATGCGTCTCCGGCGCCCTCTGCGCTCTATCCGCAAAGCATGTCGACAATCGCGCCCTCATCTCAAAGCGTCTAGTTGGGCTCCTCGGCTCTCCGGCGGCCAAGGCTGCGGACCGAGCCGTGCGTGTGCTCATGACGTGCGGCGCCTTCGCCTCCGACAGCTACGCCAACCAGGTCCGCTCGCATAGATCGGCCGCATCCCCTTGGTCGAATCGCAACAGAGATTGACCGCATCCAAGTACCCTCGACTGATGCTGATTGCGTCTGAGTACCCTCAATTGCATGCTGATTGCGTCTGAGTGCATGCTGATTGCCTCACCCCTCAGGTGGCGCTCGCTAAGATCGGTGGTATCCCCTTACTTGTCCAATGGCTCGCGGGCCCGGCGATCAACGTGCAGGCGCAGGCAGCTCAAGCGCTTCTGTGCACAGTGATCGAGAACCCGATGACCCAGGTCCTAGTGGCCAAATGCCAGGGGATTGCGCCGCTCATCAAGCTCATTCAGCGGAGCTCGCCCCAAGCTCAGGACTGTGCGGCGCGCGCGATGTTCCACATCGCCTCCATCGTCGACAACCAGACCCTGATTGCCGACGCGGGGGCTATCAAGCCCTTCGTCCAGATGATCATCGGGAATGAGAAGCTGACGCCGAAGGAGAACGAGGCTCCCCAGGAGCTTGCGGCCATCAACCTCGTGCGCCTCACGCGCGGAACGCCCGCGATCTCGGAGGCCATCGCCGAGCGCGGCGGCATCAAGCCCCTCGTGAGGCTGCTCAACGAGGGTTCTCCCGGCGCCATCTACTGGGCCTGCGCTTGCCTCGCCGAGCTTGCCCTGGTGCCCAAGAATCGAGATCTGATCGCCGCGGCGGGGGGCATCAAGCGGCTGAGCGAGCTGCTGATCTCGCCGGCGATGGGCACGCCCGAGATTGCAGCTCGCACGATCTCGCACCTCGTGATCGCCGACCATGAGGGCGCCGCTCGTCACGACGCCGAGGAGTCGAGCACTCATCGCGGCGCCGAGTCGGGCGCCAGCAGCTTGGTCGGTGGCTCCGATGAGCGCAGGAAGATGTTCCACGAAGAGAAGGGGACGAAGCGGCTCATCTCGATGCTCGATGGCTCCAACCTGCACGGCCTTCAGTGTTTCATGATCCGTCCTATCGGGCTTGCATGCGAAAAGTGCGAGATCGGGATGCAAGAGCAAGCGGCCGCCGCACTTGCCGACCTGGCATACAAGAGCTCCGCGATGCAAGACGCCATCATTGAGCTCGGCGGCATCCCCAGCCTCATCCAGTTCATTCGGCAAATCCCTCCCTCGAAGGTTGGGCAGGAGCATGCGGTGCGTCCTCGGCATGTATTCGACCTGCCGCCGCAGATTGAGACCTTGGATTGCGTCTCCGAGAGGGTCTCTGCGTGCCTTGGATTGCTATTGGATTGCGTCTCCGAGAGGGTCTCTGCGTGCCTTGGATTGCGTCTCCGATAAGGTCTCTGCGTGCCTCGATCGTTGCATGCAGGTGCGCGCCATCCTCAATCTGTCGCAGCAGATTGAGAACCAGAATGCCATCGTCGAGTGCTGCACCATCCCTGAGCTTGTGCAGCTCACCAAGACAGGCTCGCAGAAGGCGATGGAGATCGCCGCCGCAGGGCTGTCGGAGCTAGCGAGTGGGGCAATAGCCGAGCGCGAGAGACACAAGGCGATGGCCCTCGGTATCGATGTGGACTCGTTGAAGCGCTTGGGTAGTGTCGGCTTCTCGGAATCTTCCGGTGTGACGCCGAGCATGTCGCACACCGCCGCGTTCCGTGTGCTCGACACGCAGGCAACGGGGAGCATCACGGTCGAGGTGCTCAAGGCGGCGCTCTTGCCTAAATTGGAAGCCGACGGCTCCGCGTCTAAGGTTTCGCTCAAGGTTTCGTCCGAAGACGTCCAGCAGCTGATCGATGTGGTGGACGAGAACGGCGACGGCGAGCTGCAGCTCGGTGAGTTTGAGATTTTCTGGAAGAGCTTTCAGGCGAAGCACGGGTTGGAGGTCGAGATAGCCCCCGTCGCAGGCACGAGTGCCGAGGCGCTTGAGGGAGGGGAGGAGGAGGAGGGTCGAAGCTCGGACCGGCTGGTGCTCATCGCCGAAGCGGGAGGTGCGCGCGCGCGATCGCGATCCATCCCTTTCCACAGCTTTCTACCACCTCTGTCGCCGCATGAGCTCAACATAAGCTCAAGAGGCCGCGCCCATTGAATGCGTCTCTGAAGTGGCCTCCCTCGTTGCACGCAGGGATCACTCCTTTGGTCTCGATGCTCTCCTCGGCCAATCGGCTTGCGCGCGAGAATGCGGCGGGCGCGCTGATGCACCTCGCTCAGGATCCTCTGAATCGTGTGGCCATCGCTCGTGCGCCGCTGACCTTCGATCCCCGGCCCTCGGGCAGGCGCCCATCCTTGTACCATCCGTATACCATGCTGGCTCCCCCTTCTGTTCCTCACCGGAGAGCTTCGTGAATCGACCCCCGTGACCGCAGGGGCCAACGGCATCCTGCCCCTCGTGAACATCCTCGACGATGGCACAGACCTCGCCCACGAGCATGCGGCAGAAGCGCTCCTGCGGCTCGCGACCAATAACGTCGAGAACCAGATCCAGTCGAGCAAGAACCTCGTCGCGCTGCTTGCCAACGAGAACACGGGCACCCAGCGGCGAACGGCCCACGTCATCTCGGAACTGGCGGCGATGAACCCGAGCTCGCCGGTGAGCGCGGGCGCGATCTTGCCCCTGGCTCCGATGATCTCTTGAGTGCCCCTTGAGTGTCTCTTGAGTGTCTCTTGAGTGTCTCTTGAGTGCCTCCTGATTCCCTCCCTCGTCAGGTGATCATCGTGAACGCGGGCGCGATCTCGCCCCTCGTCAATTTGCTCTCCGTGGGCGTGCTCGAGGTCAAGAAGGAGGTCTCGCGTGCTCTGATGAATCTGTCGCTACGATCTCTGTCGACACAGCTCGCCATCGCCGCTTCACTCGTGGCACTGCTGGGCACGGGCACGGCCGAGGCACAGGAGCACGTGGGGCTCCTGCTCCTGACGCTCGCGGACGACGCGGACAACCTCGCCGCCATCTCGAAGACGGGCGCCATCCGCGGCCTCGTGCTTCAGATGAAGGGCAACGACAAGCACACCTCGGTCAAAGCTCAGGAACTCGCGGCCGCGGTGCTCTCGCACCTGTCGCAGGCATCCGACGGCAACGTCGACACGATCGCCGCCAACAACGGCATCCGTTCGCTCGTCGCACTCCTCTCGTCCGAATCGTCTGTCGCACAGGCGAAGGCATCCGCCGTCCTGGGCGACCTCGCCCGGCGATCCACCCGGAACAAGAATCTGATCCTCGCCGAGGGAGCGGTGCCCATCCTCGTCAATCTGATCAACGACCGCACGCGGAACGAGCAGACCAACCAATGGAAGGAGACGCCCTCGGCCACACGGGCCGAGGCGGCGGGGGCGCTGCAGTTCCTTGCGAGTGGACAGCCGGATACTCAGCGCCTCGTCGCCGAAGCAGGCGCTCTCAAACGGCTCGTGGCGCTCTTGGACCTCGACGATCAATATGTGCGCCAGCGAGGCGCTGGGGCCATCGCAGCACTCTGCAAGGAGAACACGGAGAACCAAGACGCCGTCGAGAGCTACTCTGGCATTCTCAAGCTCGTGTCCCTGCTCGACCCTGGGCTCGCTGCCGACGTATTGCGAAGCTACGTGGCGTGCGCCCTCTCCGTGCTGGCGAGCGGCAACCGCAAGATCCAAGAGAAGGTGGCGTCGGCGGGAGGCGTTGAGCCCCTCGTGCGGCTCCTCGACGAGCCTACCGCGAGCCGTGCCAAAGAAGAGGTGATTGCATCTGATGGCCTCTGATGGCGTCTGATGGCGTCTGATTGCTCGACGAGTCGTGCCAAGGAAGAGTCTAGGAAGAGTCGCCTGATCGTCCCTGATGGCATCTGAGTGCGTCTGATGGCGTCTCTCATCGATGGCTCGTCGTGCTGCAGGCGGCTTCGGCCCTCTGGTCGCTTGCGACGGAGAATCACGAGGCGCAGCAGGCGATCGCTGCGGCGGGCGGCATCGCGGCCCTCGTCCACGTCCTCGGGCTCGGCACTGCCACCGGCTTCGTGAGCGATCGGACGTATGAGCAAGCCGCCGGCGCGCTCGCCGCCCTCGCCCTCGACAACCCGAGCAACGAGCAGTCGATTGCGCAGCAACTGGTGGCGCTGCTCGGCTCGACGGACCTGCAGGCCGCTGCGCGTGCCGCTCGCGCGATCGCCAACTTTGCGCGCGCCAACGCCCCCGAGTCGACTGGGCTGCGAGAGTACACGCCGGTGCTGAGTGCTCGGACGCAAGCGCAGGCACGGAATCAAGCCGCAGTAGCCGTGGCCGGGGGAGTGGCTCTGCTGGTGACGCTGCTCGACCCGAAGCACAATCCATCGATCGACGGGCAGCGGGAGATGGCGGCGGCGGTCTGGGCGATGGCGGCACGGAATCCGGACAACCAGCGAGGCGTGGCGGAGGCCGGAGGCATCCCATCCCTCATTGCCCTCCTCCATGGCCCTCCAGATGTGCACCGTGACGTTGCCGGTGCTCTCTGGAGCTTGGCCGGGAACCCTGGAAATCCGGACAACCAGCAGACCATTGCAGAGGCGGGAGGCATCGTGAGTGGACGCCTCTCGATAAGCCCTCGATGACCCTCTCGATAGGCCCTCGATGGCCCATCGATTGCGCCTTGATGATGTATTGATGATGGTCTCGTGTGTGTGTCGTGTGCAGGCGCCACTAGTCTGCCTTCTCAGGACGGGCAGCCTCGGCGCTCAGGAGACCTCCGCTGGCGCTCTGCTCTGGCTGGCTGAGTCGCAGACGAACCGGGTCTCGATTGCGGACGCCGGCGCCATCCCTCTGCTCGTCTCACTGCTCGATGGCGGCTCCGAGGAGGTGAAGGAGCAAGCGGCGGGGGCGCTCCAGATGCTCGTCAAGAACAACCTCTCGAACCAAAAGGACATAGCCGAGGGACTCGTCGAGCTCTTGGCCACCGGCTCCGCCTCCGCGCAGGAGCACGTGACGCAACTGCTCAAGAATCTCGCCCGAGATCCCGAGAACCGCGCCTCGATCGCCAAGGCAGGCGCGGTTCCGGAGCTTGTGAGGCAACTGGAGCGCGGATCGCCTAAGGCGATGGGGATGGCGGCCCAGGGCCTCGCCCTCATCGCGCTGCGTTCAGCCGAATTCCGATCGGTCGTGACTCAGGAGCGTTCTCCTGAGCGTTCTCCTGAGTGCATCAGATTGCTCCTGATTTCCGATCGGTCGTGATTCAGGAGCGTTCTCCTGAGCGTTCTCCTGAGTGCATCAGATTGCTCCTGATTTCCGATCGGTCGTGACTCAGGAGCGTTCTCCTGAGCGTTCTCGCCCCTTACTCGCCCCTGCTAGCCCCTGTGGGCGTCTGAGTACTATCTGAGTGCATCTGATTGCGTGTCGGATGGCCTCTCTCATCAAACTGTCCCGATCCATCATGACTCAGGAGCTCGTCAAGCTGCTTTCTTCACCGGCGGAGTCCGTGCGTCAGCGCGCCTCCGAGGCGCTACGCGACATGGCGGCTGGCGAGAAGCCAGGCGGACAAAAGGGCGGACGGGTCGTGAACACGGCCAAGGGTGGGGGCGCGCAGCACACTGGAGGACTGATCAACTTGCTCAAGGATGGGCTCAAGGACGGCAATGTGGAGGCGCAGGAGTACGCTCTCTGGTCGCTCTCGTCGATCACGGACGCAGTGTCGCGCGAGGCGATGGTCGCGACGGGTGGCATCCCCGCCCTCATCGCCTCGCTCGTCGGAATGGCCGGTGACGTGGCACTGCTGAGCGACGTGGCGCAAGAGCATGCAGCGCGCGTCCTCTCGGGCCTCACTCCCATTGGCGACAACGCTCGGGCTGTCAAGGAGGTGGGCGGCATCGGTCCCCTAGTGCTCCTCCTCACAGTGGGGAACGCCGACGCGAAGGAGCACGCAGCTCACTCTCTCGCGCAGCTCGCTCGTCGGGCGGGTGCCGCCAATGAGATCGCGGAGGCGGGCGGCGTGTCAGCCTTCGTGGGCTGGCTCGCGGACCCGACGCTCGGTCCGCCGGAGATTGCAGCTCGGGCGCTCTCGGAGATCGCGCTCGAGAATCCCGACACGCAGACGCAGATTGCGGAGGAGGGGGCGATCGAGCTGCTGGTCGGGATGATGAGCAGTTGGTCCGTAAAGTACGGCGCCACCTCGACGACCACCATCACGACGAACAGGGACGGCCAGATGACGAGCCGAATCACGATGAGTGCGGGCCCCTCGGCCCCGGAAAACAAGTCGGCCACACTCGCCCTGCGCCTTGCCATCGATGCGGCCTGGGCGCTTGCCACGCTGGTCAAGGACCACCCGGTCAACCAGATCACCGTCGCCGAAGAGAACGGCATCCCGCCCTTGCTCGATCTCCTGATGGACGCTCGCACGAGCGCTCAGGAGAGCGCCACCAAGGCCGTGTGGCACCTGGGCCAGTTGGAGGAGAACCAATCCAGCATCCCGCGAGCAGGTGCGAGCTCCGAGTGCCCTACCCTGACGAACCCTGACGAACCCTGATGAACCCCGATGAACCCTGATGTACCCTGACGAACCCTGACGAACCCTGACGAGCCCTCACCCCAGCCCGCGAGCTCAGAGAGCCTACCCCAAGCCCTCACCCGAGCCCTCACCCGAGCCCTCACCCTACACAATGCACCCTCCCGTACCCTCCCGTACCCTCCCGTACCCTCCCGTGACCTCCCGCTCCAGGCGGCATTGCGCCGCTCATCGTGCTGCTGAGCACGGGCGACGAGATCACGCAGCAGTACACCGCCGCCGCTCTCGAATCTCTCGCGCGAGATCACCTCGAGAATCAGATCTCCCTCGCCAAGGCGGGCGCGATCGGGCCGCTCGTGACACTGCTCGGCTCGGACTCGAAGGAAACGCAAGCGCATGCAGTGGGCGCGCTCCTCTTCCTCGCCTCACACGACGAGGAGTCACGCAACGCCGTCGTGCGCCAGCTCGTGATCGTGCTCGACGTGCGCAACGCCGGCGCGCAGCTCAAAGCAGCGGAGGCTCTCGCTGTCCTGGCCGCCCGTTCGACTGAGAACCGCAAGGCTATCACACACGCAAAGGCCGTCGAGCCCCTCGTTCGTTTGCTCGGCGACGGCCGACGTGTCCGCTCCGACACTCCGCAGGAGCGCGCGGCGGCCGTGCTTTGCGACCTGGCGAGGCTAAGCGAGAACAAGCTCGCCATCGTACAGGCGGGCGCCGCAATTCCCCTCGTCCAAATGCTCTCGTCCGAATCGTCCAAGGCGGCGACGCATGCTGCAGGCGCGCTCTGGTTCCTCGCTGCCATCGGCACCAACAAGGAGAAGATCGCCGCGGCGGGCGGCATCGCGCCGCTCGTGGCGCTGCTCGCACATGGCACCGCCGAGGCGCAGCGCTTTGCCGCCGGCGCTCTGTGGCACCTTGCCGCCGTCGGCGACAACAAGAGCGCCATGGTGGGCGCCGGTGCTATCCCGCCGCTCGTGGCGCTGCTTGCGAGCGAGTCCGCGGAGGCGAGCGAGTACGCCGCGGCCGTGCTCTCAATGCTGGCACGCAGCCAGGGCGGCCCAAAGAAGGCGATCGTGCAAGCGGGCGGCGTCGCGCCTCTCGTCGCACTCCTCTCCGACCAGGTGTGATGACCACTGATGACCTCTGATTGCCTCTGATTGCCTCCCTCATCAGAGAAGCAACGGCAGCGCTCCTCTCCGACCATGTGTACTTTCCTCGGAGTGTGTCTTGGAGGGTGCCTCGGAGTGCATCGACTCGTCATTGCACTGGATGACTTCTGACCCCACATCTGATTGCGATTATGATCTGATTGTGAACGGATTGCGATCTGATTGCGATCTGATTGCGATCTGATTGCGATCTGATTGCGATCTGATTGCGATATGTGCGCTCACCCTCTCATCCAATCTGATCCTATCTCCTTCGATCTCACTCCCTCTCTCCCATTCAGTCCGTGATGACGCAGCGCCACTCGGCGTGTACACTCTGGGGACTGTCCGAAGGTAAGGAGGGCGTGTACGACAAAGAGATCGTCGAGGAAGGTGCCATCCAGCCCCTCATCCAGATGTTGATGAGGAATCACGCAGAGACACGTGGCTTCGCCGCCGCATGCCTGCTCTGCGTGTGCAACGACGCGGCGGCTCGAGACGCCATACGAACAAGCGGAGGCTCGGAGATCTGGCTCTCTCTCGCGCAGACGCCGTCCAAGTGGCTGCGGAGCCAGGCCATCGAGATGCTCCGATTGCTCGAGATCCCGTACGTGCCCCCATTGATTGCCCCTCTGGATCGCTCCCTTGAGTGCCCCTTGTGTGCCCCTTGAGTGCCCCTTGAGTGCCCCTTGAGTGCCCCTTGAGTGCCCCTTGATTGCCCCTTGAGTGCCCCTTGATTGCCCCTTGAGTGCCCCTTGAGTGCCCCTTGATGGTCTCTGAGTGTCCCTCGAGCGCGCAGGTTCCACTCGCCTGATGAGCACCTCAATATGACGACGAGCCCTCGAGCTGCGCCACCGGGCAGCCCCGGCCGTGCCCTCGGCATGGGAGCCTCCTCGTCCGCGGCACTGCTCTCCGCCTTCCCCGTCGTGGCGACGAAGACGCTCCCCGTTCGCGAAGACGCGAGTGTCGACCCCGACAAGGTGTGCCCGAGATTGAGCCCGAGATTGAGCCCGAGATTGAGCGAGCTCCACCAGGAAGAGACCCGAGTGCTGCTAATTGCCACTGATTGCCACTCGTCATCAGGCGAACCCGAGATTGAGCGAGCTCCACAAGGGAGATACCGCGTACATCATCGAGCGGCGCGAGGTGGTCCCTGGCACTTTCCGAGCGCGTGTCGCCTTCGAGAGCGCGACGAGCGTCCCCGCGGGCTGGGTCACGTGCGCCAAGGACGGTGCGGACTTTTTGATCTCGGAGAGCGCGTACGCGCAGGTGATCGCTTACGAGGAGTACCTCTGCTCTGATGTGTGATCGCCCCTGATGGCCCCCTGAGGGTAGAAGGGTGCAGGAGACACTCGAGACTACTCCAGACTGACTTTCTGATCTCGTTCTGATCTCGCCATGATCTCGTATGCTCGCAGCTCACGCTCGGCACGACGCCTATTCACGTCAAGATGCGGTTCCACGTCTTCTCGTTCCAGCTGCACGCGAATACCTACAACTCGGAACGCCTCCCCGATCGAGACTTCTTTACTGACTGAGTGCGTGCGCAGTGGCGAGGGAGGAACAGCGGCATCACGCGGCTCACACGTGGATCATATCGGATGTTCAATGCGGATGTTACGGCGGTTTGTCGTCAACATGTGGTGTGTGTCGTGTAGCGCACAGTCTACCAAGGGTTGAGTCTACTCTAAGTTAAGCACTTAACGCGGTTATGAAGGGCAGAGAGGGCGAGAGACGATGATCCAAATCCCGCTACACTCGATGCGCTCATCACGGCGTTTGTCACGACTAAGTTCGTGACGAAATCCAGTCTGAGTCGGAGGGTCTCCGGAGGATCCGAAATCGAGACGAAATTCGATTTGTTCCCTCTCAGGCTTCCACACCGACTCCAATGGTGCGGATCAGCGATCCTCTCCGCCCCTCTCTCCGTGGCCCTCACCCTTCGCCGCACCTGTGTCAGTCAGAAGTCTGTGTATTCGGTACACAAGCTAGTGTACCGAGTGTCCGGGCACGGGGACTATAGGTCCTGCCCGGGGTCGCATGCGGTGGGGCCCCGCCACGCGTCTCGTCAACGGCTGACGAAACCGAGGTTTCGTCAACGGCCAGACGGGGCGCGCGGCCGGGCAGGTTACGCTACGCGCCTAACGGCAACGGCTAACCGCCCACCGCCACCAGGAGGTGTTTCATTCTAATCAAGATAAACGAACAACAACTCTGACATCATAAAAGGATATTTGCATGCAGGTATGGGGTCTCATTCGGGCGTGTCGGCTGCATGCAAAATCAACTTCCGGGCGGAAGAGCCTCCATGGCGGAAATCGACGCCGGTGCGTGGCTTTGCAGCGCTTCGCCGGCCGTGGCAGTGCTATTCTTTGGAGGGCTACGGAGCGCATGGCTTCCCAGGCGAACTCTCACCGACAACGTGGTCGGTCCCCTCGAGCTATCCTTCGGAGGAGGAGTAGATGTCTTCGTGCACGCGATGCTCACGCCTGAGCTTAATAGCATGCGGAGCGGCGAGCTGAATCTATCGGTTGATCTGTCAAGCTTCTCTGCCCTCGGTCCAGCCTGCCGCTACGCCTCTGACGACCAGGACGAGATCGACAGAACTGTTCTTGCATCCTACCACAACTCGCCGCACGCGAAGTGGGAGCTGAGTACATTCGAGGCGGTTGACAAGGCGAATGTGTTCCGAGCTTGGTACAGCCTTCAACGCGCCGCGCAGCTCGCACGGGCGCACGAGGCGAAATTTGGCATCACGTACCGTTATGTAGCGGCCGTTCGCTCCGACACGGCTGTGTACTCGCCGCTGAGACTCCCACCGGAGGCTCTCGCCATCTTCTTTGGCGAGGGCTCCAATAATACGATTCTGCTGCCGCACTACCAGCACTGGCACGGGCTAAATGATCGCTTCGCCTTCGGCCAGCGCCGCATCCTCCTCGACGTCTATGCAGAGCAGCTCACGTTCGCCAAGGAAGAACACCTGCTGCGCGTCAAGAACACCGAGGCCTTCCTTTGCCAGGTGCTGCAGCGCGCGAGGGCGCAAGTGCTGCTCGCGGATATCTGGGTCGTCCGCGTGCGCGCCGACGGGCTGTGCAGCGCGCGCGACCTCATCTTGCCCGTAGAGACTAGATTGCCTTCCTGCTTCAAGTCGGCGACCCTCGTCGCACTGCCTCGGGCCAGCATCGACTCTCCTGATCCCCGCGGAAAGAGGCATCTCTTTCCGTCGGCTCAGCTCCACACTCGGGCACAGTGCCCGCATCATGCCTCGCGTAACGGCTCCACGCTGGCAGTGGCTGCCACGCTCGCTGCGAAAGAAGCACCAGTGGCGCACGCAATGAGCTCATTGCCATGAGCCTGCCAACAGGCGTTACAGTACAGGGTTTCAGATGTAAGATCATGGCGGTGCTGGCAGGATTGGTCGCTATGCTGCTGGGCGCGATGACGAGCCCACGCAATCACGAATAAGGTGACCCAGCAAGCGTGGCGTCGGATCATGCGTCGGACAGGCCTGTAGTGTGATCGTGCGGTTTCGACGGTATGGTCGACGGTTCGCGGGTGCGCAATGCGCATGTTGATCTCGAGGGCGAAAAGTGGCCTCATCGTAGTAACGCACACATTGTATATGGTCTCGCGGGGCATGCAAGTGCAGACTGCCTGTGTACTGTTAGATTCTATCCGGATAATTCCTCCTCTTTTGTGGGGGGTGCGAGTAAGGGGGTAGGTCAGACCTACCCCCTTACTTGTTACTAAGGGTCAGAACCGAAAGCAAGGGCTGGTTCGGCAGGGAGTATATTTACGGGATTCGTCCTGTCCACGTGACTCCGCCACCTCTCCGCCGCTGCCATGCCGCCGCTCGATCAATTTGCCAATTCATTTGCGGGCAACCGCACCAACCCAACCCTACCGCCGGGCTTGACCAGCCCCAACCAATTTTCCGGATCCCCGACACCAAATCGAATGGAGCCCCGCCACGACAATTACTGCCAGATCCCGCAATTGCTATCGATCGATGGATTGAGTCGAGCTTGTCAGTCAGCCGTGACTACAGTGTTGAGTCTACAGTGTTGAGTCTAAGGGTTGAGTCTACAGTGTACAGTCGCCCCGCCTCTCAAACGCCGCACAACATGCTATCTCCTAAGTCCTATCACCTATCTGCATCGTTCGTCAAGTATTTTGCGCGTTTAGCTTCATGGGTTAGCTTACATGTTTGACACAGACTTGTTTCAATTCTGAATTTTACGCGCCAGGTCACAGCTTTACACAGTTGACGGCGTACGGCGGGGGAGACGTCTGAGATCAGGTGCAACGCAGAGGGCGAAGGGGCGGACCACGCCACCCTCGCTTTGAGCACCCATGGAAGGCCTCCAACCTCCGCACCAACCTCGCCAAAACGTCGGGTCTCCTCGCCTACCAGGGATGTCAATTGTTCTGTGACTGTCGCGTCGATAGTGCAGCGCGGGCGCTCTCTCTCTCTCTCTCTCTCTCTCTCTATCCACTGCGTCCTTTCGCCTTTTGGCCGCTCCGCTCTGCCAAGCACCGGCAGCGGGTACGCTCTGCATGCATACCCATGACGTCACGCTCCGTCATGCGCGCTCTCAGTGGATGAGAAGGTGCGCGGGCGCCTTGCTCGGCGAGGCCGGCGCCTGCGACTCGAGCTCATCCAGGGTCGGTCCAGGCATCTTCCAATAGTTGTACGAATTGTAGCTCTCCTCGACCGAGACCCTCTTCGAACCTTGGCGCCAGAAGTTGAACTCATTGTAATCCTCAGCATCCTCCTCGCCACGCGTCGCCTGGTGCGGGCTGCCCGAGAAAGGCCGCTTGAACTCCGCGTCCACATCCACGGGCGCTACCACGAAGAGGCCTGCCTTCTTCTCGGGTGAGACGGGCGGCGTCGCGACGCTACCGATCCCGCGCCCGCTCATGCCGCCGGTGAAGATTCCCAGGATGGCTTTGCCTGCTTGGTCCGTCAATTCTGTGACGGGCTTCAGGAAGTTGGCTGGGGTCGTGGACATTGGAACGGAGCGCTCTCGGCGATGACACCTTCTCGACGAGGCTTGCGTCGCTTTGCAACGAAACTTGCCAAGTTTGAACGATTGGTAACAGTTTTGACACTGGAATTTCACATTGTCATAGAGACGGGGCTGGCGCGCGACTTGCCGCGCCTACTGAGGGGGAAAACCGGTCCGACTCCCAGAGTGACTGCCTTGGTGCTTGGTGTCGGTCCACGTCCATGTCCCAACACCCACATGCCGCTGGCCGCTCATCCAACTGCTCTGTCCCCAATGTCTCTATCCCTGTCCGCCTCCTCTCCCCGAGCCGTCACCGTTCCGCCAGCCGCCGCCAGCCGCCGCGAGCCGCGCGCGCATCGCCCCTCGGTCTATCGCCTCCCCCTCCCTGCTGCCCTCCTCAGCCCTCATCAGCCCAGCATCTTCGATAGGCCGTCGGCGGCGGCGCCGAGCAGCCCACGCGCCGCCGGGGTCGCCGCCGGATCGGGCTGCATGCATTTCTCCCACTTGGAGCGCAGCAAGTCGTGGTCAAGGTCGCGACCGATGAAGACGCACTTGGAGATCTTTGGCTCGTCCTTGGCCCACGGCTCGAGCGCGGTCGTGTACTGGATCTGCTCATGGACGCCCTGGAAGATGAAGCGTGCGTCCCCCTCCTCCACAAAGGCGAGCACCCCCTTGGACCGGTAGAGATCCCTCGCCTTCGTGCGCAGCAGCTCGGACATGAACGCGTTGAATTGGGCGGAAAGTAACGGCCGATCCGCCGTGAGCCCGAGAGACCCGACTCCCGACAGGTCGTGCTTCTTCCTGCGCTTGCGCACGCCCTCGTCGTGCCCGTGGGCCACGTCGGGCATGCACTCCTCCACTCCGCCCGCCGCGCTGCCGGAGCCACCGCCGGAGCTGTGCCCGTGATCACTCTGCTCGGCATGGCCATGATCGCTGATGTCCGCGTGCCCGTGGTCGGTCTCGGCGCAGTCGGGGTCGTGGTCTGTCTCGTGCCCGTGCTCGACGGCATGGTCGTGCTCGGGTGTGCCGACCTCCGGGAAGTTCTTGTACGACTTGCCCGGCATCGGGATGAAGTTCATCGGTTCGAGCTCGACCTCATACTCGTCCAGGTTCGCGTTCATGCGCTCGATCGAGAAGGAGGCGATGTTCATCACTTTCTCGACCGGAACGCGCGATCTCTCCGTCTCGATGAGCTCGGCAAAGGAGTTGATCGAGTTGATCTGCTCCTTGAGCTCCTTGAGCTCCTCCTTGGTCACCAGGTCGATCTTGTTCAGCAGCACGCGGTCCGCGAACGCAATCTGGCAGACGCTCTCGTTGATCGCATCCTCCTGACGCGCCTCGTTCAAGTGAGCTGCGACGTACTTGCAGTCGACGACGGCAATGACGCCGTCCACGCGGAAGTGGTTGGAGATCGAGGCGGACTGCGTAAACGTCGCCACCACCGGCGCCGGGTTCGCCATCCCCGTCGTCTCGACGATCACGAGGTCAAAGTCGTGGCGCCGCTCCTTGAGCTGCGAGAGCGCCTTCAAGAGGTCGCCGCGCACCGTGCAGCACGCGCAGCCGTTGTCGAGCGAGATGATCTCCTCAGCGACGTTCAGGTTCTCCTTGACCAGCGCCGTGTCGATATCGACGCTGCCGAACTCGTTCTCGATGACGCACACCTTCTGCCCCGTCTTGTTGGTCAGGATGTGGTTGATGAGCGTGGTCTTGCCCGCGCCCAGGAAGCCCGTGATGATGGTGACAGGCGTCTTATCGGCGTCGGGCACGTCCTCCATAAACTCCTCCTCCTCGTCACGGATGCCGGGCTCGTCGAAGAGCTGCCGGACGACGCGGTCCTCGTCCGCGGGCGCAAAGATGAGCTTCTTGTCGTCGAGCAGCACCTGGTACGGCACGCACATGCCCTCGGGAAAGGAGCGCTGCGTATAAAAGTGCTTGACGATAGTGCCAGCCTTCCACTGGCCGCAGTTGCACTCGACGCGAGTGCCGATTGGGAAGCGCAGCGTAATGGAGTCGACGTCTGCCAGTCTGATGGACATGTGTGCTCGGGAGCCGCGACGCACTTCGAGACACGTAAGTGGCAGCACTGCTGCCGATCCTCTGTGGGGAACGGGCAGGAACACAATTTACCTGAAAGAGTCATCTTCCGAGTCACCCTGCGGTGAGTCGGCATTCGTGGTACGTGTAGTTTCGGCAATTTTGACTAATTTTGCCTGAAACCGTCCTGCTCCCGCGCTGTGCCCCCGCCGCCTACGCCGCACCACCGCACCATGACTTCGCGGGCAGCTCGTCGCGCGGCGGCGGCAGTTGGCGTCGCCGCCACCATGACAAACGCGGCAGCTGCAGGTGATGCTACCGGCGCTGCTGCTGTCATACAGGCAACATCGCCATCTGATGCTTCTTCTTTGCCAGCGTCAGCACCGTCGCTTTCACGACGGCGCGCTGCGGCCTCCGGCACTGCCGCCGCCCCGGCCGCGGCGCCAGCTGCCAACGCAGCCGACGCCTCCGACGCTACTTCTGAGGATCCATCCCCACGCAGCCAGCGCTCCAAGGCAGCGGCAGCAGCAGCAGCAGCAGCAGCAGCAGCAGCCGTCGCTCCAGCATCGGCCGATCCTACTGAAACGGCTTTGCGCCCCAGCCCCAGCCCCAGCAGCCGCCGCAGCAAGGCTTCGTTGGCCGAGGCGCCGGCCGCATCCTCGACGCGCTCGTTCGCTGCTCCCATGCCCATCGACGAAGCGATCCCTAAAATGGACATCGGGGACCAGGTGGAAGAGCTCCTCGAGGAGGAGGAGGAGGCGGCCGCCGCCGCTCCGAGCGCGGCGGCAGCGAATCCCGCGCGCGCTGCGCCTGCGCCTGCCGCTTCCGTTGCGATCGCCGCTCCCACGCCGGTCGCTCCCGCGCCGGGTAGCGCTTCCTTTCGCTCGCGCCGCGGCTCCTTGACGGCATCTCTAGGCAAGGCATCGGCGGTCGCTGCGTTCGCTGTCATCGGCGACAGTATCGATGCCTCTGTCGGCGGCGGCAGCGGCGGCGTGAGCGGCGGCGGCAGCTGCGGCGGCAGCGGCGGCGGCAGCGGCGGCGGCAGCGGCGGCGGCAGCGGCGATGCCGGCGGCGGCACCGGCGCAGCGGCGGTGCCGTCACTGAGCGCCGCGACCCTCGCCCTGCTCGTGCAGCACGTCAAGCCCGCGACGAAGAACGCGACGTCCCTCGCCGAGACCGAGGGCTTTGCGGCGGTTCGCCTCGTCGTCGACGTGCTTGGGCTGAGCAAGTTCAGCTGCTGCAGCGATGCCGAGACCACCGGCCGGCGGCTCACGCTGCAGAAGCTGCGCGCGGACTGCAGTCTCGACTGCTCGGCGTCGAGTCCTCTGAGGGCTGCCCTGTACGAGGCGCTCGCCTCCGCCGAGGAGCAGGACTCGGATGTGCACGTGGTGATGTACGCGCTGGACGCGGCGCAGGCAAGGCGCGCGGCCGAGGCGCCGGCGGCGCCGCTCGATCTGGGTACCGAGATCGGCTCGGGCTTCGTCAATCTCGAGCAGGTGCTCGCCAAGGGCGCCGAGCTGAGCGAGGAGCCCTTACCACTCAAGAGCCCGAAAGGAAAGGTGCTCGGCACGGTGGGGGTGACCAGCACGGGGCTGATCCCGCTGCTGCGCCAGATGAAGGCGGCGCTGGCGAGCGCGGGAGGTTCGATTGCGCAGGCGCTCGGGAGCGACGCGGTAGCGGCGAAGGAGGAGAAGGCAGCGGCCAAGGCGGCGGCCAAGGGCGAGGACGCCGATCCCAACTCGCCCACGCCTTCGTCCCCCGAGAACACGACGCCGAGCGCGTCCACGTCCCACTCGCGCACGACGACGCCGAACGCGAGCGGCGACTACGCGCAGATCCTCGAGAAGCACCAGAAGCGCCTCCAGCAGGAGCGGCTCCAGGAGGAGCAGTCCGCCAAAGGGCTGCTGCGCTCGGTCGTGGTCGTCAAGTCGCTCAAGGTGCGCCGTGCGACCGGCCACGTGTCTCTCAAGCTGGCAGTGCGCTCGATCGTGCTGGCTGACAAGGACAAGGAGCGCGAGGAGGCGGCGCACGCGGCGGCCGAGGCGGCCGAGGCGGCGCGTGTGGCGGCGGCCGCCGCCAAGGCGGCCGAGGCGAAGGCGGCCGAGGTGAAGGCGGCCGAAGCCAAGGCGGCCCTGGCGGCAGAGGAGGCGCGGCGGGAGATGCGCTTCGCGGTGAGCTACGTGGAGATCTACGACCCAAACGCCCTCGGCGTTCGCCGCCTCAAGATTGAGATCGACCCACTCGGGCTGAATGACGAAGCGGCAGGCGCCGCTGCTGCAGAGGGTGCCGCGGCCTGCGGCGGCAGCTCGAGCATCGCGCGCGCGGCGTCAGCGCGGCCGTCGCTCGGCATCTCTGGCCGCGCGCGCGCGGCACCGGCGGCAATGCCCCTCGGCCTCAGCCCGAGCCGCAAGCTCAGTTCGGCGCTGGGCGAGAAGGACAGGGAGGGGGAGATCTCGAAGGGGGAGATCTTCTTCGACTTTGTGCACTGCGTGCCGGTACCGATCGACAGCCGGGCGCGCGAGGCGCTCAAGGCGGCGCTCCGCTCGCCCACCCTCGAGGACTCCGATGTGTACGTGGTACTCCATGGCTTCGGTGGCAGCGCGCCGCGCGACGGGGTCGAGCTCGCCACGGCAATGCTCAATCTGGAGGAGATGCTCAAGGAGGGCGAGGACATCGTCGAGCGTTGGATCGAGTTGAAGCCCTCGAGCACCACGAGCAACACGGGCAGCAGAGGCATCGGCGGCGCTCACGGCGGCGCCAGCCTCTCGTCCCCTCGGTCGCCTCGAGGCGATCAGGAGAGGAGACGCCCGATCGGACGCGCCAAGGTGAGCGTGACGGCGCTCGCGGCCCTGCAGGCGGTCCAGAAGGAGGTCATCGAGGCGCCGCCCATCGAGTCGGTCGAAGAGAAGCTGCCCGACACGGCGGAGCGCTGGCGGCTGCGCGTCCAGATCTCGGGCGTCGTACTGAGCGCCCACCCGGAGACGGCAGGCTGGTACGGGGTGCACCTGCATGCGAATGGCGAGCGCTTCGAGAGCCGCACGTACCGGTACGAGCCGCCCCTCTTCGACACGCTCGCGGCGCCGGTGCAGCTCAGGACGGCGCTCGATCGCGAGGTGTACCTGGGCCCACGCACGCCCATCTTTGCGACGCTTCTCGCCCAGGCGGCGCCGTCCAACTCGGAGACGCGCCGCATGGCGCTCCGGGCGGCCTCCGACGCCTCCGACGCGGCCGCCGCGTCGGCACGTGTACTCGAAGAGGCCGGCCACCCGCCCGAGGTCATTGACGAAGCTCGCGATGCTTGCGAGGGATTCGGGATCCAGCTGGTCGAGCGCGAGGGCAGTGCGTGGAGGGTGCGCGCACGCTGCTGGGTGGGCGGCTCCGCGCTCTTCAGTGTCTCTCGAGACGGGTCCCCCTTCAAGGCAGCGCTGCTCGACCTCGCAGGCTATGAGTGCGGCGTCGTCCTGGTCACGCTCTCGAGCGCCTTCATGCACCGCGCGCTCGCGGAGCATTTGAACGAGGCCGGGGAGGACGTGCTCGCTGGCCGATTCGAAAAGGCAGGGCTCTTGCCGGCCAAGGACGAGCGGCTGCGCGCGGCGCTCGCTGCCGCGCGTGCTCTCACTGGCACCGACAGCGGCGACAGCGGCGGCGCCGGCGCCGGCGGCGCCGCCGGCAGCGGCGGCAGCGGCGGCAGCGGCGGCAGCGGCGAGATGCCCTCGCGCCGAGGCCGACGATTCGCCCAGCACGACGCCCATGCCGAGGATGCCGAGGTGGAGGGGATCCTCCAAACCCGTGGGGAAAGGGAGGAGCAGGGCGCGGCCTGCCGGACGCGTGCGCCCGACACGGCGCCCGACGAGGTGAGCCTCGAGCTCGAGCTGAGCTCGCTCGCGTTCAAACTCGGGGGCCCGACCCTCCCTCCAGGCAGCAGGCTCATGTGCGAGCTCAGCTTTGGGCCGCCGCCGGGGCTCCTCGGCACGCCCATCACGACGCGCCTCGTGCCCGCGCCGTCCAAGCACACGCTCGAAGCACGGCTGCACTGCCGACGCGTCGTGCCGGTACAGCGCGACGGCCCGCTGTGGAAGGCGCTGCTCGAGGAGCTCACCGCGGCGCCAAACGACCCAAAGCGCGCCACGATCCACATCACGCTCTTCGCCCTCGGCGCGGACGGCGGGGGCGGCGGCGCGTTTCCCCACAGTGCAGTCAGTGTCCACACCGCCGCCGCAGCCGCCGGAGCCGCCGGAGCCGCCATCCACGACACGTCGGCATCGTCCTTGATGCGCCGCCGACGGACGCTCGGCGTGGCAGTCTACTCGTACCACAAGCAATTGATCTCGGGTCGCGAGGCCATCCATCAGGCCCTCGAGGTGTCCGAAGCCCGCGGTGCGCCCCTGGCGACCATCTGGCTCAGCCTGAGCGCCAACGCGGCCTTTTCCCAAATAGCGGCGCCACTGGTCCGGACGGGTGCGCTTGTCCTCCCCGCATCCCCTCCGCCCCCCGGCGGCGCCATCGGGGCCAGCGCCCGCGCCGCCCTCGCCGCCCGCCGTGCCGCCGCCTTCACGCTCGACATGCACCAGCAGCTCGAGCTCGCCGCGACAGCTCTCCAGTCCGCAACGCGCCGCTTCCTCGCGACGCGCCGGCGCCGGATCGCGAGCGGCCGGTTTCGTCACGCGCTCTCGATCTCGGTGCACGAGCTGCGCGTCCCTCCGGAGCTGTGGGCTCCCGAAGCGCTCGACCGTGCCTCGCTGCAGCTCGAGGTCGCGGGGATCGCACTCGTCTCCACCTCCGACCCCGCGGGGATGCTGCGCCCTCGGGTGGGCTCCTCTGTCCTCTTCGAGGTGCATCGGACCCTCGAGCTCGAGCGAGATGCACCCAATTATGGCAAGTTGCTCAAGGCGCTCGCGAACACGAGCGCGCCGTGTGAGCTGCGCGCCGTGCTCACCGCCGAGCGTCAGCTGCCCAACGCCGGCCTCTCCGCCGTCGGCGTATCTCGCGCGAGCGTGATCGCGGATGCGCGCTACAAGCTCGGCGAGGTGCGCCTCGACTTGCGCGCCTTGCTCGCTCAGGGCTCGGACTTGCTCGAGGCGCCCCTACCCGTCGTCTCCCGCGCACGCCTCTCGATGGCCGCCAAAGTCTCGCGACCGCCGATGCTCGTCATCTCGGTCGAGGCAGTCGCGGCGCTCCATGCGCTCGCGACGGCGCTTGGTCTGCCGCTCGCCACGCGCGCCTCTGCCCCCAAAGTCCTCATGACGAGCGCCGTGCTTGCACGGCAGCGCTTCACGCTCGTGACGAGGCTACAAGCCTGCTGGCGAGGCCATCTCTGCCGGCTGCGGCGCATGCGCACGACGCCGAGCGCGCCGTCGATGCCACTCGGCCTCACCAGAGGGATGGAGACCGTCCAGCTCCATTGCGCGGTACGCGAGATTCGTCAGGCGGACTCGGACGCCGCGGAGCTGCTGCTCGGGCGCGGTCAGGAGTTTTGCCTCCAATTGCATGCTGATGAGGTCGCCGCCTCGGCGGAGGTCGAGGAGCACGCGCGCTCGCCCTGGCAGCCGTTGCCGCTGCCCGCGTACGCGACGCCCATGGCCTACCCTCTCGCGCTCCTCCTCGATCTCGCACACGGCGGCCGCGCTCGTTCCGTGCTGCGCGAGGCCCTGTTCACCAAAGAGCTCCACCGCGGCTCTATGCGGCTCGAGCTGCACGTGGCGCCCGAGGGCCACTCGAAAGCGTCGGCGCGGCTCGATGCGGAGGAGGCGGCGGCCGAGGCGGCGCGCAAGAGCGCCGCACGCGCCGAGGCGCGCGAGATTGTGGCCAGCCGCCGCTATCGATCCTTGAGTAGCAGCGTGCCGGCCCCATCCACGCGACGCGAGGCGGCCACTTCCGAGCCCTTGGCGGACGGCGCCACGGCGCAGTCTAGCCGACGGAGCGGCCGGCGCGCACGCCAGATGATGAGCGACCTGAGCACGAGCACGCCGCCACGTGCCACCTCGTACGGGCGCGCGGCGGGCGACGGCGAGATGGCGGGCGAGGACGGCGGCCATGGATGGCGCGTTGAGGGGATGGACGACGAGGATGGCAGCTTTGCGTCGAGTGGGCGCGCAGCCCGGCGGACTACGCGCCGCAGCGGGGGCGGCTCGGGGTACATGGTGGCCGACGATGAGGACGATGCGGAAGAAGATCGTACCGGTCTCGGAGCGGAGCGGCGTCGTTTGGAAGCCTCGGTGGTGCGCCTCGCATTGGGTCGAGTCCCTCTCCTCTCTCTGCTGCCCCCCAACGACTCGACTGCAGTGACGTCGAGTTGGGTGCCGCTCACCAGCGCCGATGGCACTCTGCTGCTCGAGGCGCGCGTGGAGCTACAGGACGCTCAGCTGCTGCGTCGGCTGCAGAGTGCGAACAAGGCGCGGGAGGCGGAGCAGATGTTCGCCGAGCAGGCGGCGGCGGAGAGAGTCGGGAGCTCGAGCATGATGAGCCGAGGTCGGCGCCGCGGTGGGGCCAAGGGAGGTGAATCGGAGGCGGACCAGGCGGACCAGGCGACTCCTTCTCCATCGCCAGTGGACCAGGCGGACCAGGCGGCGGCACGGGTGCGGGCGAGGCTGCTGCTGTGCGGCGACAAGGAGGCGCTCGTCGTCGTCGATATGGTCGATGCCTCGCGCCGGCAGGTGACGGACACGCTCCTGGAGGATGCCAAGGCGCACGGCGACGTGGCCGTTGGACAGTACTTCACCAACCCCGAGTACGAGCAGCTGTGTGAGCTCTGGCCGCGCCTCGCGGACGCGTCCATCGCCCGGCTCGACCTGAGCTACTGCCTCGAGCTCAAGGCGGCCGAGCTGCTGCGCGACGCGCTGATGACGCTCTACTCGCTCACCTCGCTCGATCTCGGCTCGTGTGGGCTCGGGGACGCGGGCGCCGCCGTGCTGAGCGCTGTGCTGGGCGCGGGCGCGGACGGCTCGCTGCCCATCCTCGCGTCCCTCTCGCTCCGCGCGAACGGGATCGGCTCCAAAGCCGCAGCGGCGCTCGGCACGGCTGCGGCTCGTGCCCCGTCGCTCTCGCACCTCAACCTGAGCGTCAACCCGCTCGGCGACGAGGGGCTCGCGAGGCTGGTGCTCGGCGAACCGGCAGGTAGCGAGGCTGGTAGCGAGGCAGGTGGCGAGGGGGACGCCTCGGGAGTCGGGCTCGCCTCGAAGCAGGTCGCCGCCATTCCAGTGCCCGCCGCCGAGGACGGCACCGGCACCGGCTGGCGTCGTCGTGAGCGGCGTGGCCGGCTGGACGCCGACGAGGCGACGCGTCGTTGTGGGCGCTCCGGCCTGCAGGTGAGCCGGAGCTTGCGGACGCTGCAGCTCTCCAAGGTGGGACTGGGCACCAAGGCGCTCCCGGCGATCGGGGTCCTCGTGAGCTCGCTCGATCTCGTCGAGCTCGACCTGAGCGTGAACGCGTTCAACGGGGTGGATGAGTGGGTCGTGGCACGGAGCAAGATGAACGACGACCCAGATGACGACGTCGAGGCCGAAGCCGCGGCAGAGGAGACGGAGGCGGCGACGGGGGGCGCGTCGGAGGCGGCCCACACAGCCGGCACGGCGGCCGGCACTGCCGCGAAAGGCACAGCCGTGAAAGGCACAGCGTCCACAGCTGCCACGCCCCTGACGAGCGCAAAGCCGCGCGTGCGCCGCAATCGTCTCGGCAAGGAGGGCGAGGGGGAGGACGAGCACACGGGAGGGCATGCCGAGGCCGGCGCACGTGCGGCCGTCGAGGCGGGCGAGCTTGCGCGCGGGGATGGAGCCGTCGTCGCATCTGGGATCCCCGTGCATGCGGGCTCGACGCGCCATGCCAAGTGGATCGGTGGGAGGCTGCTGACGCTCGCCGCTGAGCTCACCGGGACGGGCGCGGCGGAGTGGCACTGGGACAAGGGTGGGGCGATGCGTACCCTCGGGCGGGTGCTCTCGAGACGAGCGAGCCTGCGCACCCTCGCCGTCCAGCACACCGACCAAAAAGCGCGCTGCGGCCTCCTCGTCGCCGCCGCGCTCGTCGCCCGCGAACGCGTCGACACACCTGGACTCGTACCAGGTACGGACCTGGCCACGAAGCCGATCTATGTCAACCGAGTAGGCCTGCCGGCGCTACAGACGCTCAACCTGCAGGGCACCTCCATATCCGAGGGCGCCCTCAAGGAGCTCGTGACGGCGCTCGGCATGCCCGGTCGGTCAGGCCCGATCTCGATCAATCTCGAGGGCGCGCTCCGGCGCGCGCACGCGGCGCTTCCCGCGCTCTGGCGCTGGCTGAGAGAGGGCCCCGCGCCCGTCAAGCAGCTCAATCTGGGCTTCAACGAGATCGCTTTGGGCGCCGAGTTGGGCGCCGCCCTTGCCGCGAACCTTACGCTGACGGAGCTCGATTTGGGCACCAACCCCGAGCTCGGCCTTCCGCCCAAGGAAGAGGGGGAGGACGACGGGTCGAAGGAGGGGGCACGCGCCAGCACACCCCGCGGCGGCACACCCCGCGGCGGCACACCCCGCGGCGGCACACCCCGTGCCCGATCGGAGGAGGCGCCGGAGGCGGCCCCCAAGCTCTCGCCGGGGGAGGATGTGAGCTCATTCCCAAGCTCCCAAGCTCCCAAGCTCCCGCCGGCCGCTCTGGCGCGCCTCGAGGCGGGGGTGGGCGCGCTGTGCGCCGGCCTGCAGCAACGCTGCTCCCTCACCGCCCTCGACCTGAGTTACGTTCCCCTGGGTGAGCACGGCGCGCAGCGGCTCGCGGCCGTGCTGCTCGCTCGCCAGTGTGCGCTCACCTCGCTGTGCCTCGATGGGTGCGCCTTGGGCACGGGCGGCGTGGGCGCGCTCGCCGCGGCGCTTGCGGACTTGACGCTCTGTGCCCCGCTCCAGACGCTCCGCCTCGAGTACAACCGCATGGGGGCGGAGGGCACCGCGCGCCTCGCGGCGGCCATCCCGCACTGCCATTCGCTGCAGGCCCTCTACCTACAGTGCAATGGGATCGGCTCCGATGGCGCGCGCGCGCTCGGCGGCGCGCTCGGCTCGTCTCAGTCGCTCAAGACACTCGACGTGGGAGACAACGAGATGGACTTGACGAGGCTGCGGTTCTTACTTGAGGGCGTGCGCGCGCAGTACGCGCTGACCGCCCTCGACCTCTCCAACAATAATCTGGGCGACGAGGGCGCCGAGGTGCTCGCGGCCGAGCTGCGCGCGAACCCGGCGCTCCAGTTTGTCAAGGTGAGCGGCAACGGTGTGGGGGAGAGGGGTGGCGCGAGCCTCGCTGTTGCAGTGGGGGAGAGCGCCAACGACGCCCTGCTGCTCGACGTGCAGCACAACTACGCGATCGCGTACCGCGATGTGCTGAAGATCCGGATGAGCAACCTTCGCCGCCGGTGGAGCGCGGGCGTGAGCCCGCTGGATGGCTTCGGGTCCAAGGAAGCCCAGGGAGACGACGAATGAAGAAGGAGGGGCGACTGAGTAGCTCTCGCTCGCCTGCCTCCTCGGCGAAGACCCCTTGTAGCCAGCGGGGGCAACGACCTGTAAGGCGGGGCACGAGGCTCGGCCCAGATGTCGCCCCACTCTGCTGGGGAGATGCGTGATGCGCTCCGAGGCCTTAGAGGTTGAGGAGGGAGCGCGGCTAGCGTCTGCGCTTAGGAGGCGGTTGTGATAGGTCCTTCAGTGCCTCTTCGATTTGAAGTCGGTGACGCTTAAAGGATGTGTGTCCTCATTCATGAGCGCTAGTAGAAAAGTTTGTCTTTTGTCTCACCGGACCGTTATGACTTATGTACCTAACCGGTAACGAGGCGGGTTAGAGGCGGCCGACCATCGGGCAGCTAGAACTCCCCCTTGGCAGGGGGCGGTCGTTTGCGACCCCCCTACGTGAAGCCCCTTCCCCCCCGTGCGAAGTAGCCAAGAGGTGACCAAACTCAGAGACTCCTGATTGGGGTCGCGCGTTAACGAAACTTATCCGCACGTTGTCAGTTGCTTTGCGTCCCGAGCTTCCGACTACCATGCGTGAGCTCGTCTGCGTCCAGGGTGGTCAGTGCGGCAACCAGATCGGTGCCAAGTTCTGGGAGGTCGTCTCCGACGAGCACGGCATCGACCCGACCGGCACGTACCACGGCGACTCGGACCTCCAGCTCGAGCGCATCAACGTGTACTACAACGAGGCCACCGGCGGCCGCTATGTGCCCCGCAACATCCTCATGGACCTCGAGCCCGGCACCATGGACTCCGTCCGCTCGGGCCCCT
>Ga0210248_100531_pt1 | contig 33501 bp, 23 predicted proteins | sample ChrtobMetP3_32mM_FD_155493 | JGI IMG/M metagenome (GOLD analysis project Ga0210248, IMG submission 155493) | Chrysochromulina tobin associated microbial communities from unialgal haptophyte culture, Seattle, Washington, United States - P3_32mM | ecosystem: Host-associated > Algae > Haptophytes >...
GGGCCCTCTGGGGATGGTGTTTGGCCATGTGGACGGCTGCGTCACCATCCTCAATGTGACTCCAGGCTCGCAGGCTGAGCAGCAAGGCGTGGCGATCGGCAGCAAGGTCATCAGCGTCGCAGGTGAGACGATGGAGGGTATTACTCGCGCTCCCGTGATGTCCCGCATCAAGGACGAGATGCAGCGCGCGGCAGAGAAGCCCATGGTGCTGGAGCTTGAGAATCCGTCCGTCGGTGATGCTGCTCGTTCTGCAGCCTTAACTCCAGAGGCTGTCAAGGCCGGTAAAGGGGCGCCCGAGCAGGCAGTGAATGAGACAGTGCTTATGGAGCAGGGGGTGGCCGTGCCTTCGGCGTCCGAACAGTCTGCAGCTGAGCCGGCGGCGGCCGAGAAGGTTAAGAAGCGTTCGTCCTTTTTCGGCGGGCTCGCGGCGGCGATTGCTTCGCCGTCTAAGAGTGCCAAGGAAGAGCCTGTGGAGACCGCTGCTTCTGTAGCGGTGCCTGCTTTGCCAACGACCTTGCGGCGCACGGCCACCTTCGGTCCGGGCCCTCTGGGGATGGCGTTTGGTTATGTGGACGGGTGTGTCACCATCCTCAGTGTGACTCCAGGCTCGCAGGCTGAGCAGCAAGGCGTGGCGATCGGCAGCAAGGTCATCAGCGTCGCAGGTGAGTCGATGGAGGGTATGACTCGCCCTGCGGTGACGGCCCGCATCAAGGACGAGATGCAGCGCGCGGCGGAGAAGCCCATGGTGATGGAGCTTGAGATTCCGTCCTTCGATGCAGCGGCCGAGCAGGTTGCTGCCGCGCCTTCAGCACCTGATCCCGCGGCGGCTGAGCACGTTGTGGTCGGAAAAGCGGCGGCCGAGAAGGTCAAGAAGCATTCGTCGTTTTTCGGCGGGCTCGCGGCCGCGATTGCTGCGCCGTTTGATAGTACAAAAGAAGAGTCTGTGGATGCCGCAGCTGCCAAGTCTGAGGCGGCCAAGAGGGCGGCCGCCTCGCCCGCCTCTCCGAAGCCATCGCCACCAGTAACGGCCTCATCGCCATTCGACGACCCACCAGGCGGATCGTCAAACCCCTTTGGAGGAGCACCGACCACTCGCGTTTCCGACGCCTCCCTCTCTGCGGCGGCCGCGCTCTTCAGTGCGCCCCCCCCCGTGGCACCCTCTACTCCGCAGCGGCGCACGGCCACCTTCGGTCCGGGCCCTCTGGGGATGGTGTTTGGCCATGTGGACGGCTGCGTCACCATCCTCAATGTGACTCCAGGCTCGCAGGCTGAGCAGCAAGGCGTGGCGATCGGCAGCAAGGTCATCAGCGTCGCAGGTGAGTCGATGGAGGGCGTGCCGCGCCCTGCGGTGATGTCCCGCATCAAGGACGAGATGCAGCGTGCGGCGGAACTGCCTATGGCTATTGAACTGGAGTCAGCAGCAAATGCCAACCCCTTCTAATTTCGTGCAGTAGCTGTGGTCTGGTCGGTGTGCAGAGTAGGGGCGAGAGCATCTTGGCGAGAGCATCGCCATGGGCGCACCAGACAGTCTGTGCGCATCAGGCATTCCGTGACACATCAGACAGTCTTTAACGGACACACTGGGAGACGAGAGCATGGCCGTGGCAGTCTTTGGCACATCAGAGAGCCTTGTGACAGTGCGAGGGCGTTCGTTCAGGCGTTATGTGTACAATCATGAATGGGACGCGCATGTCGTGTGTGACGGCTTGAGGAGCGGAGCAATGTGGAGGTGAACCGCAGCCGCCCGGCCCACGCCTACCGTCTTTCAGCGTGTGGGTTTGATTCGACGTGCGCCGTGTTGTTCGTAGACGGAACGGAAGTGTGTCGGGGCGATTGTTCCTGCCGTTCCTGACTCCACGGATTGACCGCCTACGCTACGCTATTATTGAGCTCTTTACTCGAACGTTAACTGCTGCACAACATCTCGTACTGTCGCCGCCACTTACTCGCGTCGTCGCGAGCCTCACACAGCCTGTGGGCGCACAGGATCCTTTTGATGGACGTCGCCTCGCCGTACACCTGGTGCACAAACAGTTGATTCCTCCAGTGCAAGCGCACGTGCCCATTGCTGCTGCTCGAACTTGGCCGCTCGACCTCCTTCCATCCGAAGGCTTGCAGCTGCGCGAGCCTCTTCTCCCGCTTTCGCTGCTCGTTCTTACGATTGATGCGCTTGCGACGCTTTTCGTGCCGAAGCCTCCTGGCCTCTTCGAGTTTTGCTCGTCGCTGATCATTCTTCATGGCCAGCCGAAGCGCTTCGTATCGCAGGCTCAGTGGCGTAGTGTCTTCTTCGCTCGAGGAGTCGTCTGCAACGGTGGCCGACGGCAGGCCGCCGTGCATGCAGCGCTGCTGCAGGTTGTCAGTCCCCTTGATCAACTGAGGACAGCACGACTCCATGTGCGTCCGGCAAGAGGTGAAAAACAAGCTGCCAAACTGCCGCGCGCACTTGAGGCATGCATAGTGGCGAGGCCAGCGGCCGTCGGCGTCAATAGATGGGATGGCCGATGCAAGCGACGCCTCCACTGCGCGCCCCAGCTGTGCTATGGGTAAGATTGCACGGCTCGTTGTCTCACTCGTGTCTTGGGCTTCCTTCAACGATGCCCCATCTTCCTCCGGGGATACCATCGCCACGACCAAAAACGCACCCTCGTCCGCAGCCGGCTCTGTCGCGTCCACGTGCTGAGGCGGCCGACAATTTCGGGCGTAAAGGATGGCAGTGCGCAGGGTCGTAAAGCATCGGGTGCCATCGGGTGGAATCCATGCGCGCAGCTCAGCGCATGATGCCGATGTACCTACGCCACTGGTTGCGCCCCGCCGCGCGGCGGCTCGTTGCGCGAGTGGCACGTCATCATCATCGCTGGCGTCGTCGGTAGCACGCGCATCGTTTGCTCGGTACGGCGGCAGGTAGGCGCACGCCCAACCGTCGCCGAGCTCTGAAATCACGTTGCGTTTCAGCCCACGCGCTCCGCCCAACAGCCCGCGGACACAAAGGAGCCAAGGCCTCGGGCAGCGACTGATGGGCCGACGCACGCCAACCATCGAAATGGCGAAGGCGTCTTGACCCACCGGCATGCGACTGCTCTGCCGCAAGAACTGCCGACGCGCTGTCTCAAGCTCCAGAGTTCCCTCGAGCGCGATGGTCTCGTGGACAGCGAGGCGGCGGCCGTCGAGTGTCGGCAGCTGGCCAGCTCGATGGCGGTCGGGCTTCCCGGTGCTCGACAATGGGCACGCAGGGCAGCCGACATGCTGATAGCGCGCTGCGTCGCCCTCGTCCTGTAGCTTCAACAGCTTCACGCGCGGCGCGAGGGGAAAGAAGAGCTGGTTGCACGCGAGGCAGCGGCACGCAATGGGCCGCACCAGTTCCATGTAATTGACTCGTGCCGCGTTGCGACTCGTGCTGCGTGCCACGCCCGCTTCGTCGCATCGCTTGCACAGCGGGAGGGTGGTGGGGCATTGGCACGCGGAGTAGCTCTTGGAGCATCGCGCGCAGCGAAGCCCTTCTTTGCCAACCCGATCGCCACAGTGCAAGCACGCCAGGTGATCTCCAACGGCCGGCCTCGGCTCCAGCCTTTTGAAACGACCCAGCACGGTTCGCTCAAGGCTCGCCACCGCCTGACGAACGTTCTGCCAGTCGCCGTGAACGATGCATGCCAATCCGCGAAGCAGCAGTGCGTATCGAGGAGGCATGAGTGCGTTCGAGAGGCTGCTCGGGCGGTGCCACCGGCCGCTGCACCCCTCTGCGCCAATCAGGTAGCCATGCTTGGCACCGGGCCCACCGTCTATCGCCGCCAGGCGCGGTGCTGGCTGTTGCCCAGGTAGCTCACATCCCGCTGGCTGCTGCTGAGCTGCAGGCTGTTCCGCCTCAAGCGCTGCGGCGAGGGCAAGTAAGCTATCCTCCTCTACCTGCATCTCCTTGCGCTTGGGTCGCTCATTGAGGACGTTCGCTCTCACAAAGTCAAGGTATGTGGGCAGGTGAGATGATGCGACTTGCACCGCCTGACGGACATCGGTTGGATGCGCCATGTGAGGTACGCCGGCGACGCGTGAATGGGGTGGCGGCACGACCTCACCAAGTGCGTGCCGTCGCAAGAACACTGCCATCGCCGCCTCCAGCCGGCACCAGTTCGCTTCCGCGTCCTCGTCTTGGTCCGCCGATCCGATTCCAGCTGCCGCTCGCAACGCGGCTAGCGGCTCCGACGGCTCAGATGTGGCCGCTGATGGTGGCGCGGCGCTCAGCGGCCCGCGGAGTTCGCACGTGAGCTTGGCCGCCATCGCCACTGCCGCCGCCGCCCGTAGCCAAGCAGCTCTGTGGTTGAAGGGATCGCGGGTGAGCCACGTGATCGACTGCCTCGAGTCCGAATTCCTTCCAAATTTGGGCGCACCGGTCCTTCCATATCTCGAGACCGAGCTCCTTCCATCTACAGCGGTGCACGGCGCGGGCTCGTCCTCTGCTTCAGCATCGTCGGCCATGGCGGCAGCAGGAGCATTCGACTCCCCCGGCGCCTCGGCGCTCGCCTCAGCACGTTTGCGCTTCCTCACCTGTGTAGCAATCCTCTCGGCGGCACGGTGGTTCACCTCGCGCACCGCCCCGATGGCCAGGGCGCTCGCAGTCGCCGTCAGCGTAAGCTGCGCTGCTAGCCGGCGGACGAGCGCGTCGGCATCGGGCGGCGCCGGTGGCGGGCGGGTAAGCCGCTCGCATAGGATCGCGGCACCACTCACGAGGTCATCAGCACACGGGACGAGCATCGGCCTCACGATCGCAAACCCAGCCTTCGAGCGTGCCACGGGCTGCAGCCGAGCTGGCAGGCTGCGATACGCGCTCAAGAAGGGCAGTTCGCCGCTGGCGCACCACGTTATGAGGTCCTGAGGGTGGATGGGCAACCGTAGTTCTAGGCAACCGAGGTAGCACAGGATGAGCGAGAGCGGTGAAGTGAGCGGGAGCGAGTGCGAATCGCGATGCCTGCTATACACTCGCAGCCGGCCGTCGTGGCTTCGCATGACAGGCGGTGCGACGAGAGGCGCAAACGCGGCGTCCGCATCCTCATCGACCACCTCTGAAAACGTTTGAGCTGTGGCAAGCCAGAGTGCGCCTGTCGCCGCGGGAAGCCGCACGTCCAGTCCGCACGTGGAGACGAGCGCACGGAGCAGCGTCTGTAGGAGGAACTGGAAGGCCTCAAAGCCGTCGTTAACCGTGACTGGTGGCGCGGCCGAATCCACAGCTCCAGTTGCGTCCAAATTACGCAACACCTTGCGGCGGACATTTGAAGAGCCGAGCGCGAGCACTGCCGCGGCTCCGCCGGACTCGTTGACCTCCTCGCGCACGCCAGCGAGCTGTGTGCCGCACTCGACGCAGGTCAGCGCGCCATCGTCGGTGCGCACGAACTCCTCCGACTTGCAGCTCGGGCAAACGTGAACCATTACTTGACGGGCTCCTGAGCGACTGCGTGCATGAAGACGCGGCAACTAAAACTGCGAATAAAGTCGAATTCATTATGCGGAAAACAAAGCAGAATAGCCGAATTCATAGCCTGGCCATGAGTTATGTGTGGGTGGTGGTGAGACCCCCGGCGGTTTTAGATTGCCGTCGTCATCGTGGGCCTCCCGCGCTTCTTTGCACCATGAGCAGCGTCGTCGAAGTGGTCACGGCGGAGTGCCAGGCCATTAAGGTGAAACAGCAACTATTTCAAAAGACGCTCGACGACGACTACGATATCATCCTTGACCAGGCGAAGGAGATAGTCGAGAAGCGGTCTGTTTACGGCGAGGAGGCCACCCGCGAGCTGCTCAAGTCGTGCGAGGAGACCATGCGGCTGTTGGTGCAGGCACAGGCCCAGCATAAGGCCCAGTTCCAGGCGCTGCAAGTGGTACCGACGCGCCTTTCAAACAGTTCATCGCCCGCGGACGTGGAAAAGGCGTATGCGAGTGCCACCGCCGAGCTGATTTCATCTGAGGAGGAGCAGAGCAATAATGAGAAGTACAAGCGGCTGCGTGAGATCATCGACAAGGCGGAGGGCTGCAGCGACGCGGGGCCGTCCCAGGCGGACGACATGGGCGACGATGGCTTCGCGATGACGCAGGCGACCCGCTCGCTGAAGTGTGATCTCCTTGTAGTAGAAATGACACCGACGGGTGAGCATCGGCCGATGAAGGGCCCGTGCGGCCACGTGTTCTCATACAAGGGCCTGCAGGGGACCCTGAAGAACAAGACGATGAAGTGCCCTAAGATGGGATGCAATCAACAGGTCTGCTTCACCGACTTTGTTGAAGCCAAGGATGTGATCAAGGAGATCAAACAGGCGCTGCGCCTGCGGGAAACCTGAGTGCTGCGGCCATCAGCAGGGTGCTTGCAAGTAGTACCAAGAAACGCGCAGGCACTGCTTGCAGGCGCATCCGATGACAGAGAGTGATCGCGCGACAGAGGAGAGGTCCACGAGCGCAAGCAGAGGTTGGACGTAAGACGAAAGCGAGAGCCGGAGAAGCTTTCTGCATGTGCTCGTCCGAGCAATTGCGTCCGAGTACCGAGTCGTCACAGTAACTCATGACGTGACACACAGTGCGCTCGACTGCGACTCGACCTCGAGGCACAAACAGACGAGCGAGGCACAAACGGGACCAAGAAGCTTTCACGAAACGGTCACAAAATCGCCCACATGTTTTCTAACTTTCCGCCACGACGACCCGCTCCGCTCATCGCGGCGCCAGGAGACGGCGCGCGCGCGCGCGATGCATCTGAGAAACGGGGCGGGGCCGCGGGGCGGCTCGCCACATTTGCGCGGTTCACGTCAGACGGCGCGCGCGACGATCCGAATGGTACCAGTGGCGGAGATCCGGCAGCGGCACTTACCAGCATTTCACCTTCGGTTCTGAATTCGTTCTATTGAGTCTCGTCCTCACCGGCGCGTGCGACCCGATCATGTAAAGTAGGAGAGGTGCCGCGGGTCGCCCGTATCCCGCCCCCACCCCCTCGCCATAGGGGCCTTTTCCGTGTCGCGTGTCTATCAGCGGCGCCTAGAACGCGCCGTCTCGAGCACCATCGCCTCGGCCTGCTTAGCATGCAGCAGTTTCATGTCGAGCACGATCGCATCGAGCTCGATGCGGTACGCCTCAACTTCCGCATTCTTGCTCTCGAGCACAGCAGCCATCTCTCGCTTCGCGCGCTCTGCCTCGACGAGCGACAGATGGCGCGTAGTCTCTAGCAGCTCGGCTGCCTCGGCCTCCCGTGCAATCTGGCGCCTCTCGAGCATCCGAAGCTGAGTCTGCATCCGGAACAACTCGTTGTCTTGGGACGCCTCGCCGCTGCCGCCAGCCCCGACGCCTGCAAGGCTCATTCCAGCCACGGTGCCAGCCAGCGCTGCAGGGAGGCCCACCGCACTGTCGAGGACACCAAGCCCGCCCTCAAGCCTCGCTAGGGCGAGGGCGAGTGACGAAGCGAGCTCGGCCACGTGATCAAGCGCGGGTTGCGCATCGTGGATAGTGCCCCCACCCTCGGCCTCACCATCGTCGGCTGCGTCGGCCGAGTCGCCTGTGTAGATAATTGGCTCCATCCCGCCCTTGCCCGCACTGCCAGCTCGGCGGGCCGAGTCTGGCTGCGGCCCTCGCGTCTTCATATCGCGCTGCCGGGCAGCGGCGGCCGCGCGGCGGCTCGCCTCCCGCGCCGCAGCGCGCTCCGCCTCGACGGCCTTCGCTTCGAACTCCTTGACACGTTTAGTGTGTGTCGCCCGGATCTCCTCGATCTGGCGCTCGAGCTCCTTCACCTTTGAGCGCGTAGCTGCTCCAGCACCCTTGCCCTCGAGCAGCGCCTCCGCCTTCTGCAGCTTGTCAGAGAGCAACGCCACCTTGGCCTCGTAGCCCGCGGCCACGCGCTCGGATTGCTGGCGCAGCGCACGCAGCCGCTTCGAATGCGTGGCCTCGAGCTCGCACACCGTCTCCTCAAGTTGGCTCACGCGCGTCTCGAGGAAGGCTGTGCGTTGAACCTCCTGCGGCGTCGGCCCGGCCGCGGCGATCAGCTCGGCCACGCTCGGCATACTGCCGCTCCGTCCACGTCCGCCGCGATCGCCGCCGCGCCCGCGCGCACCCCCGCCCGCCGAGCCCTTGGTCACGACGGTCCGCCGTTCCAGCAGCTGCTGCAGTCCGCTCACTTGCTTCTCGAGGACGGCGACTCGCTCAGCATCCGACATGCGCCGGCCGCTCGTTCCATCGCCGCCCCCTCCAGCACAGGCTGACGAAACTGACGAAGCTAGCGGTCCAAAGGCCTCTCCGGCACCGGCGGTGCCGCCACCTACCTGCCCGTCAAGCGCCGAGGTGAGCTCGGCCACACGAGCCAGCGCCGTGATGCGCTGCTGCTCGAGTTCGTCAATGAGCTGCTGGTTCTCGGTGTACCACGTGAGCTTGGCTTGGAGCGCAGCCACCTCCTTCTTACGCGCCTCCTCGATCTCCCGCACCTTGGCCTCCGCCTCGCGCACGGCCTGGTGGTCTGAGTGCAGCTGTCCGAGGTCGACGCCCGCGAGCTTCCCTTCGAGCTCGCGCTTCGCCGCGCGTAGCCTGTCCATCTCGAACCTCATCTCGGACTCGCGCTCGGCCGCCGCCTCGCGCTCCTCGGCCAGGCGTGCATGGGCGCTCTCGAGTTGATTGCGAAGGCCATCGGGCGCGCGCTCCGCCGCAGTGCGCTCCATCTCAGAGAGGCGCAGTGAGAGCCGCCGCGCCTCCTCCTCGCCCTTCGCCGCATCGATGCGCTGTGCCTCACGCGCGGCCTTGAGCGCCTCCGTGAGCCGCTCGTTCTCTTTTTGGTAGCCGGCGATCAGAGTCTCTTGCTGCGCAATGTCCGCCTCGATGCGCGCGAGCTCGGAGGCGGGCATGGCACACTCGGTCAGCGTACCGCCCTTGGCGAGGTGTTGCCGGTACCCTGAGAGCCTAATTGCCTCGCTCAGCTCGCGCTGCAACTGCTCCTCCCGCTTGCGCCACTCAGCTCGCTCATGCTCGTACTGCTCGCGCAGGGCGCTCAGCTGACCCTTGAGCACGCCCACCTCGGCCGTCGCAGCGCGCAGCGTCTTCTCGCGCTGTGCGAGCATCTTTGAGTCGCAACCCTTTTCAGCAGTGCGAGCGCGAGCGTCGGGCGCAGCGCCGGGTGCGTTCGCCTCCCGCAAAGCCTTGGATGCTGCAGTCGCTGCTGCTGCAGTCGCCGCTGCACTCGCGGCTGCACTCGCGGCTGCACTCGCGTGGCGGGCTGTGGGGGCGGGAGGAGCCAGGAGCGAGGTGGGCAGCGGAGGATGCGCGGAGAAGAGAGACGTGACCGGAGGCACGGGAGGCGGCGGCAGCGGAGGCGCGAAGCGCGCAGGGGCTGGATGGGAGGGGCTGGGCGTTGGCGGCGACGGAAGGGCTATGGCCGCAGCTCCCGTTGAGAGAAAGGCAACGCCAGGTGCCACATCGGCCGCAGAGGAGGAGGAGGTGGCGACTGCAGGATCGGCCGACAGGCTGTCGGGATGCACAGAGAACATCGCTGGAGGGAGCATCAGCGCTGACGTTGGCGCAGTGACGAACCCTTCTGGCGAAACAGCCTCTTGCGGAGCAGTCAGCGGGATGGCGCCAGCCGGCGGACTCCACGGCTCCGCTGCATGCGCGACCGGCACGTCGCCACCCTCCGCGCTGCGGCGCCATGTCATCGAACCGTCAAGATCGTCACCAGACATCGAGGATCCGCTCGCGTAGCTCGAGGAGCTGCTCGTATCGGCCGAGGCGCCCGCATTCTCTGGCGTCGCGATGTGCCAAAATGGTTGTCTGCCGTCGTCCAAGGCGGCTCTCGACAGCGTCGAAGCGCCATAGTCGAGGGAACGCTGCACCAGCGGGTTGTCAAGCGACTCTTCTGTGCCCGGCGCTGACTCCGCAGCACATCTCGTGCTTCGCCAGGAGTACGAGCGATTCACGAGCGACTCGGTCACGACGCAGTCGAGCTCCTCATCGCACCACGCCGGCATGGAATCTTGCGATTTTCGACTCTCGATGTCCGCGATGCCGCTACTGCCATTGCGTGTACCAGTTGGGTGGAGCCATGCGTCAGCGGCCGCCGCTGTCGAAAGACCTAGCCCAAGCATCGGTGACGATGGTGTCAGCCACCCACCCGCGGGCAGTGGCTTCGAGCGTGGCATGCTCGGGTGTGCATGCGAGCCAAGGATTGCATCGTCGTCCTCGTCCTCAGCCTCATCCTCGCTATTGCTACTGCCTTGATCCAACTTCGTCTCCCACTCCTGTAGATCTTCGTATGTGAGCTGCCGGCCGTGTCGTGCCTCGAGCTCCTGGAAGAAGGCCTTCTTCATCTCCTGGTCATCGTCGCTCTCATCGCCGCCGAGAGCGCGCATGCCAACACGCGCCGCGCGCGTGAACGATGGCGATCGGGATTTCGCGCCGGAAAGTCGAAAGTGCCGAGAGCGGCAACTTGACGTGTGGGACGCGTGTCTCTACATGTTCACACTCTGAGGTCACCAAAAACGCCTTCAACCTGTGCTGTTTTTACGGTCGCACACCTGGCGGGAAGGGGTACTACCTTGGTGCTACCCTGTACATTTCCCATGAAATCGTCATCATCGACGCCGCGTGCGACACATGCATCAATCATAAGAAAGTCGTTCGCTGTTGCCCTGTTGACGTATGTGGGTGCGGAGCGGAGAAGCATGCTATCTGCCGAGGGCACCAACTGCCGTGATTCATGCATGCATGCTTGCACGGCCCTCGTTCGGTTACCTATGATGCTTATCGGCGAGGCCCCTCAACCGCTGTGCACCCGCTTCTCGAACGTACCGCGGGGCCGTTTGCTTGGTGAGACGAAGCCCAGCATTTGCAGATCGTTGGTAGCCACGACGAAGCGTGCAAGCAGCCGCTCGGCGTCCTCGCCCGAGCGCTTGGCTAGACCATTTGATTGGAAGGCGGTGAACCACTCGACGGCGCACACCTTGCGGCCAGGGAATTCCATGAGCACTTCCGAAGCCAGCGCTGTCGACCAGCCGCTGGGTAGAGGTGCCTTAGGAGTGACGACGGCACCGCTCTTGCCGGGCCGGCGCTGCTCCGCTTTGGCCTCGGCAGCTCGCCTCTCGGCAGCCTGGCGCTCGGCAGCCGCACGCTCATCGGTCGACGCGTGTCCCCGAGGCGAAAACGAACGGAGTGGCACACCCTTCTCTACGGCGGCACAGGCCGGCCCAGCGGCTGGCTTGTGCAAACGGCGTGCCTCAGCAATAATGGCCTTCATGTGTTCCTCGAGGGCGCGCTGAGGCACGGCGCCAAAGACATGAGCAAGCCCGTCTGCCGTCGATCCGGGCAATGCAATTGTGCCAGCTGCCGCACCTGCTGCCGACGTCGCCGCTGATGCCACTGTCGCCGCAGATGCCGCACCGCCCGTTGACTCCGCATCACATTGCCAGATCTCATGCAGCGGCATCGTGGACGGCCGATCAGCGTGCTCGCGCAGCAGCCGCTCGAACCACATGGCCACCCGAAGCCCATACCGCATTCCTTCCCCTCCGCTAGCGCCGCCGCTTCCAGCACTGCCACTTGGCCGGGCCGCGGCGACAGCGGCTGCCGCGCCGAGCGCCATCCGTCGCCGCTTGGCAACGCCCTCAGCTCCGCGATTCACAGCTCCGGACGGCTGCTGATTCACAGCTCCGGACGGCTGCCGATTCACAGCTGGCCGTTTACTGCCGAGAGCAGCGGGGGCTGCGGCGGACGTGGCGCTCGACTCGACGGCGGTGTGGGACTCGCCCGATGAGCTCGCGACCGCCGTCCCAGAAGTTGCAGCCGTGCTCGAGCCCGCGGCGGCGGCGAGCACGGACGTCGGCGCATCTGCCCGAGACGGCGCATCTGCCTCCGCCAGCAGCCCGTCGAGCTCGGCGAGAACACCGTCGAGCGGCGCAGCCGCTCCCTGAGAAGGGGCGGGCAGCTCTGCGGCCGTCTGCCGGAGCTGCGCGCCACAGCGCACGAGGAGCGCTCGGAGGCTCGCTTTGGAAAGCGCATCCGCACCGCTCACTCGCTCGCGGCATTTGTCGAGTGCGAGCTGCAGGGCCGTGCGCCGCGCGCCCTGCAGTTCGAGCGTGCGATGGGCGGGCCCGAGCAGCAGCTCGAGGTAGAGCTGCCGAGGCGCCGTGACCGTACGGTTGGCGCCCGGGAAGGCGAGGGCGAGGAGAGCGAGCGCACACGCGACACTCGCGGCGCGGCATCGGCGGGCGCTAACGATCTCGCACAGCCATCGCGGCAGCGCCTCGCGCAGCAAGTCCTCGCGCTCGGTCCGGCTCCCGCTGCTGCTCGCCGGCAGCGCCGCGCTCACCGAGGGCAGCGCGAGCAGCGCACGCAGCTGCGCTGGCCCGAGGGCATCGAGCAACCCCCCCAGGCACTCCTTGGCGCTGCGGACGGCCGAAGAGCCGCGCTGCGGGGGCACGTATGGTTCGAGAGGCACCAAGAACGCGAGCAGGTGCGTGCGGAAGTGACGCAGCAGCAGCCAGTCGAGCTGACGCACGAAAGCCGTCGTCGACCCATGCTGCTCGGAGATCGCGTCGAGGAGCGACGCGTACGCCGCGGCACCCAATTGGGGAAGCATCGGTGAGCACAACAGCCGTGCTATGATCTGGTCGAGCGTGCGCTCAGTGCTCGCGAGGGCAAAGCGCATGCCGCGTAGCAGGATGAGCGAGGAACGGTGCAGCAGCCGGTGCAGCGCCGCCACCCCCGACGAGAGGGCGAACACGAAGCAGAGCGGAAGGGGTGCTCCGTCAGCCGAGCGCACCGAAGCGCATGCGTAGATCAGATCATTGAGCGTCTCGGCGCCAAAGTGCTCTGCATCCTCGATGATGACCACCAACGGCGTCCATGCAGCACTCTGTTCGTGCACCTCATCGCGCAGCGCGGCACCCATCGCCTGCCGCGCGCGTGCCGCAACACGGCCAGCGCACAGGTCGGTGTGCCAGCCGGCTAGCACATCGAGGTCGAACGAGCAGCCGGGCGCGATGCGGGCCGTGTTGCCGATGAGCTGCGAGACGAGCGAGCGCGTCGCCGCGAGCAGAGAGGTGCAGTCTTTGCTGTGCAGTACGGCGACATGTGGCGAGCAGTCGACACGCATGCTGCGCTGAAGCTGCTTGAGCACCAGCGGCAGGTCGGCCGAGTTGCAGCCCGTGTGGACAATTGCGGCGGGGACTTCGACGTACGGAGGTGCTGCATCGTGTGCCCACGCGCGCTGCAGCCGCCGCGTCGCCTCACGCAGGAACCCTGCGACCTTCTCGAGCTCAGTCTCGTTTAGGCCACGGAGCGCTGCCGCAACTTGCGCCTGGAGTTGCTGGCTGCAGCAACGATGTGCGGCGAGCCGTGCAGCAACGAAGTCGCTGCCCTCGTCAGTCACGACAGGCGTGAAGCCGTCTTGTGGAGCGACCCAAGAGGCCGCCCGGCGCAGCCTGGAGACGGCGCAAATCGACATGGCAGCGCCAAGCGCGGCAAAACTTGGGTCACGGATCAGTTCACGGATCGGTCTCAGGAAAGAGAAAGTCATCCTGGCTCGAAAGGGCGTAGATTTCTTTATGGTCAATGGACGGTGCAACTCTAGTTCCTACTCGTACGACCGCTGGGCTCCTCAGAAATGACGCTCTCGTCCTGCGTGAGCTGCTGGCAAAGCTGTAGTAATTGGAATGTCTGCTCCTCCGTCAAGCGCTCCTCATACTCCTCGACGAGCGTGGATATAACGGCCCTCGAGCGTGGCTGGATGTTGATGAGTGAAAGGATCTCGCCCTGCACGAGCTTGAAGGGCGCAACCGCTGTCAGAAAGGCGGCGAGGCGCTTCTCAGTCTCCGCAGCGCAGCAGGTGCCGCCAAGATACGTGAGCACCTGCTCCGAAATCAGGGCCGCCTGCTGCCGCGATTGCCACGCCGTCGAGCCAGCCGCCTCGCCTCGGCGCGCTCCCGGAAGCGGCAGTGCCTCTTCCTCGCGCAATTGCTCCTGCTGCTGCCGCTCGAGCAGCCTCTTCACCTCAAAATTCGAGAGCACGGTCTCAGTTGCTGCGATGACGCGCATTTACGATGCCAAATTGCTAGCGACGGCGAGCGGGAGCTTACCGCGAACGTCAAGGACAGAGCACGTTGGGCACGTGCGAGGGGAGCTTTTTCGGCGTCGAAAAGGCGTCGTCGTGGGCGTCAGCTAACTCGATCGCCGTCGCAGGCGATTCGGGGAGGCCTGGTGTTCGGTGGCAAAACAAAGTTCCACTTCTCGAATCGTGAACTCATCACAAAACGCGGGAAAGAAATCAACTGCGCTGGGAATCAGCATGGACGAGACTTTAGACTTCTCCGCTTATGAGCTTCTCGACTCTTCGCAGCTCAACCATGTCCAGCGCCGCTGCCTTGCGGTTCTAAAGGGCGGCCGCGCCAACGACGAGCTGCGTCAGGCGGCCATCGCCATGCTCAAGTCCGGCGGTTTGCCCAAGCGAGAGGCGAAGGCTGCAGCAGCCACCACGCGCAAGCCCCTACAGCGCGCCGCTCCCAAGGCCCAGGCGCCTGCCATGAGCAGCTGGAGCTGCACCGCGTGCACGTTTGAGAACGCCTCCGGCAACGTGTGCGGGGCGTGCTCGACAGCACGGACAGCAGTGCAGACACCTCGATGTTGGTTCTGCCCAGCGTGCACGCTCGCCAACGTGGAAGGCGCTGCGCGGTGCAGCGCATGCAACGAGCCGCGCAGCAAACCGCCGGCAGCATCTGTCAAGCGGCCTGCGGACTTCGACGAAGAGGACGAGGAAGCATTTGCTGTGCGCCCTCTTCCACTGGTAAGTGCACCGAAAGATAGCTTGAGGTTACACTAGGGTCACTATGGTCGACGGGCCAGCCTGGCAGAGCCACGTTTACGTAACACGGTTTGCAGAAGAGCCAAAATTACTTCATACGATTTTTCGTCGTCGGATACACAAGTTTTGATCCCCGCTGCGCGGGGGTCCCGCCGCGAGATCGACCGGGTAACCGCTAACGGCTAACCCCCGCGGGCCGCGTTTTACCCGGGCGCCCGGGCGCCGGGGGGCGAGGTTCCCTGTGCCGAGCCGTCCGCCGCCGACGGAGGATGCGAAGGTCTGGCGGCCCCGCGGTGCGCGACGGTAACGAGATACAACCGACGGCGGACACGTGACCCTCCTCTCGACTGCTGTGGAGCGTCGACCCGACGTCGCGATTCGCGAACACGCCGGGACCGGCTGGGTGCCGACAGCGGCCTCACACCCCCCCGCGGCCCGGTCGGTGTGCGAAAAGCGGCGGTCGCGCGGTCCTAAACATTCATCACATGGGAGCCGTGCGATTCCGCGTGCGTGATGCGGTGCTCGGCGTCGCGGACGCGGCCAATTGGTGTGCTTGTGCTGATGCTTGTGCAACCGAAGCTCGAACCGCATGGCCACTGGTAGCATCCCCTCCCTTCCGCAGTGTTCGGCAGCGTGCCCTCGACCTAACAACCGGAACCCGGTCGCTCTCACAGGCCCAGGTACGAGCCGAGGAAGATGCGGCCGTTCCAGAGAGCGTGGATGAATACCGGTACGAGCAGGTTACGCGAGTTCACGTAGAGCACGCCCCAAAAGAATCCGGTGACCGAGAGTGGCAGCAGCAGCCCGATCTGCAAGTGCTGCGCCCCGAAGAGGATGCCCGAGACGAGGAGCGCGCCGCCGATGGGCATCGCTGCGGTGAGCGCCTGCAGGATGAAGGCGCGCGACTGCAACTCTTCAAAGATGGGGGCGCCCAGGCACGGCGCAATCGCGGCAAGCAGTAGAGAGGCGGCGGATCGGTCTGTCGGGTTCGCGAGCTGCGCGACGAGACCCTCAGGCTTGTACGCCAGCCCCGGAAGCAGCGCCTGGTTGAGTGGCTCAATGAGATTGAAGAGGGCGACGGAGGCCGCGTAACCGCCAAGGACCTCCGCGATCCAGGGCGCTTGCCACCGCCACCGTACCCACTTATGGGAGAAGAAGCCCGGGTGGCGCATGCGCACGAGCTGGAAGAGGCCCAGGTTGAGAATCGTCTGCTCAAGGAGTAGTCGCACCGAGAGAGTGCGCGCGCGCGTGAGGGGCAGCCCCAGGAGCACGAGAAGCGAGACCAATGCCTCGACGAGCGGCGCCGCGAAGGAGAAGAGAAACGGTGCGCACAGCAGCAGCGCGACCGTGCTGAGCAGCTTGATACGCTCGCCGCGGGGCTCACTTGCAAAGTTGGCGCACGCCGTCGCGTCCTCGGCCGCACGCCCGATGAGCCAGGGCGGCACTGGAGGCTTGTGCAGACGCACACGTCGAGTCATCGCCGCGAGCAGCACGGCGCATCCCGCAAGTGTATCCCAGCCCAACGCGAGCTTGCCCACGACGATGCTGCGCCGAGAGAGGATGCACACGTGGGCGAGGTAGCCAGCCGCGCACAGCACGAGCTGCAGTACAGGCGAGTGCATCAGAGTAGGCACGGGGAGAGCTTCTGAGCTGCTCGGTGGCGGTCGAGTTGGCATCGCAGAGAGCGCCCCGAGGGGCGGCTGCGGCGAGGCCGCTCCGAAGGCAGGCGACTCATCCATGTCCTCAGCGGGCACAGTGGGGTCGGTTCCGTCCAACAAGGAGGGGAATATGTCGAAGATGTCGGCCACCTCGCTCACCTTCACCTCCTCCGGTCGAGGATACGGCGGCGGCGACGGAGCGGTGGCGAAAGACGGCGCAGGTGGCGACGTGGGGACAGGCTCAGGCACGATCGGCGGCGTGACAACGGGCCTCGTCGCTGGCGCCGGTGTAGGTGCAGGCAGTGCTGCTGTCGACGTTTGCTGTGCCACGAGCGGCGGCGGCGGCGAGGGCGGCGGAGGCGAGGGCGGCGGCAGCGAGGGCGGCGGCGGCAAGTCGCCGCTCAATGACCCTTGTGCCCGAATGACGGCGGCGCTCGGATAGGGGTCCCCGACTCGATAGGCTGTTTCTGCTTGCCCAGTCAAGCCCGTTGCCCAGTCAAACCCGGTTTCGGGCGCTGCTGGCGGCAGTTGCACAAGATCGAGCCCACCATTTTTCACCTTCTCGCTGGAAGCAGCTTTGCCAGCGCCGATGAATTCTTGTAGCGCTGCCCGCATTTCTTCGCGTTTCGCTTCGACGGGTGGCCGAAGCGGTTTGGAAGGAGGCGAAGGTGGATCGCGACGTGGGGCTGCTGGTGGAATATCGACATCTTTGCCAAGCAACGCATCAAGCATATCGAATGTGTCCTCACTCTCCTGCTGGGCACTTGGCCATCCGACGCGTCGAAGCTGCGGCGTTTTTACAAGTGGCGGCCATGCGCGCAGGCCGACGTCGCCGCCGAACGAGAGAGCGCGCATGCCGAGATTGCCACCTTTGATGAGACACAAAACATGTCACGTCAAGATTCAAGGGTGAGTCTTGCGAGAGAGCCCTTCCGTAATGTTCATGTTGTTGAATCTCGATCCGGCTTCTATCCTTATATTATGTTCTCCGAAGGTGCACGTGCTCTCCGACGAAAGGGGACGCAAAATGCTCCTGCGGCGCACAGGAGTTGTCCGCGGACTCAGTACGGTCTCCAAGTCAAATTACGGCCTCGCGACCCGACTGTGCCACCCCAAGGGCAAGGGCAAGGGCGATCCGTATAATGCATCTTCGCCAGTGCTCTACCAGACGGCGACCTTTGAGCTTCCAGGCGTGATGGAGGGTGGCGAGTTCGACTACACGCGCAGCGGCAATCCGACTCGTCAGCAGCTTGAGACTCAAATGGCCGACCTCGAGGGCGCCCACCGGTCATTTGCCTTCACCTCTGGCATGGCCGCGCTCGCCGTCGCCATGCGCCTCGTGCCTGCTGGCGGCCACATCGTCACAGGCGACGACATCTACGGCGGCACGTCGCGACTGCTCGCCAACGTGGCTCCTGCCTCGGGCGTGGCCGTGAGTAATGTCGATATGTGTGACCGCGAGGCCGTGCGCCGCGCGATCACGCCGCATACGAAACTTGTGTGGATGGAGAGCCCAACCAACCCTCGCATGCAGATTGTCGATATTGCAGCGATCGCGACGATGGCGCGGAGCGCCGGCGCGATTTCGATGGTCGACAACTCGATCATGGCGCCCATCTTCCAGCAGCCGCTCGCGCTCGGTTGCGATATATCGATGACCTCCGCCACCAAGTTCATCTCCGGCCACTCCGACGTGACTGCGGGCATTCTCTCCGTCGCGAGTGAGGAGCTCGCCAAGAAGGTCTACTTCCTCCAGAACGCAGAGGGTGCTGGCCTCTCGCCCTTCGACTGCTGGCTATGCCTGCGCGGCCTCAAGACGATGTCGCTGCGCATGCAGAGGCAACAGGCCAATTGTCTGGCGATGGCCCTATGGCTCGAGAAACATCCCGCTGTGAAGCGAGTGCACTACGCAGGCCTCACGTCGCACCCTAACTACGCGCTGCACGCCCGGCAGGCGGCAGGTGGCGGCTCGCTCCTTTCCTTCGAGACGGGCAACGTCGATCTTTCGCGTGCCCTGTCGGAGCACCTCAAGCTCTTCAAAGTGACCGTCTCCTTTGGCTCCACCTCATCGCTCGTCTCGCTGCCGTGCTTCATGTCTCATGCATCGATTCCGAGGGAAGTTCGACAGGCGCGCGGGCTGCCTGACGACCTGGTTCGCCTTTCCGCCGGCATCGAAGACGAGAAGGATCTCATCGAAGATCTTGAGCAAGCGATGGCCAAAGCGTGCAGCGACGTCGGTCTCGCTGTGCCTGCGGGGACACCGCACCGAAGGTAGGTCGAACCCTAGACACAAGGGTGCTGAATCACGATCGTCACTGACCTGCAGAGAGTACTGTTTCGGCGCCCGAGGTCTCTTTCAGGACTCGGACAGGACGGTATACTACTCCTGTTTTCTTTATGTTTTCTCCTCCCATTGATATCACGCGTGACAGATCTTATATTCTTATATTCGTTAACGATACATGCTTTAACCGGTGATTGAACGGTGAGACAGTGAGGCCCGGCCTCCGAGAACGCGTGTTCTTGGGCGCTTTGCACGTTTGCAGCAAATGTGGACGGTCTGGTGCAAGGCGTCTGCTCAAGCTGCTCATGGATGCACCAATTTCTGCTGCGCTTGACGGAGCCTTGGGCGAGGGCGGGACCTTGGGCGAGGATAGTCCATTCGTCGAGGACAGGAGTCATCAGGACAGGAATCCTCAGGGGACTGCTGTGATGCCACTGGCAACGGCCTGGATACTAAAGCAGTGCGGACAGACTTACGACCATTTGTTTACGGACGGTGCAGTGTGGATTCTGGGAATGGCAGCCGCCGGGTTACTTACGTATTGCTTTGCTCAGCTTGCCATATGCTGCAGATCCATGGCCATGGAAGCATCGTTGCAAGCATCAACCGCAGAGGACAGTCATGAAATGTCGATGTTCATCCCAACGAGACAACGCCCAAGGAGCAGGGTGGCTCGGCCTGCGTTTTGTTCTGGTACCTCAGCACTGCTGATGCCGCAGGTCCTTGCAGATACACTGTTTGAGGGTGCCGGTGCTATTGAAACTTTGGAACGCGTCGTGTGGTGTGCGCCGAGCATCATCGCCGTCGTGGTACAAGAGCACGAAGGCAGCTATCTGTTTTGTGATCTGTGGCTATTTGCAAGTGAAAAGGACGCTCTTTCAACCATTCTACGGATCGGCGGTGACAGACAAATCTCTGTAGCTCGACCCTCGCAGGTGCTCAGAGGGCTGGCCGTCGAAGATGTCAAACGTCTTTCCAATCATTGGGCGTCACCACCATGGTCGGCCGCATTGGTGCCGCCCAAAGTTGAGTCTTCGGCCGCACCGAATGGGGATGCCGACCCTGCGGCTAAGGGCGAGGGTGCCTCTGGCCACTTGCGCGATCCTTCGAGCTGGCTCGAACAAATAGAGGATGAGCGTCAACGACAACGGGACCACATCAAGGTGGGGCTGTGGTCAGAAAGACATCGAACGGACCACGTCTGCTGATATCCGAGAGCGTATCGTAGAGGCGCCTGGACACTCAGATGATGGCCCAGGGGCCCTCGCGGCGCCTCTATCTGGTTGTCGTGTGTCCGCGACCGGCCGGCGAGCTTCCGCCGGTGAAGCGGTGTCAGTGAGCTTTCGTGGCGCAGAGGCGCACTTGTGGACGGCGCGCCGTCTAAGGTGGGGACGCAACAAGGTGTAGAGAATAAAAATAGGGATCAGTTTCGCACAAACGGCATTTCGAACCACGGGTCGCTGACGCTAGTCGACATACACAATGTCTAAGCTCGGAACTCTCTCTTATTATTGACCGTCGTCGTCCAGCTTGCTCCTGCGTGCCTGTTGCTCTAGGCGTGCCCGCTTTCTTAGCGGCTCATCGGGGCCCGTGCTGGCATCGGTATTAGCATCAGCGGCGTCACCTTCGACGCGCTCCCATCTCCAAACCGTCAGATGGCCCTGCTTGGCCCAGCGCTTTTCCCAGCGACGCACACGGCCGGTGAACGTGGGCCGAAGCTGCTGCTGCTGCTCCTTGTGGCGCGTCGTGTAACCACGTTTGGTCGGCGCGTCTTCGTAATCCTCTATGCCGATGACGCCCGACTCGCGCCGGGAGCCTGCGCGGCTCAGCATGGTCACGGCCGCAGTCGGCAAGTCCCAAAAGGCAAAAAAAGGGTTGAGGGAGCGACGCTGTTCTGCTGCGCGCTCTCCCCGCGTGAGTCGGAACTCACGCGAGAGAAACTGCTGTGAAAACACACACTGGAGGGCGCCGGGGGCCTCGTGGCATCCCCGACGCCTCCCCGTTTATAATTTCATGATGGTTCGTTAATTTCTCCAAAAGAGCGCCAAACTATCTCGCGAACGACATGGCGATTCTCGTCGCGCAAGATTCCCCGCCATCCGACCCATGAATTACGCCGTGCCGTCCATGAGCAAGAGGGCGGAGGAGCTCATGCTCGAAGTGCAAAGGCTGGCCCGGCTACCGGATGTGGCGCGGTTGGAGTCGGCGCCGCGGCTATCGGTCGGTCTGACGGCACCTCTGTCAACCCAAGTGCCTGCTGCGCAGGGCGCTGTTCCACGTCTTGCCTCGCCTCCCCTTCGCGGCCGGCCCAGCAGCGGCGGTCCGATGCGGACCCATGAGCGCAGCTCGCAACTGGCCCTCGATGCTAAGCGACCACCCGTCTACATGGCAGCCGCACCTTCTCGCCTTTCCAGCTCACGCCCATTCCAGGGGCTGACAGACCACTCAGGATACTTGCCGAGGGCGTCGCCGCCACTACATTTCACAATGCCGCCGGCGTACAGCAATCGCATGTGGTCGCAAATGATGCTGCTGCCGCCGCCGCCGCTTCCGCCGCCGCCGCTTCCGCCGCCGCAGCTTCCGCCGCCGCAGCTGCCGCCGCTGCCGCTGCCGCCGCTGCCGCAGCTGCCGCAGCTGCCGCAGCTGCCGCAGGTGCGACCGCCGCAGGGGTCTCACGGGGGCATTCTCACGCCGCATGCGGCAGACCCAGTTGCTGGCAACGACGGCGCTGACGGTCTCGGCGGCGGCCCTGGTCGAGACCAGCCGCTCCAGTTGTCCAGCAGCTCGTCCACGATCAACCTTGCTCGAGACGAGAATGACGAGGAAGCGGCCGAGTTCCTCTTGAGCCTCTCTCCAGCCATAGGCGCACATGCCCTGTCGGCCAAAGCCCTGTCCGCCAGCGTGTCCCTTCTCAACACGCCGGATCTCTCCGTCTTCTACTCGCCCCGCTACAACGACCCGCTGCTCGGCAGCTCGTCACCATTACCGAACCTTGCTTGTGGTGACGCACTGCCCTCACCGCTCGGGCTCGGGGCCAGGTACGAGTCTGGCGCCTCGTCGGCTACCAGCTCAAGCCCTCTGGGCCACAGTCCGACTCCGACTACGCAGCAGGTCATGGCCATGGCACCTCCCCGTGCGCAAGGGTGGGGTGCGAGCGAGAGAACGAGGCGCTGAGCTTCGACATGGCGACGGCACGCATGTGTACAGCTGGGACATGGCGACAGAGCGGCGTCAGAGCGCTGTGGGCAGTGAGAGACGAGACATGCAGCAGCAGGTTACCATACCAGACTTGCGGCGTGCGGCCATATCCGCAACAGATCATCACACTGCGCCGGCGACTCGACTCGTGACGGTCACGTTACGTCTTCGGCACGACGGACCCCCGCGGGGTCCGGATCGGATATGACATATCGGATATTTTTTGGCGCGCAATGCCAACGGCGCCGCCATGCTCGACCGCAGCCGGCAGCGCGCCGGGGCGGTACAGGCCTGAGCAACGGCCGCAGCTCAGAGCTCGTGCTTGGAATAGTACACACGTTGCTTGCGCAGTACACACCTCCACTCGGATAGACCGGACATGGCATCTTGGGACCTTGACCCAGGGGTAATGGTCTTCATATAGGATAAGCCACCTCTTTAGACTATAAGATTTCTAGTGCGTATAGTCTACAGGGGAGAGGCGCGGACGGACGAGGCAGGCGGGGGACCATCGGCCAGCGGGCATCCCGGCAATACCGTTCCACGGTTTCACGTTCCTCTGTGAAAGGCGCCGAACCGCGAGACCGAAGTTCCTCGCGCGCGATACACCCATGCCACCAGCCTTGCGCACGGTGCACGCGAACCGCAAAGACAATGGCTGGTATAGGGCTGACGTCAGTTTCTCAAAGGATATTGCAACTGAATCACATGAATCAGCGACGATCATTTGCCACGTGGACGTGACCACGCCGTGTCAATCCGGTGTCTGCAGCTACAGGCTTCCGATTCCTGTGGCGAATTGGCAGCCATTCATCAAGTTCGCGGGAAAGGGCAAGTGCGCGAACTGTGTCTGCAGGCACGTCAAACGCAAGAAGCTGGAAGATGGCGGCGGCCCGGCTTGCACTTGCGGTAATCCCAGCTGCCAGCCAATGAACACCGCACCAGCGCCAATAGAGGCCGCGGCGGCGGCAGCGGGGACTGCAGCGGCCGCATCTGGCACTGGAGCCGTGGCGGCGAGCTCCAGCGCGCCATTGGCTCGCCTGGTCGTGCCTCTGAGCAGCGCGTCGCCCTGCACCGACGCTGCGGCGCCTGCTTCGCGCAAGCGGCCCCTTGCTGACTCGGCCATAGAGGTCGCGGTGGCCGCACCCGCACCCGCGACCGCGCTCGGCAGGGCGGTCGTGCCGTACAGTGCGGCGCGGGGGCGGGCGAGCTCGAAGGTGACAAGCACGGCCAACCAGCTGTACTCCATGCTCGACCTCGGGCGCGATTTTTTGCGGAGCGCGCCCAACCTAAAGACGCTGGCCGAGCTGCTCGGGAAGCCGCAGACGGACCTGACGCGACCGAATGTGGACTCTTCCAATGCATTCTCGCCCCTCCACCAAGCAGTGGCCAAGGGGCTCGTCGAGGCGCTCCCGCTTCTTCTGAGGCACTGGCCACGCGACCGCCCGTTTGCACGCGCCAAGAAAGGCAAGACGCCCCTGCTGCTGCTCACGACCATGTGTGAGAAGGTGGCCGACCCGCAACGCTCGCCTGTGAATACGGATGAGCTGTGCAAGATGGCGGAGATGCTGATCGAGGTCGACCCTGAATGCATCGAAACGCCCGACAAGGACGGCTGGACGCCGCTCATGACGGCATGCGAGTGGGGGTGCCTGCCGCTCGTGCAGCTACTGCTCGAGCGCGGCGCGAGCGTCGAGCCGAAGGACAATCTTCTGATGACCGCGCTGCACTGGAGCGTGCGTGAGGATGACCATCCCGCCCACGCGGATGTGATCAGCATCCTTCTTGAGTACGAGGCCGATCCGCACGCTACCGACGATAAAGGGAAGACGCCACTTGCACTCGCCAACGAATATGAGTCTGCGCCGGCGATCTTGGCAGCACTGCATTCTCAGCCATACGAGACACTGCCGCGCACGAAAGAGGAGGTTAAGTCCGCTGCCGCCGCCGCCGCCGCCGCCGCCGCCGCCGCCGCCGCCGCCGCCGCCGCCGCCGCCGCCCTGGCGCCTGCCTTGGGACGCAGGCGCCTTCACGGCGCCTCGAAACGCGGGCCATCGACGCTGAAGCTGCTGATGCCGCCGGACGCACACGCGCCGACGCGTGGGCCGAGCGCTGCGGAGATCCGCGCAGCAGAGGAGGCCGAGATGAACGAGGCCGTCTGCCAAATCTGCAACGGGGGGTTGGTGGAGGCCGGTAACGAGATCCTGTTTTGCGACGGCGAGAAGTGGGGAGGCCAGTGTGGCGTGGCCGTGCACCAGCGGTGCTACAAGCTAGGTGTGGTTCCGGCGGGCGACTGGCTCTGCGACGCGTGCGCGCCTCGGCAGCATGACCCGAGTGCCGCCGACGGCACAATGGTCCGCTGCGAGCTGTGCGAATGTACCTCGGTCCATCCCGAGGGTGGGCGCTGGCAGTCTTTCCCGCTCATGCGCTGCCGGCCGCCGATTTCATCCATGCTTCATCCATGCTTCATCCATGCAGCATGTGCCTGGTCCTTTCCGCAAATCTATCGAGATGATGCTCTCGGCGGCGCTTGGGTCTGGGACAAAGAGGGCCAGGCCATCATCGAAGACTTGCGTAAACTCAAGCAGCCATGCTATCTGTGCGGGGAAAAGGGTGGCTGCCTGGTGCAGTGTCGACACGGCTCCTCGACCACCGGGTGCAATCGGGCTCTCCATCCTCTCTGTGCGCAGATGCAGCAAATGGTGCGTCCCATCGCGCGAAAGGGCGACGAGGTCGGCGCCTTTTGTAGCTGGGCCCACCTACCCGCCGCCATCTTCGATGACGAAGATGACGAAGAACTCGCATCAAAGGGGCGTACGGAGCGGCATGAGGAGCTTTTCAAGGTCATTGGGCCAAATGCCGATCAACTCGCAAAAATGCTCACGTCGATGCACGACAAGCAGAAGCGCCGCCTCACGCTGCGTGATCTTTTCACAAACCCTCCCTCGTCGGCCGTGAGCGGCGAGGCGGATCGGAGCCTTCGAGCCTTCTTTGGCACGGGCGCGGGCGCGCCGCCGCCCACGCTCATGCATTTGCTCGCCGTCGCGGGAGGCGCTCGAGAACAGCGACTCCTCACTTTCCAAGGGCGCCAGGCGTCGACCACCGACGGGCTGACGATGTTATTGTGCCACGCGGCGCGTGCGCACGCCGAGACCGAGGCGGAGGCGGAGGCGGCCGTCGCCGAGGCGGCCACCGCCGAAGCCGCGCGTGCTGCAGCACCGCAGTCGAGCGCGAGCGGGGTGGCGATGATGGAAGGGATGGTTGAGGGTGCGGGTGGAGCGCTGACGCCCCCAAACCTTTGCGATGAGTGCGACGAGGACGAGGACGAGGCGGCGAAGGAACAACCGTATTCTCGCACGTCCAACGACGACGCCTCCCAGCTCCGCCTATGTGGGACCACGTGCAGGGGCTGGGGCCTGGGCGGCGAGCTGGGCGACGCGGCCGGCCTCGGCCGGCTGCTCAACTGCTGCGAGCATTCGCCCTTTGCGGCGGCTGTACGGGCGGGGTACGTCGAGCGAGCGCTCCTCCTGTACAACGCCTCGCACACTAGCCCGCAGGGCGCCGGCACGCTGAGTGCGGGGACGAAGTTGACGCCAGTGGAGGAGGACGGCGAGGAGAACGACCGCGGCAGCGTGCCCGCCATGCTCGGCACGGTCGCACACGCCCTCTTTGAACGGGAGATGAGCGTGAGCATGCGCCATCTGCTGCTGCTGCTCGCGGCACGTGCGGCCCTGCCCACGGCGGGTTCCAAGGCACAGCTGGACGCCGCGCAAAATGCGTGTGGCGCACGCGGCTGGTGGCCCGCGGGGCTGACTGACGTAGCCAACGGCGCCGAGCGAAGAACGACCATTCGATGGTCCGAAAAGGCGGGGCTCTCGAATCTGCCGCCCTTTGTGTACGTCTGCGAGAACGTGATGGTCGACGTGACGCCGCAATGGGCGGCTGGTGCGGCCAACGGCGGCTGCAAGTGCTGCAAGCCTCTGAGTAAATGCGGCTCTGGCACAAAGCCCGTGTGCACTGACACGTGCAGGGCGTGCCGTGGCAAGCAGCAGGAGTGCGGCTATGCGTGCACGTGCATCACCAGCCCGGTAAAGTGCAGGAACCGGAAGCTGCAAGCCGGCCTCGTATGCCCCCTCAAGCTCGAGTACTTTGGGCCCCAGAAGGGGTGGGGCGTCAAGGCGTGCGAGTTCATCAAGCAGGGCGACTTCGTCATCGAGTACATAGGCGAGGTAATCTCGCATCAGGAAATGGAGCGGCGCTCCGTCGCATGCGACGAGGAGGACCGCTATGTCTTCACGCTCAATGGCAGAGGTGGCGCTGGAAAAGATCGAGACAAAGACGGATGCTACATCGACGCGCACGCGGTGCGTAACCTGGCCGCCTTCATCAATTTTGGATGCGCGCCCAATCTTGAGCCGAGGCGCGTGCGGTCGCTCTCGGGCGACAAGCGGCTCGATCGGGTCGCCTTCTATGCCAAACGTGACATTGAAGCGGGAACGGAGCTCACGTACCGGCGCGACGCGGACGCCGTCTCCAAGGCCAAGCGCTCGATGATCGAGTGCAAGTGTGGCGCCGGTGCAGTTTGCATGGGCTTTCTCTGACGCGCGCATAAATGAGTTGAGGTCGAAGCAGCGGGTGCGCACACGCCGGGCAAGCCAGTGGGTGAGCACACGGCCGCCGCGGCGTGCACGCCAATCCCCCGCCGCCCGAGTGTGGGTGTGTGGCACGTGGGGCGCGTCGGTAGAACATGATACATGTCCATGTGAAGTGTCTTTATTTGCGTGCGGACTCGTTTCCAGAAGTAACAGGATACACGTCGGACGAGTATTACGGATTATCAGGTCGGGCAAACACATCTCGCGGGGAACAGGGACGCCCGGCTCCAGGCATGCAACGAGTCAAGCCTCCGCTCCGCTTAATCCACGACGACCGCGGCTCCCGCTCGCTCCCACACGCTCTCCGAACTCGAGATGCCGTCCGGGGGGTTATCCGGGGGGCGTGGGCCCCGCAGGAGCAACGAGCGAGAGCACACGCAGGGAATGAAGCGTGTAAGCGTGTTCGGAATTGGGGTCAATCGTCATAGTGAAAGTCGCGCTCCAGAAACCTCTCGTCGAGCGCCTTGTTCGGAGAATCCCGCCGGAGCAGTGCTCCGAGTGCTCCAACGCTCACTGTCACGTAGAGCGATCCGATCGCTACGTCGTCGCCCTGCGCATTGGAACCGAGCAACGTGAGGGGCGTGCTAGCGTCGACGTCGACCCTCGCCGCCACCTGCTCATGCAGGTTGACATAAGCTTCGCCGAGGTAGAGCGCCGCCTGCGGCGGGTCGTTCACCGATGCACCAAAGAGCGAGAAGACGACGTCTGACTCGTTATCCGCCTCCGCACCGCTCCGGAGGAGCGCAACGAGCTCGGCAGCCAGCGGGCCACTGCGCAGCTCGAGGGTGGCAGGCGGCGCATCAAAGCGTAACGGCTCACCCACAGCTGGCAGCGGTAGTCGTCGCGTGGCTGCGGAGAGCAGTCGCCCTCCTGCAATCTCAACCACAACCCATGCGAGCTGCACGCGGGGATGGCGATGAAGGGCCTCTGACAGCACAGCCGAGTGCACCGTGATTGCCAGGCGCGACGACGAGGGCGGCTGGATGGCTCGCGGTGACGCGGCGACGGCGGCCGAGGACTTGCTCCCATTGTGGCGAGCCGTAGCCGGCTGCTGCCCCACAGTGGCCGGCTGCTGCCGCCCAGTGGCTGCTGCCGGCGAGGGGGCAGCTCGCTGTGCTGCCACGGCCAGTGAGCGGAGCTTGGAGAAGTCACGCTCGTCGCGGCGAAGTGCAGCCTCGAGGCGCCCCCAGTGCGCGCGAATAATGCTCTGCACTCGCACCGCTGCTGCCGTAAGCCGCTCACGCTCCCTCCGCCTCTCCTGCCGCGCCGCCGACACTAGCGCTTTCTCTTGACGCATGCGGGCTTCGTCAGTCCGCCGGACCTCGAGCGCGCGCGCGAACTGCGCGCGAGCCCATGATCCGCGCGCCGCCGCCTGCAGCCGCAACGCTGCACGCCGCCGCTGGTTATGGCCGCGCTTCGAGAGCGGGGGCGCGTGGGCAGGCGCAGCAGCTTCCGCCATGGCATGGTCGGTCGACTGCACCTTGGGGGCGGAAGAGCTCTCGGCGTGCCTCAGCCGATCGAGCAACGCCTCTTCTCGATACGCCGCGCCCAGCTGCTTCTCAGCCACAGCTGCACGACGCTCTGCGAGCCGCCCGCGCGCCGAATACGCCCGCGCCGCACGCTGCAACGTGAGCACTGCGCCGCGCAGCCGTAGCCGCTCGCGCACAGCCACTCGCGCTGCGTGCGACGCCTCAGCTGCCTCGTGCCGGCTGAGGCTGGCCGCGCGGCGCGCGAGCCGTCCGCGCGCCGCAGCCTGCACGCGGAGAGTCGCTGCGAGCGCGCGCAGCTGCATCTTCGTGTCCAGAGCCGCGCGCGTCGCGACAGTTTGTTGCCGCCGTCGTCGCTGCACACGCTCAGCCTCCGCGCGCTGCCGTGCGGCGTCTGCTCGTTTTCGGCCTCGGCGGCCACGGGCGATGCGCTGCAGCACGAGCACAGCGCGCGAACGGGCGAGGTGCGCGTCTACCTGCCGGCGAGCCGCGGCCTGCGCACGTAAGCGAACCACGTTTGGTACGCCGCGGCGCACACCGAAACCGCGTAGCGCAGCCTGGAGCGCGGCGGCAGCACTGCGATTGCGCATGGCGCCGAGGCGTGCGTGCACCTCAGCCCGCACCGCAGCGGCTTCGGCACGCTTGCGCGTGGCGGCCGCCGTTACGGCGAGGCGACGCACCTCCATCTGCCGCCGAGCGAGAAAGCCACGACCCACACGCTGAATCTCATGAACTGCCTTGTCCTGCTGACGCTGCACGTCCCGGTCGCGGCGCGCGGCACGGCGCGCCTGCCGCTCGGCAACGCGCTGCCGCTCGTTGCGCTCGCGATCGAGCTCGCGCACGGAGAGGGCTCGAATGTATTCGATGCGCGTGCGCAGCGCCCGCACGCGCGCCTGGATACGTGCCGCGGCTGCCTCGGGCTGCGAACGCTCAAAGTCCGCCTTGGCGCGCTCGAGATCGGCCCGCTCGCGGCGCACGACAGCTGCCTCGTGCGCCGCCTTCGCCCGATCCGCCTCGACCGATGCCCGCTCGTCGGCGAGCGCGGCAATCAACGCCTCTAGCTGCTCTCGCTCCCGTGCCACCCCATATGGCTCCGTGCGCAAGGCCCTCGCAAAATTGGAGGGCAGCGTCGGGGTGTCGCCCGTGCCGGCTCGTTGCTGCGCGCGGGCGAGCGCGTCCTGCGCAAGATGCGCCATCTTCTGCGGCTCGGCGATGAGGAGTTCAACGAAGGCATCAAAGGCAGCCCGTTGCGCAGGTGGCTTGAGCCCCAGCGGAGACCCACCAGGCGAACCAGAGGCTCCAAGACGCCGTGCGGCAGATCGGCGGGCGTGCGAGGCAAAGTGCACGTCTTCCGGAGCGGGCAGAAGGCCAAGGACTCGTCTACTCATGGACTCGGACAGCACTCGCCGGAGAGGAGGTTGGCTGGAAGACGCGGAGAATTTGGCTGTGAATGGGCTACAATCGACCACCTGAAACCCGAAGAATCGGCGACGCCTCTTAGGCCATCGGGTACCTCGAACCGCGCCCAATGGCCGCGCCGCGGCGCCGGACGGGGGTCCGGTGCGTGGGATGGGGACACGCGGGCGGAGACAGCGGACACCGGACCGTCGCGCGGCGGTGCGGCAGGAGCCGAGGGAAACCGATCCGCTAATCCGTCTGTTGCAATAGTAAAATTTCACACACGTCGGGGAACTTAAGGGGAACTGGGGAACGCGGATATATAACCTGTCCCCTCCGATTCGCAGTCTCTTCAGGGGATTCACCATGGCCGCGGCCCGCGGCGCGGCTCGGCTGATAGGAGCCGTCAGCCCGGAGCGGCACGACAAACACGGAACATTGGCGTGGTGCTTTTGGTGGGGCGGGCGGCGCGTGCTTGGTGCCGCGACGGCGGTGAGACCACAGGCTTCCTACCTCCCCACAGTATTTGAAACCCTCCGCACCGCGTTTTAATGCTGGTGAGGCACTCAGATGGGGCCATTGCCTGACCTTAGTCCTCTCCATCTGTGCGAACGACGGGCAGAATAGCATCGCGTGACTGTCGGAGTCTCGAATTCGTGAGTGCATGCGACCGGGCGGGCTCGCATCCGAGAACTCTGTGGTTGGCACGGACAGAGTCGCCCTTCGAAATCAATTGCAATCATTGACGATCAGTGGCTCGCAAAATGGCGCCGTGCTGGGCACATACAGTAGCCGCCCTTTGGGTTCTTCTTGAAGACGATTTCGTCAAGACTCTGACCCACGCGGGAGTAGCGCACACCCTTGGCTGCAGCGGTCGGGCACGGCCGGTAGGCCTGCATGGAGCCACACGCAAAATCAAGATCAGTCTCACACAAGCACGCAGCGCGGCAAATCCTCAAGCACCTTGATAGGCCACCACTCAAATGGTTTTATGCCACCCACGTCGATGGCGGTCAGGCCGCCCACTACCCGTCCTTGGCCATTGCAATTTGGAAAGAGTTTGCTGCCGCATAGTGCGCACATTCCATCAGACACTGCTGGCGCAGGGTCCTCTTCCTTTGCGGGCACGCCCTCCTGGCAGCGGACCGCGAGGCTGCGTCGTACTGAAGCCATGCGAAGTGGACCATTCACTTGGAATGAGGACACTGGCTGCGCGAGCACGCTCGCCAGCGCAATTGAGAAACCCGCATGTTGCAGGCGCGCGAAACTGGTGCCATCCACCAGTGCGACGCTCGCGAGCAGAGCAAGCGATCGAGACATCCAAGTTCTTCTCCGCAGCGACGAGATTCCAAGATTTTCCATGACTTCGAGAACGCGGTTTCACAGGTGGTCGTACCGGTAAAAAGACACCGGGGGGAGCCGGGACACACACGGGACACACGGGACACGCGGACGCACAAAGGCACACGGACCACACAGACGAACCTCACAACCGGCCACCATCCGTCGTCGCGACCGGTAACAGGTGTGACCTGTGACGGCTGTCACTGTGCGAGCGCGCGTCTCGGCGTCTGAAGTATTGTGAGTCGGGTTTGGCCGGTTCTATTTTGCGGCCGGTCTACATCGTATAGACGATTAGACGTGTCTTCATTCACGCTCCAGCCCGAAAGATGCTGCCGCACACATAGGTCATAGCGCGCCACGTGGCCCCGCAGCGGCCAGCTCACAGGCCTGCACAGGCCAGCAGGCCACATTACACTTCACCGAGGGAGAGCAGAGCGGCCCGGGCCTCCATGCCATTCATTCCCTACCCAATGCACCCGTTTCTAAGTGGTCGAAGCGCGCACGAGTGAGCGAGAAGAACGTGACCGAATACCGCGTGCAGTTTGCTGCTATTGGTGCAGTGTGGCGTGGGGGAGGTCTCGTCTTCTGTCAGTCAGCCGCAGCCAGCAGCTCGCGAAAGTCAGCTGACTTGCGGAGCGTCTCGAGGTCGCGCAGGCTCCACACAAATTTTAGAGGCTGCCGGCTCGGATCGTGCGAAACGTATTCGAGGCGGCCGCAGCAGACGTAAGGCTCGCTGGAGCCCTCTTGCTGCAGCCTGCAGAAGAGGAGAACTGCTTCTTTGCCTGCGAGCAGCCGTCGCACCACTGGAGTGCCTTCGTTATTCTTCGGCGAGGCGTACCAGGTCATGCGCGCGCCGCCATCGAGGAAGACGTTGCGATAGTCGGCGCCACCGATGTTGACCCAGAGCAAGATGGCATTGCGCCACTCGAGACTGCCAGCGTACTTACTAAAGGAAACGTTCTTCCGGCCGGTGATGGCCTCAACGGCCGCCGCTTTTGTGAAAGTCGAAGAGACGGGCTTGCCGAGGTGGCGCTCTATTATGGCATCGACGCTCAGTGCGATGGCGCGCGCGGAGCCAGCATCGGGGGGCGGGCGTTCAGCAACCTCGGTCAGCATAGCTGTGCTCTCCCTGGCAGCGCCATCCTCCTGATTGTCGTCTTCTGGTGCTTCGTACGGACGCGATCGCTCCACGGGCTGGGCCCGCGAGTGGGTCTGCGGCAGCGGTGTCTCGTCAGAGTAGATGACAGTTGCCACGCGCTGCCGCAGAGAGCGTCGCCGCTCAACGAGTTCTTCAGGGAATGCAGTGCTCAATGCAGGTCGCTTCCGCTTTGGCGGAGCGCGAACGCTCGCTCCTGCCCGCGAGGGCGGTGGTGCGTCGAGGCCGAGCTCTTGCAGACGCAAGTTATTCTGTCGGATGTTCTCGAGGCGTTCGAGCTCATAGGCCGACATGGACGTCATCTTCGGAAGTAGCACAGTTTCCGGATTCCGCAGGAAAAGTCGCAAAGCGCTGTATTGGGCAAATTCGTGAGACGTCTCGAGGGGGGAATCCATACACACTCCGGGACGCCCAATAGGCAGAGCCTCTGCAAATAGTAACGTGACTTGCAGAATAAACCCGCCGGAGAGCGGCCGAGCGCCTTCAGCCTTGTCCGTGACTGAGATCTGCAAATGGAGCAAATCTGTGTCCGCCGCGGTTGTGCAACCCATGCCGCAGTTGCCACAGACCTTCAGAGGAGGCAATACTTTGGCCGCCGCGGGCGCTCACGCAGCAGTCTTCAGTGGCGGTAGCCGCTCGAGAAGCCAGATCGCGACGTCTTCGAGTTCCTCCATAGAAGCTGAGTGCGCAAGATCGGGATACTCGTCGAGCTCATAGGTTGCACAACCCATGGCACGCACCGCCCTTGCGCTCTCGCGTGCCCATTCAATCTTAACAACTTGGTCGACGACACCATGGAAATGTTTGACAGGTGTCTGGGCTGCTGCAGGGTGCAGGACAACTGATTCAGCCTTGGCGAGGTAGCCCGACATGACGCACACTCCGGCCAGGCGCCCTGGGTATTGCAGCCCCGCGTAGAGCGACATAGCACCACCCTGACTGAAGCCACCTACGACGATACGATCGAGCTCTATTCCCGCTGCAACCTCCTCGTCTATGAGTGCAGTGATGGTAGCTCGCGACTCATCAATCCCGACACAGGATTGTCCAGCCCGGTCGTCCAGTGAAGTGATGTCATACCAAGAGGGCATGACCATCCCGCCGTTGAGTGTGACAGGCGACCGAGGTGCGTTTGGGAGCACAAACTTGACGTGGGGAAGAGCGCTGTGGAGCTGCATCGCAAGATCAGCCCAGCCCATGTTCGTGTCCCCCAGCCCGTGGATTGGCCCGATGAAAGTGGCAGTATGCTGCGCGGCTGCCGCTGGCGAGATGGTGATCAAGCCACCGCGCCCTGTGTCCTGTAGTACTCGTGGCCGGGCCGCTGACATCAGGCATCTGAGTGCGGCGAATGGTAAAGCACGAACGTGGGCACCTGCGACGCGCATTTTCGGGTGACGCGCTGCTGCTGCTGTGAAACACACACGCGCACAACCTCCGGACCCCCAAGCACGAGGGCCTCTATCGCTATGGACGGAGGTGTGGCCGACACAACCTGCTATTACACAGGCCGTTAATCGGCGGCATGGG